>QGCY01000005.1_pt1 | contig 104631 bp, 97 predicted proteins | sample 4708041 | NCBI WGS metagenome assembly QGCY01 (sample SAMN08941164, study PRJNA450518) | Sediment metagenome, whole genome shotgun sequencing project. | biome: grassland soil; feature: grassland; material: soil; isolation source: soil 14 days enrichment with methanethiol and mixed carbon source ... | reverse complement strand
GCCATCGGGTGAGGTTACGCTGATTGGCACAGCCTTGGCGTTGGGGGCCGGTGTTGGGCATGCTACTATTCAAACGATGTTACGTGCGTTACGTCATCAAAAAACGGTTACGATTAATTTTTATTTCTTTTTAACCGGGTTGTTTATTTCGGGAGCATTTATGCCGTTTATTGCGCAAACGCCTAGCTTGCATCATTTGTTGTTAATGTGCTGTGTTGGGGTGAGTGGCCTTATGGGGCAATTCTTTTTGACCAATGCTTTTCGCTATGCGCCAGCAGTGGTTGTGAGCCCGTTTAATTATACTGGTTTATTATGGTCTGGTTTGTTTGATGTACTGATATGGCAGGTTTGGCCGGGTTTAAATGTCTGGCTGGGCGCATTGATTATTATGAGCGCGAGTTTTTATATCATTTATCGCGAAGTTATACGCCATGGCCAATTAAAGCGCGGAACGCCGATTAAGGTTGGATGATTTTACCTTAAAGTCAGACCGACGGGCGAGTAATGGCCGATTGTTGCCCCGGTGCGCTTATGCTTGATTGAAAAGGAGCCTTGGTTTCTCTGAGTGGTGAGCCCGCTGATTTCGGCGATGGTCGCAGAAACACGCTCTTTATCTTGATCAGATAATCTTAGGAACATGTCGCTGACCTCTAAAATAGGGAGGCCTTTTTTATCAACATATTGAGCTGTGATCAGGCCGCTATTATAGAATTTTTTTAAGATCGCATTGTTGGATTCATCACTGCCGGTGCCCCAGTCTTCCGGCGACCATTTATAGACATGAGCCTGCGCAATGCCGGGGTGAGAGTGCACGGTTTCAATTGGCGGCTGTTTTACGCAAGATGCTGCGTGCGACGATCCCACGAAGGCAATAAAGGTGATTGCCATCAAAAATAAGGTTAAAAATAGAATATGTTGGATGATGCGCATTGAAGTAATGCCTCCTTAACGAAAGTTATGATACAATAAAATGGATGATAAATACATACTTATCCACAGCTTTAAATGGAATTAATTCAGCCGAGAAGAAAGTTTCGGATGCGGCGGAGCGTATTACGGGTGCTTTTGCTGAAGATAATGCCACGGGTGGTGCTAATCTGCCGCGCGATATTGTGGATTTAAAAATCGGTGAGATTGAGTTTAAGGCCAATGTTAAAGTGGTCGAAGTGGCCGATGAATTGTCGAAAGAGCTATTTAAAATCTTTGACGAAGAGGTTTAAGCCTGTCATCAATATTCTATGAAATTTGTTTATTGCGGCTATGATTTTGCCATTGATACGGTGCTGCGTCTGTTGGATCGTGGTCATCATTTAATCGGTATTTTGACATTTCCTTGCGACAATGTGTTTAGCTTTAATACGCAAGCACTAGCGTTGGCGCAGCAGCTGGATATTCCTATTATACAAGATAAGCCGGATCAGGCGATTATCGATGATTTTATTGATCAAGGCGCAGAGCTATTTTTGGCTATGGGATATTTATATAAGATTCCTCCGATTGATTTTTCTAAAGCATATGGTGTGAATGTGCATCCCAGTTATTTGCCGCAAGGACGCTCTGTCATGCCGTTACCCCATATTTTGATGCATGCGCCCGAAGCCGCAGGTATGACTGCTCATCAATTAACGCAAGATTTTGATGCTGGTGATATATTGATACAGGAAAAAATTGAGCTTAGTTCCGAAGAAACGGTTGAGACTTTATCTTGTAAAATGGCGATGCGAATGCCGGATATGATCGAAAAGTTGATCAGTGATTTGCCGAATTATTGGCAAAAAGCACAGCCACAAAATGAATCTGAAGTCAGCAATTTTCCCGCGCCGGACGATGAAATGCGACGCATTGATTGGAAACAAAGCGTTGATTTTATTTTAAAACAACACCGTGCCTTTGGCGGCTTTGGTGTGTTGTTTGAATTGGAGGGCAAGCCTTGGGTTGCTTATCGTTTGATGGGCTGGCAAGAATCTCATTCGTTTAAGCCTGGCGCTGTACGACATATGAGCACACGTGAGATTGTCATCGCTGCAAAAAATGGATTTATTTGTATTTCGCAGGCTCAGGATTTAAGCGCTTAGCAGCTGGTTGCATCACAATAAAAGAAACCTTCACCGGCACCGGACATTTCGCCACCATCAATGTCATCTTCTGCATGTACCGTTTGATCGGCATTCAAATTATTGACATTTAAGGTACCGCTATTTCCGCCGCCACTGCGAATTTTAACGTCGCCGGATCTAACATGGACTTTGACTTGGGGGGTGGCAGTGCCGATTCCGATATTGCCGTCACCACGCATATTGATATTGACCTGAGAGCTGCTGACCGAGGGGTCAACTTTCCAAAATGTATCTTCTTTGCGGATCATTTGGTAAATGATGAAATCATCAAAGTGATTGGCGGCGTTGATATTGTCATGAGGTTGAGGTTTTTTATCATCAAAAATATCGGGGTTACCACCACCGACCTCGAAATCACAGTTTTCACGGTCACCGGCGGTTATGGCGCAGCCAAATGCATTATTGATACCGGATAGGTTGGTTGATCCTTTACCGTCTTTACCCGGATTAATAACAACGAAGTGAACATTGGTTGCTTCATGTGTGTTATCGTCAAGCCCGTCACCATCAAGATCAATGTTGTCGTCGCCTGCTTCGCCGGCGATACCATCTTCATCGATGTCAATTCTAACAGTAATGTTACCGACACCGTTGAAGACATCAGTTCCGCCGGAGCCTAATGAGTCGGCATCCGCCAAGCTTTGGCTGACGGCATACATATATTTCCAATTATATTTATTGGCAGCATAGCTGGAGGGTAGTTTTAGTGTTTGAATAGGTAAGGCGCCGTAATAAATGTTGCTGGATAATGCGATGTTAGATGTATCACAATTTCCGATTTCGGTTGGAGTGTTACGCTCCTCCGCGCCGAAGCCGTTATCTTCAATGGCAAGGCTTAAATCTGCTGGGCAGGGGTAGCGATTATGTTCTGCTAAATAGGTTGCTAAGGCCGCAGAAATTACTTCGTTGCTGCCTTCGCTTTCTAGTGTTTCTTGCTTGGTTTGCTGCGTTGATAAATAACGAAAGAATGGAGCAAGTAAAAGGCCGAGAATCATGATGATGATCGCCATTTCAACCAGTGTAAATCCATGATTTTTTGTGCTTATGCGCATAATTTCAATATCCTAAGATTTTTTGGTGTTTTGATTAAGGGCAATAGCCACCGATCATGGCCGAGGCGAAACAGCAGCTTCCATTAGCATCTAGTACAGAAGAGCCAGTGCAACATTGACCGCTGCTATCGACTTCGTATTTGCTACAGCAGTCGCCGTCATTATCTAAGATATCTTCGGTGCAGGCATTTCCGCAGACTTTGTTTCCGCCAGCTGCAAGATCTGTATACACATTTTGTGTACAGCAATCTTCCGATGCCGCTGTGGAAGGATCATTCCAGATTTCGCCTAAACAGCAGGCATACCCAGCGCCGGAAGACATCGCTTCGCCCATACAAAAATTGTTGGTGCGAAATATTGTGTTGTTTGTTCCTGTGATATTTTCTGCGTTTAAGGTGTCTGCGACCGTAATATTGTCTTGTGCTTCGACTTTGCCGCCTTTGCCGGTATAATCTGCTTCGACACGCATGGCGGTGCCGCCTGCAGCATCCCTGATATGAAGTTTATTTGTTGGCGTTGAGGTTAAGCCCACGCCGATATTGCCGCCGTTACGATTGCTGATTTCGATTTTTCCAGCCGTTTGCAGGTTTTTGGTGATAACCCAGTGAGAGCTTTTCTTGCTAATTGTATTATAAGCGAGCTTATCATCAAAATAATCGATAGCTGTGGGCGTGTCTTTGACGTTGGTTGCGCCATCTAGGAAAACTGCGTCATCATAATCGCAATTTTCTTTGTCTTTTGCCTGATTGGATGCGGCTAGACAGCTTATATTGCTTAATCCGCCGGATATAGTATATGCACCTTTACCATCTTCGCCTGGATTTACAACAATAAAGGGTACGGTATCGGAGGGATTGCCGAAATCATTTTCGACTTCGATTCCACCTTCACCATCAAATGTTGTGGGGTCTGTTAGATCGCCTGTAATGGCATAAATATATTTCCAGTTCTTTTTATTGGCAGCGACGTAATAAGGTAGCCCTAAATCTGTGACGGGGAGGGCGCCTATATAAACATTCTTAGTCGAAGGCGGAGCGGTTACGGGAGCGGCCACGTTGCATGTGATACCGGCACGCATTTCTCGTCCGAAATTAGCATTGCCAGGTTCTAATGTGGGGTCGGCCGGGCATGGATAATACCCATTTTGGCGTAGATACATGCTTAAAGAGGCAACAATACGATCACTATAATCATTTTCTGTGGCTTCTGAGCGCTCTTTATCCCTTTGAACAATAATCGACATTAATGGAATAAAAATAAAGGTAGCAATGACAAAAGAAATCGCGATTTCAATAATTGTGAAGCCTGAATTTTTTTTGTTTCTATTTATCATTTTTTTATCCCATTTTTGAGCAATAAATTGTTTTTTTGTTTTTACGGTACACAAGCGCCTACAAGAGAGTCTTTATAGCAATAATGTTTTGCAACGACTCGTTTTTTTGCATTACTGCGGTTTGTTACACTGATTGAATTTTCTGTCTCAACAGTGCCGCCATTGGTTTCGTTTGTGCCTGTGACTGTATTATAGCGTGTTTTTGCTTTGGCTTCTAATCCGCCTTCGACTCTAATACCGCCCCTGTTTACATACAAAGAGTCATCATCATCGGGTAGATCTGCTAAAGGGGTTTGGGTTGGGTCAACCGGATCGATAACCAACCGACTGTTGGTATTTAAAATGACGTCGCGCCCACCACCATTGAGGTCGCCCCACTGCCAAAAATTTTCTTCACTCATAAAACCAGCAATACCAAAATCAATGACATCATCGAAATAATTGGGGCCTATCGCGTCGTTTTTCGGGGAAGCAACGAATACTTCGTCATTATCACAGTTCTCTGCGTCAATGCCGTCTGCGAGATTGCAGGCTTTGCCGGAAAGAAAACCGTCACCAATACGGGCGCCTTTACCGTCGGGGCCAACACTAACTAATATGTAAATTTGCCGATCGGTGGTTGCATTGTTGCCGTTGGCATCGCGAACAATGATTTCACCGGCACCGGTATCAAACATATCAAAACCAGGATTTGTTGCATCGGTTGTCACGGCATAGATGAATTTATTTTTATTTTCATCGACTAAATATTCGCGCAGTGGACAACGTATATTTTCTGCTCGGTCGGTTCCAATGGCATCGCCTTCACCATCGGTAGCCCCTTTTTCGCCGGTTAGGACTTCGCTAATGCTAAAAACAGATTCTTTTAGCGAGCTTAAGGCATCGCCAGTCGCCCCAAGCAAACCGGAATCAGCGCAATTAACCGCAGCGCGGATATTATCAATGGGAACGGAGCCAATCAGAACATCACCACCTGCGGCAGAAATTGCGCCAGCACAGTTAGATAAGTAGGCCGCGCCACCTGCGGCATTCATATCTAAGGTCATATCAGCTGGACATGGCAAAGTGCCGGTTACGCGTAAATGTTCGGCCAAGCCTTCTTGAATGATTTCAAAACGTTCATTGTCTGGCTTTAGGTCAGCAATATGAAATAGAATTGAATAAAGCGGCACCATCATGAGTGTAATCATGACCAAAACAACGGCAATCTCTGTAATAGAAAAGCCGTGCTCTTCGTAAAATTTTTGCTTTTTTATGCGATATGTATTCATATTTATTAACCCCAATACCAGCAATTTATAGCATAAAATTCATACCTCGTCATGAGGTCATTCTAAAATAAAGCCAAGTCGTACCATTATAAGCGGGTTTTAATTAAAATTTTATGAATTAGAAGATTATAAAACCCGGAAGAACTTGTTGGTTCACCGGGTTTTATTGAATGATTTTAGCCACGGCTTGCGGATAGAAGCCTTAGGATATGCATGAATAAGGCGATAAAGCTTAAATAGAGTGTGTAAGCACCAGCCCACGCCATCCGCCCTAGGGAGGATGAATTGCGATTTGCCAGATACATTTGCTTTAATTGCTGGGTTTCCCAAACGGTCAAGCCTGAAAAGACGAAGACTGCGATCAAGGAAATTAGAATTGAAAAGCCGGATGACTGAACAAACATATTAATAATTCCCATGATAAGCACGCCTAAGACGGCCATGAATATAAATTGACCCAATCCTGATAGATCCCGTTTGGTGGTATAGCCATATACGCTTAGGCCTGCGAACATGCCGACGGTGATAAAGAAGGCACGGGCCACATCATAAATGAATTCCGGTTGCATGGTTGCGGCAAAGGCGATCGTTGAAAACGAGACACCATATAAAGCACAGAGCAAGAAGAACACGCCTTGCAGCTTGCTTTCACTCATTGTTTCAGGGCGAAAACCAAATATTTGAACGACTAGAGGGGCAAAGATGAAGAGGTAAGCCTGTGGGCCGCCCATCAGCAATTGAAACAAAGCTGGTGTTGTGCCAATGGCAAAAGCCATCACAGCGGTAACCAAAACGCCAGCAGACATGCGTGCATAAATGCCGCTCATGTAAGTGCGCAGGCCTTCATCAATTTCCGTGCGGGTTCTACCAGTTTCAATATTATAATTTCTATTTTCCATTTTGTATTCTCAACTTTCCTGATTAGCAGGGGTTTGATGGTTTAATTCTTAGTAGTAATCATAGACTGAAATTTAATTCTTTCAAGTTTATTACGCGCAATTTTATTGGGTATTTATGCTGATGCTTGCACTGCTGGGCTGGCAATGCGACACTAAGGAGCATATGTTCTTAGTTCTGTGTTTCAAGCTTGAGTTAAAGAGGAAATCAATGGCGCTGCAACTTTATCGTTTTATCTGTGTTGGACTTTTAATGATTACGGCGCTCGTCGCTTTACCTGCGCAGGCGCAAGACAGCATTCCCGAGATGCCGGATCCCATCTCTAATTTGGCAAAAGATGGCGCACAAATTCGCTATTTAGGCCGTGAATATGGTTTTGATGCCTGGGTGACGGTTAAAGCCGGACAGGAGCAATATTTTTATGTGCCGCCGGGTGGTGATGGTTTTGTGATGGGGTTACTGTTTGATAATGACGGCCGTGTTGTCACCGTTGATCAGGTGCGTCGTCTACGTGAAAAAGGTGATAGTTTGCTTGATTCGCTTGCGGATATGGATGAATTTCGCCCCAATCAGGAAAATAAAGACAGTCGATTTGCGTTTAAAACGCCAGCCGAGCGCTTGTATTACGATATGGAACAAAGCAATTGGGTGCCGATTGGTTATGCCAATGCACCATTTCTTTATATGGTGATGGATCCGCAATGTCCGCATTGTAAGGCTTTGATTACGGATCTTAGAGAAGGCGGCTATTTGGATCGTGGAAAAATTCAATTGCGGATGATGCCAGTAGGTTTTTCTTCTAAAAGTAAGGCGCAGGCGGCCTATTTTATGGCAGCTCCAAACCCGGAAGAGCTGTTAATGCGCCATTTAGATGGTGATGAAACTGCACTGCCTGTGAATGATGAAATTAATCAGCAAGGCGTTGATCACAATAATTCTATTATGCAATCGTGGAAATTTGATGTAACGCCGATGTTGATTTATCGGGATAAAAAGAATCAGGTTAAAATTGTTCGAGGCCGCCCACGTGATCTTGAAACAATGATTGAGGATTTGCATCCTAACAATTAAAGTTTTTGTTAAGGCCGGGGTCTCTGGTTTTTATGTCATCTTTAAGCTAATCTGTCGGTTGAATGATTCAACCTTGTCGTCTTGAGAAAAGGGCCAAAGCGGTATTTATGAGCGAGCGAAGCGATTTTAATCTACAGGTTTTGCAGTTTATTGCGGCTCCGTTGTTGGGCTCTGTTTTGGCTTATATGCCCGAAGGTAAGGCGCCGGATGATGAGCAGGTGGCTAAAGCGGTTGCGGGTTTGTTGGCGAAATCGGTTCAAGCAGGCATTGAAATGGGCTCATTGGTGGAGCTTGATAAGCAAGGCGATAAGGCCGATGCGTTGCGGGTTTCTTTGGTGGGTGTGGCATCTCAGATGCTGTCGGGTATGTATACGGCTAATGGCGCGATTGCCGAAGAGGCTGAGCTTAAGCGTTTGCAAGATGGTTTGAAGTCAGTGATTGGTTTTGCCGATAATTTTGCTTCTGACGAGGCAAGTCAAATGCGATTGCAAGGAATGGAGGCTGTTGGATTTCCTGCTGATATTCCTCAAAGTTATGTTCAGTATTTGCAGGCCTTTGTGCCGGTTATTTTGGCCGTTTCTGAATTTTCTTTTGGCAAGGGTGAGGCTCAGCTGCTTTCTGAGATTGCATCGCGTCTAGGGAAAAATGCTCAGGAAATTGTCGATATTTTAGGGGCTGGCTCGCAATCAACGGATCCGAAGCTGGTGGAGCGAGGCGTGCTGAAGGCATTGGGGCAGCTTTATGCGCAATGTCATAAAGCTCAGGTTGTTAAATTATCTGCGCAAGGCCCTGAAGGGGGCCCGGGTCTGGATCAAGTTTGGCAAGCCTATGATACACAGGTGCAAATGATGCTGGTGTTGGCCAAGGGGTTGAACCCGGATGCGCCTTCTTCGGCGGCATCTGGTGGTGGCGCGCCAGTGCCTGAGGCTTCTGAATCGCCAGCTAGCAACCCTGTTACGCCACCGGCTACTGCGCCCGTAACGCCTCCTATGCAGGCAACATCGCCTGCGCCGCCGCCATCTCAGGCAGGTACGCCTGCTGCTGAGGGTAATCCGATGTCATTCTTTGGCAAAAAGCCGGATGAAGGGGCTGAGCAAAATGCGCCGCCACCTCCAACATCTGTGCAACCTCCTGTGTCGGAGACGCCACCAGCGTCACCATCTCAACCTGAAACGCCGCCTGCTGCGCCACCACCATCTTCGGACGTGCCGCCAGCGGAGGAAGATCAAGGAGAACAGCCTAAAGGTGATAAGTCGAACCCGATGTCATTCTTTAGTAAAAAGCCGGATGACGAAGCATAATTGCTTATTTACGACTTTGATGTTTTCTTAAAAAAATTTAGCTGTTTATGCAGCGTAATCGGAGAGGTTCGATTGCTGTTTTGTGGTGTTATTTTAGCTATTTTCCAAGCGTTTATGAGAGTTTGAAGTGTGTTTGTCATGATATTTTCCTTATGCGTTTTTGGTTAAAACACATCAGGAAAAGATATCGAATCTTTGACGGGTAAAATAAGACCTTGTTAGGGTTGCCAATATTTTGACCGCATTTCCTCTTTTTATCGAGAATACCACCTTACTCAAGGTAAGCAGGTTGGCAAAGATTTTCATCTTTTCTTAATGCTATGCTTCTAAAACACCACAAAACTGCGTGTTAAGCAATAAAATTTTAAACGGGGTTTCGGTAATAGACAGTGGACAAGTTGAAAACTAAGCTTGAAGCAAGACATACGCACCGTTACTTTTAATGCTGAAGTGTTCGCTTTTTCAGGAATTAGGGCTATTTCATGCGCCGCGTTTGTTTTTTAAGTCTTGTTTGCTTGGTTGGTTTATCCGCCTGTACCTCGCCGCGCGAGGCGTTCAGCAATAAAACACCGCAAATGGTTGCCGATCCGGATAATGTGTCTGCGATGTTGGCTGATGCAGCTGATAGGGTTGCGGTCTCTTTGGAAAAATTAGCGGCGGTTGAGTATCAGCGGTCCCCAGGGATTGCTGTGGCCCCGATTGAGAATGCGCCAGTGGAGTTGCGTCGTGCGATTACTGTGAATTGGGTTGGCCCTGCGGAGCCGATTGTCCAGACGCTTGCGGATCGTGCTAGTTATAATTTCTCAGTTTTCGGGGTGCAGCCTGCGGTGCCGATCGTTGTTTCGATCGATGCTGAAAATCAGCCTGTTGTCGAGGTCCTGCGTGATATTGGTTTGCAGATGGGGCTTAGGGCCGATATTCGGGTTGATGCGTCGATGAAACTGGTTGAGATTCATTATTCACCAACGACAGGGGTGGGGCAGTAGATGATAGGCACAAGACTATATGCGCTTCGTGTTTTTAGATTTGCGGCTTTTATCGCTTTTTTATGTGGTTCGGCAGCGCCGGTTCTGGCTGCCTATGGTGGAAGCAGTAACTCTGCTTGGACTGCATCTTCCAAAGAGGGTAGTCTGGTAACGCTTGATCAGGCCGAATCTATTGAACAAGAAAATAATTATAGTGATGAAAGCGATGGCGGTATGCCATTTGATATTCGCAGCGATGCTTTGAAAGAGGCAGCGATTTCATATGGTGCGCGTGCGGGGCTTGCTTGGCGTACGCGTGAAATTCGCGAAGATATGGCATTGAGAGGTCGTGCGCTGGATAAGATTTATGATTTTCGTCAATTGCTTATACCCGCACCTTCGGGTCTGTTGATTGAGCCTCCGGTGATTAGCGAAGATATTAATGCCCTGATTATTGAAGGGGATGGCCAGCAAGCTGCTGTATCGGACCGGATTTATAATATTACCAAAAATGCACAGATTGTTTCTTCGGCCCGTAATTGGCGAACCTATCTTGAGCGCGAGTGGGGTGATATTTCTCCGCCGCCTGATTTGTTGCGTCCGTCTAACCCTGAGGAACGTGCTATTTGGGTGCGTAACGTACGCAAAGGATGGGAAGAAGGCGTTCGCCAAGCGAATGAAATTTTTGAACAAGACCTCAATCAATTGGTAGCAGATTTTCAAGGGATGGTGCGATATCGTATGTTGCTTTCGCAAGGAATGGTTTCGGCGCCGTACGCATTGCAAGTTGATCGTGGTGTGACCGGCGGCGGTAGCGAAATGCGAATTGGTGATCGTGCTATTCAAATCACAGGTAAACCTTCTTTAATTACGGGATATCGTTCATGGCAACCCGCGAGCCGATAAGCCTAGTTAAGCCTGAAGACGTTGAATCGGTCACCTATCCAGATGAGCCGGAGCGCTTTTCTCAAGATGACGTTGATCCGTTTTTGCTTTGGTGTGTCAAGCAAGGGTCTTCTGATATTACTATTCAATCTGAGCGACAGGTCTATAACGAAATTCACGGTATTTTGCATCCAGGTACGGTGCGATCTATTGATGCGGCGGATATGGCGGCGTTTCTTCATAAAATTTATGGGCCGGAGGCAACGGCTCGATTGGCTTCGGGGCGTGATTTGGACGTATCTTACGAGATTCGCCCTGATCGCTATACCCGTATGCGTTTTCGTGTGAATATCACAGCGATTTTATCGAAGGGCCGTGATGGTGCCCAGATTACGATGCGGAGTTTGCCGAGCGAGCCACCAACGATGAAAGACCTTAAAGTTGAAGAGGCAATCATTCAGGCATGGGCGCCGCGTCAGGGCATTGTTTTGGTTACTGGTCCGACAGGCTCGGGTAAAACGACGCTGTTGGCGGCAGGTAATCGTATGCTGTTAGAGCGTCCGCATGGCTGCGGTAAGATGCTGACGTATGAGGCGCCGATTGAATATGTGTATGATGCTATTGAAAGCCCGCGCTCATTGGTGTCGCAAACCGAAATCCCGCGCCATTTGGAGAGTTTCTCCCGGGGGGTTCGTAATGCGCTGCGCCGTAAGCCTGAAGTTATTTTGGTGGGTGAATCAAGGGACCGTGAGACTATCGATGCGGCGATTGAAGCCGCACAAACAGGCCATGCGGTGTATACGACTATTCACACATTAGGCGTGGCGAATACAATTCAACGGATGCTCAGTATTTATTCGATTGCAGAGCGTGAAGAGCGTTCCATTGCGTTGATGGAGACCTTGCGTTTGGTGGTAACGCAATCTTTGGTGCCTCGTGTGGGTGGCGGACGAATTGGTGTTCGCGAATGGATGAAATTCCCTGATGATGTGCGTGAAAAGTTGATGGATATGCACTTCACCGAGTGGCCGAACGAAATTCAGCGGATGATTAATCAATATGGTCAAACGATGGAACGCAGCGCCGAGATCGAGTTTGAGGCAGGAAAAATTTCCCGCCGTCATTACTTGTTGCTGAGTTCCAGCGTCGGGTAATAGTTTGCTAACCTTTTTTGTGATAGAGTAAATCCATGGTTAATGCAGCCGATGAGATTCAGGATACCAATGAACAGCTTAATTGGCACTGGCGTAATTCTATGCGTGTGGTGCGTTTCTTTGGTTTTGATGCGCGCTCTTCTTTTGTAGTGATCATTATTTTCTTTCGGATGTTTGATCCGATTGCTTATTTGATCGTGTTTACTATTCTGGCTATTTTCCGGTATGTGGAACGTAAGGGTCTAACTTTTCCGGCGGCGTTGCGTAACTTGCGCATGTGGATTGTCGGCCATAATCGCCCCGGTTTGATTGGGGTTGATCATCGAAAATTTCGTGATTTTGGATAAAGTTTTTCTTTGTGGTGGACCGTTTCGATCAGGCGGGGATAAATCAATATATATGTGTTAAAGGCTTTACCGACCCCGCGAATCTTTAGTAGATTTGCTGGTATGAGATTATCTTTTATTTTATCAATCACAGTCGCAGCACTGCTTTTGCCGTCTATGGCGCAAGCTGGGTTTGAATGGGTGCCGGATCCACAAAATCCGACCGTTCGGACGGTTAATGAAATTCCGCAAGCTAAGGGTGATAAAAAAGAACTGAGCGCGCAAGATTTGGTTGATAGAATTTATGAAGGCAATACCGATGATATGGTTCATGGGGCAATGTTGCCGATCGATGCGGTTGCACCTGAAATGCAGGAAAAGGCAGGCCGTAACGTGACAACAGAAACACCTGTTCAAGCACCGACCCCAAATGTTGAGGTGGAAGAGCGTTCATTGGATACTAAGCCGATGCGCCAAATTTCATTTTCTGAGTCGCAGGGCAACCGTAGTGCGGAAGAGTTAAATAAGGATGTGATGTCCAAAATGGAGACCAATCGGTCGGCGTCTGTGCGACAAAAGCCAGTTGAGGCCAAGATGATGGCCCCGCCTACGGTGCAACAGCCCTTACAGCCGCAGTCGCAGGCTTCATTGCAAATGCCACCCCGTCCTCAGGCCGATGTGCAGCCACAATATCAGTATCGACCGCAATCGCAGCTGCGGATGCCACCTCGTCCGCAAACAGATACTCAGCCAGCGCTTGATGTTTATAAGACACAGCAGCCTGCACAGCCTATGAATCCTCCGGTACATGCGACGGCTCCTGCATCAGTATATGCCCCTAATTCGGGGTATATGCCGACGCCTTATCAGGAGCAGCCATCCCAGCACTATGATGTGATTCATGGATTTGGCGATGATGTGCCGTTGGCGATGGCGCTACAGTCTATTTTACCTGAAGGTGTTAGTTATGCTTTTGCCGGTGGCGTTAATCCGGGAACGAAAGTGTTTTGGGATGGTCAGGGACGTATTTGGCCGACTGTTTTAGAGGAAATGTTGCTTTCTCAAGGCATGGAAGCTCGTTTTAAGGATGATAAAGTGACGGTGATGCCTGCGCGGCTACGCTTGAATTTTCCACCTATGATGCCGCATCAAGGTGCTGGGGCTATGCAGATGCCGCCGCCAGCTTTTATAGAGCCCGCGGCCGGTAATGCGCAGGTGCCGCTTGAGAAAGTTGAAATACGCGCTGATTCATCGGTTGCAATGGAACAAGGCGTGCAGCCTGTTCATATGCCGATGGCTCATTCAGCTCAAAATGCTGTGTCTAGAGACGATTTTTCGTCGATGGCAGTACACGAGCCTAATCAGGCTCCGTTGGTTATCAAGACGCATAATGGCGATTATTTTGATAAATTGTTACCAATGCCTGAGGGCTAAGAAGCGGTGTGGCATAAGCGCATATCGACCGGTAGGTCTGTTTCTTTGATAGGCGAAAAACCACTATAAAAATCAGCAGCCAAGCGAAAATCCCACCATTCTTCATCCAGTAATGTAAGCTGAATTTTCTGTTCGGCGGCAGCGCTTTGTATACAATCGTTTAATTTTGCCCTGTTTTTTTGAATTTCGTTGGGAAGCAAGGCATATTTCCGATGAGCTGGATTGTGTTTGGCGCTGGCATTTTCGCACATTTCGTCGAATGGTGTGCCCATATCCAATTGAGTGCCTGTGGCATCGATTAAGCTGACATCTATGGCCATACCGCGTGGGTGAGCACCGCTGCCTGGCGGGGAAAGTAATCTTGGAGGCTCTAGCCAGTGAGGGTTTTCGATTGCCCGACGCGTGGTTAACATTTTTTCTTGTGCCTCGACTGTTCTGAGGCCATCAAATAAGATTAGGCGACATTGATATTTGTTTTGTGCGACAGAGGCAGCTTTTAAAATAATTGTAGCCAAATCTTTGTAGAGCCATAACCGAGCATCCGGTCGGTAGATTTGTTCTTTGAATAGATTATTGTCATGTTTGGCGTAATCTAAACTGATTACAAAGCCGTATTGTTCACGCAATGCATGCATGTCAATCAAATCGGAAATAGGCACAGTTTTTAAATCGGGCATTTTTTCAACTATCGTTGGCTATAATTGTTGTTAGGCGCTAATTCACTCTGGACGCGGGTAGGTGTTTGTTCTACCCTTTGCTCTGTCCTAGACGGGATAATTGTAAGTTTAATTTGGATTTTGCATCAACATTTATTATGAGCTCACCTGTTCGTTATTTAAACCCTTTGTATCTTTTGCAGACTATTGGTGCTTCGGTGCTTAAGGTTTTACAAAAAGCCGGAGAGTTGTTTCTGTTTATCTTTCGGGTGTTGTGGCATATGGTTTCGCCACCTTATTTCCCGGGTCAATTTTGGCGTCAACTGCTGGATATTGGTTATTATTCTTTGCCCGTGGTGGCGATGACGGCGTTGTTTACCGGCATGGTGCTAGCGTTGCAAAGTTATACTGGGTTTTCTCGTTTTAATGCGGAAGGTGCGGTTGCAGGTGTGGTCATTCTTTCGATGACGCGTGAGCTTGCACCGGTTTTGGCCGGTTTGATGGTGGCCGGGCGTGTCGGGGCATCTATCGCGGCAGAAATTGGCACCATGCGCGTGACGGAACAAATTGATGCGTTGACGACGTTATCGGTGAATCCGTTTAAATATTTGATAGCACCGCGCGTATTAGCGGGGACGCTAACACTACCTATTTTGGTTTTGATCGGCGATATTATCGGCGTTTATGGCGGTTATGTGGTGTCGATTTACAATTTAGGTTTTTCACCGGTTAGCTATCTGAGCCAGAGTTGGGATATTCTCGAGGCTATGGATGTTATTTCCGGTTTGGCTAAAGCCGGTGTATTTGGGTTTTTGGTTGCAGTGATGGGATGTTATCACGGTTATAATTCCCAACGCGGCGCACAAGGGGTGGGCGCGGCGACCACGAATGCGGTGGTGTCGTCGTCTATTTTGATTTTGATCTTTAACTATATTTTGACCCAGATTTTCTTTTCATGAGTGATAAACAAGTGCCTAAATTAGCGTTAGAAGGCGTCAAAAAATCTTTTGGCGAAAAGCATGTTTTGAATGGCGTGGATTTAAGCATCCCTGCTGGTAAATCATTGGTGGTGATTGGTGGCTCTGGTACCGGTAAATCGGTTATGCTTAAAAGTATTTTAGGGCTTTTAAAACCAGATAGTGGCTCAATTAAGCTGGATGGGGAAGAAATTTCTGAGCTGCCGTCTAGTCGCCATGATGCGTTGATGAGCCGCTTTGGCATGTTGTTTCAAGGGGCAGCGCTGTTTGATTCGTTGAGTGTTTGGGAAAATGTTGCTTTCAGTTTGCTGCATCACCAGCGTATGAGCCGTGCTGAAGCACGTGAAATTGCGATTGAAAATATTCTGGCAGTGGGTCTACGCCAAGAGGTTGCAGACCTATATCCAGCTGAAATTTCAGGTGGGATGCAAAAACGAGTTGGTTTGGCGCGGGCTGTTGCAACCAAGCCGGAGATTATCTTTTTTGATGAGCCTACAACCGGCCTCGACCCTATTATGGCGGATGTTATTAACCAATTGATTGTTGATTCGGTTAAGAAGCTGGGTGCAACGGCGCTTTCCATTACCCATGATATGGGATCGGTTCGTAAAATTGCTGATTACGTGGCGATGATTCATGAAGGTAAAATTTTATGGCATGGGCCGATCGATGATTTGGACCATTCTGGTAATCCTTATGTCGAACAATTTATTCACGGCCGGGCAGATGGGCCTATTCAACGCCGCTTAGCGTAATATATATAACTTTTTGTGTGCTGTCTCGTTCGTGACGGAGAATATTGGCAGCATGCGTGACCATGAATGAAATTAAATTAATGAAGTATTTGAGTTATGCATTATTAGGCCTGTTTTCTTTGGCATCGATTGGTTTGATCGCTGGGATTATCGGTATTATTGCCATTTTTAATTATTATGGCCATGATCTGCCGGATTACCGTACTCTTAAAGACTACGAACCGCCGATTGTCACGCGCATTTATGCGGGCGATGGGCGCTTGATGGCTGAATTTGCGCAAGAAAAGCGTGTTTTTATGCCCATTGAGACGATGCCTGATTTGGTTAAGCATGCTTTTATTGCAGCAGAAGATCAGAATTTTTATACGCATAAGGGTGTCGATGCCTTTGCGATTGTTCGAGCGATGTTTAGTAATTTCAAGAATATTGGTTCGGGTCGTCGTCCTTTGGGGGCTTCGACGATTACACAGCAAGTTGCAAAGAATTTTTTGCTGAGCAATGAAGTTTCTTATGTCCGTAAAATTAAGGAAGCAATCTTAGCCAGTCGTATGGAAAAAGTGATGAGCAAGGATCGCTTGCTAGAGCTTTATCTCAATGAAATATTTCTAGGGCAACGAGCTTATGGCGTGGCTGCGGCGGCGCTCCAATATTTTAATAAATCGTTGAGTGAGCTTAGCGTGGGTGAGGCGGCTTATTTGGCGGCATTGCCTAAGGCACCGAATAACTATAATCCGCTTTACCATTATGAAGCCGCGATTAACCGTAGAAATTGGGTGATCGATCGCATGGCGTCAGAGGGGTATATTGAGCTTGCACAGGCGGATATTGCTAAAGCAACGCGGTTGGACGTTGTTGATCGTGCTAGTTCCCGAACAGTTGAAGCGCCTTATTTTGCAGAGGAAGTTCGCCGTGAGCTTGCCTCCCATTATGGGGAGGATAGCCTTTATGGTGGTGGCCTGGTTGTGCGATCTACTTTGGAGGCGCGTTTGCAGGAAATCGCTAAGAAATCACTGCGCGATGGTTTGCAAGCCTATGACCAGCGTCACGGTTATCGAGGGCCTTTCGATCATTTTGATACGTTGGATGATTGGCGTTTGCGTTTGTCCAAGATTAGTCGTCCTTTGGATATTCCCGATCATTGGTCAATCGGGGTGGTATTAAAAGTCAATGAGGCCGAGGCAAAATTGGGGTTTTCGGATGAGGCGATGGGCGATGGTTCTTTGCCACTGGCAGAAGCAAAATGGGCTCGCAAATATATGAATGAAGGCTATCAGCAAGGCCCGCAGATTACAGCTGTAAATCAGGTGTTGAGCGTTGGTGATTTGGTGATGGTTGAGCCGCTGGATGAAAAACTTGTTAAAAATGGGACGTATGCCTTGCGGCAAATTCCCGATATTCAAGGCGCGTTGGTTGCGATGGACCCGCATACAGGACGCATTTTGGCGATGCAAGGTGGTTGGAAATATCGTTATGGGTCTTCGGAGTTTAACCGCGCCACGCAAGCGGATCGTCAGCCAGGATCAGCTTTTAAGCCGTTTATTTATCTTGCTGCGCTTGAAAAAGGTTTTACACCAGCAACGTTGGTATTGGATGCGCCGTTTGTCATTGAGGACCGCCCCGGTCATTATTGGAGTCCTACTAATTATACCAATGAATATTATGGTCCCACCCCTATTCGGGTGGGTGTTGAGAAATCTAAAAACTTGATGACGGTGCGGCTCGCAGATTATCTGGGTATGGATTATATCGCAGAAGTTGCTGAACGCTTTGGTATTCATAAAGATATGCCTAAAATGCTTTCTTACGCCTTAGGGGCAGGGGAGACACGCTTAATTGATATGACCTCTGCTTATGCGGTCTTGGTTAATGGTGGTAAGAAAGTGATTCCGAGTCTTATTGACCGGGTACAAGATCGGCGCGGTAAAACGATTTATCGTCATGAAAGCCGCGAATGTGAGAGTTGTGGGCCATTGGTTAAATGGTCAGATCAGCGTGCGCCTAACTTGCCGGATGAGCGAGAGCAGATTGTTGATCCACGGATTGCTTATCAGATGGTCTCTATTTTAGAAGGGGTTGTTCAACGTGGTACCGGTGTACGTATTCGATCCCTCGGGCGCCCTTTGGCGGGTAAGACCGGTACAACCAATAAATCGAAAGATACTTGGTTTATGGGGTTTTCGTCGGATTTAGTGGTCGGTGTGTTTGTTGGGTTTGATCAGCCTCGATCGATGGGGCGCCGGGAAACAGGCTCTTCGGTTGCTGTGCCGATTTTTAAAGAATTTATGGCAGAAGCGCTTAAAGATAAACCCGCTTCGCCTTTCCGGATTCCACCAGGTATTAAAAATATTCGTATTAATGCCGCCACAGGTGTACGTGCACGCGCAGGAGATGAGAAAGTAATTTGGGAAGCATTTATTGAAGGTACTGAGCCTAATCAAGAGGCTTATGTCTTACAGCAAGGTGTATTACAAGCAACCGCTAATCCCAACAGTGAGGATGAATATTCGTCCTCGACTAAGCGGGTTGATCCGGGTGAAGCTGCGCAGACCGGTACCGGTGGTCTTTATTAATTTATTTGATAGTAAGCGCTGAGAGCGAATGGTTGAATAAATTATCGATTTAGTATGCTGATTCTAATTTAATGGATTTTTATATATCATCGCCCTATAATGATAGGTGCTGGCTTGCCAGTTATGACGCTAAACACCGGTGTGGAATAAGCACCATGGACCCGGGGGCGGTACCCGGCGGCTCCACCACTATGGATTGACAATTGGTAATCCATGGCGGCGGGGCCGAAATAGGATCGACATGTGTAGTAAAGATATTGCGTGGCGTTCGGCTTTCCGCCGTTATCGGATAATTTTGATAGTTGCAAATGACAACAATCAGTTCGTAGCAGCCAACGACAACTCTGTTGTTGAAGGTGAAGTTCGCAAGGCAGCCTAATTGGGCACTAGCGATAGCTACACTTCAATCCCTGACCCCTAACTAGGGTTAGGTGGGGCTTGGGCGGCGCCTCGCAACAGAAGCCGTCCATCGTTTTTTCTTTTGCGTTTTTATGATACAGTTTGCTTAATCGTTGATGGGGGGATCTATGCCACGATTTCTTATCTGTACCTTTGCTTTGATTTCCTCATTTTTTTTATCTGGGGTAGGCGTTGTGCGTGCCCAGAATATGGATGAGCAACAAAATCCAGTTATCTTCGCGGGATCTTCTTCGGTTTATTTTGCTGTTTTTGATCAAATGAATAAGCATTTACATGCAGATATTCCGTTTGCATATGACACGATTGTGTCAAATTCTGGGCGCGGCCTGAGGGCATTATCAGAGGGAAAAGCTGATGTTGCAATGATTTCAGATGATTTGAATGCTTTGATCGATGGTTTGAAATTGGATGGGCGAGTCATTTTAAATAAGGATGATTATGACGTGCATCCAATATATAATACAAAAATTATTTTTATTGTTCATCCTGATAACCCTGTGTCGTCTTTATCGCGTGCGGATTTAAAAAAAATATTTACAGGTGAGATAAAAAATTGGTCCGAATTAGGGGTTTCAGATCTCGGCCCTATTCGAGTTGTTTCAGAGCATGAAACTGGTGGGATGTATAATTTGATTGTTAAGCAGTTAAATGAAGGTACGCCCATTGTTGAAGATCGAATTCGCTTGCAAAATGCTCCTCAGATGGCATTAGTTGTTTCACAAAGTCCTAGTGCGATCGGGTTTATTAGCAACCAAATGCCTAAAGAGCATCGTTTTTCTGTGCGCGAGCTTTTATTGGATGATCCATTGATCCAACAGTTAAGCTTTGTTACATCACATTCACGGACGCCGGCACATGCCCATGATATTGTTCACGCCATACAAGATGCTTTTGAGGGTGAATGATCCGGATATCGCATAAAATTATTTTTTCATTTTTACTGCTGTTAATGCTGTCGGTATCAATGGTTTTTTACCAGCGTTACCAGATGGTTAATGTTTATAAGCAAGTTCAATTGTTTTCAGTTCATCATGAAAAATTATTAAGCCGGCATCAAAATATTCAGTTGCAATATGCCCATTATCAAGCAGCGATCGAATCGATGCTTTCTACGTTGGATTTACAACGTTTAAGTGTTGCGAGTGATCGGGCTGATTTGATTCAGGTGGAGATTGAAAATTTACTTAATAATTTTGGCTCGCCAAAAGATATGAATCTTATCGGTGATTCCTTGTTTAACGTGCATGAAGTCATGCAGCAATTATTTGTCGCTAAGGATAGAATTGAAAGACTGGCAAGTTCATTTGCGCAGATGCAAGCCCGTGCTTATTCCTCCGAAGTGATTGAGCTTATTTATACGCGTATTGATGAAAGAATGGCTGCTGTTGAGGCAGATATTGAATTGTTATATGAGCAAGATAAAAAATCTTTAGAAAAATTAGCGCAGCAAACTGATTATATTATTTACTTTTTGTTTGCGTTATTGCTGCTGAGTTATTTTTCGATTGCCATATGGCTATGGTCTGGAACGATTCACCCTATTGGGCGTTTGACCGCTTATTTGAAAAATCCACAGATGAAAAAAAGCTCCTTTGATATTCCGTTTTTAGACCGGAAAGATGAAATTGGTGATTTTTCCCGCTCATTTGGTACGATGATGGTGGAGCGTGATGCCGCTGAAATGCGCCTTAGAAAGCAAGCGCAGCAATTACAAGAAAGTAAACTGCGTGCGGTGCGGGCCAATGAAGCGAAGTCTCAGTTCTTGGCAAATATGTCGCATGAATTACGCACTCCTCTGAATAGTATTATTGGTATTGTTCAGTTGATGACTTTGCAGCATCAATTTGCGGAGGCTCAAAAAGAGATGTTTCAGATCGTGGTGACGTCTTCTGAGAATTTACTTAAAATCGTGAATGATTTGCTTGATTTATCCAAGATTGAGGCTGGAGAAACGGAGCTTGAATATATTGCGTTTGATTTGCCGCATTTGGTGAAGCATACCGTCGAGGGGCTTCAGACTATGGCGCAAGATAAAGGGTTGATTCTAACGTTTGAGAATCAGATTAGCGGGCCTTTTTATGCGTTGGGTGATCCTTTGCGATTTTCTCGAATTGTTATTAATTTGATAAATAATGCCATTCGCTACACTGAAAAAGGGTCTGTGAAAGTGTTGTTGAGCATTGAAAAAGAAGCCGCAGGTCAGCGCTATATCCATGTTGAGATTAAAGACACTGGTATTGGAATCCCAGCAAATCGTGTTGATAAAATTTTTGATAAATTTGTTCAGGCTGATAGCTCGACCACTCGTAAATATGGCGGTACTGGATTGGGGCTGGCCATCAGTAAAGAATTGGTTGAATTGATGGATGGAAAACTTGGAGTGGATAGCATTGAAGATGTTGGGAGTTCTTTTTACTTTACGATGCCTTTTGAAACGGTTGATCAATTAACAGGCAATATTGATACAGTCGCACAGATCTCCGGTTATTTACGGTCGAGTGTGGATGATGGGGCCAAGCAACGAACAAAAGCGTTGATCCCTGTTGAACAGGCACAGATTTTATTGGTTGAAGACCAACAAATGAATGTTTTTTTTATGAAGAAATTATTCCAGATCGTGGGTATTACTCAATATACGGTTGTTGAAAATGGTCAGCTTGCAGTCGATCAGGTTCGAGATTTCAATTATGACCTCATTTTTATGGATTGCCATATGCCGATTATGAATGGTTATGAAGCAACCAAGCATATCCGTTTAATGGAGAATCAGGATAAGGCAAAGATTCCGATCGTCGCAATGACGGCCAATGTCATGCAAAAAGATATTGATCAATGTTTTGAAGTCGGTATGGATGAATATCTGGGCAAACCATTTACGGTTGTTGAATTTTGTCAAAAAATATCACTTTGGCTCAAGCTTGCGGATACTTCGTTGCTTGAAGAGCAGAAAGAAAACGAGGGTGCTACAAAAGATCCCGTGTTTATTGATTTAGATAATTTACGTAGTAATGCTTGTGGTGATGAGGCCTTTGTTCGAGAGATGACGAGTCTCTTTGTAACGCAGGCGGAACGATTGCTTGGGGAGCTTAAAGCCTTATGTGATCAGGATGATCCGGCGGAATGGTATGAGGTTTCTCACGCCCTTAAAGGGGCTGCAGGCGGCATTGGAGCCGAACGCATGCGTATGTATTGCGAAGAATCCCAAGAAGCTAATGAGCTTGGAGCGCAGGATAGAATTGTTTTATATGACAAAATTGAAAATGAATATCAAGCGCTTAAACTGTATCTTGAACAAGAATCAATGGTTTAGGTTCTGGTGATATTTAAGCTGATAATTTAGATGTCGAGGTTGTAAAGATTGTTGGCACATTTTGAATTTGTGCGAGAACTTTTTCGCGATTAAATGGTTTTACGATAAAACCGTTCGCCCCTTTTTCTTTGATGTCTAAAATTAGATCTTGTTTGGTGTCGCTACTGATCATGATAATGTGAGCATGCGGGTCTATTTTTTCTTTGAGGGTTTGTAATATTTCATTACCCTTTGCCCCGCGTAGGTGGATATCCAAAATCAGCACGTCAGGCGCATATTTAATGTAGTGATTGGCTAAATCATTGTGGTCATGAATGGATATGACCTGGCCCATATTTTCTAAAATGCGTTCAATCATTTTAGTCATCATTACATCATCATCCAAGATTAGAATGACATTTTCTTCGCGCCCTAGTTTTTTCAAGGCAATTTTTTCTGGCAAGGCTTCTTGGTTGACGTAGGGTGTGATGATATCTAACAAAGTGTTTAAGCCGCCGAGCTTTAAATTCTGACTTTTGGTTAAAATCTCTTCGCCTGTGAATTGATCGCGAAGCAGCACCTTTGCCCCACCGAGTGAGAGCTCCCCTTGTAAAGGGAGTAAGATCACCATTTCCCGAGCAGTCTCGATATCTAAAATGGCTGTTTTTTCGGTTTTTTTAGTTTCTTGCGTGACTTGTTTAAGTGTTTTGATAATTTGATCGCTTGTTAGCTCATCATCTAACAGCTTTAAATATAAAAAGCCGTAATCACTAATTTTATTTTTTAAGTTACCAGCGGCCGCAATAAAGCCCGCTATATTAGTTTTTGCGTTATAAATCTTCATATTTCTCGCCCACACACGATGTAATAAAGCACATGCCCACCTTTAGGTTGCATTAGATAAAACTCATGCACTTTATTTTCACATTATTACACACTCAACGAAAAGCAAAAAGCCTTTTCATTGGTTATTGTGACAGCATTAGGTTTAATTTTTTATAAAAACTATTATTAATTTAAATTAAATTTTATTTTTATAGGGGTGTTTTAAATCATCGCCATTCCACCATTGACATGGACGGTTTGACCTGTGACATACGCGGCTTCATTTGAGGCCAGATAAAGTGTCGCGGCGGCAATGTCTTCGCTGGAGCCCATACGCCCTGCTGGAATGGTTGCGTTGATGCGGTCTTTTTGTTCATCGTTTAAGGCATCTGTCATGGCGGTTGCGATAAAGCCCGGTGCCACACAATTAACGGTAATGCCGCGTGAGGCAACTTCTTGTGCCATGGCTTTGCTCCAGCCGATCATACCTGCTTTAGACGCCACATAGTTGCATTGACCCGGATTGCCGGTCACGCCAACGATGGAGGCAATATTAATAATGCGCCCTGTGCGGCGTTTCATCATGCCGCGCTGGACGGCTTTTGCCAGTTTAAAGGTGGCGGTCATATTGACGTCGATGACTTCTTGCCATTCTTCATCTTTCATACGCATGGAAAGGTTATCACGTGTCAGGCCTGCATTGTTGATCAGGATATCAATTTGACCCAAAGCTTCATCGGCGGCTTTGACCAGATTGATGCCGCCTTCTGGGTCAGATAGATCTGCGGGCAGAACACTTACGCGCTCCCCTAGTTCAGCTTTTAGAGCTTCTAATTTTTCGACATTGCGGCCTGAAATGCCGACATGGGCGCCAGCGCCGTGGAGTGCTTTGGCAATTGCGCCGCCAATGCCACCTGTTGCGCCGGTAACGAGTGCTGTTTTTCCTTCTAAATTAAACATGATTAATCCCTCTTTTTGGTTATGGAGTTAAATATTATAGTTTTCAATTTGTTCGGCGGTGCCGATAGTGGTGCCTTCGATTTCTTTGACGATGCGACGGTTTAGACCCGTAAGAACTTTACCCGCGCCGATTTCGGCCATTTGTGTGATGCCGTTTTCACTCATCCAAATGACGCTTTCACGCCAGCGTACCATGCCCGTTACTTGATCAACCAGTAGCTTGCGGATTTGATCAGGATCGCTGACCGCGTTTGCCGTTACGTTAGCAATAACCGGCACGATAGGGGTATGAATGTCTGTGTTGGCCAAGGCTTCGCGCATGGCGTCGGCGGCGGGGCTCATTAAGCTACAATGAAAGGGAGCACTGACAGAGAGCTCAACTGCTTTTTTGGCACCCTTATCGGTGGCAATCGCAATGGCGGCTTGTACGCCTGCGACAGAGCCACTGACAACCACTTGCCCGACGGAATTATCATTGGCAGCCTGACAAGCGCCTTTTTCTGAGGCTTCTTGTGCGATGGCTTGGACTTCTTCGAGGCTGAGGCCAAGGATTGCCGCCATCGATCCTTCACCCACGGGCACTGCTTTTTGCATGGCTTGGCCACGGAGTTTTAATAGACGCGCTGTGTCTTCTAGTTTTAAAGCACCTGCTGCTGTTAGGGCAGAATATTCACCGAGGCTGTGGCCTGCGACATATTTGCAATGATCGGCAAGGTTTAGGCCTTTGGCGTTTAGGACGGCCATCACGGCGCTGGAGACAGCCATTAAAGCAGGCTGCGTGTTTTCTGTTAGGTTGAGCTGATCTTCAGGTCCTTCAAAGATGATTTGGCTTAATTTTTGACCTAAAGCTTCGTCGACGCGTTCAAAGACGGCTTTGGCTTCGGCATAGGTGTCATACAGATCTTTGCCCATTGCGATGAATTGAGATCCCTGGCCGGGAAATATGAATGCTTTGTTTGTCATGGCATTTTCCTTTTGTTTGTACCTCTTATGCATTATTTTCTTGCTTTTGTCACGATAGTGTGGGATATCGACACCCAATATTTTAACAGTGCAACCTCGCTGGTCTTTTAGGGTCAGCTATAACCGAGAGGGGAAAAAGATGCCATACTATGAAACCGTGTTTATTGCACGGCAAGATCTGAGTGAAGCACAAGTTGCTGCTTTGACAGATTTATTTTCTAAAGTTATCACCGATAACGGCGGAAAAATCCACAAGACCGAAAATTGGGGTCTTCGTAAATTTGCTTACAAAATTAATAAAGTCAGTAAAGGCCATTATGTGTTGATCGAAAGTGATGCACCGTCTGAGGCTGTCATTGAAATGGAACGTTTGATGCGCTTGAACGAAGAAGTTGTGCGCAGTCTGACTACCCGTGAAGATGCTTTGAGTGATGGTCCTTCTATTGTGATGTCGAAAGATGACGATAGAAATGACAAATATGATCGCAGCGATAGAGGCGATCGCAATGATAGAAATGATAGGGAGGCCGCATAATGTCTTTTTTCCGTCGTAAGAAAACTTGTCCTTTTTCTGGTCCTGATGCCCAGATTATTGATTGGAAAGATACTAAAACGCTTTCTCGTTATATCTCTGAAAAAGGTAAAATTGTACCACGTCGCATTTCGTATGTTTCACACAAGAAACAGCGTGAGCTTGCAACGGCTATTAAGCGCGCGCGCTTTATGGGTCTGTTGCCTTATGTGAACATCGAAGTTGAGGGCGGCCGCAAGCCGCGCTAGGAAGGAATTACAACATGTCTACACAAGTTATTTTGTTAGAGCGCGTTCATAATTTAGGTGAGCTTGGCGAGATTGTTGCCGTTAAGCCCGGCTATGCGCGTAACTATTTGCTGCCTCAGAAAAAAGCACTGCGTGCCAGTAAGGCCAATGTTGCTTATTTTGAAGCACAGAAAAAACAAATTGAATCTCAGAATGCTGAGGGCCGTAAACAGGCTGAAAAAGATGCTAAAACTTTAGAAGGTTTGACAGTAGCGATTATTCGTCAATCTTCTGAAGCGGGCCAGCTTTATGGGTCTGTAACAGCGCGTGATATTTCTGATGCGATTAATGGCGTTGGTAAAATCAGTGTTGAGCGTTCTGCGATTACGTTGAACCAGAATTTCAAGTTTTTGGGCTTATTCCCGGTTGCTGTTTCTTTGCACCCGGAAGTAAGCGTTGAGATTACGATCAACATTGCTCGCTCTGCAGAAGAAGCGGTCATTCAGCTTGAAACAGGTCGTGCGGTAACCGAAGAAGCGCCTGTTGTTGTCGAAGAAGCACCTGAGGCTTTGATCGATGAAGAAAACTTGAGCGCGGCTTTGGAAGAAGACGCACTGGAAGCTGAAAAAGTTAAAGCGGCTGAAGATGCTGAAGCGCAAGCTGAAGCCGATGAAAAGGCTGCGAAAAAATCAGCTGAAAAGGCTGAAAAAGCGGCAAAGAAAGCTGCGGCTGAAGCTGAAGCAGCAGGTGAAGAAGACGGAGCAGAAGAAGCTGCGGAAGAGACACCTGCCAAGGAAGAAGAGCAAGCTTAATAAGCGCTTTGACCTAAATAGAATTAAAATCCCGGTGAGCCCATGGTTTATCGGGATTTTTTATTACGTGATCTTCTCTTTTCAAAAGGGTTGAATAAGCATAAAGATAGATTTATGCGTCAAATTTTTCTGGTTAAATCTTTATTTATTTTGGCGGGGTTAACGGTACTGGCTCCGTTTGTCTCGCCTGGCGTTGCCTTGCTGGTGGGCGTTGTGCTGGCGCTTTGTTTTGGGAATCCGTTCGATGCGTTGATGCGACGCTATAGCAAGACAATGCTGGCGCTGTCCGTTGTGGGGCTGGGTGCCGGGATGAATTTGAATACGGTTATTCAAACAGGCTTGCATGGCTTTGTTTATACGGCGGTGAGTATTGTCTTGGTGTTTGCGGTTGGCTTGGGGCTGGTGCGGTTGTTTAAAACGTCGCGCAGTGTTTCGATGTTGATTACCGTGGGAACAGCGATTTGTGGTGGCAGTGCGATTGCCGCCGCTGCGCCGGTATTGCGGGCCAAAGATCATGATATTTCCGTTGCGTTGGCCTGCGTGTTTTTGCTGAATGCTTTGGCGTTGTTTGTTTTTCCGTGGGTTGGGCATTTATTTGATCTAAGCCAAACTGATTTTGGGCTTTGGGCAGCGTTGGCTATTCATGATACCAGCTCGGTGGTCGGGGCCGGTTTGCAATATGGACAAGAAGCGCTGGAGACAGCGACGAGTGTTAAATTGGCGCGTGCCCTTTGGATTGTGCCGGTCACTTATGGGTTGAGCTTATGGATGAGTCGGCAGGTGCCTGATGAGGCCGTGTTATCAAAACCGGCGAAACCTTGGTTTATTGCCGGCTTTTTGGCGATGGCTGCGTTGGTGACTTATTTGCCTGTGTTAGCGCCTGTGAGCGAGATCATTGAGCTTGGTGCACGGCGATTGATGGTTTTGACCTTGTTTTTTATTGGTTGTTCGCTGTCGTTGAGCAAATTAAAGGTAGTCGGTATTCGACCATTTTTATTAGGCGTGGCTTTGTGGGTCTTGACCGCTGGGGGGTCTTTGATCTGGGTTGTCGCGTATTAGCGACTATATCCCCGTTATTCACAGCCATGGGAAAAATAGGATTAACGGATTAACAAAAAGGACTGCTAGAGTCGTTCTATGTCTGATTCTGTTGCTTTACAAGTTGCACCGCAAAGTGTGCCCTCTGATTCCCCGACTTATCGGGTGTTGCCCCACAACCAAGATGCGGAGCAAGGTTTAATTGGTGCGCTATTGGTTGATAACCGCGCGGTAGAGCGTGTGTCTGAGATTGTTCGACCTGAGAATTTCTTTGTGCCGGTGCATCAGCGCATTTATGAAGCGATCCTTAAACTTGCTGATCGTGGGCAGACCGCGAGCCCGGTTACGTTAAAAAACTATTTTGATGATGATCCAGATTTGGCCGATTTGGGTGGGGCGAATTACTTGGCAGAATTGGCGGGCAGCGTTTTAAGTGTTGTTAATGTCGAAGATTATGCCCGCCGTTTATATGATTTGCATATGCGTCGTCAGCTTATTTCGTTGGGTGAAGAGGTCGTGAATGGGGCGTATAGTCATGATCTGGATCGTGATGCCGATAATATTATTGAATCAGCCGAAGCTCAGCTTTTTTCTTTGGCTGAATCAGGTTCGGGGCAAGGCGGGTTTGTGACCTTACGCGAATCGGTGATGGTCGCGATTGAACATGCTGAAAAGGCGTATCAATCAGATGGCGGTATTACCGGAACGACCAGTGGTCTTATTGATATGGATAAAAAACTGGGTGGGTTTCAAAATTCGGATTTGTTGATCTTGGCTGGACGTCCTTCGATGGGTAAGACGGCTTTGGCGACGACGATGGCATTTAATGCGGCTAAAGCATATGCGCAAAGTGGCGGACAAGAAGGTGCCGTGACGGCTTTTTTCTCGCTTGAGATGTCATCCGACCAGTTGGCCGGCCGTATTTTGGCCATGGAATCAGGGGTTTCTGGCGATGCTATTCGCAAAGGAACTATTCAGCAGCAAGATTTTCGTGCGTTTGTGGAAGCTTCACAAGTGATGGCACAAATTCCGCTTTACATTGATGACACGCCTGCGCTTTCAATTAGTGCGGTGCGTACGCGGGCACGCCGATTGAAACGTCAGCACGGATTGGGTTTGTTAATTGTCGATTATCTTCAGTTGCTTCGCGGTACAGGTTCGCGTCAGTCGAGTGAAAATCGCGTTTTGGAAGTCTCTGAAATTACCCGTGGTCTGAAGGCCATTGCGAAGGAATTGAACATACCGGTGATTGCGCTTTCTCAGCTGTCACGTGCGGTGGAGCAACGTGAAGATAAGCGCCCGCAGCTTTCCGATTTGCGTGAATCAGGGTCGATCGAGCAAGATGCCGATGTGGTGATGTTTGTTTATCGTGAAGAATATTATCTATCTCGTACAGAGCCGGAAGTTGGTACGGATAAGTATATTGAATGGCAAGATAGAATGAGCCAGGCTCATAATGTTGGCGAATGTATCGTCGCCAAGGCGCGTCATGGCCCGATTGGTGGTGTAAAGATGCACTTTGATCCGAACTTGACGAAGTTTACGGATTTGGAGAACTTCCGAAGCGATGAGTATTAACCTTTCTCTTTCTGGTTACCGAGGTAGGCTGACGGTTGATCTGGTCGCTTTGCGCAATAATTACGCGTTTTTACAAAAACAGACCGATGAGTCGGTTATGGTTGGCGCGGCCGTTAAGGCCGATGCTTATGGTTTGGGGATTGAGCAGGTTTCGCAAGCGTTATATGAAGCCGGATGTCGAGATTTTTTTTGCGCGAATATTGGTGAGGCGATTGAAGTTCGCGCTTTGTTTGATGATGTTTCGCTTTATGTGTTAAATGGTTATTTTTCCGGCCTGCAAAATGAATATTTGGATGCAAATGCAATACCGGTTATTGGTGATCCCACGCATTTGGAAAGCTATGGTATTTTGGCGGAAAGGCTGAATAAAAAGCTGCCGGTGGTGCTACATTTTAATAGCGGCATGAATCGCTTAGGTTTTGGCCGTGAAGATATTGATTGGGTGATGAATGGCGTGGGTAAGGAGCTATGTGCTGCTTTGGATTTGCGCTTGGTGATGAGTCATCTTGCGTGTGCAGATCAAGCGGACCATTCTTTAAATGCGTTTCAGTGTGACTATTTTGCGGAAATTGCACATCATTTTCCAGATGTTCCTGCGGCGCTTTCCAACTCTGCCGGTATATTTTTGGGTCAGGCATATCATTTTAATATGGTGCGGCCCGGTATGGCATTATATGGCCTGAACCCGACTCCGCAAAAACCAAATCCTATGCGCCGGGTGGTCGAGCTTTCATTGCCGCTTGTCCGGATTTTGAATGTGAAGGCCGGTGAGACGATCGGTTATGGGGCGACCTACCAATGCACGGCCGACAAAGTGGTTGGTGTTGTCGCCGGTGGTTATGCTGATGGTATTCATTGGGGGCTGGCTGGTCAGGGATTGAAGTTATATTGGCAAGATATTGCTTGTCCTGTTTTAGGGCGAATTTCCATGGATATGCTGGCAGTTAATCTAAGTCCTGCGATATCGAAGGGTGCTCAACCGGGTATGGATGATTATTTGGAATTGATTGGTCCCAACCAAAGTGAGGCGGCGATTGGGGCGCTATGCGGATCATTTGATTATGAGGTCTTAACCGGGCTGGGGCCACGGTATGAGCGGGTTTATATTGGATAATCGAGGATGATTTAGGAATTTTCTTGTCAGTATTTTGTAAAATGCGGTATAATCGGCGCGATCAAAAGTAGTTAAGGATAGGTAATGGGATTTAAGCGTACTTCAGAAGGACGTGTATTTTTTACAGGGTCGGGCCAGGTTTCGAACGATGCGGAAGATGACGACCGTTTCGAAGCGATTAAAAATCGCTATTCCCGATTTGAACCACCGAGCGTTAAGGATGTGACTGAACGCCGATCCGATGCATCACGTGGGCTTTCCCATGGGTCGCAGCTTCAGCTTTTGTCGTTGCTTAAGTCTTTGAACGAAAAACTTAAACTCACTCAGGTTGAACGAAATTCTATGCGCCATGAGCTGGATGCTTATCGACAATCTGTGCAATCGCTCGAAGAAAAAACGCAAGCCAATGAGCAAGCATTTGAGAAATTGAAAGAAGATGTTTCCAATCAAAAGCAATTGCCGGTACCGACTGGTATGGTGGAAGAGCTGGAGGAAACCCGTCGTTTATGTTTACGCCTTGAAAACCGTACGGAACGTGTTGACCGCTATATGCAAGAGTTGATGGAGCAATCCGAGCAGCATAAGCAGGTCAGCGTAAATATGTCACGCAAGCAAACAGAGCTTGAGCGTCAGTATAAGCAAACTTTATTGGATCTTGAGACTGGTAATCAGGGATCGGGCCTTACTTATCAGGCCTTGCTCGATCGGCTTGAAAAAACAGAGAGCAAGCAAGATGAGATGGATGGCAAGCTTCATGCGACGCTTTCCGGGCAGGAGCGTATTGAGGGTCTGTTAGAGGCTGATCGCTCAGATCGTATGCGCTTTTTGAAGAATTTTGAGCGTCTCGAAGCTGCGGTTGAGTTGTTTCAACATGAATTTGCAGCGGAAAGACCCAAGCCATTGCCGGAGCTTGATGTAGCAGAGGACGTGGAGGCTATTGACCAAGGGCCGGGCGGACATTTGCCGGAGCATTTGCGCCGTGCGGTGGATGAGGCGATGCAATCACCTGCACAAGAACAAGGTTTATCAGCCTTTGCACGCCGTATTTGGCGTTTTGGTCACCATAAATCACAGGTTCCGGTTCCGGTTTTGGTTGTTAGTGCATTGGCTTTGGTGACGCTAGGCGGCGGTATTGCCTTTATGCAACAAAACCCGATTCCTTTGAGTAACCCGTTTGTATCTTCGGCGCCGAAGGTTGTGCAGCAGACCCAAGATTTTACCGGCTGGGAGTTTTCCGCCGATGCAGGTGGATTTGTGCCGACGAATAAAATAGCTGAACAATTATCTGATATTGATATTGCACGAGAAATTAAAAAAGCGGATGAAGGCGTAATGCCTGAAAATTTTGCTGCAACATTGAATCAAATCGAGCCTGGCAATGAACAGCAAACTCAAATTTTTGCATCTAACCCTGTAGAGACGTTGAAACCTGCCGTTGTTAAGCCTAAAGTTACGACACCGAAGGCTGTGGCACCTGTTGTGCTTGATTATTCTCAGCCTAATCCAGCTTTGCCAAGTGCTTTTAAACAACTGGAAGCGCAAGCGATTGCCGGAAGTTCCGATGCGCAGCATGATTTGGCAGCCCTTTATATTGTTGAAGATGCCGGTGTTCAAAAGGATTATGCGCGTGCGGCCTATTGGTTCGATAAGGCGGCGCAAGGCGGGGTTGCGAATGCGGCTTATAATTTGGGTGTGCTTTACCATCAAGGGTTGGGCGTTGATCAAAATATTGAACAAGCGATTCGTTGGTATCGGTTGGCCGCAGATAAAGGCCACGCAGAAGCACAATATAATTTAGGCATCGCCTATATCGAGGGGGTCGGCGTTGAATATGACCCGATGAAAGCAGCATTGCATTTTGAAAATGCTGCACAAAATGGTGCCGTTGAGGCGGCCTATAATTTGGGTTTGATTTATGAGAATGGTTTGTTGGGGGCACCTCAACCAGGGAAAGCGTTGATGTGGTATAAACGTGCTGCTGATCAAGGCTTGGTCGAGGCACAATCAGCGCTGAAGCAATTGACGAATTCTTTGAATATTAATCCGGCAGATATTGAAAAAGTGGTTAATGAAGTTGAAGCCCGTGAAGTCGGGGCTTCTTTGAGCGTACCGACACGGGCGCAACCGGTTTCCACTTCTTTGGGGCGTGCGAATAATCAGGTTATCCAAACACGTGATGCCCAGCGTTATTTGTTGCAGTTGGGCCTGTATCCAGGGCCCGTTGATGGCAGTTTAGGCCCGATGACCCGTGATGCTGTGCGTAGCTATCAAAGTAATAATGGTCTGCCTGTGACCGGTGATATTACCGAGTCTTTGTTGCAGCATATGGCACAGCAAATTTGATATTTGTTCTTATTTTGTTTTCTTTTTCTTGAGCGAAGAGCGTGAATCGTTTACCCTGTGGTTCTAGCCGATCATTAGGGAGATATTCGTGTTTCAGCTTATTTTAGTATTTATTGCCGGTGGTGCTTTGGGCGCGGTTGTCTCTATTTTGGCGATGATGCGTCGTCAAATGGTGCTGGAGCGTGAAAATGCTACGCTACAATCCAAAATTACGGCGGGGCAAGATGCGCTGCAACAAGCACAAGACGTATTGGATGCCCGCTTTAAGGTGACAGCGCAAGAGGCTCTTGCTAAAAGTGCGGAGCAATTTATGCAGCTTGCACAAGAAAAGCTGAAACATGCGCAGGCGGACACATCCCATGATTTGGAAAAACGTCAAAAAGCCATTGATGAAATGATCAAGCCGGTTCACCAGAATTTGGAAGCGCTTGGCAAAGCGTTGGAGCAAGTTAAAGGCACGGATCAGGCGTTGCGTGAAGATTTAAATACATTAAATCGCGAGACCGCACGTTTGGTCGGGGCGTTGAGAGATCCGGCGGCGCAAGGGCGCTGGGGTGAATTTATTCTGGAAGGTTTATTAGAAAAATCCGGATTGATGAAAGGCGTTCATTATAAAACCCAGGTCAGCATGACCAATGCGGAGGGTAAACGCCATCAACCCGATGCGATTATTGAAATGCAAGACGGGTTTAAGATTGTGGTGGATTCAAAAGCTCCGATTAACGAGTTTACTCAGCGTCTTAATCAGAATATGAGTGAGGATGAATATAACAGTGTTGTTAAGTCGATTGCCAAACAGGTGCGCGATCGTGTGAAAGAGCTTGGTCGTAAGGGCTATTGGGAGGGGTTAGATAGCCCAGATTTTACTGTGATGTTTTTACCGTCTGAGTATATTTACTCAATTGCGTTGCGTGCCGATGCTGATTTGGTTGATTATGCTGCGCAACAAAATGTTATTATTGCTTCCCCGACCTTGTTGATTTCACTGTTGCGTGTGGTTTCGATGAGCTGGCGTCAGGTGGAGCTTGCACAAAATGCGCAAGAAATATCTGAGCGTGGCTATGATCTTTATAAACGATTGCTGAGCTTTACCGGCCATATTGAAAAAGTCGGTAAAAATATTGGTGCGGCTTTGAGAGGATATAATGATGCGGTTGGTTCGCTGGAGCGATCGGTGTTGCCTGCTGCACGGCGTTTTAAAGATTTACAAGGTCAAGGCGCAAGTGGTGTAGAATTGCCTGAATTTAACCCGCAAGAAGAAACAGTTCGGGCGCTTTCAATCAGTGAAGATGATCGTGAAGAACAAGCGGCGGGACTAAAAGACGTATCGAACGCTTGACCTTGTGTTAAAAACCTTTTACCTGAATAGCTTATGGCTTATTACGAAATTATTACAGTTCCAGACCCCGTGCTTAAGCAAGAGGCTCAACCGATTGCTAAAGTTACTGGTGATATTCGCAAGCAAATGGATCATATGCTGGAGGCAATGTATGATGCCCCCGGCATTGGGCTTGCGGCAAATCAGGTTGGCCTTTTGAATCGCGTGTTGGTGATGGATTTAGCCAATAAGAAAGACGGGGAAAAAGAATCTCCGATTTGTATGGCGAATCCTCAAATCGTTTGGGAGTCCGAGGAAATGAGTGTCATGGAAGAAGGATGCTTATCAATTCCACGTCAATTGGCTGAGGTTGAGCGCCCGGCGATTGTAAAGGTTGAGTATCTGGATTATGAGGGTAAACCAGCCCAGTTGGAAGCTGAAGGTTTGTTATCGCATTGTGTTCAACATGAAATTGATCATTTGAACGGGGTTTTGTTTATTGATTATCTGTCTTCTCTTAAGCGTAATATGATTCTTAAAAGAGTTGAAAAACTGGCCAAACAAAATTTGTTATAAGCGCTGAACCAAGGGCTGAATCAAGTGACACAAGCATTGAGAGTTGCATTTATGGGGACGCCTGACTTTGCCTTGTGTGCATTGAAGGCGATTGATCAATCCGCACATGAGGTGGTTTGTATTTATTCTCAACCCCCACGGCCGAAAGGGCGTGGGCATAAGGTTACTCCTTCACCGGTTCATCAATATGGGCTGGATCACGATATTCCAGTTTTTCATCCGTTGAATTTTAAAGATCAAACTGCAATTGATGAATTTTGCGCGCAAGATGTTGATGTAGCGATTGTTGCAGCTTATGGCTTGATTTTACCACAATCAATTTTGAACGCGCCTCAATATGGTTGTATTAATATTCATGGATCACTTTTGCCACGTTGGCGGGGCGCGGCTCCTATTCAGCGCGCCATTTTAGCAGGAGATCGAAAAACCGGTATTGGAATCATGCAGATGGAGGCTGGCCTTGATACCGGTCCGGTGATTGATCAGCAAACGCTCGAAATTACGGCACAGACGACAGCCTCTGTTTTGCATGATGGGCTTGCAGCGTTAGGTTCCAAAATGATTGTTCAGTGCCTTGATCGTTTGGCTACGGATGGATTTTTAGAAAGTACGCCTCAAGTAAGTGAAGAGGTGACGTACGCCCATATGCTTAAGAAAGAAGAAGGCCGTATTGACTGGCAACAAGGCGCTATGATGATAGATCGTCAAATTCGTGCTCTTAACCCATGGCCCGGTGTTTGGGGAGAGCTGAATGGACAGCGTTTTAAGATTTTATCGGCTGAGCTGGTGCCCGATGGTGTGAAGGCACATGCTGGTGAAATCATCGATGAATCCGGGCTGATTGCCTGTGATGATGGCGCTATTCGAGCTTTATCTATTCAGCCGGCCGGTAAGAAAGCGATGGATTTTGCTGCTGCTTGTCGTGGGGGGTATTTAAAGATCGGGGATCGTTTTTCATGAGTATTACGCGTTGGAAAATGATTGTCGAATATCGCGGCAGTGATTATTCCGGATGGCAAAGGCAGCAAAATGCATCCTCTATTCAAGAAGCGATAGAAGATGCGATTTTTGGTTTTTCCCACCAGAAGGTAGAGATTTGTGCTGCGGGACGTACGGATGCCGGTGTGCATGCGTACGGGCAAGTTTTTCATGTGGATTTAGAACCTTTTTCCAAACCGATGGAACCTTTTGAGGTAGCGAAAGCGATTAATGCTTATTTGCGTCCGGCGCCTATTTCGATTGTTAGTGCAGAGATCGTCAGTGATAAATTTCATGCGCGTTTTAATGCAGTGAATAAGCTTTATCGTTATCGTCTTATTAACCGCCGTGCTTTACTGGGGATTGAAAAAGGGCTGGCGTGGTTATGCTATAAGCCCTTGAATGTCGCCGCGATGCATAAAGCGGCACAATATTTAATTGGTCATCATGATTTTACAACATTTAGGGCAACGGAATGCCAAGCGAAATCACCAATAAGAACGCTGGATCGATTGGATGTGACTGAACGTCCGTATGCGAGCGGTGGAACAGAGATATGGATCGAGGCCGAGGCCCTATCATTTTTACATCATCAAATGCGTAATATTGCCGGTACACTTGAATTGGTTGGGCAAGGTAAGTGGAAACCTGAAGATGTAAAAAAAGCTTTAGAAGCAAAAGATCGAAAAGTCGGGGGGCCTACAGCGCCGTCAGATGGTCTGTATCTGATGCGAGTCGATTATTAGTCATTGCTTATTGTTTATTACGCACATTTTTTATCATTTATTTTTGGGTATATTTTTCTTCAAAATTGTTCGATTTTTGGATTTTTTCCTATTTGGAATGAATTTGCGGTATTTGCATACCTTTTTCAAAATAAGCTATAAAAAAAGTATAAAAATACCTAAAAATAGTTCTTGCATTTATAAAATAAGGGGAGTAAACCGCGCCCTATAACCTATCTGAGTAACAGGGAGATAGCGGTTGTGAACATATCATATACAGCTCCACTCAAGGAGTTTCGAGGCCATATCAGCGACATTAGTAGTCGTTTTATTTTAGAAGAACCTATTGTTGTTGATCCAAATAGCGGGATCATGCACATGCCAGAGGGCTTTGCCCGTTTGGTTTATCACCAACCCACCGAAACGGTGAATTTACTTTTTTCAAAAGATGCTAGGAACCTTCATGGCGTTGAAAATTTACAAGGTAGTGTAAATCTTAGTAGTGATGGTTTATCGCATTCTTATCACGTTGCCGGATATCGTTTGAAGGGGTCGCTTAATGGGGAGCTCAACGGCGTTGCTAACCTTGATTCAGCGCGGCACTTATTGATTGAAGATTTGCGAAAATTTCGGGCCAAGCATCGTGAGCGTATGCGTCGTCATTTCACTTTATTTGGCGCGAAGGTAGGTTATTCGCATCTTGATTTGAAAACAGCAGGTATTAATGTTGAAAGCGATACTTACATTTTTACCAATGGCCGTATTGTTTATGTCATTGATGAAACTAGGAATGGGCAATATACAGCGAAACTTCATTTGCCAACGAGACGAAATGAAGGCAGTTTCGCACCCTTTAATTTAACGGATAAAGGTTTGAAAGGCTGGTTTAATAAGGTCTCATCGAATTTGGGTTCATTTAATTCTTTTGAAGAGGCCCGTGAGGCGGTACACCAAAATTGGGGATTGATGTCAGCCACCTTGTGGGATGAACGTAGTATTTTCGAAGACCTTAGTTTGCGCGTTAAAACAATGGCGGAATTTAAGACGGCGACCGATCGTTTAAGTCGTGATGCGTTGAAACGGGCGGCGACGATCGCCGGGGTGGGAACTTTCTTTTTTGTTTTGAAACCAGAATATACCTGGATAGGAGCTATTGGCGGTGCGGCCGTTCATACGGCGGCAGATTTTCTGATTGAGCATGCTTATGAACATGGTGAAGATCGCTTACGTGAGTCACGTAAGAAGCCTGCTATTGAAAATTATGAATTTGGTGAAAATGTAACGGATTATTTCCGCATTCAAAATAAGAGAGAAATTGCCAAATTGTGCGCCCATATCGATGCGGAGCGCATTGGTGGTTTAACCTCGTTTGAGCCTGTGCCCTATGACATTATGAGTCTTGATAATAAAGGTATGACGACCGGCCCTTATAAAATGGCGGGGGATGTGCGAGAATTACTGACCTTTATGCATCAGCGCGGTATATCTTCGGATTGTAGTTTTTTGGATGATTATACGGCGTTGAATAGTTTTCAAAATGGCGTTGTGCGTTTGATGCAACGAAATCCTGAAGATTCAGAATGCCATTTTTATGTGACCTTTAAGGAAGAGCAATGCGTTAACCCGGCACTGGCTTTGCCGGAATATTATGCTGCCACATTGAGGGGGCAAATTTTTCACTTTACCTATAATCGAGAAACGGGCGTTTATAGCGATTTAGAAGTTATCCCTGATGTCAGCGATTTGACGAAGGATGCTTATAAACGCATGATGTTCCGCAGTATTGATAGTAAGCCTGATTTGCAGGCAGACGCATTAAAATTGCTGATGCATGCCTTTGGCTCCAGTAGGGCTTACTTTGATTTACCGACAACAGAAAATCTAGGGGCTATCCCCGAAGATCGCGCCGCGTATCTGGCAAGTGAGGAGTATCTGAGCCTCCATACTGGTGAAGAGGCTCAGGAAGATCTTTTAATGCATGCTCGTTTATAAGTGTGTTTAAAGCTTAAGCATGCAAGCGGCGGCACCGGATAGTTCCACATCGCTGGGAGCGTCTTCGATGTCGAGGCTTTCAACTGTGCCATTATTCACAATCATGACATAGCGCTTGGATCGGGTGGCTAAGCCAAAGCCTGAGCCATCAAATTCAAGGCCCATTGTTTTGGTTAGCTCCGCATTGCCGTCTGATAAAATGGTGACTTTGCCGTTGGCGCCGGTATCTTCGGCCCATTGGGCAACGACGAATGGGTCATTCACCGCCACGCAGATAATTTCATTGACGCCTTTGGCTTTGATCTCGGCAGCATTTTCGATGTAACCCGGCAAATGCTGGTTATGGCATGAGGGTGTGTACGCACCGGGAACGCCAAAGATGATGACTTTCTTACCTTTGATATATTCGTCGATTTTGATTTCTTCGATCCCGCCGCCGCCAAGCTGACGAAGGGCAATGGATGGAATATGGTCGTTAATGGCTATGGTCATGGTTTACTTCTTTCTTTTTGCTAAGAACAATATAATTTCTTTTGAGGTTTACTCAACCCCGGGCAGCTTTACATCGCCGTCGCGCCAGCGGCGCATGTTGCCTTGGGCGGCCAGCTTGCCGTTATCGACGAGGATATAGAGGCGCTCCGCAATAATTTGGGCGAGGTCTTTGCTGACGTCTTGGCCTTGCGCGGCAAAGGAATCATAGACTTTGGAGATAATCACCGCCACTTTCGTCCAGTGCGTACTGGCCGCCTCAATAATCAGCGCGTCGATTTGGGTGTCGTCCATGGTTTGGCCTTTGGGGTTATGGTCATTGAAATAATCTCTTTCTGTTTTAGTTAGAACGCAACGGTATTTGAGAAATAATTACCTTTTCATAAGGGTCTGGAACACCTGTCATATACAAAAGGTCGACGAAAGCTTTGTACATTGCAAAAGAATATTTTGAAGACGGTCCAATTATAATTCTATCTATAAGCTGAGAAGCATCTACTCCTACATTATCTTTTTCAGAACCGTATTTAAGAGGAATTTTGTATACTTGTTGAGGCACACCCCCAATAGTTTCTATAGATTTCTTTATCAGGTCATTGTCTTCCTGCTTTGGGCAGTACGAAACCCGCCATTCTTTCTCTTCAGAAAATCCAGGATGTTTTGTGCATATCATTGCAAATTTAAAGACTTGGAAAATAAATCCTATTAATTGTTCGCGTTCTAATCCTTGAATCAATGTCTGATTAAGATCTATGCCGCTGGCAATTTCTTGAAGGAGGTTCTTGATGCCCTCTTCGTCCGTATAATCAACAGGCACGGAATACACGCCGTGAAACAAATCATCATTATTTAAAAATGGTTGATTATTAAGAATAATTGCGACGGGAGTTTCATTGCCGTAAGCGCGCCACATCGATAAGCGTCCTGTTTTATCTTCAGAAGCTTTGTGCTCTGAAAAACAGGCCATGTAAGTATCTCTTTCTACCAAAGGAACCCAATCGTCAAATCTGTCTACAATCTCATCAATAATATTTGGAAATAGTGAGTTTAAAATCAATTTAAAAGGTGTGTCTTGATCTCCTTCCCAAGCCTTGATTAAGCACTCTTTTCCATGAATAACTTCACGGTAATCGTTCATGCAAGTGCTTTCACGCATCCAAAACTCTTTGCTTTCGAAGATTTTAAAAGCAGCTTCAGCATCTGTATAGTGAACAAATCGTGCGTTGCTTGCCGCCACACGAACCTGTTTTTTGTGAATGTGGGGAAGAAATGTGGAGGCTAGTTGTTCAATAACTGCGGGGTCCATAAATCACTCCGCCGCCTCTGGCACAACTTCCCCATCATTGTCCGGATTTGCTGCAACGAAGTCCCGCACGTCTTGCGTGATTTTCATGCTGCAAAATTTCGGGCCGCACATGGAGCAAAAGCTGGAGACTTTATGCGCCTCTGCCGGCAAGGTTTCGTCGTGCATTTCGCGGGCGGTGTCGGGGTCCAATGATAAATTAAACTGGTCGTGCCAGCGGAAGTCGAAGCGGGCGTGGCTTAGGGCGTCGTCGCGGCGTTGTGCGCCGGGGTGGCCTTTGGCGAGGTCTGCAGCATGTGCAGCAATTTTATAGGTAATCACGCCGGTTTTTACGTCGTCGCGGTTGGGCAGGCCCAGATGCTCCTTCGGGGTGACGTAGCACAGCATGGCGCAGCCGAACCAGCCGATCATCGCCGCGCCGATGCCGCTGGTGATGTGGTCATAGCCCGGTGCGATGTCTGTGGTCAGGGGGCCGAGTGTGTAGAACGGGGCTTCGTGGCATTCTTCCAGCTGTTTTTCCATGTTCCTTAATCAGGTGCATGGGCACGTGGCCGGGGCCTTCGATCATCACCTGGATGTCATGCTTCCACGCGATTTTGGTGAGCTCGCCCAGTGTTTCAAGTTCGGCGAATTGGGCGGCGTCGTTGGCGTCCGCGATGGAGCCAGGGCGCAGGCCGTCACCAAGGGAGAACGACACGTCATAAGCTTTCATAATTTCGCAGATTTCTTCAAACTTGGTGTAGAGGAAGCTTTCGCGGTGGTGGTGCATACACCATTTGGCCATGATGGAGCCTCCGCGTGATACGATGCCCGTAACGCGGTCAGCGGTCAGGCGGATGTAAGGCAGGCGTACGCCCGCGTGGATGGTGAAATAGTCCACGCCTTGTTCGGCTTGTTCGATCAATGTGTCGCGGAAGACTTCCCATGTTAAATCCTCTGCCACGCCGTTTACTTTTTCCAGCGCTTGGTAGATGGGCACGGTGCCGATGGGCACGGGGGAGTTACGGATGATCCATTCGCGCGTGTCGTGGATGTCTTTGCCTGTGGATAGATCCATCACCGTATCGGCGCCCCAGCGGATGGACCAGACCATTTTATCGACTTCTTCGCCGATGGATGATGTCACGGCGGAGTTACCGATATTGGCGTTGATCTTCACAAGGAAGTTGCGGCCGATGATCATCGGTTCAAGCTCCGTGTGGTTGATGTTGGCGGGGATGATGGCGCGGCCTGCGGCGATTTCATCGCGCACGAATTCTGGCGTGATCAGGTTTTTGGGCATATTCGCGCCGAAATTTTCACCGTGCTGCGCGCTGGCGTGCGCTTCTGTGCGGGCTTGGTTTTCGCGGATCGCGATATATTCCATTTCCGGCGTTACGATGCCTTGGCGGGCGTAATGCAGCTGCGTGACGTTGGCGCCGGCTTTGGCGCGCAATGGTTTTTCGGGCGAGGCGGGGAAGCGCTCATGCCAGAGGTCGGATTTTTCGCGGCGGCGCTCGGCTTGGTCGGCGTCTTTATAGCCGTTATCCATGGGCTGGATTTCACGGCCTTCTACATATTCAACGTCGTTGCGGTCCAGCACCCATTGCAGGCGGGTTTTGGGCAGGCCGCGCATGATGTCCAGATTGGCGTTATCATCTGTATAAGGGCCGGAGGTATCATAGACGGTGAGGCTTTCGCCGTTGGTCAGGTTGATTTGGCGCATTGGCACTTTCAGGTCACCGACATAGGTTTTTTCGCTGGAGGGCAGTGGCCCTTGCGTGACGTGGGTGGTGGATGGGCATATGCCCGCTTCGCCGTTGGTGTTTGTTTTGTCTGAATTACAGGCCATTGTGGTTTTCCTTTATTTGATATAGCTGGCGTTGTGGAGCTCAGCTGTTTCGACAGAGATTGAGACATCCGGGTTATCTGAAGCGTGGGCCTTGGCGACGCTGAATAAGCCTTCTGCCATGGTTTTTCTGAGCTCATCCGAGCGACCAGATAAAAGTTTAAGTGTAATATGGATGAATGCATTTCCCTGCGTGTCTTCGCCTAGAATTGCATTTTCAATCGGAATGGAGCGGGTTTTAATCGCGCCCATATTGACTGTTTCTTGCGAAGCAAGATTGGCGTGAAGGTCTTGCAATAAGCCCTTCAAATTTAAGTTGGGAACTTTTGTGTGTTCTACAATAATATGCGGCATGTGGCCGTTTCCTTTCCCTTCGCTGGTTCTAACCAGACAGGTTCTAAGGGTGTTTCTCAGTCCTGCTATGCCAAAGCCACGCAGGACACCCCTAAGGTTTCAGTTATGGCTTGTAATCTTGCATAAATACGCTAATTGTCAAGCGTTGTTCCATATCAGTGAAGTCAGAGGTTGCCATGAAAATTTTGAAAATTATCCAGATCATTGCCATTATTTTAGTGTTGATCGCGCTGCCGTTGGCTTTTGGCTATTATCAAGGGACAAAGACGCAAGAGGCTAAGCCGGATAATTCTGTGGCTTCGCCTATGGCAGGCGTTGCGATTGGTGGGCCTTATACCCTGATCGATCAGGATGGGCAGGTGCGCACGGATGAAGACTTTAAGGGCGAATATAAGCTGATTTATTTTGGGTTTTCTTACTGTCCGGCCATTTGTCCGACGGAGCTGCAAAAAATGACGGCAGTGATGGCGCAATTAACTCCTGAATTAGCCGCACAAATTCAACCGATTTTTATCTCTGTTGATCCGGAGCGTGATACGCCGGAATCTTTGAAAGGCTATATGAGTTTATTTCATGAGCGCTTTATAGGGCTTACTGGAACGTCCGAGCAAATTGATGCCGTTAAAAAAGCATATCGGGTTTATTCGAGAAAAGTGCAGGATGAAACAATGAGCGATTATACCGTTGATCATTCGAGCTATATTTATTTTATGGGCCCTGATGATCAATTACTGGGGATGTATCGAATCAAAGATACGCCGATGGATATCACGAAAGATATCATGGGGCTGATGAAGGATTAGTCTTCGAGCAAGGTGTTTAATTTCATGGCCACGCCCATATTGCCTTTAATTTTTAATTTTCCAGTCATATAAGCCAGCGTTGGGTCTTGCGTGCCGGCAGCGATTTGCTTGAATGTATCAATTGAACAAATGAGTGTGGTGTCGGCATCAAGCTCATCTTGGCTTAAGGCAGGTGGGCTTTGTGTTGCGTCGATGGTTAAGGTGCCGCCGTCACCAAAGTCGAGCGCAATGATCGCACCAATGCTAGGTGCCATGCGGAGTTTTTCTTCTATTTTTTTTGTGATTTCTTCGAAGCTCATGTGAATATTCTACATGATTACCTGTGCAAAGCCTATGGCAAAAGCATTGTGAGAGAGTTTTTTCAATGTTAACATTGCGTCGTACAGTTTTTGGTGAATCCTTAAACATCTAGATAATGACATTTTTGGTGGTTTGATATGAAAATAGTAAAGCTTGCTGTTCGCTCTTTACAATTTGTTCCGGCTTTTACTTTGCTTGCGTCTGCGGCTTGGGCGGGGCCTCAGGCTTTGTCCTTTTATCCGGCTAAAGCGTGGACATCGTCTCAGGCGGGAAGTGGGTGCCAGATTTCGAATCGGTATAATAATGGGTATGTGCTTGATTTTAATAGCTCTGCCTCCGGTTCTTCTTTGAGCTTAGACTTTAAACAACCTGCTTTTCAGCCGGGGCAGAGTTATGATGTGACGCTGGGCGTGCCCGGGCAGATTGGCTTGTTTGTTAAAGGGACGGCAAAAGCACCGAGTGTGATTTCTATTAACTTGGCGGAATATCCTGATTTTATTCCGGCGCTTAAGCAAGCTAGCCAATTGGATTTTGAGATGGCGGGCAATAAATTTAGCTTCTTTATGACAGGTTATAGTAATGCATCTGCGGCATTTGATTCTTGCCGAGCTGGTATGTCTGGTTCTTCGATGTCGAGAAACGCTGCAGTATCTCAACCACAAAGACAACAGCAGGTGATGCAAAACCCTGCGCCAGTTGCTGCGTACCAAGCGCCGCCGGCTGTTATTGGTGCGCCGTCTCCTGCGAAGGAAGAGCCTCCAGCGATCGAGGTAACCGTTCATAATAAAAATGCAATGTTGCCGATGCCTGATTCGCCTAAGCCTTCGATGCGGACAACTATGCCGGAAATGGCAGCAGAAGTTGAAGTTTCTGCTATTAAGCCTGCGGCACCTGCCGCTATGGTGCCAAAGCCTGTTTATACGCCGGAGCCTAAAAAGCCTGTGTCTTCTTATATGGAATCGGGTGATTGGAATCTTGAAAAAGCAACAATGCGTTATCAGGAAGCAGACCGTCAGTTGAAGCAATTGGGTCAAAAACTTCAGCAAGAGCGTGCACAATGCCGGGTTGAGAAAAAAGAGTTGGAAACAATGCTTTTTGATCCTCAGCTCACATCAGAAAATCAGTTGGCAAAATTGGCGTCGTTGGAAGAGCAATTAGCCGAAGCCAAGATGAAGCTTCAAGATCGCGAGCGCTATTTTCAAGAGCAGCTTAAAGTTTTGAAAGCCCAACAAGGCGCTTATTAAAGCTTATTGTTTTTCGTTGCATGATTTTTTTATAAAAAAGGCTTGCCTGCTTTTGTTTGCTGGCTTACTTTCACCGTGCTTTGGATGTATCTGAATTAGAAAGCTTTGTTTTTCATTCAGACCCTTAAGCGCCGGGCATGCTTTCGCACCATGGGGTGCGCCTCGCATTTGCTCGGTACAATTGAAATAAACAACGGTTGGTTGGCTTATTTTAATTACCTGCATCATGCGGGCCCGTAGCTCAGCTGGGAGAGCGTTGCAATGGCATTGCAAAGGTCGTCGGTTCGATCCCGATCGGGTCCACCATTTTCTCTTTTTGGTTTTAATTTGGCGTGTATTTCATTTTTTAATGGATTGCTGGTACATGTATAAAAAAAAGCCCTCTCGAGTGTGTGGAATCGAGAGGGCCCCTTGCTTGTGTGTGGCAAGTTTTAGTTTACGCAGTGTATTTCTGTTGACCTTAGAGGCGTTTCAGAAATTCTGTGTTGCGCGTGTGTGGGGATTACACTTTATGTGCAGGGTTTATTCTGCCGCGCTTTTTATTATGTATAATGATATAAACGAGAAGGATTGATGAAGTCAACAAAAAATATAAATTAAGTATAATTATCTATAATATATGCACTTAATTTGAGTTTATGTCTCTCAATGGGCTTGTTTTACAAGCTTTAATTCCCGTTTTATATCAACGGATATTATTAGAAACAGAATCCATTTTTGAAAATTGAAGGCTATTTTGTAAATTTGGCCATAATTTTGCATAGATCGCATAGGTTGCAATAAAATAATATTTGCTATGCGGGACTGATATAAGGTGAATATAGTCGAATTAAAATATAAAGAGGTATGAGATGGTAAATGCTTTAACTGCTTACTCACAAGCTGCTTTGACGCAATCAGACTCTTATCGAATTGCGGAAACCGGTAAGGAACAGGTTAATTCCAACCATAAAACATCTAATGGGGATGTGGTGGATACGGTGGAAATTTCTGCCGAGGCGCAAGCATTGGTACAGGCAGAAAAGACCCATAATGCCGTATATGATGCAAAAGTGTCTTATTATGAGCAGTTCAGACCGACTCGCGAAGGCTTTTCCGCTTATAATTTGGCACAGGGTATCGTTGACCCATCTGCGCAACCTTTCTCGCAAGAGCGCGCCTTTGATGAAGTTGCACAAGCTGCGCGAGAAAATTTGGATAGTAAATATCAACAAATGCGCGAAAGTGGCGAGCCGTTTGATTATAATAGCTTTGAAGGGCGGGACTGGGATTCGCTGATGGGTGATTTGGATCGCCGTGCACTCTATGCTGTGTCTAGCAATGAGGGTGGTGCCTTTACCAAAGAAGAACAGGATATTGCTAGAAATCTTATGATCGGTCAGCAAGGTATGGCTATGGGGTTGTATAACGGCCCAACCCGTTTGGCTGGAGAGTTTGGTGCCGTACCACCTACATCCAATGCTGATCATATGCGTATCTTTAAGGCAGGCATTCAGTTTATGGATCAGGTCAGTATAGAAGAACAAGCAACCAGCGTTGAATGGGCACATCAACGTGCTGCTATGCAATTTGTGTATGAAGATAAAGCGCAGGGTGCAGGGCTAATACCGGAGAATTTTAATAGTGATCACCCGCTTGTGAATTTAATGTTAGGGGCGCTGGAATCATCGCCCGGCTTTACCAGTGATGCAGATGTGAGCAGCCGGAAAGAATTGCTCGATGAGCCTTGGTTTCAAGAATATGAAGATCGTCTCGATGGTGTTATTGCTCAAACACGTGAATTATACGGCTTGCCGGCAGGGTAAGGTTTGGCTTTTAAAATTTGTACGATAGCCCCAACCCAGCGACCCATTGGCTCGTATTGCCTTCCTCATCGACAATTGGGCTGTCTGCCGCATCGCCTATAATTTGCTTATATCCGGCCATACCCAAAACACCCCAGTGCTCGTTCAGCATGTATTGTCCTTTGACCTTGAGGCTCACATCCTTAAACCCTGCATCTGCATCATATTGCGCGAGGCCGCTGCGTGCAGCGTTATCGGCATCTATCCCGAAATAGGTTTGGTTATAGTCTTCGCTGGCATATGTCGTTTGTACGGAAGTGCCGAGTGTAAGCTGGTCATTGAGTTTACGGTCATACCCCGCCCCTATATTCACAAGCATGCCTTCATGGGTGTCGGATATATCAGTCAGTATTTCGGCTTTAAATGATAGTGTATCGTGAGCTGAAAAGACACCGTTAAAGGGCACTTTTATAAAAGCGCCAGCCTCGAATCCATTATCAATTTCACGCATGCGGCTGATCGTATTATTTTCAACATCATCATCACGCCCGCCGCTATAGGATATAGATGGGCCAAACTCCACTGTGGGATATGGAGAAATATTGGCGCGTATATCAGTGCCAAGGGCTTCCACATAGTAAGTCTGGTACTGCAGCTTTGCGGCCAGCAGGGGGGAAAGCTCATAATCATCGGATCCCTCGTAATCGGTCTTGCTGGCTACGCCTGCTGCAAACATCCCGTGAATTTGGTCATCTGCCATGGCGATGGAAGGCAGGCCGATACTACTTGCCAATAAAGCCAGTGTAAATATTTTGAAGTGTGCGCGCGTTGCCATTATAGTACCTTTCTTTCAATATAGATGTATCATATATAGTAAGGATACTTACTAAATGCAACAGGAAATTAAAAATAGTGTCTGAAATTTCAAAAGATATTGAGGATGTTTTTGCTCTGCTCGCGAAAATACATATGATCAACAATGATGCTTCGTCGCGTTTCGTAGATGTTTTGCCTCATAATCTCACTATGGCGCAGTTCAGAATTTTAAATCATCTGCACAAAGAAGATAGAAAGAGAACGCCGCAGCAAATGGCGAATCATTTTTTGCTCAGTAAAGCCAGCATGGGTGAAACCCTTGATAAATTGCATAAAAAAGACTTTGTAAGCTTTGAGAAAAATAGAACGGATAAGCGTAGCAAACTGGTCTCTATAACCCCCGCAGGTATGCAGGCGAGGCATGATTCTGTTGCTGCGATTCAGCCGATGTTAATCGAAATACGTGATGCAATCGGCATGGCAACGCTGCACGATACTATCGAAAATCTGTCTGCAGTGCGGGACTGGTTTAGGGGATGATTGCAAACCCGGTCTGATAGCTCTTTGCGATTTGTTCCCACAATATTCATCATTAATAGAAGCATCAGTCTCCAATCTCTAAACACCCATATTTTGCGAAAAATCATATGCCACACCAGATCGAACAAATACAAACAGCATTTCTATTTAAAATCATTTTTACTTTACAAAATTCCCTTTAATAATGAAAAAATGATATTCACTATTAAGGAGAGGCTATTACATAAAAATGAATAGTGGAAAATTTTTTGAAACATGTATGGGAATGTCAGATCATGTGTGGAAAAAACACACAAACCCTTGGAGTGCCTGGACGCGCCTTAGTGTTCTGCCTCTGATTGCTCTTGTTGCTTGGAGCCGTGAGTGGGTGAGTGGAGAGACAGTTATATTATTTGGTTTTTTTGTTGCTTTATGGATTTGGATAAATCCACGCTTATTTACTGAGCCCAAAAGCACGAACAACTGGATGTCCAAGGGGGTCATGGGAGAACGCGCTTGGATCAACCAAAAAGACGTGCCAATACCAGACCACTTCAACAAAATTATAAGGCTCTTAAATGGTTTTTCTGCGGTAGCGACCGTTTTGTTTATTTATGGCCTCGTTGTTCTTGATCTTAAACTGACCTTGCTAGGAATGGTCTTAGTCATGCTTCTTAAACTATGGTTTATCGATCGTATGGTGTGGCTCTATGAGGATATGAGTAAATTACATACCCCTTACGCCGAATGGATGAAAACTGGAGAAGATTAGATATAAAATTAGAAATCACTCTGGTAAGCCTTCTCGTTTTTGTACACCATCCAAATCTTTGTCCCATTCAGCACGGCTTGCATAATTAATATGTGCTTTTGGCCTTATATCAACCGGGCTATCAAGGCTTCCTGCTGGTACGACCAAAAGGTCCCCGTTCATTTGCAGCATTGGGAGTGCAGAGCCGCATTCTCGACAAAAGCTTCTTTCATGTAATGTTCCCGGAATACGATATGTTTTGATGTATTCTTGGCCCTTGATCCATTTGATTTTGGCAGATTTAGAAAAAAGGTTAGCACCATGAGCCGAACCTGTACCCTTTCGACATCTTTTACAATGGCAAAGAAAAAAACTTTCAAAACTCCCTAGAACTTTAAATTCAGCTTTTCTGCATAAACAGCTGCCCGTAAATTCTTTGCTCATGAACGTCCTTTTTTATCAAACCTCAAATTCCTTTACCTGAAATAATAGAATATACAGCATATAGTTTCCAGAGTCTCTAAAGATTGCTCACTGCCGTGGGTGAATGGTTTCAATGGATTAGAACGTGTATAAGGCGCACTTTAACAGTAACTCTGGTCATAAATCACCGTGCTTATCAAATTCACACTGGAGATCGCTACCTTTACCGAGTTCGAAACGGTGCAATGTTGGCGCTTAAACCAGTCAGATTTCTGCGAAGTGTTTCAAGACCATGTCACGAAACTCCTTGAAAACTGCGGCTTATTTCTTGCTAAATTATTATGGAAGTAAATGGCTGGGGTACCAGGGATCGAACCTGGGATGACCGGATCAAAACCGGTTGCCTTACCGCTTGGCTATACCCCAACATACAATTAGAATTTTAGAAATGGTGCCCCCACACGGACTCGAACCGCGGACCTGATGATTACAAATCAACTGCTCTACCAACTGAGCTATAAGGGCACATATATTCTAAAAATACATCGCCGATCTTATTATCACCTTATTAAGGGTGGAGGCAAGATCATAACCTCTTGAAATTTGGGCTTTGTCGTTGCCGAAACATTAACAAAAGCCATTTTCTTATCCTTAAAAACCGGAGCTTAGCGCCCAATTATTTAAAAACGAATTCTCTTTTAATCGAAAGGCTGTGATTTAGCAATGTTAAAAAACGAAAAAAATTTTGTATTTTTGATTTAGCCCACAGCCGGCTTCATTTAAAAGATATCAGGTTTGGCAGCAGGTACTTGATTATGGGCGGCTACTTCGTAATCTTCGCCCATGATATTGGCGAATTCCTGAGATGTCATGCCGCGTAGCGCTTTGAACTTTTGCAGTTCTTCACCGGCTAGCTTTTCGCCGACCGGTAAATCAACGCGGTTTGGGCTAACCTGTGTGTTATTTACCAAGACTTCATAGTGCAAGTGTGGGCCAGTTGAGCGCCCTGTGGTGCCAATATAGCCAATGACTTCCCCTTGGGATACTCGCTTGCCGGTTGATATGCCCTTAGCAAATTTATGCATATGGGCATAGGCGGTTTTTAGATTGCTGTTATGGCGAATGCGGATGTAGTTGCCGTAGCCACCTTTGCGGCCGGCATAATCAATCATGCCGTCGCCTGCGGCATAAATCGGTGTGCCGGTAGGGGCCGCGAAATCAATGCCTTTATGCATTTTGTTATACCCTAGGACAGGATGACGGCGCATACCAAAGCCTGAAGAGAGGCGAGCCCCATCAACAGGTGTTTTCATCAGCGTTTTCTTGATACTTTGGCCTTTCGGGTCGAAATAATCAATGCGTCCATCTTTCATTTCATAGCGATAGACTGGTTTTGCTACGCCGCCCGTGCTTAGTCGGGCATAAGAAATATCGCCATAGCCAGCGAACTCACCTTCTTTGGTTTGTTTGATGTCATAGAGCACTTCCAGTGTATCGCCGCGGCGGATGTCCCGTTGGAAGTCGACATCCCATGAATAGATGCGAATGAGCTCAGCAATGACTTGTGATGGGATGTTCTGACGGGCAGCGGAGCCGTATAAAGAGGTCTCAATTTGCACGCGTTTGGCAAAATTTTGCTTGATGACTTCTTTTTGATCGAGGCTGGATTGATAGCCATCGTCGGTGTTTTCAACCGTGACGGAGCGAATGGCGTCCAGTTTTAAGGTGGCTGAATCAAATTCTTTTTCGCCATTTTCGTCGCGTCGGAAGGACACTTTCATATCTTGACCGACTTTGATGTGGCGTGGGTCATAATGCTTGGCCATGGCCTGCGTTACGAAATAGGCTTGTTTATTATCGAGGCCGGCGGAGCGTAAAATCTGATCGATTGTGTCGCCGCTTTTTAAAGAGACTTCGTAAACAGGGGGCTTTTCGGGTTTTTTGAAGGCAAAGGCGGCTTTTTGTAAGGAGGCGCCGGAACTGATAAAGCCTGCATTCACGCGTTGGGCCTCGGGAATAACAGGTTCAGGTGGTTGCAGGTTTTTGCTTTCATCAAATAAAGCCCCCGCCAGATAGGCGAAACTTTCTTGCGTCAGGTTTTGTGCTTGATTGGTTTTGTTCTGGGCGCGAGGAAACCATTCGCCTGCAAAAGGGCTGGCGGTCAGTACGCCAATGGCGCCGAGCGTCAATGCCACGCTTGTAACGTAACGAAGCCGAATGCGATTTTTGCGCGTATATAAATATCTGTGGCGTAAACGTAACAACTGATCAACTCTGACTTCAGTTTCTAAAAACCATTGCCAACCGTGCTTTAAACCCGTGGATGAGGCGCTGATAAGGCGGCTCAAACCTATTGGGGGACATGGCTTGGCTACAGATTGATTTAGCATGTTTTTTCCGGGCCTGACAATGCGGATACGACTCCTTTTCCCGATAAGCTTGGGATAAGATTTGTGTTACTACAATCAATCAGAAAGCAGGCCTTATTTTAGGCCACACTCGCTGGTAATGCGCTCATAAGCCTTGGTGGAACCCTTCAGGCTGAAAGTGTCTGTGGTTTTGGTTCCACGTGATGATACGCCGTCAACGACCATGGTGGAGCCTTTTTTAATCATGTCGACGATTTTTGCATCAGCTTGTTCATCCAGTGCCCATGCTTTGTCATCTTTTGTGAATAATGTCTCGCTTGTGCTGCCAATTTTGAGCTTCACATCGCTTCCAGATTTGTAAGTGTAGCCTGTGACATAGCCAAATACATCGCGTGTGTTTTCACCTGGACGGTGCGTGATATAGGCAAAAATCTCGCCGCGGCGTGTGTAATTACCTTGGCTTTTGGTTGGGCGGCTGGCCATATAGCAAATTTTATTGCCGTTTTCAGTAAAAGCGTATGTATCCCAGTCGCCGTAAACTTCCAAAAAGCGTGGTTGTGCTGCCATCGCAGATGTTGCTGCCATCGCGGCAACACAAAGAGTTAATCCAAAAACTCGCAAAGAAACTGTTTTCATTATCGATTCGATCGTAAATTTTAATAGTTGAAAATAAACCCTTAAGAAGAAAGGATTACGAAACCTTATGTAGAGGTATAATAATCCTTTCCTAGGTATAGTGCAAGTAAGCAACCGTTTTTTTGGCGGTTTTAAATGGTTGTGTTTAAAATATTTAGTATTTTACGCCACATCCGTAGGGCGCTGTTTCACTGACAGCAGGCATTTCGCCTTTTTCCAGGGCGCTTAACGCTTCATGCACATAATTTGTGGCCCCTTCGATAGTGGCTTCGCGGGGGCTGGAATTATTGTCGATCGCGCCGGCATAAACCAGTATGCCTTCTTTATCGATGACAAACATATGTGGGGTGGTCTTGGCATCATATAAATGGCCGATATCACCGCTTTCATCGCGGATAATATTACTTGCCTTTGAGCCTTTTTCTTCGGCGATTTTTAAGGCTTCGGCGTCACTGACATGACCTTGGCGACCTGGGGCAGAGGAAATAATCGAAACCCATGTTACGCCTTTATCGATGGCTTCGCCTTGGGTTTTTTGCATGTTGCCGGTGTTATAGTGCTTTTTAACGAACGGGCATTGATCGTTTGTCCATTCCAGAACCACAATTTCACCTTTGTGTTCGCTGAGGTGGAAGCTCTGGCCTTTGATATCGGCCGCTGTGAAATCGGGGGCGGCTGTGCCGACTTTGGCTTCTTGAGCTAGTGCGGGTAAGCTCATTGCGCATAAGGCAAGGGATAAGCAGGTGGTTTTGAATGCTTTAATCATAGGGGGCTCCTTAAAAATTTAATGCTCGTCCTAAAGTTAGTGCTTTTCGATATAAGTTTCCAGTGTGCCGGGCGTCAAAACCTGCGGCAGGATTACCGGCTCAGGTCGTGTGCCGTTTTTAGGTGCGGGATACAATACGTATAAAGGCACGCCATTGCGCTGGAATTTTTGTAAATAGCGGCTGATTGTATTGTCTTGGTTTGTCCAATCCCCGACTAAGAAAGCAACATTTTTTTCCGCAAACAGGTTTCGGGTGGCTTGAACATCAATGGCCGCGGCGTGGTTGATCTTGCAGGTAATGCACCAAGCTGCAGTCATCTCGACGAAAACGGGTTGATCAGTTTTGTCTAAATAATGGTCTAGTGTGGGTTGGGAGAATTCTTCACCGAAAGTGAGGTTTTTTGTATCTTGATAATAGCAAGCCCCCGCATCAATTTTATGGGCGGCAAGGGGTAGTGCGAATCCTGCGCTTACTAAAGCCAGAAACGCAATTATTTTACCCCATAATTTGGCTTTCGGCCAAACCCAAATACCGAAGGCAATGGCGATCATCCCGGCCATGACCGAGAGTAGCTGCATGTCACCGACTTGCTGGGTGAGTACCCATAGTAAAAAAATAACTGCCAGAAACATCGGGAACGCCATGAATTGTTGCAGAGTTTTCATCCATGCGCCCGGCTTAGGTAGGAAACGTTGTAAATGTGGTAAAAATGACAAGACTAAAAATGGGGAGGCTAGCCCCAGCCCCAGTGCAACGAAAATCGACAGTGCAATCGGCGCAGGCTGTGTGAAAGCAACCCCGACAGCCGTAGCCATAAAAGGTGCGGTGCAAGGCGTAGCAACGATCGTGGCCAGTACGCCGGTAAAGAAGGAGCCGCTGATTCCCGAATTTGCGGTGGCTTTGCTGCCGATATTGGCAAACGGATTATGGAGTTCAAAAATGCCTGCTAAATTGAGCCCGACGATAAAGAGAATATAGGTTAGTACGGATACAACCACGGGATTTTGTAGCTGATAGCCCCAGCCTATTTCTGCACCGCTTTGACGCAAAATCATTAATAAGGAGGCAATCAATAAGAAGCTCAGTACAATGCCAGTGGTATAAGCCAGCCCATGTGCTTTGGCATGGCTTGAAGCTTTTTGAGACATTTTCACAAGACTTAGTGCCTTGAGGGATAGTACCGGAAATACGCAAGGCATTAGATTTAAAATTAACCCGCCTATAAAAGCGGAGAACAATAAGACCAACACAGAAGGGGTAAGTGCTCCTTGGCTTGACTGGGCAATCGCAATTTTAGGAAATGCTTCAATTGCATAATATTGATCGCCTTTGTCCGTGGAGAGCGCGAGAACAGCAGGCAGGCTTTCAATATCTGTAAGCTCGCGATCGGCGCGTTTTTGTGTCAGGTTTAGTTGTTGGCCATCGATTTCGAAGGCAACAGGGGCGGCATTATCGATTATGCCCCATGGCTCCGGAATGAAATGTGCGTTTTGGGTGGTATCCAGATCAAAGCCTTCCGGCAGAGTGATGCTCAAAGTAAATTGATCGCCTGTTGTGCTATAATGGGCGTCAAAATCGACGACGACGGGGAGGGTGCCTCGTGCAGTTTCGATTAGTGGAGTGTTTGTATCGTTGTGGCGCAGCTGCGCTGGATCATTGAGCGTTAAGGTAAAATCATCATACTCGGGAATGCAAATGTCTTGACAGACTAAGACTTCGACGGTGGCTTTTAATTCAACGGGGCTGCCGTCATAATTTTGCGGTACGTGCAGATCTTGTAAGAGGGCTGTATAATTGCTGTATCCATAGTTTAAGAGCGGGCCGTAAGGAATTTTTTGAGGTACGGGCCATTGAATTTCGCTAACAGACCACCCTTCAGGTAGTTGCCAATTGACGCGTGACGGTGCTCCTGAATCACCGGGGTTTTTCCAATAAGTGTGCCAATGTGGGGCAATGATTTGCTCAATCGCAACAGTGAGAGTGTCGCCGGAGTTGACTTGATAGCGTTCTGGCGTGATGGATAGCTCGGAATAGCGAGGATTATGACTTTGCGCTTGGACTGCGGAGCTGTGAAACAATCCAAAAAAGCTGAGAAAAATTAGAATGTAAAATTGTTTTGTCACGCAAATGCCCCTTTAGAAATGCCACACCTTATTATACAATAGTGTGAGTGCCTAAGAAAGGAAAGAGAGACCTTTGCATGCCCGATCCGATCTGGAAGCCCGATGTGGCGCGCCATCGCCCGAAAATTTGTGACTTTATTGTGTGGGTGAATGATCGCCATGGCGTAGCATTGCCTGAAGGTGATTTTCAGGCGCTTCACGCGTGGTCGATGACACAAGGGGAGTTATTTTGGGATGCGCTCTGGGATTTTTGCGGTGTTTTGGGTGATAAAGGCGATACGATTATTCAGGCTCTGGATCATCCGCCATATGCGCGGTTTTTCCCGAAAGGAAAGCTGAACTATACTGAGAATATGCTGGCGTATTGGGATAAAAACCCTGACGAGACGGCGATGATTTATACGCATCAAGATGGGCCGGATATCCTTTATAGCGGTGCGGAGCTCATCGATGCGGTTAGCTTGTGGGAGCAAGCACTACGTGGCGCAGGCATTGATAAAGGCGATGTGGTCGGCCTGTATCTGCCAAATATTCCTGAAAGCGATATTATTTTAATGGCCGTGGCCAATATCGGGGCGGTTTTATGCTCCGCCGGGATGGAAATGGGGGCCGATGATTTAGTGAGCCGATTTGAGGCTGCAGCGCCTAAAATTTTGATTACGACGGGTGATTATAATTACGGTGATAAGGTGATTGACCGTACAGGTAATATTGAGCAAGTGCGTACGCGTCTTTCTAGTCTTGAGCAGGTTGTGATTTTGGATCTTGATTCAACGGTGAAAGTTGATCATGCCTTTTTGTCGGGTTATGAGCCTGCGCCTTTGGTGTTTGAGCGCCATGATTTTAATCAGCCGCTTTATATCTTGTTTTCTTCAGGCTCTACTGGAAAGCCCAAATGTTTTGTGCATGGTGCTGGTGGCGTTTTATTAAAGCATTTATCTGAATATGTGTTGCAGGCCGATATTGCAGCAGGGGATCGAATTTTCTTTCATGCGACTCCCAGTTGGATGATGTGGAATTGGGCGGCGAGTGCTTTGGCCGTTGGTGCAACATTGCTCAAATTTTCTGGTCATCCGTTTTATCCGTCGGCAGACGTACAGCTTTTGTTTACGCTGCGCCATGGCTGTACGCATCATGGTACGGCCGCGCCGGTGATTATGGGGTGGCGGGACCAGCATATTGATTTGCTGGAGCAAGCTCAACATTCTGATTTGCGCAGTGTTTTATATACGGGTGCGGTATTGCCGTCTCAAGGGTTTGACTATCTCGATCAGCATATTAAAAAAGGGCTGCATATTTCAGGTATTTCTGGGGGTACGGATTTGGTCGGATGCTTCTTGTACGGCAATCCTTTAACGCCGGTATATGCCGGTCAAATTGCTGGGGCGACTTTGGGCTGTGATATTCAGATCTGGGATGATGAGGCGAGGTTAGTGCCAGATGACGAAATGGGTGAGCTTGTTTGTGCGAACGCATTTCCATCGATGCCGCTTTATTTCTTGGGGGATGATGATCATCAGCGCTATTTTGAGGCGTATTATGAATTTTATAATGATAAAGGCCATAAAGTGTGGCGCCACGGTGATACGGTGATGCGTACGCCTGAAGGGCAGATTGTGATTGTCGGTCGATCGGACGGCACGCTTAATCAAAATGGTGTACGTATTGGCAGTATAGCTATTTATAATCAGCTTGACCCTTTTGCCGATCAAATCAGTGGCGCGGCCGCGGTGGATTTTACTCGCCCAGATACCAAGCAAAGTATTACGGTTTTATTCCTTGCTTTAAAAGACGGTAGTGAGGCTGTTCCAGATGATTTGCAAAAGGCGATTAAGGCAGCGGTTAAAAATAATGTTGGTCCGTATTCCGTACCGACTGAGATGATCGCAGCGCCAGATGTTTTGCGGACTAAAAACGGTAAGTTAGCCGAAGTGGTGATGAAAAAAATCTTGGCAGGAGCCAACATTGAAAATTCGGCTTTATATGGGGAAGACCTCGTCAATTTTTACGAAGAGATTGCCAAAAAATTGCAAAGCAAGTATGCATAAACGCCATGAGAGGTTATTTCGCAATTGGCGCTGAGGGAATCAGCAAAGAACAAAATGTCGGCACGATTGTTCGCTCGGCCTATTCTTTTGGTGCCAGCTTTTTCTTTACGATTGATCCGGGGCTAGATGTTGAGGCTTTGCGGACGTCCGATACGTCGGATGCGTTTAATCATTTGCCTTATTACCAGTATGCCAACCCGAAAGAATTGGCTTTGCCACAGGCTTGTACGCTTGTTGGGGTGGAATTAACCGAAGATTCGATTGAGTTACCTTCCTTTCGCCATCCATCGCGGGCGGCCTATGTTTTCGGGCCTGAAATGGGCAGTTTATCGCCTGAAATGACGGCGCAATGCGACCATGTCGTCAAAATTCCGATGAAATTTTGCGTGAATGTCGGGGTGGCCGCAGCGATTTGCATGTATGACCGAATGATTAGTCTGGGACGTTTTGCCGAGCGTCCGGTACGCCCCGGCGGCCCCTTGCTGGAAGATAAAAAATTTTCTGAGACTATGCGCCGTATTGTGAAAGCAAAAAAATAGTTTGGTCTGCGCTGGAAAATAAGACATAATATGGTCTCGTTTCCGCGCTTTTTGTGGTCAAAAAATCTATTAATCTGATGTTTAGTTTCGCTCGTTCTCTTAAAAAAAATTATGTTGCTTCGGCAAAGCAGCCACAAACGCAGGCCCGCCATACTGCGGAGCGATCCGTTGGTTTTACGCCTAATGATTCAATTGCGGAGCGATTTTTAACCCTTAGCAATGATCTGATGCTGTTGTTAGATGACAGTGCCAATATTATCTATGCCAATGATGCGCTGTATCATCGCTTAGGGGTCGATAAAATGCAGACAACGTCGTTATCTTTGGTTGATTTGATCCATGAAGAGGATCATTCCGCGGTAAGGGCCGATATTTTGCGTTTTGCCCAAGCAGCGGAAGGAAAAGAAAGCCTTGATCTGGAGCTGATCGCACGCATGAGGGCTGGCGCTGATGAGGATTGCTGGATTGAATGGAAAATTGCCGGATATGACGGACAATATACGTATTGTATTGGCCGCGATGTTACGTCTTTAAAATTAAAAGAATTAGAACTTCAGCGCCATAGCAGCCAGTTGACGCAAGTTGAATCGATTGGTCGTTTTGGTCGTTGGCAGTGGGTGATTGGCGAAGATGCCTTTGATTGGTCAGAAGAAATTTACAATATTTGCGGTGTAAAACATGGTGAATTTGTACCAACGATGATGAATCTGTATGAGATTATTCATGAAGATGATCAAGATCGGATGGATCAAACGTTGCAGCGTGCTGTGATTAATCAAAATGATTTTGATATTGATTTTTGTATTAACCGCCCGGATGGCGAACGCCGCTACTTGCGGTGTGAAGGGCGTTGTATGGCAGATCATGGCGGCGAAGCCAAAGTGTTGTACGGTATTATGCAAGACATGACCGAGCGTATTTTGTATGAACATGAATTACGTTCAGCCAAGGAAGATGCGGAACAAGCTTATCATGCAAAATCACAGTTTTTGGCGAATATGAGTCATGAGCTTCGTACGCCGCTCAATGCGATTATCGGTTTTTCAGAAATGATTAAAACCGAGGTTTACGGTAAAATTGCGATCGATAAATACCGCGAATATGGTGAGAATATTTATACGAGTGGGGCGCATTTACTCGATTTGATTAGTGATATTTTAGATATGTCTAAGATTGAAGCCGGTAAGTATGAGCTGGATCTCGAAGAAGCTAAAATCGGCGATATTTTAAATACGGCGATTGAAATGGTAGAGACACGCGCACAGAGTAAATCGATTAAAATCATGGTTGGCAGCTGTTTTGATGCGAATATGGAAGTCATTATTGATCGTCGTGCCTGTTTGCAGATTATGCTGAATTTATTGTCTAACGCGGTGAAATTTACCGGTGAAAATGGACGTATTACAATTAATTGTACGGAAAAAGATGATTTTGTTCGTTTTAAAGTCAGTGATAACGGGATTGGGATTCCGGCTAATAAGTTGGCTTCGATTATGAACCCGTTTGAGCAAGCGGCCCCGCATTATACTCGTGATCATGAAGGCTCAGGTTTGGGCTTGGCTATTACCAAGGAATTGGTTGAAATGCATGGCGGCAAGATTGTTTTGGAATCCCAAATTGAAGTAGGCACAGACGTTATTGTGACGCTGCCTAAGGATGCTTCGAAAGCTTCATGAAGTCGATTACGTTAAGCGATTGAGTTCTGGCCTCTTATCATGCTAAAAACGGGCCATGAGATATGCTCGTTTTTTTATGTTCATGGCACTGTTGTTTTTGTGCCTGATTCCGGCCAAGGCATGGGCGGCTGACGAGTCCTTTGATTTTGTCACATTTTCAAAATTACCAATTTTGCATGAAGGCCGAGTCAAGCCTATGGAGGCTTTTGCTCGCTTACAGATCAAGATGTTATCAGGCAGTGATCAGGATGCTTTGGCAACCTTGATTAAGATTATGTTTGATCCTGCCGCAACGGGAAAGCGGCCTTTAATCAAGATTGTGCATCCCGATGTTTTAAATGTGCTGGAGCTTTCGCCGGTTAAAAGTAAGCTGCACGCGCCGGAAAATGTTTCAAGGATGTTGTTTCGCAAGCGTGATTTGTTAGAGACCATTTCAAATAGTCCGCCAGCGCAATGGAGCTCCGGTCAAAAAGCCCTGATCGAGCTGCAAAATAAAATGCGAATTTATGAAGATCTAGCAGGGAGTTTGAGCCTATTTTTGCCTTTGGCGACTCCTTTGCCGGATATCTTGCCGGATTATTTAAAGCCGTATGCAAATCAGCCCATGAGCTATTGGCGCGCGCTTAAATTTCGTGACAGGCTGAAAGCAGATGTGAAAGCGCTTGTTCAAGATAAGAACACTAATTTGTCAGACTATAGCGATGGTGAGCAAAAGCTTGCGCATTTTTCTTTTGCGTTGGCTAGTTTGCAAATTAGTGGGGCTTCGAATGATTTGTTTAAGGTCATTGCTGCGCCGGATCGCCCGCAAGTCGGGTGGATCTCGCCATGGGAAATTAGCCAAGGAAAAGGATCGCCTGCCAGTGCGGCATATATAAATGCATGGCAATCTTTGGCATTTTCGTATCATCAGCAAGACGTACAGCGCTGGAATGAAACGGTGGGACAGTTATTGGAATTGGGTTTGAATTCCGGCCTTGTTCGGCCTTTAGCTCTTAATCTTGAGCATTGGATGAATGTTGTTCATCCTTTGGGTTTGACGATGGCTTTGCTGATTATTTGCCTGTTATTGAGCTCGGCAAACCGCTTTGTACCTTTCGGTTTGCAAGGTGCTGCTTTGATTAGTCTATGGGGTGCCGTGGTATTAAATATCGTGAATATGAGTGCACGGATTTATTTATTACAACGTCCGCCGATTGGTACGTTATATGAATCTATTTTGTTTGTGTGTGCTGCGCTTTTATTCTTTTTTGCGATGCTTGGTATGAAAGCCAAGCAACATCATTGGGTTGTTTTGGGAGCTTCGGTTGGTTTGTTTTTACAGGTTTTAGCTGCAGCAAATGATCAGAATCAGGATAATTTGATGATGTTGAGCGCGGTTTTGAATACTAATTTTTGGTTGGCAACCCATGTGACATGTATTGCGTTGGGCTATGCGCTTTGCCTGATGACGAGTATTGGTGCGCATTTTTATTTGTTTAAGGCTGCCTTGAGTCATTCACCTGCGATGATTGTTAAAGATGCAGAAAAACAATTGAGATATTTTGCGCTTTTATCTTTGTTATGTTGCGCTCTAGGGACAATTTTGGGGGGTATTTGGGCGGACCAGTCCTGGGGGCGTTTTTGGGGATGGGACCCGAAAGAAAACGGCGCTTTGTTGATTGTGCTATGGCTGATTTGGTTGCTGCATGGGAAAATTAGCGGGCAAATGAGCTTGTTATTGCTGACAGCGGGATTTGCTTATTTAAGTGTGATCACCGCACTTTCTTGGTTTGGGGTAAATTTATTAAGTGTGGGCTTGCATTCCTATGGTTTCAGTGATCAAGCCGCCTTTTTCTTATATAGTTTTATTGCGCTGGAAAGTGCTGTGATTGCCGCTGTCTTTTTTAAAATCAAGCATCATGAGGCGATGGCATGAAAAACCCGGTATTGATTTTGATGGTGTTGATTGCTTTGTCTGGCGGGATTGCGGTGTTTTGGGATGTATGGCGTTCGATGCCGACGCAGCAAATTGCTGCGGACGATGTTGACAAAGATACTGTTTCATCGGCGCTACAAGTTCCCGATGCGGGGATCGCTGATATTCGCGGGCGTTCCAGCAGGATTCATGATTTTGCCGATAAGGTTGTTCTGATTAATTTTTGGGCGACATGGTGCGCTCCATGCGTTACGGAATTTCCTGATTTGATTGAATATAGTGCGTTACAGGGCGATGATTTTGTTTTTATAGCGCTGAGTGTCGATGAAGATGATACTGCCATTGAACGTTTTATTCAGCGCTTGCCTGAGGATATACGGCAGGCGGTGGACCTTGATCATGTGTGGATTGCCCGTGATGTTGATAAAGTGATCTCACAGGATTTATTCCAGACGGTGAGCTACCCTGAAAGTTATTTGATCGGGCTAGATCTTCGTATTCATGAAAAAATTATCGGGCCGGTTGATATAGATGTACTGCACAAATCTGTTGCTGAAATTAAGGCAGCTGCCGCACCTTAATTATCGTTATCATCGTTATCATTGGCTTCTGCTTCTGCTTCTGCAGCGGCAGCTTCTGCGGCGGCTTTTGCAGCTTCTTCTGCGGCTTTTGCAGCCTCTGCGGCTTTTGCGGCATCGGCTACATCTTGGTTTCCTTGTGCTTTTTCGGCGTCTAGATCTGCTTTTCCTTGTTTGTCGGTACTTACATTTTGACCTATTTCGCTGTAGCCGGGAACTCCGCCAGCAGGATAATCAGCTGCAGATATGTGTCCTCCTGTTGAAGGGTTGTGATAGCCGACAGGGTCACTGCTGCTGCCACTGCCATCGAAGCCACCGCAAATACCGGTCGTCATCATGATGTTAAATTGATTGTTGCCGACGCATTTGGCCTCTGCATAGCCACCGTTGACGGCCATCTGAACGGTATCACCAAGTCTGGCGTAGCCTGTGGTCGCATATGCGCCACAAATTTCAATTAGCTGAGGGGCGCAGCAAGTAAAAATAGGCGGTAAATTAGGCTTGTTCGATACGTGGCTATATCCGCCGGATGTAGGGTCGTCACCGGGGCCTACACCATGGGTATTTTTCCATTCTTCTTCACTTTTCAGCGGAAGAAACATTGAAGGTAAAGATGTGGTGGCGGAGCTGTTATCGATTGCTCTGCAAATACCGAATTGATTGATGAATAAAGGAAGATCTTTGCCTGCACGCCCACGATTCGCATCGCGAGTGGTTGCTTTTAGGTAATCGTATTGTTGGTCTTCGTTTAAGCTTGCTGGTGGATCGAATGCTAGCCAGTCTGTTTCAGCGTCATTGGCTGAAAAAGTTGCTCCCGCGCATTCATATGTGTAATTAAAGGCTGCTCCACCTGCGCAAAAGCTTTGTCCGCCACCGGAAAAGCAAGTTTCGCCCGAAGATTCATAGCCGGCTGTGCCCCCGTCTGTTCTGTTGGGGTCACACGTTGATAATGTGCCAGCAAAAGCGCTGGTCAGTGAGAAGCTCACTACCAAGACAAGAATTATTAGACAATTTTTTAAAGTTTTCATTTCATCACACCTAATCACACAGCAAAACGTAAAGTAAATGGCATTAAAGCATCTTTTTTTACGTTTGTTTTATTCTAATAAGCTCATGATACACTAATTTTGTAGTTTATGAAAATTTACTGCGTTTACCTGATCAATTCCAACCGTTATGATTGTTCGAATTTTTGTGAATTAGGATTGCGATGAAAATTTTATTTGCATATCGGGCGATTGATGGCATTGCGGGCGGATTGGAGCGCATGAGTAATGCCATTATGAATGAGATGTGCCTTCGGGGACATGATGTTCAGTTCTTAACGCTTGATCATGCACAGGCTCAGTCTTATTACCCGATGGATGAGCGAATTGACTGGTATAAGCTCAATATGGGGGATTATCGGCAGCGTGCAGGATGGAAAATGCGCTGGAAGCGTCTTCAAGCGATGCGAGATTATATTATCCGGAGCAAGCCTGACGTGATCATTGCTTTTCAAGACGGGAGCTTTTTTTCAACCAAAGTTGCGTCGCTTTTTACTGGTATTCCTGTTGTGTTGGCGGAGCGTATCTCGCCACAACATTTTGATTATAAATCTGGTCGGAATTATAGAGGCCTTATTTGGCAAACATATCGGTGGGCTAAAAATATTACTATTCAGTGTGAAAGTTACAAGCCGATGTATCCGGCTTATTTGCGCAAGCGTTTGGTTTGTATTTCTAACCCGGTTTTTCAACGTGATCGATTTGCTCAACCAGGCAAAACAAGGGATCGCAAAAAATTACTTTGTGTCGGGCGGCTTTGCTATCAGAAGAATCAAGATGTTTTAATCCGGGCTTTCTTGAATTTGGCATCTGAATTTCCTGAGTGGGATCTTATCTTGGCTGGTGATGGAGAACATTATAAAGCCTTAGCATTATTAGCTGATGCGCATCCGCAAATTCGATTGTTAGGAGCTGTGCGTGATGTGGAAGCGCTTTATTTGGAGGCGAATCTTTTCTGTATTCCGTCACGTTGGGAAGGGTTTCCTAATGCCCTTGCAGAGGCGCTTTCTTATGGGGTGCCTGCGATTGGGTATCGTGATTGCGGGGGTGTGCGTGATTTAATCCAAGAAGGTGAGAACGGCTTGTTGGCGGCAGGGGCGCTGGATGTCCAGCCATTAGAGGCGGCTTTACGCCGTTTGATGACGGATGACGATTTGCGTGCCAAAATGGGTGAAAAAGCCGTCCGATCAGTTGAAAAGTATAAACCTTCGTTGATTTTTGATCAATGGGAAGCGTTTTTTAAGCGTTTTGTTCATTAACTTTATACTTTAGCGCTATTGACCGATTGGTCAAGTTGCGCTATATCTCTCGCTGTGGCTTCCTTTTAGGTGGGCCCAGAGGGAAACATGAACGGGACGAGAGAAAAACTTATTCAAACAGCGACTGAGCTGATTTGGCGCAACAGCTATAATGCTGTGAGCGTTGATCAAATTTGTGCGTCTGCTGGTGTTAATAAAGGTAGTTTTTACCATTATTTTCCATCAAAAGCAGATCTCGCATTGGTTACGATGGATAGCGCCATGAATGCATTGGTAGAGCAATATGAAGATTTGTTTTCTTCGCAACGCCCCCCGCATGAGCGTTTTACGCTGATGGTCGAGCATATTTATCAACAGCAGCTTGAGCGGTTAGAGACTGTTGGTCATGTATGTGGTTGCCCTTTTGCGACGTTGGGGTCTGAGTTGGCGCCGCAAGATTCTGATATTGAAACCAAAATTCAAAATATTTGTGCGCGAAAAAAGCATTATTATGTGGTGGCGCTGCGTGACATGATTGAAAGAGATGAAATTGATGGGGCTACGGATTGTGAGGCAAAAGCAGATGAAATTTTTGCTTTTGTTGTTGGTATTTTGCTGATGGCTCGCATTAAAAATGATCTTAGTTTTGTTAAGGATCGTTTGGAAAATTCTTTGTTTGATTTAATTGGATATTCTTCAAATAACTAGTGGATATAAAAGGGATGAATGGGATGAAAAATAAGAAATTAGCAATGGCTGGATTAGGTGCATTATTTGTGCTGATTTTGGCCTTGGTGTTTGCTTTGGGCTCGACATCTTTGCCAGCGGATGCGGCAGAATCTCAGCCTAAATCACAAGATATGCCTGTGCAGGCCAAAGTAATTGAACCGGTGACTATTCAGCTATGGAAGAATTTTTCTGGTCATATGATTGCAGTGGATCGTGCAGAAATAAGACCGCAAGTTAGCGGTCTTATTACAGATATTAAGTTTGAAGATGGGCAAATCGTTCAAAAAAATGATGTTTTAATGGTTATTGATCCGCGGCCTTATAAAGCGGCTTTGGATCAAGCTGTTGCTCTTCTTGAGGCGGCGAAGACACAGCAAACGCTGGCCGAGAAAGAATATACGCGTGCCAAAAGTTTGATTGATAGTGATGCTATTTCACAAAAATTGCTTGATGAGCGCTCAAACGCTTTGGCTTCAGCGCGGGCTTCTATAAAGGCTGCACAGGCACAAGTGCAGCGTGCAGAGATTGATTTAGATTATGCCTATGTAAAAGCGCCTATCGGGGGGCGTATTAGCCGTGCTGAAATTACCGAAGGTAATTTAGTTGAAGCTGGTTCTTCGGCACCTTTGCTGACCTCGATTGTGGCGGATAGCTCGATTTATGTCGATTTTGAAATTGATGAGCGTACGTATATTAATATGATTCGTAACGTAGACGTACATTCTTATGGTGATGTTCCTGTACGTGTGGGGTTGTCAGATGGAAGTAACCGTTTTTATGAGGGGGCTATACATAGTTTTGATAACAAGATTGATCCTTTGACCGGGACAATTCGTGCGCGTGCGATTTTTGAAAATCCTAAAGGTTTGTTTTTATCCGGTATGTCTGTTGGCGTGCAGTTGGGGAGCGCTAATCCAGGACAAAAAATCATGTTGAGCGAGCGGGCCATTGGCACCGATCAAGACCGTAAATTTGTTTATATTGTTGATGCGGAAGGCAAGACAGCCTATCAGCCAGTAACCCTTGGCGAAAGTGTTGACGGAAAGCGTGAAATTTTATCCGGCCTTAAGAGTGGTGATATTGTTGTTGTCGAGGGTATTGTGCGCATTCGCCCGGGTATGCCGGTGAGCCCTGTTTTTGGTGATCAAGTTACAGAGAAAACATCCGCAGAAGCATCGTAATCATTTTTGAGGCTTCAGCAGAGTTGGTAAGAAAGTATTTTTCATGAGTTTATCTAGTTATTTTATTGATCGCCCGGTTTTTTCCAGCGTTCTATCTTTTTTGATCTTTTTGATGGGTGCTATTGCGCTTTTTCAATTGCCGATTTCAGAGTATCCTGAGGTTTCTCCGCCTTCGATCGTGGTGAATGCGAGCTTCCCTGGCGCAAGTCCAGCGGTGATTGCTGAAACTGTTGCTGCCCCATTGGAGGAGCAAATCGCAGGTGTTGAAAACCTTCTTTATATGAATTCTTTGGCAACCACAGATGGTGTTTTATCTTTGACGATTACGTTTGCCATCGGAACAGATGTGGATCTAGCGCAGCAATTGGTTCAAAATAGGGTTTCGCAGGCAACACCAAGATTGCCTGAAGTTACCCGTCAGCTGGGGGTGACTGTACAGAAACGCTCACCTGATTTGACGATGGTTGTTCACTTAACTTCTCCGAATTCTCGCTATGATATTTTGTATTTGCGCAATTACGGGACTCTAAATATCAAAGATCAATTGGCTAAAATTTCTGGTGTGGGTGAAGTCGCTTTGTTTGGGTCGGGTGATTATGCGATGCGCATTTGGCTTAATCCTGATTTGATTGCAGAGCGGGGGATGACCGCGAGTGAAGTTGTCGCGGCGATTCAAAGACAAAATATACAAGCCGCGGTTGGTATGATTGGTGGTCCACCTTATGGGGATCACACAGAAATGCAGTTGCCGGTGAATGCTCAAGGCCGTCTTACCACGCCGGAAGAATTTGAAAATATCATTATTAAGCGTGATACAAATGGTGTGATTACTCGTTTGGGTGATGTCGCGCGCGCTGATTTGGATGCTCAAACATATTCGTTACGCTCGATGCTGGACAATGTGCCCGCGGCAGCTATTCCCATTTTTGCCGCACCCGGCGCCAATGCGTTGCAGCTTTCGAGCGATGTGCGCGAAAAAATGGAGGAATTATCTGAAAATTTCCCTGAAGGGATGGGCTATGAAATTGTGTATGACCCGACTGTTTTCGTGAAGCATTCTATTGATTCTGTTATTCACACTATGATTGAAGCCGTCTTGTTGGTTGTTTTAGTGGTGGTGGTTTTCTTACAGACATGGCGCGCATCAATTATTCCATTATTGGCTGTGCCGGTATCTATTGTAGGAACTTTTGCTTTTATGCTGCCGATGGGTTTCTCCATTAATGTTTTGTCCTTGTTTGGTTTGATTTTGGCTGTAGGTATCGTTGTGGATGATGCGATTGTTGTGGTTGAAAATGTTGAACGTAATATCAGCGAAGGTAAAACGCCGCGTGATGCAACGATTCAAGCGATGAAAGAAGTGACGGGGCCGATTATTGCGACCTCGTTGGTGATTGCCGGTGTGTTTGTGCCTATTGCTTTTATCAGTGGTTTAACTGGTATGTTTTATAATCAATTTGCTTTGACCATTGTGATTGCGACCTTTATTTCTACGCTTAATTCTTTAACGTTAAGTCCGGCGATGGCGTGCTTGTTGTTGCAAAATCATGGTGCAAAACAAGATTATTTAACAAAAGCAATCAATGCGCTTTGTGGTTGGTTCTTTAATATATTTAACACGGCTTTTGATAAAGGACAGTCGGTCTATGCAAAGAGCATTGGTGTTTTAAGTCGTCATAAAATTATCGTTTCACTGGTTTTTGTTGCGTTGGTTGTTGCTACTTATTTTAGCTTTAGCTTGGTTCCTCGTGGATTTGTTCCTGCACAAGATAAACAATATTTGATTAGCTTTGCTGTATTGCCGCCGGGCGCAACATTGGAGCGTACTGAAGATGTTATGCGTCAAATGGGTGAGATCGCTTTACATGAAGAAGGCGTTTCACGTGCTGTTCAATTCCCTGGCTTGTCGGTTAACGGGTTTGTTAACTCATCGAGTAGTGGCATTGTGTTTTTGACTTTGGATGATTTTGAAGAGAGACGTTCACATGAGCTTAGTGCTGGTGCGATTGCAGGACGTTTGCAGCAAAAATTTGGTGCGATTGATGAAGCCTTTATAGCGATTTTTCCGCCCCCCCCTGTGCGTGGTTTAGGAACGACAGGTGGCTTTAAGCTTCAGATCGAAGATCGTAGTGATTTAGGGTATCAGGCGCTGGATAATGTAGTGAATGAAGTTAAGGGCAAGGCTTATCAAGATCCTGCATTGACCGGTATTTATTCCAATTACAATATTAATGTGCCTCAGCTTTTTGCGGATTTGGATCGTACGAAAGCACAGCAATTAGGTATTCCGATTGATGAAGTTTTCCGCACGATGCAGATTTATCTAGGGTCTATCTATGTGAATGACTTTAATCAGTTTGGCCGTACCTATCAGGTGATTGCTCAGGCGGATAAAGCGTATCGTTCTGAGCCGCAGGATATTGTGCGTTTGCAAACGCGTAATGAAAACGGCCAAATGGTTCCTTTGGGCGCAGTTTTAGATGTGAGTGAAAGTTTCGGTCCGGAGATTGCTATGCGCTATAATGCCTTTCGTGCTGCAGATATTAATGGTAATCCGGCTCCTGGTTATTCATCGGGTCAGGCACAAGATGCGATTACTAAAATATTGGATGATACTTTGCCGGAAGGGGTTGAGTTTGAATGGACGGAACTGACTTATCAGCAAATTGCTGCAGGTAATACGGCTATTTATGTGTTTCCACTTTGTATTTTCTTCGTCTTTTTGGTGTTGGCGGCACAGTATGAAAGTTTGACGTTGCCCTTGGCTGTGATCTTGATTGTTCCGATGAGTGTTTTATCGGCTATTCTGGGCGTTTATTTTAGTGGTGGGGATATTAATATTTTCACACAGATTAGCTTGTTCGTCCTTGCGGGACTTGCATGTAAAAACGCTATTTTGATTGTGGAATTTGCACGGGAGCTGGAGCATAAAGGTTATGATCTTATTCCGGCTGCGGTGGAGTCGTGTCGTTTGCGCTTGCGCCCGATTTTGATGACATCTTTTGCATTTATCATGGGTGTTGTGCCGCTGGCCTTTAGTCATGGCGCCGGGGCTGAAATGCGTCAGGCGATTGGTATTGCCGTCTTTTCGGGGATGTTGGGTGTGACTTTCTTTGGTTTGATCTTTACGCCGGTCTTTTATGTGAGTATTCGTAGTCTTGAAAATCGTTTTAAGTCAAAGAAAACACCTGTTATTGAAGGGTCTGAACTATGATGAAAAGAATTCTTTTCCTGCCTGTTTGTCTTTTATTAAGTGGGTGTTTTCAAACCGGGCTTGGCGATTGGCAGGAGCCTGATCAGCCATCGATGTGGGAAAATCTCAATGATATGAGCTTATCTGAAGGCGATGTGCGTGATCTTGAAAAATGGTGGACACGTTTTGAAGACCCGGCGTTAGATGCGCTGGTGGCTGTTGCATTGGAAGAAAGTCCGGATCGTAAAATAGCCGAAGCACGTTTGTTACAGGCTCGCGGCCTTAGACGTTCGCAGCGTTCTTATTTATTGCCACAAGTCGGCGCAAGTGCGAGTGGCGGGTGGCAAGATACAGGCTCCGCGCCCAAAGATGATTATTATGATGCGGGGTTTGATGCCTCGTATGAGATTGATGTGTTTGGCAAAAATCGGAATGATTTTAGTGCATCTTCTGCGGCGGTACGTGCGGCTGAGGCGGGCTATGACATTGCCAGTGTTGCTTTGGTCGGCGAGGTGGTGCGCGGTTATATCGATTTTAGAGCTGCACAAAACCAGTTCCGCATTGCACGTAAGAATTTAAAGGCACAAGAAAAGACCTTGGTTTTAATCAGTGATTTATATCGTCTAGGCTCATCGCCGCGTTTGGATGTTCAGCGCGCAGCAAATCTCGTGAATACGACACGAGCATCTTTGCCTGAATATCAGCGTCAGGCTGAAAATGCACGGTTGCAGTTGAGTATTCTGACCGGCAGATTGCCGGGGGATATTGCTAAGATCGTCGCTCCACACGCTGTTATTCCGGATAATGATGTGCAGCCTGTTTTATATGCGCCGGCGGCTGTATTGACGATGCGCCCTGATGTTTTACAGGCGCAGCAAAATTTGATTCAAAAAACGCATTTAAGCAAATCGGCTTTTGCGATGCTTTTCCCGACTTTAACATTGGAAGGATTTTACGGCCTTCGTGATGGGCCATTGATCAGTTCAGCCACTGTTTGGGATTTGGCTGTGGGTGCGGCGGTTAATTTACTCGATTTTGGTCGCATTGAAGGACAAATTGATGCGGCGAAAGCTTCGGAGCAAGAAGCCTTTGCACAATATCGTAAAGTTGTGATTTCAGCCGTGGTCGAAGTTGAAACAGCTTTGAATGATTATGGTCGCTATTTGCAGAAATATAAGGCGTTACAAGATGCGCATGCGAATGCTCAGAGCGCGTTTGAGTTATCTCAGACCTTGTTTAAAGAGGGTGAAGTCTCTTTTCTGGATGTGCTGGATTCACAGCGTAGCTTGAACAATGCTGAATCTTCGGTTGTTGAAGCGAAGGCCTCTTTAGCGCAAAGTACGGTTCGCCTGTTCAAAGCGATGGGCGTTTATTAAGCTTTGCGCCCGTGTAAGAGTGTTTTTTCACCGTTCATCAGCGTGCAGGCAAACAAATAATCTTCGCCGCCTTCTTTGAGTTTTAATTTCTTTCTTAAAGCCTCGACGGTGTCAGGAAAATTACGAACAGTTAAGTTGGCTTTTTTAAAGGGCAGATCTTTGGCGCGGATGGCGTATTGGCCGATAATTTCAAAAGTTCTGCCAGGGAAATTTTCGCTGTACGTGTCTGACGTAAATAAATGGGTGCTGGCCGATAATTTATGCAAGTTTGATAAAGCTTCAAAATTTTGGGCTTTTTGTAGGGCGGGGCCAGGCTCGTATAAATATTTCTTTGGCAGGCTGAAATTAAAATCAGCGATATGGCCGGCCTTCCCTTTGATTTCATATATTTTTTTTCCGTTGTCATCGATTTTTATGCTGTAGATATCCGGCGCATTGTTATCGGTGTTTTGTTGTAAAAGCAATAAAAGCTCTTTGCATTGTTTTTGATATTCAATGACGTACACAGAATGTACGTGTTTGAGGGTGTCCACACAGTGCTTAATGTCAGCCATGGGTGACATCTTGATCATTAATTGTTTGGTTTTAGGCAAAAGCATCGGGAGTAAATCAATGATATTAGGGGCGCAGTCTTCCAATTTGAATATGCCCTTCTTGGTATCATGTCTGCGCATCGGGTCGATAAAGATCATATCGCTTGGTGGCAGTGTGTCGGCGAATGATTCTGCTTTGCCGTGTAAGGCTTTGATAGGTTTGTCGGGCGATAAAATTTTTAGATTATGTTCGAGAATTTCGCAACTTTCTGCATTTTCTTCGCAATAGATTAATGCTTTGAAATGTTGGCCCATGGCCCATAAATCCATGCCGGTGCCGCCGGTTAGATCGATTAATAGATCGCCAGACGTACATAAGCTGGATTTGAATTGTGCGCAAGCGTGTGATGATGCTTGTTCGATAACGTCGGGTGCAGGCAAAATGATGTGTGGGCCGATCCATTCCGGGCCCAGTTTTTGCCGTGCTTTTTGTCGTGCTTTGATTTGATTTAAGATTTGCAGGCGCGGCCAGCTTGCATCCGGTAAAGGCTTTAGTGCGAAACGGGCAGGGTCTTCATTTTCATGATCGCAAATGAATTGTTGAATGGCCGGATTTAAAAGTGCCTGCCAGCTCATCACATTTGCCTAGCGGATCATATCCATAAAGCGACGTTGTAGGTCTGAATCTTCTTTGAAGAGGCCGGTAAAGTGCATGGTGACGGTGCTTGAACCTGCTTTATTCACGCCGCGGGTCGACATGCATTGGTGGTTGGCATCAATCATGACAGCAACGCCTTTAGGTGCCAGCGCATCGTTAATCGTATCACCGACTGAGCGCGTCATGTTTTCTTGTGAAACCAGACGTTTTGCAAAAATCTCAACCACGCGGGCGAGTTTGCTGATACCGACCACATTTTCGCCAGGCCAGTAAGCCACATGGGCTTTGCCACTAATCGGAACCATATGGTGTTCGCAGTGAGAAACGAAATCAATGTCTTTGACCAATACCATATCGTCAAAGCCGGTAATGTCTTCGAATGTTTTGAGAAGCTCATTACGAGCGTCCAGATTATAGCCTTGATAAAATTCATCATAGGCGCGGATCACGCGCGCAGGAGTCTCCAGCAAGCCTTCGCGATCAGGGTTCTCGCCGATATAACGTAGTAATGTTGTGACGGCTTTTTCTGCTTCTTCGCGGCTTGGGCGCTCTTGTGAATTCATTTTTTGGTGGGCAATAATCTCAGACACCATTTTCACCTCTGTCTTTTTTAAACTTTAAGGCTTGGTCTTATAGAGTTTTTTCTATATTTTCCAGTAAAAACCGCATTGTAAGGGATGATTTATGGCTGTTTTGCAAATTTACAATAGCTTAAACCGAAAAAAAGAGACATTTGAGCCAATTGATCCGGCACATGTGAGGCTGTATGCCTGCGGGCCAACGGTCTATAATTATGCGCATATCGGCAATGCTCGTATGGCGGTAGTGTTCGATTTGCTGGTTCGGGTGCTGAAGGATATGTATCCCAAGGTGACGTATGTTTCCAATATTACCGATGTGGATGACAAAATTATGGTGGCATCCCAGCAAAGCGGTGAAGCGATTGAGGTGATCACCCAGCGCTATACCCAGATTTATAATGATGACATGGCGGCTTTGGGGGTTGAGGCGCCTGATGTGCAGCCTCGTGCTACGGATCATATAGCCGAGATGATTGCGATTAGTGAGGCTTTGATTGAAAAAGGCCATGCATATACGGCCGATGGTCATGTGTTGTTTCATGTGCCTAGTTATCCGGCTTATGGTGGGTTATCGGGGCGCAGCCGTGATGAGCAAGTTGCCGGCGCACGTGTGGAAGTGGCCTCTTATAAAAAGGATCCGGCGGATTTTGTTTTGTGGAAACCTTCTGCTGATCATGAGCCCGGCTGGGATAGCCCGTGGGGGCGAGGCCGCCCGGGTTGGCATATTGAATGCTCTGCGATGGCGGAGAAACATTTGGGTTTGCCGTTTGATATTCACGGCGGCGGTGCAGATTTGAAATTTCCGCATCATGAAAATGAGATTGCGCAAAGTTGTTGCTCACACGGGGAGCTACATGATCAAGGCGCGTTTGCCAAATATTGGGTTCATAATGGCTTTGTCACGGTTGAGGGTGAGAAAATGTCTAAATCTTTGGGCAATGTGACCTTGGCGCATGATTTGGTTGAGCAATATCCTGGTGAAGCGCTGCGTATGACTTTATTAAGCGCGCATTATCGTCAGCCTTTGGATTGGACCGAGCAAAAAGTTCAGGAAAATAAGAAATTTCTAGATCGTATTTACCGCCGTTTAGGGCAAATGGCTGATCTGGATGCGGTTGATGGGGCCGTGCCAGAGGCGATCATGCAGGCTTTGTGTGATGATTTGAATATGCCCAAAGCCATGGCGGAGTTGAGCGCATTGTTGCAAGAAGATAATAGTGTTGCCCTGAAAAGCCAATTGCTGGCGATTGGGCAGATGATTGGTATTTTACAATCCAGCCCAGAAGATTGGTTTGGCGCGGGCAGTGATGGATCGATTGATGCCGATAAGGTAGAGGCATTGATGGCAGAGCGTACACAAGCCAAAGCCGATAAAAATTATGCGCGCGCGGATGCTATTCGTGATGAGCTGAGTGCGATGAATGTGGCGATTGAAGATACGCCCAATGGTGTGATCTGGCGTAAGATTTAGCTGATTGCAAAAGGTTCAAACAAATCGGCATTATTTTTGGGCACATGGACGTCCAGCGATGCGTGTCCTTGATCGGCTAAGGTCAGTAATATTTCTCGGCCTGAGCCTATTTCGACATTATCCATGATGCCAATGCCGAGTACCGGTTTATTGAGGGGTTTGCCTTCCTTGAGTAATTGTTCAACCTGCAGGCGTTTTTGTTGTTCTGCAGGGGTAAGGGCCGAAGGCGCTTTGATCGAGCCATCGGGGTTCAGCCATTCATAACTAAAGGCGGATTGCCGCCAGTTTTCAATCACAGCTTCGGTTTTGACTTTCATGCAGATAAAGCCTTTCGAGGCGGCGGGATTGTCTTGCCAGTGGATGTTTTTTGATGTCGTTGTGCTTTTCATCTTTTTTGTCCTGCGACGTCATGCTATCACTATTAGAAATCGAATCCAGTTAAGAAAACGTAAAAGATGAGCACTGAAAATTCTTTTATTCCTGAACAAGAAGTAATCAAAGTCGCCGCCGATTGCGATGAAGTCAGCTGTGATGGCGGGCATGGCGGATTAGGTCACCCGAAGGTTTGGTATAGTTTTGATGGTCAAAATAGCGTTGTTTGTGGCTATTGTGATCGTATGTTTATCAAATCTTGATTTCAGCCCGTTAGTTTCTATATAATTTAATAGATGCTTGGTGGTGCCTCATGTAGGGCCACTAAAGAAGTGTTTTAACTTGCTCAACTTAAATGGAGGAGTTGTAATATGAATGCAACAGGACGTTTGACCTTGTTTGATAGCCCCCTTTTTCTTGGATTTGATCAATTCGAAAAGACTTTTGATCGTATTCGAAAGTCATCGAATGAAGGCTATCCCCCTTATAATATCGAACAAATTGGCGATGATGGTATCCGTATTAGCTTGGCTGTGGCTGGGTTTTCTATGGATGAGCTGGATGTGGAGGTTGAGCATAATCAACTTACCGTCCGAGGTAAGCAAGATGACGATGGTGAGCGTATTTTCCTGCATCGCGGGATTGCGGCCCGCCAATTTCAGCGGAGCTTTATTTTAGCGGACGGCATCGAAGTGAAGGGTGCCAGCCTTGATAAGGGGTTATTGCATATTGATTTGGTGCGTGTTGTGCCTGAATCGAATGCGCGCAAAATTCAGATTGATTCAGATGAGCAAAAAGCCATTGATATGAAGGCTTCTGAGGTTGATGACGATTAAGCCCTTTTTAGCTTATTCGTAGCAAAGTGCTTTGGTTTCGGTGCCGCCTTCGGGTTTTCTTTGCCCTTGGATGATGATCTCCCCTTGATCGATCCGGGTCATACAAGAAAAAATCGGGACCAAAGTTCTGATGACAAGCTCTAGTTTGCGGTCGGGATAAAATGGCCCGTAAGAACAAAACTCCGCAATATCCAACGGATAACCTTTATCGGGGTCCTTTGCGCCGGCTTCTTCTAATCGAAAGTTTGAGCGATGGCGCGCGCTGGTGCCGCTTTCATTCACGAAATAATCGGTGACAAAGCTACCATAGACTTTATAGGGGGCTTCGTTTTTAACCCGGAAGCAAAGTGGGTCTTGTACGATTTCTTGTGCAAATGCCATAGGGCCTGTGAATTGCAGGGTAATCAATAAGCTGAATATAACGGCATAACGCTTCATTGCTTTATTATAGCAAAAAATCGTAAAATTGTAACGATGAAGCGATATATTTCTCATTGTGAATTAGAAACAGCACAAATTGCACAGGCTTTGGCGCGGGCGATCCGCGATTATGTGACACCCAATCAGCCGATATTGATTGGTTTAGATGGCAATTTGGGGATGGGGAAGTCAGTCTTTGCGCGGGCTTTTATTCGTGAGCTTGTGGGGGATGCTGATTTGCCGGTGCCGAGCCCTACTTTTACGCTGGTTCAATATTATGATAGTCCGATAGGGCCCGTGTATCACTATGATCTATATCGTCTTGAGCATGCCGAGGAAATTTATGAAATCGGCTGGGAGGATAGTTTATCGGACGGGATTAGCTTGGTTGAATGGCCTGAGAGATTGATGGGGATGAAACCCGCTGGAATGCTGGACATTTTGATGAGTGAGCCTGACAATGAAGATGGTGTACGTCTTATTTCTATAGATGGCGATTTTCCTTTTGTCAGGCAATGCGATGCAAAGCAGTATGAAACCCGATAAAGCGTTTGTGATGGCGGCCGGTTTTGGCTCTCGGTTGCAACCATTGACTCTTACCCGTCCTAAGCCGTTGGTTGAGGTCGCCGGTCAACCGCTTTTGTCACATATCATTGATGCATTGCGCGATGTAGGGGTGCGTGATGTTACGATCAACGCACACTATCTATCAGAGCAGATCGAATCCTATGCAAAAAGCCGTGATGATGTGGCATTACATGTCTCTTATGAGCCAGAAATATTGGATACAGGCGGGGGCTTAAAGCAAGTGTTGTCCTATTTTAAGAATTGTCCGTTTTATGTCATTAATGGGGACGCTTATTGGGTTGATGATCCTTTGAAAAACAGTGCTTTAGATGTTCTTTTCTCATATTGGGATTCTGATGTTATGGATATCTTGATGCTGCTTCAGCCAGTGGATCAGATGGTTTTAACCCAAGGCGTTGGGGATTATGATTTGCAAAAAGATGGTCAAGCGGTGCGCCGATTGGATAAGGGCGGCGATTACATGTTTACCAGTTTGAGAATTAATCATCCGCGTATTTTTGATGATGCACCCGATGGCGCTTTTTCATATCTTCAGTTGATGGATGCGGCGCAAGCCAAGGGCCGGCTCTATGGCGTGGTTTATGAGGGTGATTGGCATCATATTAGTACACCGGCTGATTTGCAGGCCGTCAATGAATCGCTTAGCAGTAAAGCGGTAGGGTATAAAGAAGGTTAAGCGGATGGCAGGGATTTATTCAATTGATGCCGGTTTGCCCTTTGTTGAGACGCTTGTAAATGGTGTGATTGAACGCTTTGGCGCTGATGATGATCCGCTGGTGCTTTCACGTTTATTGATGATTTTGCCGACCAATCGGGCATGTCGTCAGGTGCGCGAGATGTTTGCGCGTATCTATGCCGATAAGCCTTTATTATTGCCGCGAATGGTGAGTTTGGGCAATTTGGAGGAAGAGGATTTATCCTTATTGATTGCCGCTGAATTTGGAATGGAGGCATTGGATGAGATTGCTCCGGCTATTCATCCGTTGCGTCGCCAGATTTTGTTGGCTTGTTTGATTCAAAAAATGCCGGGCCGTGGTGATTCTTTTTCCCAAGCGATGCAGCTTGCTCAAAGTCTGGGCCATTTTATGGATCAAGTTCATACAGAAGGCTTGGGTCTGGAGGCACTAGATGATTTGGTGCCTGATGATTTGGCTTCGCATTGGCAGATTACACTCGATTTTTTGAAAATACTCAAAGACGCTTGGCCGCTTATCTTGGAAGAAGAAGGCTGTATTGACGGGGCGAAGCGCCGGGATTTATTGATCCGCGCTTTGGGTGCTTTATGGCGGCAGTCATCGCCTGATTTCTCTGTTTTGGCCGCAGGATCGACCGGTTCTATTCCTTCTACGCGTGATTTTCTCAGTATTGTTCAAGCTTTCTCTAACGGTTATGTGGTGTTGCCGGGCTTGGACAGAGGGCTGGACACACAGGTATGGGAGAATCTGCCTGCTTTTCACCCGCAAGTGGGTTTGAAAAAGCTGTTGGCGTGTGCGCAGGTGTCGCTTGCGCAGGTGGAGGATTGGGCTGAAGCCAAGGCTGCAAGCGTCATTGAGGGGCGTCATGCGTTGGCCCGGCATGTGATGTGCGGGCCGGAAGAGGTTTCTGCGTGGCAGGATTTAAAGCTTAGTGCGCAAGATAAGAAACAAATCGAATCTGCGTTGGATGGGGTTTCTTTGTATGAGACGGCGAATGAGCGTGAAGAAGCCGCCGTGATTGCCTCGATTTTTCGTCATACGCTTGAGACAGAAGGTAAGACAGCGACGTTGATTAGTCCCGATCGTTTATTGGCCCGGCGTGTCGTGTCAGAGTGTCAACGATGGGGCATTGATGTTGATGATTCCGCGGGGGAGCCATTTGCCAAGAGTAAGATTGCGTCTTTTCTCAAAATGATATTAGAAGCCGTCAAGGGGATTGATGACCCTGTATGTTTGCTGGCGATGGTGAAGCACACCTATTTTATGTTCTTTAAAACCGATAAATCGTATTTACCGGTTTTTCGAGCCTTTGAGAAAAATGTTTTACGTGATTCTGATACGGAGAGTTACAAAAACTATGTTTTAAGGGTCGTGGATGACTCTCAGCCGGGTGATCCGGCCTATGCATTTTGTTATAAAATTATCCAAATTTTGTTTTCGGTTCATCAAACGGTTCATTTGCCGAATGGTTCTGAAAATAAATTTAATATGAGTGACTTAGTTAAAATTCACCTTGATTTATATGGTGCATTAAGTGGTCAAGTTGAATCGGATATGAGTTTGCAAGATGCTATTCAATGGCCGGATGAGCACAGTCACTATGCGGTGAATCTATTTGAGTCGTTATTGCAACACTCAGTTTCGGATCATGAAATTACATTTACAGAATACATTTCTTTGATTGACATATTGTTTAATTCTCAGGCGTTGCGGCCTCGATACGGCGTACACCCACGCTTAAATATTTTAGGTCAGCTGGAAGCACGCATGATTGATGCGGATGTGATTATCTTGGCCGGATTGAATGAGGGGACATGGCCGGCGGATGCTGTGCATGACCCATGGATGTCTCATTATATGCGTGGGTCATTCGGTTTGCCGGGTAATGATCAGGCGATGAGCCTTTCTGCCCATGACTTTGTTCAAGGCTTTTGCCATTGCGAAGTTTATTTAACCCGCTCAGTGGTGGTTGGTGGGGCGCCAAGTTTGCCGTCTCGATGGCTGCAAAAGATTGATATTATTGTAAAATCTGCGGGTTTTTCTCAAAAAGAATATCGAGGGCATTATTATCAGATGCTTTTGAAAATGTCTGAGACGATTGACCAAGCGGTTATGATAAGCCGACCAGAGCCTCGTCCACCTGTATCGGCTCGTCCGGTTCGTTTTTCTGCTACCCATTTTGAGAAATGGTTGGAAAACCCATATTGGTTATATGCCTCTAAAATTTTGAGGCTTAAGAAGTTAGCCGATTTTTCTGATAACCGGATCAATGCGCTGCGTGGGATCATTTTACACTATGCGGTGGAGATTTTTGCCAGTGTACGTGGTGAAGATGGGTTTTATGAACGCGGCGAAGCTTTATTGATGGAGCGCGCCCAGAAAATCTATCAAAAAAAGGTCAATAATCCATCAATTTGGGCTTTTTGGGAGCCCCAGTTTCATAATATTTTTGAACATCTTTTGCGTATCGAAAAAACATGGTCAAAAGATAAGATTGATTTAAATTCAGAGGCTTATGGAGTAATCTTGTGGCGTATTAATGACGTTGATTATGAAATAAGCTGTAAGGCAGATCGTTTGGATTTGTTTCAAACCGATCCCGCAGTGGGTGAAGAGAAAAAAGCCGCAATTTTGGACTATAAAACCGGTGGTTATTTTACAGATTCGAATCTCAAAACTGGAAAATACCCTCAATTGTTGATTGAGGCTCTTATTTTGAACCGAGGCGGTTTTGAAGCTTTCGAAGATGCATGTTGTGCTTATTTGGGGTATCGATTTTTAAAAATGCATTCGCCGGAGGATTTATCGGTCGATTCCCAAGATGCGATTGATGACCTGCTTCATGACCTTGAAAAATCGCTAGAGGGATTCTTTCGTTTTTATCAAAATGAAAATCATGCTTACTTGCCCATTCCGCATCCGGCCCGTTCACCACGATTTGATGATTATCATCATTTGGCCCGCGTGCAGGAATGGTCGAAAAATGAATTCGCCACAGAGGATAGTTTATGAGTAAGCCATCTTCTATTGTTCAGGCGGTTCAAGAAACCCGAGCCATTGACCCGAATGTTTTACAGCGCCGGGCGTCGGATCCGGATTGCAATGTTTGGGTGAATGCGTCGGCCGGTACGGGGAAGACTAAAGTTTTAACGGACCGGATTTTACGATTGTTATTGCCCAAGGCCGATGGCCGGGCAGGCTGTGAAGCCCATAAAATATTATGCGTGACTTTTACCAAGGCTGGTGCCAGTGAGATGTTGCTTCGTTTGCAAAAAACATTGGGGCGCTGGGCGATGATCGATCCGCAAACGCTGGCGCAGGAATTGACACAATTATTAGGCCAATCCCCCAGTGCGGAGCAAATGGGCGCGGCGGGGAAGCTATTTGGTCAGATTGTTGATTTGACCGGTGGCTTTAAGATCATGACCATCCATGCTTTTTGTCAATCATTGTTGGCGCGTTTTCCGTTGGAAGCCAATGTTTCAACGCATTTGCAGGCTATGGACGAAACGGAGGCAGCTCGTTTGCAGGCGCAAGCCATTGAATCAGTCTTTGTTTTGACCCAGCGTGAAGGCAATACCGAATTTGCACAGATTATTCGTCAGATTGCTGGTGTTTTATCCAAAGATGATTTTGATGCCCTGATGGGAGAGATGATCAATGAGCGCGATAAAATGAGTGCTCTGTTAAAAGAGCATTTCGGCGTGGAAGGTTTTTATCATCACTTATGTACGCATTATGGGTTTGCGCCGGAGATGCGTGCGCTTGATATATTAAAGGCAGGTTGTGAAGATCAGGCTTTTGATGTTGATGCGATGCGTCAGCTTTATCATGCTTTTGAAAAGTTGGGAGGCAAAACAGAGCAGAAAAAACTGCCGGTTTTAGCTGATTTTTTGGCGGCGGATGTCGAAAATAGAGTGGCGCAGTTTGATGCGTATGCTCAACTTTTCTTGCGCAAGGATTACACGATTTTAGCAAAATTAGCCAATAAAGCGATCATGGAAAAAGAGCCAGCGCTTTATGAGGCCTTGGTGCAAGAGGCTGACCGAGTTTATGCGCTTCGCCAGCGCTATTTGCAATTGCAGCTGTGTGGTTGGACGCGGGATATTTTATATCTGGGACAAATGGTGTGTGAGCGTTACGAAGCGTTAAAGCAATCGACCGGAAAGCTGGATTATCATGACATGATTTTAAAGGCGATGCGTTTGCTGGAAGATAGTTCGCGCTGGGTTTTGTATAAGCTGGATCAAGGCATTGATCATGTGATGGTGGATGAAGCCCAAGATACCAACCCTGAGCAATGGCGTATTGTTCGTGCCCTTTGCGATGATTTCTTGGATCAGCCTTATGATCCTGGGCATGATCGCAGTTTGTTTGTGGTGGGCGATGAAAAACAATCGATTTACCGGTTTCAACGGGCATCGCCGGAGCAGTTTTTGCAGACACATCAATTTTTAAAACAAAAAGCCGAGGCGCAACAGCATCCTTGGAATGATGTCAATTTGAATATTTCTTTTCGCTCTACTGCCGCTGTTTTAAAGGTGGTTGATCAAACTTTTGCTTTTGATGCTGCGCAAAAAGCAATTAGTCAAAGCGCGGTCGAGCATCGATCTTTTCGCAGTGGGCAAGCTGGCGTGGTTGAATTATGGCCGGAGCTTTGTGATGAAGAACTACCTGATATTCCCTTGTGGGAGCCATTGGCCCAGCCTATATCCTTTGAAAGTGCGCAAAGTCGCTTGGCCAAAAATATTGCTGAGCGAATTGCCGGATGGATTGGTAATCAGGAAGTTCTAGAATCATATGGGCGTCCGATCAAGCCGGGCGATATTATGATTTTGGTTCGACGTCGTAGTAGTTTGATGGCGGCTATCTTACGAGCCTTGAAGGAGAAATCAATTCCTGTTGCTGGTGCGGATCGCAGTGTTTTGAGTGATCATATCGCCGTACAGGATCTATTGGCGTTTGCACAGTTTTTATTGCTGCCGGATGATGATCTTAATTTAGCGTGCTTGTTGAAATCGCCTTTATTTGGCTTGAGCGAAGATATGTTGTTTGAGCTTGCGTACGGGCGTACGGGTTCGTTATGGCAGCGCGTGAGCGAGCATGAATCTATGGTGGATGTTTGTGCTTATTTAAAATCAATGTTGAAGTTGTCCAGATTTGTTCGACCGTATGAGTTGTTTCACCGTATTTTGATTTTGCCATGTCCGGCCCATGAAAAGAGTGGATTGGTGGCGATGAAAAACCGTTTGGGCGCCGATGTGCAAGAAATTTTCGATGAATTTTTAAGTGAAGCGTTGGCTTTTGAAGATCGTCATATTGCCGATTTACAGTTATTTTACGAAGCGATGATGCAAGGTGGGCCTGTCATTAAACGTGAAATGGATGGTGAAGAAAATCTGGTGCGTTTGATGACGGTGCATGGTGCTAAGGGTTTGCAAGCACCTATTGTGATTTTGCCAGACAGCTTTTTAAGCAAAACACTGGGACAAAATAGTGCGTCTAAAAATTTTATATGGCCTGATCAAGGTGGTATGGCTTATCCGCTATTTTCGCCGAAGCGTGAGTATCATTCAGATATTTATTTGCAGGCCGCATCACAGATCCGGCGTAAGGACTATGATGAGTATTTACGTTTGTTATATGTGGCCATGACGCGTGCGGAAGAGCGTTTGTATGTGTGCGGCGCGTACGCGAAAAACAAACCCAGTGATCAAAGTTGGTATTATGCGATTCAAGCGGGGATGGAGGCTTTGGACGCGGTTGAGACGTTAGACGATGGTAGTTTGCGATTTTATCTGCCCCAGACCAAAGATCCGGATAAGGCAGATGTTGTCGATTTTGAGGATCAATTAGATATCGAAGTGCCTGATTGGTACAGTAAACCGCCCGCTGATGAGCCAAAATCAGAAAAAATTTATGCCCCTTCGCGCCTTGATGCGGCGGAAGATGAACGTTGGGTACAGCCTCAGGCTTTGGGATATAATCCTTTGTTACGCGGTAATATCATTCATAAGCTTTTGGAGCTTTTACCCGTATTGAAGACGGAGCAATATCACGCCATGGCAAGCCTGTATGTTGAGCGCTATGGCCGCGGGTTGCCACAAGATGTACGTGTGCAGATTGTCGATGAAGTTTTAGCGGTTTTGAGTGATAAAAATTATCAAGGATTTTTTGATCAAAGTGGGCAATCGGAAGTATCGATTAGTGGCCGAATGCATGACGGTCGGTTAATTAGTGGGCAGATTGATAGGCTGGTAGTGCGCGAGGATTCTGTTTGGATTTTAGATTATAAAAGCGGCATGATACCTCCCGAGCCAGATAAAATACCAACTGCTTATGTTGCTCAGTTGCAGGCTTATGCAGATATTATTGGCCAGCTTTATCCGGATAAGGCTTGTTATGGGGCATTGTTGTGGACAGCCGGGCCGGTTTTAATGCCTGTCATTGTGCCGGATGCCTAGTTTATGCTAAATGTTTTTCATTCGAAGGGGTTTCTTTTGTTCTGATTGAAACTAATTTATTTAAGTATATAATATGGATAATTGAGTTTAGACGGAGTGGCTTTGCTCCGTGGAGGGAAATAAAATGCAAGCGGTTAATGATGATACATTCGAAGCTGAGGTGTTGGCTTCAGATAAGCCTGTTCTAGTTGATTTTTGGGCAGAATGGTGTGGGCCGTGTAAGGCTTTGACCCCAACGATTGATGCGATTTCGTCTGAGATGGCAGATAAGATCAAGGTGGTTAAGGTTAATATTGAGGATGCGCCTCAGACGCCTTCGAAATATGGTATTCGTGGTGTTCCAACGCTGATGGTTTTCAAGGGCGGCGAGATTGTTGAAACCCATATTGGCGGTATGCCAAAAGATAAGCTAAAAAGCTGGATTGAATCTGCGCTTTAATATAGCCGAACTTTAATCATTAAGAACAAGCGCTTCGCTCTTTAATTTGGCGGGCGCTTTTTTCATTGTTTCTTTGTTGGTTTGGCGGTCCGGTGGTCCTTGATTTTCCTCGGCAGGTTTTGTGAAAGAGATTTCTTCTGGCATGCCTGAGCGTTGTGCGATGATCTTATTGACCAGCTCCCAATCTAGCGAATCACTTTTATCGCCTGCTTTGGTGGTTAGGTAGGTCTTTTCTTCTTCACTTAATGGGACAGGGGTGAAGCTATTTTTTGCTTCCATTTCAAGGGCTTGTGCTCCAGTGAGGTGCGATTCAATATAGAATTTTTCATTAATCCAGCCAGCTTTGATTGGTTGATCTACGACAGTGACTTTTGTGCCTGGGTCAATGAGGGCGTAGAGTGTTTTGATGTCTTCGGGGTACATTCGCATGCAGCCACTGCTGACACGTCTGCCTATGCCAAAGGGGCGATTGGTTCCGTGGATTAGATATTGAGGCCAGCCTAGATATAGGGCATGGCTGCCGAGTGGATTGTCTTTGCCCGGGCCGATGACCGCGGGTAGGTCAGGGTTAGCTTCGCGCATGCGTGGAGTTGGACGCCAGTCCGGGCCATCTGTTTTTCTGGCAATGATTGTTTCCCCGGTAGGGGTTTCAAGGCCCTCGCGGCCGATGCCTAAAGGAAAGCTGCGTGGTGGGAGGTCTTCGTGTGTAAAGGCGTAAAGGCGCATTTCTGCCAGATTAATGACAATGCCTTCATGGGGGGCGTCGGGCAGTAAGTTTTGTAAGGGCAGGATAATTTCAATCCCGCTTTCAGGAAGCCATGGATCGACTTGCCGGTTTGCCATGACCATATCTAAATAGCCTAGGTTATAATCGCGTGCGAGATAGGCGAAAGTATCGCCTGGATTGATCGTAATGGTTTGAGATTCTCCAACATAATTTTCTGCCTTGGCTTTTTGAGCTTGCGGCAAAAATGTTGCAGCAAATATTGCAGCAAAAATAAGTTTTTTTGAAAATTTTCTCATATTTTTCAGTGCTTTGTTATGCTGTTAGGCTTAAGTTTTTTTGTAAGGATTTTGCGACCTCAGCCAAGAATTCTTGGGTGGTTAGATATGGCTGATCATCACTAACCAATAAGGCGAGGTCTTTGGTCATGTGACCGTTTTCAACGCAGGTAATGCAGCTTTGCTCCAGTGTTTCAGCGAAATCAATCAACGCCTGATTGTCGTCAAAACGGCCGCGATATTTTAGCCCTTGCGTCCATGCAAAGATTGAAGCAATCGGGTTTGTTGATGTTGGTTTACCTTGTTGATGGAGACGGTAATGGCGGGTAACTGTGCCATGGGCGGCTTCGGCTTCGACGCATTTACCATCAGGGGTGAGCAAGACTGAAGTCATTAATCCTAAAGAACCAAAGCCTTGGGCGACGATATCGGACTGGACGTCGCCGTCATAGTTTTTGCAGGCCCAGACGATGCCGCCTTTGCCTTTGAGGGCAAAGGCCACCATATCGTCGATCAGGCGATGCTCGTACCAGAGGTTTTGTTTTTCGAACTTGGCTTTGAATTCTTCGTCATAGATACTTTGGAAGATCTCAATAAATCGGCCATCATATTGTTTTAAAATGGTGTTTTTAGTCGATAGATATAGTGGGTAATTTTTGGCCAGTGCGTAGTTAAAGCAAGACCGGGCAAAGCCCTGGATGGATTTGTCTAGATTATACATCCCCATGGCAATGCCAGAGTCAGGAAAGTTAAAGACTTCCCATTCTTGTGTTTCATCACCATTTTCAGGCTCATAACGTAATGTCAGTTTACCCGCACCGGGGATTTTAATATCGGTGGCTTTATATTGGTCGCCGAATGCGTGGCGCCCGATAACAATCGGTTTTTCCCATCCCGGCACATATTTAGGCACGTTTTTGATGGTAATGGGTTCGCGGAATACGGTGCCGCCCAAAATATTGCGAATCGTACCGTTGGGTGATTTCCACATTTTCTTAAGCGAGAATTCTTTGACCCGGGCTTCGTCGGGCGTAATGGTTGCGCATTTGATGCCAACGCCATATTTTTTGATAGCTTCGGCCGCATCAATGGTGATTTGATCGTCGGTCGCATCACGGTTTTGTACGGATAGATCGTAATATTTAAGATCGACATCCAGATAAGGCAGGATGAGTTGCTCTTTAATAAAGGCCCAAATAATCCGGGTCATTTCATCGCCATCAATTTCTACGATTGGGTTGTCGATCTTTATTTTTTGTATCATAAGAGCTTTACCTTTCTTGGGCGTCATCACTACCCCTATAAGGTAAGCCTAGTTCTTCAGGCTTTCAAGCTCTTGCGATAACTTATCAAACGTCCGATTGAAAACACCACTTTTGGCGATGCGGCCTTTGCCATGTTTGAATAGCTCATACATCAGGGTTCGGGGGCCGACTTTGCGGATGATGAATTGCAGATAGGGGGATTCATTTTCGCTTTTATAGTAAGTATAGCTGGCGATACCCAGATCAAAATCACACTCAACCGTTCGATAGGTGAGCGTTTTATGGGCAATCGCTTGTAAGTATAGCCCGTCGAGCTTACGAAATTGGCCGGCGGTAAAGCCGGAATGCGCGATATGATGCGGGTTTTCAATGACATGAAATACCATTCTTACATTTTAGCAGAAAAATCGTTCTAAACAAAGTATCGAGCCTTGCGTAAGGGCTTAATTTTGTTTAGACATTGGAGTGTTATGAGTGATGCTTTTGTAGAAGTTCAAGAAGCCATGCGTCAAGAACGATTGATTACGTTCTGGTCGCGCTATGGCAATTTGATTATTGGTTTGATTCTGTTGCTTATTGTGGCAACGGCGGCCTTGTCTGTTTATCGTGGTTGGAATCGTTCTGTTCAGCAGGAACAAACGGCTGAGGTTTTACGCTTGCTAGAGGATGAAGCCTTTCCGGACAACTTGGATATTGAAGCGCTTGAGATTCGCCCTAATTTGAAAAATATCTTAATGATGCAAGCTGCGGCAAAGTCGGTGGAAGCTGAGGACACGCAAGCGGCTATTGAATATTATCAATCTGTAGCGGCACTGGGGCAGGGTGATTCATCTTATCGTTATTTATCTTTGTTGATGTTGGGGCGCTTGGATAAACAAGCGGATTTGCGTGAGGTTTTAGCACCGGTTTTGAAAGATAAGAAAAATATCTGGCGTCCTTATGCGCTGTTGGATTTAGCCGCATACGAGGCTGAAACTCATCAAAATTACGATGATGCGATGGCCAAGCTGGATGAAGTTCTGGCGATAGACGGGGCAGCACGTTCTTTATACGAAAAAGCCAGATCACTGCGGTATGTGTATGAATTGCGCAAGAATGCTGCGTCTTAGGCGAATGTTTTTTATTGAAAGATTAATGTAATGTTGCACCATAAATATGGCTTTATTGCTGCCCTTTTTGCAGCATTTCTATTCTTGCAAGGTTGTTCTTCGGATACGTCTCAAGCCCCGTTGGAGGGCGAGCGAATTTCTATTATGACGTTGCAGGAGGCGCTGGTAGCCGATGTGCCTAATGATGAGATTGTTTTGCCAAACCCTTGGGCAAATCAGTTTTGGCCTCAGGCTGGTGGGTACCCTAATCATTCGATGCAAAACCTAGCGCTGAGCAATGAATTGAAATTGGCGTGGAAGGCTGATATTGGCCGCGGTTTGCAAGATGATATTCCTTTAACGGTGCAGCCAGTTGTTGTTGGTGGCCTTGTTTATACGCTGGATACTAAAGCCCAGATGCGCGCCTTTGATGTGCAAAATGGCAAAGAAGTTTGGCGCCGCCATGTGGGGGCAGAACAAGATGATGACCCGGTGATTTTGGGTGGTATTGCTTATGGATATAAGCGTTTATATGTCACGAATGGTTTGAATGAAATTTTAGCGATAGAGCCTAAAAGTGGCGAGATTGTTTGGCGTCAGAAAATTCCGAGCCCGTCTCAGGCCGCCCCTAGTGTTTTAGATGGCCGAATTTACGTCAATACTATTGATAATCGTTTGGTGGCTTTGAATGAGATTGATGGCTCCATTTTATGGGAGTATAGCGCCATTACCGAAGGGACTGGCTTAGTTGGTGCGGCCAGTGCTGCGGTCAATAGTGAGATTGTTATTCCGGTATTCTCATCGGGGGAGCTTGCGGCTTTGCATGTTGAAAATGGTGGTTTGGCTTGGGCGGATAACCTGGATAGCGTGCAGCGCTTTGGCGGTTTGGGCAGTATTTCCGATATTAAAGCTTTGCCGGTGATTGATCGCGGGTTGTTGATTGCGATGAATTATAGCGGCCGAATCGCAGCGATTGATTTGCGAAGTGGAAACCGCATTTGGCAACGTGATATTGGCGGGCCTAATACGCCGTGGGTTGCCGGTGATTATGTGTTTGTGCTGTCGTCGGATAATCACTTGATTGCGCTTAGCCGTAAAACAGGAATGATTTATTGGGTGAGTAAGTTGCCGTCTTATGAAGATGAAGAAGATCGCGATAGCTTTATTACATGGCAAGGGCCAGTTTTAGCAGGCAATCGTTTGATTTTAGTGTCATCAGATCGTCGTGCCCTCAGTGTGGATGCAACCACTGGCGATATTGCCAATCGCTGGAAATTACCGGCATCGGTGAAAATTCCTCCTGTGGTGGCTGAGCAGACGCTTTATTTGCTCAGTGATTCAGGCATTCTTTACGCTTATCGCTAAAAAAGGTAGAATTCTTTCCTATGTTTACACTTGCTTTGATCGGCCGTCCGAATGTCGGTAAATCGACTTTGTTTAACCGCTTGGCGGGAAAGAAGCTCGCCATTGTGGATGATACGCCCGGTGTGACGCGTGATTGGCGTACGGCTGAAGGCAATCTTTTTGACAAGAGTTTTCGTGTGGTCGACACGGCCGGATTGGAAGAGAGCTTTGATGATTCTATTCGTGGCCGGATGCGCCAACAAACCGAAGCAGCTCTTGCCGAGGCAGATGCAGCTTTGTTTATGGTGGATGGACGCGCGGGGATTACGCCGCTGGATCAGCATTTTGCTAGCTGGTTACGTAAGCGTAAGCTACCGGTAATTTTGGCAATCAATAAGGCTGAGAATGAACGTGTGGTTCAAACCACCATTGGTGAGGCTTATGCGCTTGGGTTGGGGGAGCCGATTGTTATCTCGTCTGAGCATGGCTCAGGCATGGAGGAGCTTTATCATGCTCTTGTTGCGTTGATGCCCGATGATGAAGATGGTGATGGTTTAGGCGATGGTCAGGATATGGAAGCCTTTGTGAATATCGACGATATTGAAGGTGATGAATCGTTTGAGTTTGAACAAGAAGAATTGGATGAGACCAAGCCGATTAAACTGGCGATTGTTGGGCGTCCGAATGTCGGTAAATCGACTTTGTTGAATGCGATTGTGAATGACCAGCGCGTTATGACCGGGCCGGAAGCAGGGATTACCCGTGATGCGATTGCGGTGAGCTGGATGTTTGAAGATCGTTCTTTTACGTTGGTTGATACGGCAGGGATGCGCCGAAAATCCAAAGTGCAAAATGCGATTGAAAAAATGTCGGTTGAAGATTCGCTTCGCGCTATTCGTCTGGCACAAATTTGTGTGTTGGTTTTGGATGGCAATGCGATTTTGGATAAGCAGGATCTTCAGATTGCGGAGCATATTATCAATGAAGGGCGCGCACTGGTGATTGCTGTTAATAAGTGGGATGCCGTGAAGGATAAAGACGCCGCCCGCGAGCAAATTATCGACAAACTTGAGTTTTCTTTGGCGCAGATTAAAGATGTACCAGTGGTTCAGCTTTCTGCTTTGAACGGGCGGAATGTTGGTGGCGTTTTAAAAGCGGCGTTAAAAATATATGAGGTTTGGAATAGACGTACAACGACAGGTAAGCTTAATCGTTGGTTACAAGGTATGGAAAGCCGTAACCCTGCCCCGTTGATTGGGGGGCGCCAAAATCGTTTGAAATATATTGCACAAATTAAGACGCGCCCGCCGACGTTTGCGATATGGGTTTCACGGCCTGAAAAACTGCCGCCTGCCTATCGACGTTATATTTTAAACGGTTTGCGTCGTGATTATGATTTGCCTGGCGTGCCTATTCGCTTGCTCGTGCGGCGCTCTAAAAACCCATTTGCGTAATGGTCAAAAAAACGCTAAGTTTTCGTGTATTCAATATTTATATTACAATTTTAAGGAAGGTTAGAGCCAATGATTTTAATTTTGCTCACCAATGTGGTTGTTGCGATAGCGATTTTAGTGGCAGCTTGGGTTGGCGGTAATTTTGTTCAAAAGACCATTAAGAATGTTAAACGCTTAGATAATACGTTGCGTTCATTTTTAGGTGGTATGGCTAAGTATGCGATTTTGGTGGTTGCTGCGGTGATGACGTTGAACCAGTTTGGGGTTCAGACCGCTAGTTTGATTGCTGTACTTGGTGCGGCTGGTTTGGCGATTGGTTTGGCATTGCAAGGAACGCTCAGCAATGTGGCATCTGGTGTAATGTTGTTGGTATTGCGCCCGTTTAATGTGGGTGATTTCATTCAATTTAATGGCCATAGTGGCATTGTGAAATCATTGGGCTTGTTCGGGACAGAGCTTGCGACGCTCGATAATGTTTATATTTATGCGCCGAATAGTTCGATCTGGAACTCTGATATTTACAATTATTCACGTAATCCAATGCGTCGTCAGGATCTGATTTTTGGTATTAGCTATGGTGATGATATTAACAAAGCCTTTAAGACCATTCAAAAAGTTTTGGACAAAGAAGATCGCGTTTTGAAGGAAGGCGATCAAGCGCCGTTGATTGCGGTTTCGGCCTTGGGTGATTCTTCGGTTGATATTCTTGTCCGCGTTTGGAGCGCGGCAGATCACTTTAATGTGAAGCTGGATGTTATTAAAGCGATTAAAGAAGCCTTGGATAAAGATGGGATTACTATTCCGTTCCCAACACGTACGATTGAAATGTCTTCACCGGTTTCTGAGCCTGCAGCAGCAAAGCCAGTTAAAAAGGTACCTGCTTCTAAGACTAAAAAAGCAGCTTAGTTTTTAAATATTTTCGTAGTTGATGATCGCCGCGTTTGAGGCTTCAGGCGCGGCGATTGCTTTGATGAAGGCTTGTGCAGCTTGTTCAGGGGAGATTGTTTTTCCCGGAAAGCCGCCGGGGAACCCTTCGGCAAGGAGATCTGTTTTTGTCGGAGGTAAGCGTAATATTTGTGCGCGGATATTGGTTTTTCCTATTTCTGCCCGATAGCTTTTTACAAAGGTTTCAAGAGCGGCTTTGCTGGCGCTGTACGCGCCGAAATAGGCGGGCGGCATCTCGGCGATTTTGCCGCTGGGAAAGATGGCATGAGCATTGGATGAGGCGTTGAGCAATGGATGGAGTGAGCGTATTAGGCGTACGTTGGCGGTAAAATTTAAACGCATGGTTTTTTCAAGATCTTTATGCTCCAAATGGTGGGCAGGGGTTAAAATCCCCAGCTTTCCCGCGCAGCCGATAAAAATATCCAGCTTGCCAAAGCGCTCGTAAATCGAGGCTCCTAATGCATCAATATCGGAAAATTTAGTTAAGTCCATTGGGATTAAGGTAAGCGATTTTCCGGTTTCTTTTTGGACTTGGTCGTCGAGTTCTTCTAACGCGCCTTGTGTGCGGGCTAAAGCAATGACTTGGGCGCCGCGCCGTGCAAGCTCAAGCGTACACGCTGCCCCAATGCCTTTGGAGGCACCGGTGACAAGGGCAATGCGATCGCTTAGATCGATTGGGGCTGTTTCAGTCATTATGTTTAGCTTTTGGTACGGTAGTTGGGAGCTTCGCTGGTGATGGTGACATCATGTACGTGCGATTCCAGATGGCCAGCATTTGTCATACGTACGAACTGGCTGTTTTTCATGGCGTCAATTGTTCCTGAGCCTGTGTAACCCATTGCAGCGCGCAATCCACCAGCCATTTGATGCAGTACGTTTCCAACCGGGCCTTTATAAGGTACGCGGCCTTCGATGCCTTCGGGTACTAGCTTGTTCGACTGGTTAACGCCGGCTTGAAAATAACGATCAGCAGATCCTTTGACCATGGCGCCGACACTACCCATGCCGCGATAGCTTTTGTATGAACGGCCTTGATATAAAATGACTTCGCCGGGGGCCTCGTCCGTTCCCGCAAAGACGGAACCCATCATGGCGACATCGGCACCGGCCGCAATCGCTTTGGCAAAGTCACCAGAATATTTTAAGCCCCCATCGGCAATGACGGGTATTTTTTTCTTACGGCAGATGCTGGCCACATCCATGATAGCGGTTAATTGTGGTACGCCCACCCCTGCAACAATGCGGGTGGTGCAAATGGAGCCCGGGCCAATGCCGACTTTGATTGCATCTGCGCCTGCATCAATTAACGCTTGTGCGGCCGCAGCGGTGGCAATATTACCGGCAATGATCTGGTGTTTTGATGAAGTTAATTTACGGATTTTTGCCACCGTATCCAAGACACCTCGGGAATGGCCATGTGCGGTATCAACGACGACCACATCTAGGCCAGCCTCAAACAGTGCAAGCGCGCGTTCAACGCCGTTTACATCACCTGTTCCAACGGCAGCACCGACGCGTAGGCGGTCTTGTTCATCCTTGGTGGAGTGCGGGTGGAGTTGTGATTTTTCGATATCCTTTACTGTTATCAAGCCAATGCAGCGTTCTTGATCGTCAACCACCAGCAATTTTTCAATGCGGTTTTTGTGCAGCAATTTTTTGGCTTCTTCTTTATCAACTTGATTGTAAACTTTGATCAAGTTTTCAGAGGTCATTAATTCTTTGACCGGTTGATCCGGATTATCAGCAAAACGGACATCACGATTAGTTAGAATGCCAACCAGCTTGCCGGATTTTTCTGCAACGGGAATACCGGAAATTTTATGGTGCTTCATTAAATCAAACGCATCACCTAGCTTGGCATCAGGTTCGATCGTGATGGGGTTATGTACCATGCCGGATTCAAAACGCTTGACGATACGCACCTGATTGGCTTGTTCTTCAATACTCATATTCCGGTGTAAAATGCCCAGACCGCCACTTTGTGCCAGTGCAATCGCCATGTCGGCTTCGGTGACGGTATCCATCGCAGCGGATAAAATAGGGATGTGTAGGCTAATCGATTTTGTTAGCTGAGTTTTGGTGCTGACTTCATGCGGCTGTACTTCGGATTCTGCTGGAATTAGCAGTACATCATCAAAGGTTAAGGCTTCGCGGATTTTATCGGTGGTTTGGACTTTAGTGGCCATGGCTTGCAAATATCCTTATTAATTGGAATTTGCAGGTGAGTTATAGCGAATTTCTAGAAAAAGTAAAGACTAATTTATTTCCGAAGTGCCTTTAAAACCTGATGCAACTAGATATTGCTCGCTGGAGTCTTTGCGGCTGGCGGGTGGCTTTATATGGCGAATGGTTTTGAACTGTTTTTTCATCTCGGCCAAAATCGTGTTTTGAGCCCCGCCTTGAAAGACTTTGGCGATGAAGAGACCGTCTGGTTTTAAAACTTCGCAGGCGAAGTAAAAAGCGGCCTCGACTACGGCCATAATGCGTAAATGGTCGGTTTGTTTATGGCCGGTCGTATTGGGGGCAATGTCTGACATGACAACGTCGGCAGATCCGCCCAGCATGTCTTTGAGTTTGTCAGGGGCATCATTATCCATGAAATCCATTTGGATGAAGTCAACACCGGGGATTTCTTCCATTTCTAATAGATCGAGGGCTACAATCTTGGCTTTGTATGTGGAGGCAACTTGCGACCAGCCACCCGGGGCAGAGCCTAAATCAACAATGGTCATGCCTTCTTTTAAAAAGTCGAGCTTTTCATTCATTTCAACGAGCTTAAAAGCAGCGCGTCCGCGATAGCCCTCTTTTTGGGCGCGGTTGACATAGGGGTCGTTTAATTGACGTTGCAGCCAGCGGGTGGAAGAGTTTTTCCGGCCTCTGGCGCTGCGGACGCGGGTTTTTGCTTTATTACGGGACATCTTTTTACAGTACCATAACCAAAGAAAATAAGACAGCGCCGGTAAAAATTAAGCTGATGGTCATGGAGATAAACATTGCACCATTCGATTTAGGGGCATATAGCGCAATGATCAAATACAAAAAGTGGATTACGCAATAAAATAGCTGACCTCTTGTTAGTAAATTCAGGTCTAGCAGCGGGAAAAACCCTGTAGGATAGCCGATCCATTGCATAAGTTCACCGAGCATACGCATCATGAGCATATTGCAAATAACGAATAAGACGGCCCATGGGCGCTGATTTTTATGAAGTGCTAGAGCGAAGACAGGAATCCAAAGGATATCCAGCCAGTCGAGGATGTTTATTTCATTCATTTTACTTGTTTTCGCAGCTTATGCTTCTATTGTTTTAAGTTATGACACGGATACGCGCTTTTTTACAGATTATTTTCTTATCGCTGGTTGGTAGTGTTTTTCTTTTATATTCACAGCCTGTCATTGCGAAAGGCCCGGATTTAAATATTATTCGCGATGTTGAGATTGAGGCGATGCTTAAAAACTGGGCAACACCTTTATTTAAGGCGGCCGGGTTGAATCCTAAATCTGTGAATATTATTTTAGTACAATCCGAACAAATTAACGCATTTGTTGCTGGCGGTGCGAATATCTTTATTTATACGGGCCTGTTGGAGAGTACCAATAATCCCGGTGAAGTGATTGGTGTGATGGCCCATGAAATCGGGCACATTGCCGGTGGTCACTTAATTGGCAATCAACAGGCTTTTAAACGGGCTTCGTATGAATCTATATTGGGTACTGTTTTAGGGATTGGTGCAGCGATTTTAACCGGTGAAGGCAGTGTTGCCGCGGCGGTTACTTTGGGAGCACAATCGGCAGCAGCACAAAATTATCTAAGTCATAGCCGTATTAATGAATCAAGTGCCGATCAGGCGGCGTTACGGTTTATGGATGCGGCGCATTATGATCCTTCTGGCTTGCGGAGCTTTTTTGAGACCCTAGAAGATCAGGAGTTTTTACCAGTTTCCCAGCAAAATCCGTATGCGCGCACTCACCCGATTACGCGCCACCGTATTGAGTCGGTGGAGGATAAGACTCGAACATCTGCTTATAATGATCAAGGATGGCCAGCTGAATGGGTGGAGCAACACGCACGGATGAAAGCAAAGTTGTTGGGCTTTATTCGACCTGATTATGTGGATTGGGCCTATGGGGGGAGTGACCACTCCTTTGCTGCGCTGTACGCGCGAGCTATTGCAGCCTATCGGAGTAATAAAATTCAAAACTCATTGGATCGTATTGATGCGCTAATCGAGATAGAGCCTAAGAATCCGTATTTATATGAATTAAAGGGGCAGATGCTGGTTGATTATGGGCGCGTACGCGAAGCTGTGCCTTCTTTAGAGAAAATGGTCGCTTTGCGCCCTGATTCAGGCTTGTTTCATATGGCGTTGGGTCATGCTTTGCTTGAAGTCTCAAAACAAGAATCTGAATTAAAAGAAGCAATTTCTCACTTTGAAAAAGCACTGATTGATGAGCCGCGTTCGGCCAAAATATATCGGATGCTGGCAACGGCAGAGGGGCGATTGGGACATGCAGAAATGGCGGATTTATATTTGGCTGAGGAAGCTGTCTTAAAGCAGCGCTATCAAGATGCTCGTTTCTTGGCCGAACGGGTTAAGCGGCAAAGTAATGTTAATAGTGTTTTAGCGATCAAGGCACAGGATATTTTGGATTATATTAGCATTCAGAAATCTTCCGTGCGTTAGGGAGCACCTTGTTTTTGAAATTAATCGTACCATATTTGGTTTTGTTCGTTTTTTATTAAAAGTTTCTATGATAAAGTTCGAATGGACGTATTTTAGAAATATAAGGGGATTTTTTCATGATTTTTCGCAAACAATTCTTGATGTTGGCCACTTGCGCGATTGCCAGTGTGGTTGCATGGAGTCCATCTGCGCATGCTTTCAATGATAAAGAAAAGCAAGAAATTGGCAGCATTGTCGAAGAATATATTTTAGAAAATCCCGGTCTGATTATGAAAGCGCTTGAAAAGCATCAGGTTGAAGAAAAGAAACGCTCCGAACAAGAAGCCATGGGTTTTATCAAAGATAACTGGGAGGCTTTAGCTAGTAAAGATTTACCTTCGGTCGGCGCAGAAGATGCTGATGTTACAGTGATTGAATTTTTTGACTATAATTGTGGTTATTGTAAGCGTGCTTTGCCGGATATTATCAATCTGGTTGATCAAGATAAAAACGTTCGTGTTGTTTTCCATGAATTTCCTATTTTAAGCAAAGAATCGCGTGAAGCGGCATTGTGGGCGCTGGCAGCGCATAAGCAGGACAAGTATTTTGAATTTCATGCAGAGACCATGCGTCACCGCGGTACCAAGGATGATGCCGCCCTTGAAAGAATTGCCGAGAAAAGCGGTTTAGATGTTAAACAAGCTAAAGCGGATGCTAAATCTGATGAAGTTGCAGCTGAGCTTGCAACGTCGATGCGTTTAGCACAGCAAATTGGTATTAACGGTACGCCGGCCTTTATTGTGGGGGATCAGCTCTTCCCTGGTTATATTGGCCATGATGGCTTGCGTCAGGCCATTGAAAAAGCCCGCGAAAAGAAGTAGATATTATCTCATCAATGTTTCACGTCTAACCGGAGGGCATGATGATGCGCCTGTTATTGTTCTTTGCTGTTTTATCGGTAACTTTATTTTCTTTGCCTGCTTTTGCAACAACATCGACGAATGTAAAATCCATTTCGACGGATCAGGTTTATGCTTATCAAACGGCATCTACCCAATCGAATGGGGCAGCTTTTATGCGTGTGCACAATCCGTTTGATTATCCTTTGGTTTTAAATTCTGCTTCTAGCGATGTGGTCGATCATATTGAGATACATGACATGGTGATGGAAGGCGATGTGATGAAAATGCGCGCGCTTGACTCATTGGAAATTCCGCCGAAAAGCTCTATCACGTTGGGTCCCGGAGGTAAGCATTTTATGCTGATGGGGTTGAAAGCTCCGTTAGTGGTGGACCAGACATTTACTGTTACTTTGCACTTTAGTGGTGTTGATTTTCCTGTGCCTGTTAAAGTAGTGGCTGCTGGTTCTGGCCCTGTTGAGACGAGCGATCATCATATGGACCATCATTCACACCCTTAATATTATTGTGATTGTATCATGCAGACTATTTTAATTTTAAACGGCCCGAATTTGAATATGCTTGGTCAGCGTGAGCCTGAAATTTATGGTCATCAAAGTCTTTCTGAGATTCAGGCTTTGTGTGAAGATAAGGCACAGAATTTAGGCTTGCGCATCCATTTTCGTCAGTCCAATCATGAGGGAGAATTAGTAGATTGGGTGCAAGAATCTGCCCTGACCCCTGGGCCTTATGCGGGGTTGATTGTGAATGCGGCGGCTTATACACATACTTCGGTGGCGTTGCATGATGCGCTTAAGCTGCTGAGCATTCCGGTCATTGAAGTGCATTTATCTGATCCGGCCGCGCGCGAGACTTTTCGTCATTTTTCTTATGTTGAGCCTTGTGCGGCGCTTGTGATTAAAGGAAAAGGGGCACAAGGCTACGTTGAGGCTCTGGAAAAGATTTCTGGTTTTATTGAGGCATAGCCTCTATTTCTTGGTTCGTTAACATCTTTTATTCAGGGCAAATTGACTTTTTCCTTTTTCTGCTTTATCCAGTCTGCTAGTTTTGGCGCAGCCTAATGAAGATAAGAATATTAATAAGTTGAAAAAGACTGATATGAAGATTGATTATGATGCAATTAAAGAGCTGGCAACGTTGTTAGACGAAACCGGCTTGAATGAGATTGAGGTTGCCGATGGTGACCAGTCTGTACGCGTGAGTAAGGGCGGTGGCCAAATTATGGCTGCAGCGGGTGGGCCAGCGATTCAAATGGCTTCTGACCCGGTTGTCCCTCAGCAAGCCAATACGCAGGCCCCTGATGCGGTTGCGGGCAATCATCCCGGTGCGGTTACCTCTCCGATGGTGGGGACTGTTTACATGTCGCCTGAGCCGAGTGCACCTGCGTTTATCCAAAAAGGTGATAATGTAAAAATCGGCGATACATTGATGATCGTTGAGGCGATGAAGGTGATGAACCCGATTAAAGCCGACAAAGCCGGTACGGTTTCCCAGATTTTGGTTGATGATGCCCAGCCGGTCGAATTTGGCGATGTGCTGGTTGTTATTGAATAAAGTGTTTCTTTTATGATCAAAAAAGTTCTGATTGCTAACCGAGGTGAAATTGCTCTTCGCATTGTGCGTGCCTGTCAAGAGATGGGTATTCAAAGTGTTGCGGTTCACTCTACGGCGGATACAAATTCTATGGCGGTTCGCTTGGCAGATGAATCGGTTTGTATTGGTCCGCCGTCTGGTAAAGATAGCTATTTAAATATTCCATCTATTTTGACGGCAGCTTCGTTGGTTGGGGCGGATGCCATTCACCCGGGCTATGGTTTTCTATCTGAAAATGCAGAATTTGCTCGCATGGTTGAAGAACATGGCTTTAAATTTATTGGTCCTAGCCCTGAGCATATCGAGAAAATGGGTGATAAGGTTACAGCTAAGCAAACGGTGATGGCTTTAGGCTTGCCGGTTGTTCCGGGTTCTCCCGGGGGGGTTGGAACTGCGGAAGAAGCTGTTGCTTTGGCTGAAGAGATGGGTTTGCCGGTTATTATCAAGGCGGCTTCTGGTGGAGGCGGCAAGGGTATGCAGGTGGTGACATCTTTGGGTGAATTGCCCGAGTTATTTGCCCGTGCTCGTAGTGAAGCCAAAGCGAATTTTGGTGATGATACGGTGTATATCGAGAAATTCCTGACCAACCCACGTCACATTGAAATTCAAGTTTTTGGTGATTCACATGGGAATGCGGTTCACTTGGGTGAGCGTGACTGTTCTATCCAGCGACGCCATCAAAAGCTGGTGGAAGAAGCTCCATCGCCTGCGTTGCCTGCCGATGAGCGTGCTGTGATTGGTAAATTAGCAGCCGATACTATTCGAAAAATGGGTTATGAAGGCGCTGGAACCATTGAATTTTTATATGAAGACGGCAAATTTTACTTCATGGAAATGAATACCCGTATCCAAGTTGAACATCCTGTGACCGAGATGATTACCGGCGTTGATTTGATTGCGGAACAAATCCGTGTGGCCAGTGGTGAAAAGCTGAGTGTGACACAAGATGATATTAAGCTGAATGGCCATGCGATTGAGATTCGGATTAATGCTGAAGACCCTGCTAATAATTTTGCACCATCTCCGGGTAAGATCACCCATTTTCATGCCCCCGGTGGTTTAGGCGTTCGCTTTGATTCGGCGATTTATGGCGGGTATTCGATTCCGCCTTATTATGACTCTATGATTGGTAAATTGATTATTCATGCCAAAGATCGCGATGAATGTATTCGTCGATTGCGCCGTGCCATTGCGGAGACTGTGATTGATGGTGTTAAAACAACGCTTCCGTTGCATGATTGGATTCTCACGCAAGGCGACTTTTTGTCCGGTGATTATTCGATTAAGTGGCTTGAAGCTAAAATGGCTGAAAAAGAATAGTTTTTTATCAGCCAAAAGTCGCGGGGACGAGATCTCCCACACCATGGCCAGCCCAACTGATTGCATCGCCTGCATAGCCAACGCCGTTTGCCATGGTCGATGCCGCATTGGCCGCACCTTCGCCTAGAATGGCCCATCCGGCCGCGCCACCTGCATAAGCAACGGCTGAGCCGATTCCAACTGCGACAGTGGCGGTTATGAATATATTTTTTAGAGAAAAAATAGCCATTTACTTACACACCTTTTTCCGTTTTTTTAGTTGCCGCATGATGCCATAATATAAGATACAATGCAAAGTAATTTTATTTTTTTGATTTATATCAGATGCTTAAGAAATTTTCCGGTATAGCTGGCCTTGACTTTGCAGACGTCCTCTGGTGTGCCGGAGGCAATGACTTTTCCGCCTTTATCCCCGCCTTCAGGGCCGATATCGATGATGTAATCAGCGGTTTTGATGACGTCTAGATTATGTTCGATCACCACCACGCTGTTGCCCTGATCGACTAGCATGTGCAGGACTTCTAGCAATTTTCGGACATCTTCGAAATGTAGACCGGTGGTAGGCTCATCCAGAATATAGAGCGTCTTTCCGGTGGAGCGTTTGGAAAGCTCTTTGGATAATTTTACCCGCTGCGCTTCGCCGCCCGATAGGGTTGTGGCCTGTTGGCCGACTTTGATATAGCCTAAGCCCACATCCATTAGTGTTTGCATTTTATCGCGTACCGATGGGATGGCTTTGAAGAAATCAAGTGATTCTTCGACGCTCATATCCAGAATGTCTGCGATGGATTTACCTTTATATTTGATTTCCAGTGTTTCGCGGTTATAGCGTTTGCCACCGCAGCTTTCGCAGGTGACATAGACATCGGGCAGGAAGTGCATTTCGATTTTAATGACACCATCGCCTGAGCATGCCTCACAGCGCCCGCCTTTGACGTTAAAGCTAAAGCGTCCGGGTTTGTAGCCTCTGACTTTGGATTCAGGTAAACCCGCGAACCAATCGCGGATGGGTGAAAACGCCCCGATATAGGTCGCGGGGTTGGAGCGCGGGGTGCGCCCGATCGGGGATTGATCGATATCGATGACTTTGTCGATAAATTCAAGGCCGGTGATTTCATCATAAGGCAGGGGCTGTGCCTTGCTTTTCATGATTTTTTGGCTGGCGGCATTAAAGAAAGTATCAATGGTAAAGGTTGATTTGCCGGACCCTGAGACACCTGTCACGCAGGTAAATGTACCCAATGGGATGGTGGCATCTATTTTCTTTAGGTTATTACCTGTTGCGCCTTTGACGGTAATGCTCTGGCCTTTTTTGCCAGGGCGGCGCTCCGCCGGGACTTCGATTTTCTTGCGGCCTGACAGGTAATCAGCGGTGAGGCTGTTTTTGTTTTTTAAGATATCATCCAGCTTGCCTTCCGCGACGATTTGCCCGCCATGGATACCTGCGCCGGGGCCCATATCGACGATATAATCGGCCAGACGGATGGCGTCTTCGTCATGTTCAACGACCAGCACGGTATTGCCAAGATCACGAAGATGCTGAAGTGTTTCCAGTAAGCGATTATTGTCACGTTGATGTAGGCCAATCGAGGGCTCATCCAGTACGTAAAGAACCCCCGTGAGGCCAGAGCCGATTTGTGAGGCCAAGCGGATGCGTTGGCTCTCGCCGCCCGACAGCGTGCCGGATGTACGATCGAGGCTGAGATAATCCAGCCCGACATTGACGAGGAAATTCAGGCGCTCATTGATCTCTTTTAAAATGCGTGAGCCAATGGCTTTATTTTGTTCTGACAGGGTGTCGTCAAGCGAGGCAAACCATAGCAAGGCTTCGCCAATACTGAAGCGACCAGAATCCGCAATGGTCAGGTTATTGATTTTGACGGCGAGTGCTTCGGGTTTGAGGCGCTGTCCCTCGCAATCCTGACAAGGGGCTGAGCTTTGATATTGGCTCAGTTTTTCGTGCTGTGAATTGCTGTCGGTTTCAGATAGTCGGCGATTGAGGTTGCCTATTACGCCTTCAAACGGTTTGTTGCTTTTCCATGCGTTGTCGCTTTTACTTTTATAGACGACTTTGATGGCTTTGGTGCCTGAGCCATAAAGGATGACTTTTTGGTGTTCGGGTGCCAGATTTTTCCATGGTGTATCCGTTGAAAAACCGTAATGATCGCCTACAGCGCGCATAGCTTGCAGATAAAAGCCTTTAAAGCCGCCATTCCATGGGGCGATAGCACCATCTTCGAGGCTTTTACTTTCATCCGGTACGATCAAATCCGGGTCCATATGTAAGGTGACACCGAGCCCGTCACAGGTGGGGCACGCGCCGTGTGGGTTGTTAAAGGAAAATAGGCGAGGCTCAATCTCTGCAATGGTAAAGCCTGAGACCGGGCACGCGAATTTGGAGCTAAACAATTTTTGTTCGCCATCTTCGGCATTTTCAACGATAACCAGCCCATCTGAGAGTTCAAGTGCCGTTTCAATTGAATCCGCTAGCCGTGTTGTGCTTTCATCTTCATTGCGAATGACTAAGCGATCGACCACGACCTCAATATCGTGCTTGAGCTTTTTATCCAGCTCCGGTACTTCATCGATTTCATGTAAGGTTCCATCGACTTTCACGCGCTGGAAGCCTTTGGCTTGAAGTTCTTTAAATTCCTTGCGGTATTCGCCTTTGCGCCCGCGCACAATGGGCGCTAGAATATAAAGTCGCGTGCCATCACCCATAGCTTGGATCTGGTCGGTGATTTCGCTAACGCTTTGGCTGGTGATTGGTTTGCCAGTGGCGGGTGAGTAGGGCACGCCAATTCGTGCCCATAGCAAGCGCATATAGTCGTAAATTTCGGTTACCGTGCCGACCGTTGAGCGCGGGTTTTTGCTGGTGGTTTTTTGCTCAATTGAAATGGCGGGGGATAATCCCTCGATGCTGTCGACGTCAGGCTTTTGCATCATCTCCAAGAATTGACGGGCGTAGGCGGATAAACTTTCGACATAACGTCTTTGACCTTCGGCATAGATGGTATCAAAGGCCAGCGATGACTTTCCTGAGCCCGATAAGCCGGTCATTACAATCAACTTGTCTCTAGGCAGATCAAGATTGATGTCTTTCAGGTTATGTTCGCGCGCGCCGCGGATGGAAATGGTTTCAAGCATAGGCCATATATAGGGCGAGTATATGGTGTAGGTCTAGTATTTAAACGCCTAATTTTGATTTTATTGATCAGTTTGGGACTTCGCAGAATAAGTCTTGCATTGTATTTAAAAGATCTTCGAATCCTGAGGCAATAACGCCAGAATTATTTAAAAAAGTACTTAAAAATATTGCAGCACCGCTGAGTTCTCCGATAGCAATCGGTGTGATTTTTTTGTCTGGATGCAGATTGGATGCTTCCATTGCGGCTTGCATGTCGTGAGGTGAATTGCCAATCATCCAAATATTTTCTATATAGTGCCCTTGGGTTACTAATGTGCTGATGATGTAATCTAGCCCTTCTTGGCTGGGCTTTTGGTGCTTGGGGAAAAGGGATTCAGCAAAAAGACGTATTTGAAATGAGTTGGTTAGTCCTAGACGCTCTAGTGTTTTTTCCCCCCAAGGATGTTCATGGTTGTTGCTAAGTAATGCGGTGGGAATATCTATCTTGCGTAATATTTCCATAGTGCGACGAATCCCGATTCGCGGTCTTGCGACTTGGTTTAAGAATGTATCTTTTAGCCTTTCTAAAGGAATTTTTTGTAAGAGACCCTTTTCTTTCAATGAGAGGTAGGAGTTGCCACTTACTTTTAACAGATGTACAAGGGTCGCTTCAGCCACTCTTGACGTGGTTAAGCGAGACAAGGCTCTGCTTTCCTCGGTTAAGGTGCCATCCAGATCAAAGATAACCAGATCCGGGCGTTCTAGTAATGGTTTACTCAGCATAATTAGTTTCTATAACTATGCTTTATTTTCTTTTTTTGCAAATAGTTTTTAAAACCTAAAAAGCCTGCAATTTTATTTTAAAACTGCAGGCTTTTTTATAAGATTATATTTAAGCAATTTTAGTTGCTGTCTGGCAAGAAATTGGAAAAATCAAATCCGCCAGTGCTTTGTGATCCGCTGTCGGTTTCGCTTTCGCGTTCTTCTTGTTCGATGCGTTTGGCTTCTGCCTGTGCTTTGATTGCTTCTGGGTCTTTACCTGCAGCTTTTAAAGCTTTTTCATAGACAGCATCAAATTCTTTATAGCTACACAGGCCCAAATCAGCTGGGTGGCGGGGCTGCAAATTTGACATGTCCGCATGGGTGCGGTCACGGATAGCCGCAATCGTGGTTTTGGTTGTACCAATCAATTTTACAATCTGTGCATCGCTGATGTCGGTGTAATGCTTGAGGATATAAGAAATTGCATTTGGCTTATCGCCGCGCTTTGAAACAGGTGTATAGCGCGGGCCTTTTGAGCGTGTTTTAACTTGAGGCAAATTGTTTTTTGCGCGTGTTAATTGTGCATCAGGGCTTTGCTGACAGCGATCGAGCTCTTCTTTGGTGATTTCATGATTTTCAACCGGGTTACGGCCGACGAGACCTTTACCAATATCTTCATTGGCGAGGGCTTCGATTTCAATTTCGGTCAGGCCGGTAAAGCCAGCGATTTGTCCAAAGGTTAGAACCGTATTATCGATTAACCATACAGCGGTGGCTTTTGGCATTAACAATTCAGGGGCCAGGGCAGCTTTTGCCATTGTTTTTCTCCATATATGCTTTGCTTCTTATCCGGTTCCCGTACCGAATAAGCGGTTTTATTAACCATTTTTATCAGGGATAGCCTTTATATATGATAAGATGGTAAAAAAAGCTAGTATAAATTGATGACTTAAAAGAGAGGGTGCTTTGCCATGCGCATTGAAGAAGAGGTTAAGTTAGATTTTAAAGATGTTTTGATACGGCCTAAGCGTTCGACGCTGGGCAGCCGTAAAGATGTTGATATCCGCCGCCAGTATAAGTTTAAGGGTAGTGGGGCCTCGTACGAAGGGGTGCCGATTATTGCCGCGAATATGGACGGCGTGGGTACGATGGCAATGGCGCGGGCGTTTATCGAGGATGGTAACGGTCTCACGGTTGCGTTGCATAAGCATTATGCGCTGGATGAATTGGTTTCTTTCTTTGCTGAAAATGGCGGAAGCTCAGTTTGGTACAGCATTGGCTTGGCGCAAGACGATCAAGATAAGTTGGCTGCGTTTTTGGAAACGGCGCCACAAAAAGAAGGCAAAGGGATTGAGAAAATCTGTATCGATGTTGCCAATGGCTATAGCGAGCACTTCCTTGATTACATTAAACGTATTCGCGATATGGTGCCGGATGGTACAACTCTGATGGCAGGAAATGTTGTTACCGGTGAAATCGTTGAGGAATTGATTTTAGCCGGTATTGATGTGGTCAAAGTCGGCATTGGCCCGGGCAGTGTTTGTACAACTCGTAAGATGACAGGTGTTGGTTATCCGCAATTATCGGCCATTATCGAATGTGCGGATG
>QGCY01000004.1_pt1 | contig 108523 bp, 98 predicted proteins | sample 4708041 | NCBI WGS metagenome assembly QGCY01 (sample SAMN08941164, study PRJNA450518) | Sediment metagenome, whole genome shotgun sequencing project. | biome: grassland soil; feature: grassland; material: soil; isolation source: soil 14 days enrichment with methanethiol and mixed carbon source ... | reverse complement strand
CGCCAGACACAAATGGGTGACGCCCTGTACCAGCGCGTCACCCATTTGTGTCTGGCGCGGTGTGCGCCGCGAATTTCGACTATCTAGCGAAACCCGAGCTGGCTATTGGTCTTCGGCCCAATCGGCGAAGAAGGTGATAAATTCAGAGATGTTATCACGAACGGCGCCTTCGTTAGCCAGTCTTACACGCGTAGCGCCTGCGAATGCAGAAGTTGCGCCCGCTGTGAAGGTGGACGAAATGGTTTTATCAAGAACCACTGAGCCCGTGTCTGTCGCTTTGACCAGATAGTTTATGGTTGCGGTGACTGTCATGTCGAAACCAGCCATAGGTTGATCAAGGTGAACAAGTCGAGGCACAACTGAATAAACACCTTCGTCAACAGACAGAAGTCCGTTCTGGCGTAGAGCCGTTGTAAGTGCATCTGCGAGCGCTTCATCAGAAACCTGCGCGCTGAAAGCCGAGTCGTTTGACTGAGAAAGCGTTGTTACCGACACTGCTTCATTAAGTCTGGAATCCGTGGGAAGGCTGAGTGCGGCCTGCGGAATCAGCGCTGTGGTCTCAGATGCCGTAACGCAACCTGCGAGTGCTGGCGCAGCCAAGCACGCGATCAAAAACTTTTTCATGTAACCCCCTGATAAAACGACAACTCAGAAAGACACTTGCCTTTCTCTCTAAGTTGATATTCCTTTCAATTAGCGCGTAAGATGTGCGCGAGCAAGGGGGTAAAATGTACCTGAAAACTATTGCAATTGCCGTGTCCGCCTTTTCTGTGACAGGCTGTATCAGCGTCAATTCATACGTGGATCCACAGTATAGTGACTTGTCGTTTGCAAACGTAGCAATTCCACAGGGTTCTGCCTATAATGTGACGACGCAAATGCTCACCAACGGCGAACCGAATTCACGTGGCAGTCGGTATCTGGAAACTGCAGTGGCCAGCTTGATGGAGCGCGCCGGTATCAGCAATATTCCTGAGGGCACCAGCCTGAGCATAACTTGCAATAACATTGCAGACATGGGCGAAGCGGCCGCCAGTGGTTTTGGTACCGGACTCACGTTTGGTCTGGCGGGATCAACGATTACCGATGGGTATGAGTTCACCTTTGTTCTCTCGCAGGACGGGGAAGAAGAAACGATCGTGTATCGACATGCGATGCAGACAACGATTGGGAATGCCGCTGCGCCGATCGCGAACGTGGAAGCAGTGACACCGCAGGCGGGTTTCGATGCCATTCTTGAAGATGTTTTCCTGAAATTCCTGGCAGACCAGAGCGAGAATGACGCAATGGCATGGCTCAGTTCAGACATAGCAATGGCGGGGTAAGCGCGGCGCTTAGTTTGCTATGCGATTTTGAAACGGCTCCGACAACGGGGCCGTTTTTTATTGGCTGCTATTCCATGTCAGACTTCGATTTTCTCAGAAAATTCAGCGCCCCAGAAAAAATATAAGAATATAATCCTACGATGGATCGCTGGATATATACTCTCTTCTGTGACGCCGCACTGAGGAGAAACTTTGTCGATGTTCTGGAGTTCGAACAAGAAGGCCACAGAAGCCAAAAGCCTTGTTGCGCTGTCTGGCGTGCTTGATCCGCAATGGGAGGCGACAAGTCCTGCGCGGTTGATCGAGGCAGGTTTCCGGCAAAACCCAGTAAGCTATCGCTGTATTCGTATGGTGGCGGAAACGGCTGCCAGTGTGCCTCTGCGCGAAGATTGCGATCTATGCGAGGCTGACACGGCTTATCTGCGTTTGCTGCTCGAGCGTCCTCAGGCTGGCGAAACCGGGCAGACTCTTCTGGAAGCTATCTATGGTGACCTGCAAGTCTCTGGAAACGGCTTTCTGGAAATGGTGCGTGGCGCGGATGGCGGCGTAGCTGGCATTCAGCGCGTGCCGCCCGGTGCAGTGGAGCCACTGAAAGAGGGGGGCGGCTACTCAATTCGTACACGCGGTGGGCGACGTATCGTGCGCAGCGACGCGTCCGGCTGGTCGCCGCTTTTGCATCTGCGCGCACTGGACCCGTCTGCGCGGGCCATGTCGATGTCTCCGCTTGAAGCTGCCGCTCGCGCTGTAGAAATCCATAATGCAGGTTCCAACTGGGCCAAGGCGCTCATCGACAACGCCGCAAGACCTTCGGGCGCGCTGATATATGGACGCGACGGGGCGCATCTTACGCCGGACCAGTTCCAGCGCCTGAAAGAGCAGCTGGAAGAGGCCCATAGCGGCGCGCGACATGCCGGTCGCCCGATGCTGCTGGAAGGCGGCCTCGATTGGAAACCGATGGGGCTGACGCCCACGGATATGGACTTCATTCAGGCCCGCCGTGAAGCGGCTCGTGAGATCGCGCTCGCCTTCGGCGTGCCACCCATGCTGCTCGGCATTCCGGGCGACAATACCTATTCGAATTATCGTGAGGCGAACCTCGCCTTCTGGCGGCAAACAGTCCTGCCTCTGGTGCAGCGAACGGCTCGTGCGCTTGAAGATTGGATGTCCGGCGTGACGCGCGACCGTGTTCGCCTGAAGCTCGATCTGGATGCCGTGCCTGCTCTGGCGCCCGAGCGTGAGGCGCTCTGGAACCGGCTGAATGGCGCAGACTTTCTGAGCGAGGATGAAAAGCGCGAGATTGCGGGGCTGCAGCCTCGGGAGGCGCCTCATGCTGATTGAGGGGCTGGCCTCGGTTTTCCTTGAGGAAGATCAGTCCGGAGACCGCGTGCGGCCAGGCGCATTTGCGCAAAGCCTGAAGCGGCAGTGGGCCGTGCCCATGCTGTGGCGGCATCGCTCTGGCGCAGTTGCGGGCGAGTGGACGAGCTTTCGTGAGACAGGTCGCGGTCTTGAAGTGCGCGGGCTGATTAATGGCGAGAGTCCATTCGGGAAACTGGCGCTCGGTCAGCTGAAGTCCGGCCTGAACGGGCTCTCAATCGGCTTTCGGCCACGGCGTTGGCGCATGCGGCCTGATGGTGGGCGTGACCTCATCGAAGTCGATCTTGTCGAAGTCTCACTCGTCGCAAATCCGATGGCGAAGAACGCCCGATTTCGAGCGGTTTAGCTTCGCCTCTCTTTCAGCTCGCATGCGCACGCCGCTGGGTTGTGAGGAGGCGGTACGAGCGACCGCGAAGGCGCAGAAAGCCTGAGTGAAACGAAGACCAGCTTTCGAGCAAAAAACAAACCAAGGAGATCCATATGGAAACCAAACAATCCCCGGACACGTCGGCTCTGGAAGCGCAGCTGCTGGCCGAATTCGAGGCCTTTAAAGTCACGAATAATCAGCGCCTTTCGGCAATGGAAGCCAAAACGGCTGATGTGCTGCTCGATGAAAAGGTGAGCCGCATCGACAAGTCGTTGAGTGAGACGAAATCTGCGCTTGACCGGATCGCGATGAAAGCGTCAGCGCCTGTCGTGGATGAAGAGGCCCAATCTGTGCCTCAGGGCTGGAGCGATTATTTGCGCTCGGGTGATGAACGGGGCGTGTCTCGCCTCCATGTGAAATCCCTCAATTCCGGCACGGAAAGCGAAGGCGGATATCTCGCGCCGCCGCAGCTTGATCGTCTGATTGAAGCGCGACTTCTGGCGGCAAGCCCGATGCGGCAGATCGCGACCGTTCGTCAGACCAGCGCTGGCACGTTCCGCAAGCCCGTCAGTCTTGGCGCGAGCGCGGCATGGGCTGCAGAAGAAGGCGCACGTAGTGAAACGGCTGCGCCAACCTTGTCGCTGCTCGATTTTCCAGCTGCTGAACTCTATGCCATGCCCGCAGCCACGCAGGCGCTGCTCGATGACGCCTTTGTCGATGTCGATGAATGGCTGGCCGATGAGGTTCAGGACGCATTCTCTGCGCAGGAAAATGCCGCCTTCATCACAGGCACGGGGGCGAACCAGCCCAAGGGATTCCTCTCCTATACGCAGGTTGCCGATGCGAGCCATGCCTGGAACCAGCTCGGCTATGTGGCGTCTGGCGCAGCAGGCGATTTTGTAACAAATATGGAAGTCGAGAAGCTTCTGGACCTCATTTATGCGGTGAAACCGGGCCTTCGGGCGAACGCGCGTTTCGTGATGAACCGGCGCACACTCTCTGCGTTGCGAAAGGTCAAAGATGGTGATGGTCGCTACATCTTTGCGCCGGGCATGGGCGGAGAAGCGGCGAGCCTGCTCGGCTTCCCGATCACAGAGATTGAAGACATGCCGGACATTGCCGCAGACGCTACGCCGATTGCCTTTGGTGATTTCCGTAAGGGCTATCTCATCGTGGACCGTCAGGGCGCGCGCGTCCTTCGTGATCCGTATTCCGCCAAGCCTTATGTGCTTTTCTACACGACCAAGCGCGTTGGCGGCGGCATTCAGAACTTCGATGCCATCAAGCTGATGAAGATGGCTGTGTCTTAGGTTCGTAACCTGCTCGAACGCGAGTCCTCACTCCGTTCGGGCGTTCTGCGCCTTCGCTTTGCTCGTGTGTAGCTCCACACCAGCGACTGCGCAGGCGCAGGCCGACTGAGCCATAGGCGAAGAACCAGACCTAGCTAAGGCAACTATTCAAAATGAACTTACAAACACTAGCGCCGCCAAGCGGTGAACCCTTGCCTATGGCCGACGCTAAGGCGTTTGCACGCATCGGGGCAGACTTTGACGATGCCCTGATTGGGCAGCTGATCGCAGCGGCGCGGGCACGTATCGAGGCGGAAACCGGCATGGCGCTTATGCGTCGTTCGCTGCGCCTGACGCTGAATGACTGGCCGCTCTACGTGCTGGAACGGGGAGGCCTGCGCCTGCCTATGCGACCGGCTTCGGGACTTCTTGCTGTTCGGCTTACGGACGGCGATACCAGCGAAGATGTGACCTCATCTTTCGAACTGGAAGCCGGTCTGTCGCCGCGCCTCATCGCCAAAACTTTCGGTGCATGGGTGTGGCCACGGACCATCCACCAGAAGATCGAGATCGACTGGGAAGCGGGCTTTGATACGGCATCTGACGTGCCCGAAGATCTCGTTCACGCGATGAAACTGATCGTGGCGTTTGCTTACGAGCAGCGTGACATTCCTGCGGTGTCGGCACAGGAAGGCCTCAGCGTCCGTCTCGAGGCAGCGCTGCGACCCTGGCGCGAGGTGCAGCTATGAGCCATGCAAAACCGCTCGAGGATGAAGTCATCCGCGTCTTGGCTGAGGCCGGTGACATACAGGAATCCTTCGGCATGCCTGTTCGCATTCTGAATGGAGAAGACGGCAGAGCGGCTTTTCCGTTTCTGCGGCTCGCGCGACACGAAATCCGTGATGATGGCCAGCTGAGCGATCACCGGCTGAGTGTGGAAATCTATTCTCGATCAGGTGGCCGCGCGGAAGCTAATCGCCTGATCGCGCTCGTCGCAGATGCACTACGCGCAGCAGAACTGTCGCCAGCGGGGCAGTCGCTCGTCGTGTTCTACCCGGTGTTTTCTGATGTGTTTCTGCGTGCAGACGGCACGACATTTCGCGGCCTTCTGCGGCTACGGGCACTCACTGACGAAGCTTAAAAAAAAGTGGCCCGTCGGGCGCAAGTGGGGGAGGGGAGCGCTCAGACGGGCCAGATGTTGCGGTACGGGCGGCCGCAAACTTTGGGGAAGTCCATGTGGGACAAGGACACAACACGTGAGCTGAACTCCGGTTCCCTGAAAAACGAATAAAATTTTAAATGGAGAAATTTTGATGGTGGCACAGGCCGGTCAGGACGTTCTGATCAAGCTGGAAGATGGTTTGATTTCAGGTAATTACATTGCTGTTGCGGGCATTCGAGCGAAAACAATCCAGCTGAATGCCGGAGTGGTAGATGCAACTCATACGGGCAGTTCGGGAGGCTGGCGCGAATTGCTCTCCGGTGCAGGCGTGAAATCTGTTCGTGTCTCCGGCTCGGGCGTGTTTCGCGATGAGGCGTCGGATACCCGGATGCGCAATGTTTTTATGTCGCGAGAGGCCGTGAACTGGAAGCTGATCATTCCAGATTTTGCAGAGCTCACAGGCCCGTTTCTGATCTCGCAGCTAAGCTATGCCGGCGACTTCGATGGCGAGGCGACCTTCGCCCTGACGCTGGAAAGCGCAGGCGAAGTCAGCGTGCTCGAAGTGTAGACCAGTTAATTGCTTTTGTTTCCCGCTTCACTCCGTTCTTGCGATGAAACGAGCTCAAGGCTGCGCGCATGGAGCATCACAGAAGCGACGGCGTAGCGACACAAGGAAAAATCAATGAATCCCCAACGTGGAGAAACCGCCATCGAGATTGATGGCGAGACGAGAAAGCTTTGCCTGACGCTCGGCGCGTTGGCAGAGATTGAAAGAGGTCTTGGCTGTATGAGCCTGAAAGATCTGACCATTCGGCTGAAATCAGTCTCGGCACATGATCTGATCATCCTGCTCGCGGCGCTTCTACGCGGCGGAGGAGAGGCTGATCTCGCCGGACGGGTGCGCGAGCTGGCGATTGAGCCACAAACCGCTCTGAAAGCCATTCTCTCATGCTTTGGCAAAGCGACTGAGTGAGCGCGCAGGGCTTTCCGTGGGCGCGGCTTTTACAGGCAGCTCTGAGACTTGGCCTCGCGCCCGACGCATTCTGGAAGCTCTCGCTCCGCGAATGGCGTCTCATCACTGCAACAAAATCAGAAGGTGGTTTCGGGAAGAAAGATCTCTCCCGTCTGCTCGCTGCCTTTCCCGATAAGGAGTAGCCCATGGCTGAAAAAGAAAGCGGGCAGGTGTTCGATCTGTCCCGCGCGATGGACGATCTGTTCGAGTTTGAAACCACGCTGAAAGCCGTTTCAGACGTGGAAGTGCCGCATGCAGCAGACGCAATGGCGTTGGCGTTTGAAGATGCGGGCGAGCGTATCGAGCAGGCACTTGCGCGGGCAGCCCGGACGGGTGAGGTGAACTTTGAAAGTCTTGTCTCCTCTATTCTGGCAGACCTTGCGCGGCTGGCCGCGAATGCCGTGCTCGATCAGGTGTTTTCGCAAGCGATCGGAGGTGTGGCTCAAGCTGCGCCTGTCGCGATCAATGTCACCATGCCGGAAGGCTCTGATGCGGCAAGTCTGATCTCGGCGCAGGGGCAGATTGCGTCTGCGCTCGGTCAGGCGATTGCCTCGGGGAGCCGCTGGTCATGAGCGGCGTTGTGAATGAGGTGTTCGCGCCGCCGCTGGGCTTTCAGTCAAGCGGTGGCCCTGTCTGGCAGACGAGCGTTGTTCCGCTCGCGAATGGCGGTGAGACGCGAAATGCGCGCCGCGCTCGCCCTTTGCGGCGCTGGTCAGTTATGGGCGTGCCGGTGAGCCGCAGCGAAGCTGATGAGCTGATCCGCTTCTTCAATGCGCGATCAGGCGCTTTTCAGGGGTTTCGGTTTCGCGACCCGTTCGTTTCGCAGTCTGCCGCCGTGATTACCCCCGTAGATCAGCGGATCGGGACTGGTGATGGTGTCACTATGCAGTTCCAGCTCGTTTTAGATGATGGCGCGTCGGCTTTTCGCACGATTACGCGGCCCGTAACGGGTAGCGTGCGCGTTGCTGTAGATGGCGTGGAGTCTGAAGCGTTTACAGTCGATGACACGACGGGCGTGGTGACGTTGACGTCTCCGCCAGCCAATGGCGCAGTTATCACAGCGGGTTTCAGCTTCGATACGCCTGTTCGCTTTGATCAGGACGCGCTGGAGATCAGCCAGACTAATACTGGTGCTTTTCAGCTGGTCCGGTTGACGCTGATCGAGTTGCAGGAGGGCGCGAATGCCTGATCTGACAGCTGATCAGTTGGGCCATTTTCAGCGCGCGACAACGCTCTGTTATTGCTGGCATTTGCAAACACGTGACGGCTCGCAGACCATCCGTGTGACCGATCATGACCGGGTTGTGACGTTCCGTGGTGAAAGCTGGCAGCCGGGGCTTGTGATCGAAGCCTCCGTGTTTCGACAGACACTGTCCCTATCGCCTGAACCGCTTGATCTGAAAGGCGCGCTTGAGGCTGACGGTATAACTGCGGACGACCTGAAGGCGGGTGTTTGGGATGGCGCGAAAATCAGCGCCTATCGTGTTGACTGGCAAGCATCCGATCAGGGCGTCTGGCTCTGGTCCGGCTATATCACTGATATTCGCGAAGAGAGCGGCCGGTTCGCCATTGGCCTTGCGTCGATCAAGTCCGATCTGGAGCGCACCTCCGGCCGTGTCTTTAGCCGAAGGTGCGATACAGTGTTTGGCGGGTCAGCCTGCGGAGTGGATGTTGGGTCCGCGCCTCAGCCTGAGTGCGACAAGCGGTTCGCAACCTGCCGCGATGTCTTTTCAAACGCCGAAAACTTTCGCGGGTTCCCTCATATGCCAGGCAATGATGCAGTGATTTCCGGGCCGGGCGAAAAGCGGGACGGTTCCTCACGGGGGATTGAGCGATGATCGCTCGCGATGAGATCGTTGCAGCTGCGCGTGACTGGCGGGGCACGCCCTATCGACATCAGGCGAGCGTAAAACATGTCGGCGCGGACTGTCTCGGGCTGGTGCGGGGCGTGTGGCGTGAGGTGTGTGGTGATGAGCCGGAAACGCCGCCGCCCTACACGCCGGATTGGGCTGAAGCGCTGGGTGAGGATACGCTTCTGGATGCGGCGCGGCTTCATCTGATCGAGCTACCGGTTGGCGAGGCACAAGCGGGTGATGTGCTGCTCTTTCGTATGGGGCTTGGCTGTCCGGCTAAACACGCGGCGATCATGACGGGCGCGGATACCATCATCCACGCCTATTGGGGGCGGGCGGTTTGCGAAACCTCGCTCGTGCCATGGTGGCGACGCCGGATCGTCGCCGCTTTTGCATTTCCGTGAGCGCACTGACAGCGCTAGTTTCAAACAAGGATTTTTACTATGGCGCAACTCGCATTTGCGGAGACGGGCGCACGGCTTGGCGCGGCCTTTCTGCCGGACGGGCTTTCATTCCTGGGTATCCAGCTTTCCGGCGCGCAGATTGGCAGCGCTGTGGGCGGTCTGACGGGCGGAGCAATTGATGCTGCGCTCGCCGGACCTGTGGCTGAGACGGGCAGGCTTTCAGGGCTTACCATCATGGAAAGCCGCGAAGGGGCAGGCATTCGGCGGGTTTTTGGTCGAATGCGGGTTGGCGGTCAGGTCATATGGGCGACGCATCTGAAAGAGCGAAAATCTGAACGCTCCGCCAATGGGAAGGGCGGACCGACCATCGCCGAATTTAGCTACTCCATCAGCTTCGCGGTTGCGATTTGCGAGGGCGAAATTACGGGCGTTGATCGCGTCTGGGCGAATGGTGAGCCGCTATCACTCGCGCATGTGACCTCCCGTCTGTATCGCGGTAGCGCGGAGCAGCTTGCCGATCCGCTCATTGTTGCGACTGAAGGTAATGCCCCCGCTTATCGCGGGCTTGCCTATATGGTGTTTGAAGATTTTCCGCTGGATGATTTCGGCGCGCGTCTGCCCCAACTTTCTTTCGAGGTGACGCGCCCTGTGCGTGGCAGCTCTGAAGGGCTGGAAAGCGTTGTTCGCTCGGTGAACTTCATTCCGGCAAGCGGCGAGTTTGTGTACTCGCCAGAGCTTGTGCGACGGATTGAATACCCAGGTTGGGAAGCGCCGTTAAACCAGCATGCAGCGACGGGCGAAGTGGATGTGATCCGCGCGCTGGACCAGCTTCAGGCGGAGCTGCCGCTTGTCGAGAACATCAATCTGACACTCGGATGGTTTGGTGATGATCTTCGCGCCAGTAGCTGCAGCGTCATGCCGGGTGTTGAAACGCGCGATCAGATCAATCTACCCGATGACTGGCAGGCAGGCGGGGTTGGCCGCGACGGCGCGCGACTGATCAGCCGTGACGAAGCAGGGCGGCCAAATTACGGAGGCACGCCGGACGATGCAGGCATTGTCGCGCTCATTCAGGAATGCGCGGCGCGCGGCATCTCCGTCACAATGTCGCCGTTTCTTCTGATGGATATTCCGGTTGGAAACGGGCTGGCAGACCCATATGGCGGCGCTGAACAGGCAGCATTTCCATGGCGTGGCCGGATCACTGCGACTGAAGATAAGTCAGCGACGACGCGGGTAGAGGTCGAGGCTTTCTTCGGAACGGCAGCCGCAGCTGATTTCAGTATTACGAATGGCAAAGTTATTTATTCCGGTCCGGCTGAATGGAGCTATCGGCGCTTTGTGCTGCATGCGGCTTCTCTTTGCGTTCTGGCTGGCGGGATAGAGCGGTTTTTACTTGGATCAGAGCTCGTTTCACTCACGCGGCTGCGCGATGATGCCGGCGCTTATCCCGCTGTTGAGGCGCTGAAATCGCTCGCTGCAGAGGTTCGTGCTATCGTGGGTGCTGGTGTCGAAATCAGCTATGCCGCCGACTGGACCGAGTATGGCGCTCATGTGCCAGCTGATGGCAGCGGAGATGTTTGGTTCCCGCTGGATGACTTTTGGGTGGATACGAATATCGACTTCATCGGGCTGGATTGGTACGCGCCGCTTTCAGACTGGCGCGATGGCGATCATCCCGACGCAGACAGCTGGCCGCGCCTTCATGATACGGCCTATCTCAGCGCTAATATTGAGGGCGGCGAGGGCTATGACTGGTATTATGCCAGTGATGCCGATCGGGATGCCCAGCTGCGTACACCAATTCTGGATACGGCCCATGGCGAGGACTGGGTGTTCCGTGCGAAGGATCTTCGGAGCTGGTGGCAATCTGCGCACCATGAGCGCCCCGCGGGCACGAGGTCTCTAACACCTACAGCCTATCAGCCGGAAGCCAAGCCGATCCGGCTCATTGAGATCGGCTGCGGCGCCGTCGACAAAGGTACGAACGCGCCCAACGTTTTCTATGATCCGAAGAGTTCTGAAAGCGGTCAGCCGCATTATTCGGATGGCACGCGCGACGATGAGATTCAGCGGCTCGCTATAATGACACTGTCTGAATACTGGGGGGCGAGCAGCGCGTATAATCCGCAATCGTCGGTCTATTCAGGGCCAATGATCGCTGACGGAGGTCTTAGCGTCTGGGCGTATGATGCGAGGCCGTATCCAGCCTTTCCGCAGCTGACAGATGTCTGGTCGGATGGTGCGAACTGGGCGCGGGGGCACTGGCTGAATGGCCGGATTACGCGCTCTGACCTTGGCGCGTACATTGAAGAGCTATGTGAGGCCGAAGGCGTAGGTGTGGACGTATCCGGCGTTGAGGGCAGCTTTCATGGCCTCGTGCTTTCCGATGCTTCAACCCTGAAAGATGCCTTAGGCATTGTGACCGGTGTTTTCGGCGTATCGTGCCGGCAGACCGAAGACGGTCTAAGCTTCTTCAACACGTCTTCTGAAGCTGCCCAACCGGTTTCAGATGCTCTGTTTACAGCCGGGGATAATGCGCCGCTCGTGTTCACGCGCCGCGTTGCCGAGCATATGCCGAAGACGGTGCGAATTACCGCGCCCGAACCGGATGCCGATTACCAGCCTGCGAGTTACCAATCCTCGCTGGATGCGACAGGTGATCGTGATCTGGGCTTCTCGCTGCCAATTGCGATGAGCGCGGAGAATGCGAATGCGCTTGCGCTTCATCTCTCTGATCAGGTGAATGCGCAGAAAGATGCCTGGCAGCTTGCTTTGTCTCCAGAGGCTATGATGCTTGAGGTCGGTGATATCATCGCGGTTACAGGCGTTTCTGGCGACGTGCAGATTGATGCGCTGACCCGAGGGGACAGAACTGACCTGACCTTGCGACGACCCGTTCAGGCGTTTGCTGGAGTTGAAGCGGTGTCCGGCGTCGGAACGCTGCCTCTGCATACGTCACGGCCGGACGGTGTAGTGCTGGATTTGCCATCGCTACCGGGTCGTGAAGACGATATCCGGCCACTGGTCGCGGCATTCTGTTATCCCTCATCTGGCCGGATCAGCGTCAGTGCAGGGTATGATGGCGCGAGCCTGTCTCTGCGTGCCGTTATTGAGCAGAATGCACGCATCGGGCGGTTGCTATCTCCGTTACCCGCGGGCGCGTCCGATCGCATGAGGGCCTCGCTAAAGGTGCTGGCGAGTTTTCCGCAGGCGGAGCTTCAGAGCATGTCACTTTTCTCCATGTTGAATGGTGGCAATCTCTGCGTCGTCGAGACGAATCAGGGCTGGATGGTCGCAAGCTTCGAAAAAGCAGAGCTGATCGCAGAGAACCAGTACCTGCTCGGTGGCTGGCTGACGGGGATTGCGGGCACGGATTATCTGGCCGCGCTCGGTGCAGAAACAGGTGCACGTATTGTTTTGCTAGATGACTCTGTTCTGCCTGCCAGCCTTTCAGACATTGAAATTGCGCAGACCCTCAATTGGCAATTCAGCTCTGCCGGCAGTGACGCAGCCATTTATGACGCGCAGATTGAAGGCAGGGAGCTAAAGCCTTTCAGGCCGGGCCATTTGCGCGCCAGATTGAACCCGTCAGGCGATCTGTCACTGACATGGACGCGCCGTGCACGCCATTCGGCCGACCGGTGGGATCAGGAGAGCGTGCCTTTGCTGGAAGAGCAGCTTTTGTTCCGTATTGAGGTGAACGCGGGTGGAAACACTCTGCGTACAACCGACGTCAGCGATACGAGCTGGATCTATTCTGCGGCCATGCAGTCTGAAGACGGTGCTCCTTCGTCTGGAATGTCTGTGTCGGTCAGCCAGATTTCCGCGCGGGTGGGAGAAGGCGTGGCGGCACGCCTCTCTCTTTATTCTCAACGCTCGGACAGATAGGCGCTGACGCCGGTTTCGATCAGTTCAATCAATTCATTGTCCATGAATTGGTAGTCGTCCGGAATATCCAGCTCGAGCAGTGGCTTGAAGCTGACAGCCTGTCGAAAATCAGCTTTCAGGCGCTGGGCATGCTTATCTTCCATAACGAAGATAATGTCTGCCCATTGAACATCTTTCATCGTAATCTGATGAACTGCAGAACGCGCTGTTCCTGCAGCGCGTGCCCGTCTCCAGGCACGACCTCTTTCTTGAGCCATGGCTCATATCCTTTCGTGGTGTCGACTTCAGCAACCGCGGAAACACGAAGGAGAGCTCTCTAGTACTGCTAGGTTTAACCATATACAAGTGAAACGAGGTATATGACCTGCGAACACGATTTTCAGGCTGGTCCGGTATAGTTGAAAAAGGCAGTAAACTGCCCTTTTTAATGGCTGAAGGCTTCCTACCTAAAACCATGTGTAAAGTGAGGATTTGGAAGAATTGAGTTGGGACCCGTATGCAGCGCTAGGCCTTAGCAAAGGCGCGGATGCAGCTGCTGTGAAAAAGGCCTATCGCAAACTGGCCAAAGAAAACCATCCGGACGTGCGTCCGAACGATCCTGCTGCGGAGGAGACGTTCAAGCGCGCGACGGCTGCGTTCAACCTGCTCTCTGATCCGGACAAGAAGGCGCGCTATGATCGCGGCGAGATTGATGCCGAAGGTCAGGAGCAGTCGCGCTTTACTGGCGGACATCCGTTTGGCGGGAGCGCCGGTGGTGGCTCTCCTTTCGGAAATGCAGAGTTCAGAAGTCATTCCTATGGCGCCGGCGGTGGTCAGCCTGGGTTTGACGGCTTTGAAGATCTGTTCTCCGGCCTTTTTGGTGGTGGAGGCGGCGGACAGCGTCGTCGTACGGCGACCCGTGGGCAGGATGCGCGCTACATCGTTGATGTAGACTTCATGGATGCTGTAACCGGTGCAAAGCGCCGTCTCTCCATGAGTGATGGTAAAGCACTCGATGTGAACATTCCGGCGGGCGTGAAGTCCGGCCAGACCCTACGTCTCCGTTCGCAGGGGCATCCGGGCACAGGTGGTGCACCTCCGGGCGATGCGCTCATTGAAGTGCGCATCAAAGATCACCCGCAGTTCAAGCGCGATGGCGACAATCTGCGCATGACCGTGCCGATCTCGCTGACCGAAGCCGTTGAAGGCGGCAAGGTTGAGGTGAACACACCGCTCGGCCGCAAGTCACTGAACGTTCCTGCTGGCGCTAAAGGCGGCTCCACGCTGCGTATGAAGAAGCATGGCGTTCAGCAGAAGAATGAGCCGGGCGATCTTTATGTCACTCTGCAGATCACACTGCCTGAAATGCTTAACTCCCAGCTGAAAGACTTCGTCAAAAACTGGGATCAGCGCGATGAAACCCCGCAGCGCACCTAGGCAATAGCGCAGGAAACAGGCGGTGACTGTAGAATCCCGATGACGCGGTCGTAAAATGCTGCGAAAGGGTGTGTCACAGCTGTTTCCTGACTAATCTGTTCAGACAAGGTTCAGCGATCCGACCGTACAAGCATGATCATGAAACGTATTCTTACATCTCTTCTCGTCGCCGCTGCAGCTGCTTTGCCAGCTGCCGCTCAGGTTGACCTTTCTGCGTCCACACCGGCTGCCGTTTTCGGCCAGTCTGAGGTGGCTCGCCGTGCGCTGAGCCTTGGCGAGATCTATTCGCGTGTCAGCCAGCAGATGAATGGCGGACAGGCAATTAATACGAGTGCGATCAATGGGAATCGGTATCTGATCCGTTGGCAAACGCCGCAAGGGCAGGTAGTCGATCTGGTGGTCGATGCGAATACCGGACGTATTCTGCGCCGGACCTAAGGGAGGGGCATCTCATGCGTATACTTGTTGTTGAAGACGATCCTGATCTGCGTCGTCAGCTATCCGACACGCTGACCCATGCCGGTTATGCGGTTGATCTGGCTGCAGATGGTGAAGACGGTCACTTCCTTGGTGATACCGAGCCATACGACGCTGTGGTGCTTGATCTCGGCCTGCCGAAAATGGACGGCGTGACAGTGCTGGAGCGCTGGCGCGAAGATGGCCGCGACTTCCCTGTTATTATTCTGACGGCGCGTGATCGCTGGTCTGAAAAGGTTGCAGGCTTTGATGCCGGCGCTGACGATTACCTCACCAAGCCGTTCGTGACGGAAGAGCTTCTGGCTCGTGTGCGTGCGCTTCTGCGCCGTGCGTCCGGCCATGCAACATCTGCTCTGGAGTGTGGCGACCTGCGCGTGGATACCAAGTCTGCCCGCGCGACCGTTGGCGGAAAAGCTATCAAGCTGACGGCACACGAATACCGCGTGCTGGCGTATATGATGCACCATCAGGGACGTGTCGTGCCGCGCACCGAACTGGTTGAGCATATTTACGATCAGGATTTCGATCGTGATTCCAATACGATCGAGGTGTTCATTGGTCGCCTGCGTAAGAAGATTGGTTCTGACCGTATTTCTACCGAACGCGGCCTTGGCTATCGCCTGATCAATCCGGAAGCTGAAGCCTGAGCATGGCAAAGTCGCACTCTCTGTCGCGACGTTTATTGATTGGCGCAGCGGTTTACAGCCTGATTATGCTGTTGGTCATTGCGCTGATCCTTGCTGTGCTGAACCGGCGCCAGCAAATTGCCGCGCTCGATTTCGAGCTGCAGCAGGACCTCACCTCTCTTTCCCGTTCCCTGTTCGATTGTTCGCTCGATCCGTCTCTCTGCAACAAGCTTGAAGAAGACTTTGACGAGGAAGAGGTCGCGGAAGCCAAGGCGCGTACAGCCGCGCCGACCGACATTGGCGATAATCCCGAAGATGATGATGGTGTATTCTCGCTGGGTATTAATCCAGCCGATCTGATCATTTCAGATACCGAAGCCTGGGCGCTCCAGCGCCGTAAACTGCCCGCCGACCCTGACTTTTTTGATCTTGGCTCAGGCCGTTTCTGGGGTGTTGCCCAGATCGACACCGAAGGAGAGGTCGTAACCTTCATCGATTCTTTTGATGAAGAGTTCGCCGAGCTACAACCTAACCTGCAATGGACAGACCTGTTCGAGGTTTCGAACGTTCTGGATACATCCGACATTGTCACGCTCGACACGACGGGCTTTCGCGATGACGCGCAAATCATCCGGATTGCAGCGCAACGGGTGAAGTATGGTGACTTTACGTTTATGCTTGTGGTTTCGGATGATCTGAGTGCCAAAGACACTCTGGTGAATGTTTATGTCGTTCCTCTGTTTATTGCATTCTCGGTCTTCGCGGTCGGTCTGATCATCTTCCTGATTGTTATTATGCGCCTCGGTCTGCGCCCTATGGTGCGCGCACGTCAGGACGTGATATCCATTCGGGAAGGTGAGCGCGAGCGTCTGGATGCGGACTATCCGATTGAGCTTCAGCCGCTTGCAGCTGAAGTGAACAAGCTGCTCGATCACAATAAAGAAGTCGTCGAGCGCGCGCGCACGCAGGTTGGTAATCTGGCCCATGCGCTCAAAACGCCAATCGCCGTTCTCATGAACGAAGTCGCGACGAGCGATGACAATCTCTCCCAGCTTGTGAAGCGTCAGGCGCAGCGCATGCAAGAAAATGTGCAGCACTATCTGGCGCGTGCGCAGGCGGCAGCCCGTGCTCAGGCTCTGGGCGCGCGGTGTGAAGTCGTGCCTGCGGTCAGCGATCTGACCCGCCTTCTGAACCGTCTTTATTCACGTGATGGCATCGAAGTTTCCGCGCCGCGCCTTGATCCTGTGTTCTTCCGCGGGGAACGTCAGGACCTTGATGATATGATCGGAAATCTGATGGAAAATGCCTGTAAATGGGCGAGCTCTGAGGTGCAGGCAAGCGTTGAGGCGACAAGCCCGGGTGAGCTGACCATTCATATCGATGATGACGGTCCTGGACTTACGCCGGATGAGCGCGTTGAAGCGATGAAACGCGGCGTGCGCCTTGACGAAACGGCGCCAGGGACGGGATTGGGACTCTCAATCGTAAAAGAACTGGCAGAGCTGTATTCCGGTGAGTTTCTGCTGGATGACAGCCCACTGGGTGGACTTCGTGCCACATTGATTCTTCCAAGGGTTTCACCAAATAAAAGCCGGAACTAGGGAGTTTTCTATGCGCGCACGTGCACGTCGTTTCTGGCTAATCGTTATTGCTGGTGTGATTCTGGTTGGCGCTGTTGGCCTCACGCTAACGGCTCTGTCCAGTCAGGTTCAGCTGTTCTACACGCCGAAAGACCTTGTCGCGCAGGGCGGTGCTGTGCCGGGTGAGCGCGCGCGCATTGGTGGTCTCGTTCAGATGGGCTCTGTCCGTACGCTTGAAGACGGCGCGCTACGCTTTGTCGTGGAAGACGCAGAAGGCGAGATCGCTGTTGCCTATGACGGCTTTATTCCTGATCTCTTCCGTGAAGGGCAAGGCGTTGTCGCGAACGGCGTCTTCACTGAGGCCTATACCTTTGAGGCTGACGAGTTGCTCGCCAAGCACGATGAAAACTATATCCCGCGCGAAATTCAGGAAACTCTGCAAGAGCAGGGCGTTTATCGCGGCGATGAAGAGCCGACCAGCTAGGCTGACCGGTCATGCCAACTGCCGATCCACCGCCAGCGCAGTAAGCGCGATAGGACGTTCCAACATAATCCGTTCGCATCGCTGTCTGTTTCGATGCGATGCGCGCGGTATTAGCCAGTGTGGAATTGCTGCAAAATAAAATCATTGTGCTGTGAATGCTGGCATAGGCGATTGAAGACAAAGTCTTCATGATTTTCGCCGTCATCTTCGAATGATTTGTAGAGAGACATGACGTCTTTCACTACGGCCTCAATGGTAACCGTCTCCAGTGGCCGCGATTTTCTGAGCCCGAACGTATCAGCACCTATTCCAAACAATTTCAGACCGTATTGTTCATCGAAATGGCGGCAAATACAAAAAAGCTCATGTGGCCCGTAGGAATCGGCCCAATACCCATTTGGAAATGCCGCAATGGATTGATAGGCCTCGGACACCGGTACCACAAAAACGATATTTTCTCTCATTGTCCCTTGTTTGAACAGATTGTTTGGTCGAGCGTTTACGGTCGTAATCTCCCTTCGCCCCCATTCATCATGTTCATGTTGTTTTGCGGTTTTAGGATGATTTCCGTGGTCGAGTGACCAAAAGTGTTTCTTTTCAAGTTGATGAAAGCGAAGCGTTTGTGCAGCCTTTTCTAGATTTTTTAGTCGAAACGGAAAATCTTCTTTCGTCTCACAATACCTGTTAGGTTCGCCACCTTCGAAATTGACGCCGGAAGCGTCATCGAGGTTTTCAGCGTCTATTTGATTCAAATTATGCTTATCTATCGCGTGCCAGCTGGTGTAATCAGCCTGAGACGAGTCCTCCAGCGTTGCGAGAAGACGATGATTTGGGTGGTTTTGCGCTTTCGTGTCCAGAAATTCGAGCAGGGCACCCATGGTTCCGACATGATTTAGCGAATATTGGTCGCAAAGAGCGCTAGTGTAAAATGTGTCCGTACCAAACGGCACCCATTTAAAAGAAAATTTTTTTCCGATACCCAGCATTGCGCGCCCCTTGTTCACCTTTCTAGCCTCAATTCAAAAAAGAACAACCAGAAATGGGTTTTCTAGTCGGTGCAAACTAGAATTGAGAGGCTTATCCCTGCCCCCAGACAACGAGTTTGTTGTCGATGTCGTGACCGATATCGGCGCGGCCAAGATACTCGATGCCGGAGCGGTGGCACCATTCACGCACGCTCTCTTCATAGGTCATGCCGAACGGGATTTCGTTCTCCGGAATGTCTGAGCAACGGCCCAGCGCAATGCCGCGTACCTGACGGATATTCTCGTTCGAGCAGAGCGTGAACATCTTTCTGTCGATGGCGTATTCATACTCGCCGACATCCTCGATCATCAGGACATGGCCTGACAGGTCCGGTTGCCAGTGCGTGCCGATGAGGTGCTCAATGATGGAGAGATTGATCGCAACGCGCGGATGTGGCGCGCGGGCCATTGGTTCAATGCCTTCCAGCGAACGCCCTGTCAGATAATCGAACACGCGCGCGATACAGGCTTCGCCGCCCGTGCGTTCAATCTCAACGGCGACCGGGCCATGGATCGGGCGACCAATCTGCATTTTGTAGAGGCGTGCGAGCACGGCGCCAAAATCGGAATAGCCGATATAGGCTTTGGCGTTGGCATTGCCGTTCAGGCGCTCGAACATGGAATCGTGCAGGCGCATACAGCCATAGCCGCCGCGCGCCGCCCAGATGACGTCAATATCCGGCGAGTTTGCGAATTCCAGAAATGCGAGACTGCGGGCTTCATCATTGCCGGCAAAATGGCCGTGCGTGAGGAAGCATTGCGGGTGAAACCGCAGCTCGATCTCGCTACCGTAATGCTCACGGGCGAAGCGCGTCACTTTTTCGGCGGTTTCCTGTGAGATCGCCTTAGCCGGGGCGACCACGCCTATCGTCAAACCGGAACTGCCCATATAGACCTCTACAAGGATTAGAGATGAGTGATTCGCTATGACCCTAGCCGGTGAGGGCCAGAAGGCCAAAAGCTATTTCTTCTGCGGTATCGGCGGAAGCGGCATGCTGCCGCTCGCTATGATCCTCAAAGGGCAGGGTGCCGAAGTTTCAGGCTCTGATCGGGCCTATGATCAGGGGCGGTCGGCTGAGAAGTTCGCCTATCTGAAAGCTCAGGGCTTCAAGCTGTTTCCGCAGGATGGATCAGGCCTCAAAAGCAAGGATCAGATCCTCGTTGCGTCTGCAGCTGTGGAAGACACCGTTCCGGATGTGGCGGCTGCGCTAAAGCTTGGCTGCACGCGCCTTGGCCGCGCCGAACTTCTTTCCAGCCTGTTCAACGAGGCCCCGAAAAGCATTGGCGTGGCGGGTACGTCTGGCAAGTCTACGACGACCGGTATGATCGGTTGGATCCTCCATGATCTGGGGCTCAAGCCGACTGTCATGAATGGCGCCGTGATGAAAAATTTCGTCACGCCGGATGCGCTGTTCGCAAGCGCGCTGGTCGGTTCCGGCGAGATTTTCGTGTCTGAAGTCGATGAAAGCGACGGCTCGATTACGCGCTATAATCCAACCGTAGCGCTCATCAATAACATCGCGCTCGACCATAAGACGATGGATGAACTGCGCGTTCTGTTTGAAGGCTTCGCCCGTAGATCTGATGTTGCGGTTCTCAATGATGAGAACGAAGAAACCAGCCGTTTGAACCAGACCTTGCTTGGTCATGGTGACGAGCCGGAGCATGCCTCGGTCTCTTTCAGCCTTGATGACCCGATGTCTGAATTCACCGCTAGCGACATCGAGCCTGGCCCTACAGGCATTTCTTTTCGCGCGCATATGAGCGACGAGTTGCGAAAGTCTGCCTTCGTGACGCTTCAAATGCCGGGTGTGCACAATGTCTATAACGCGTTGGCGGCTATCGCTGCGGTGACGCGGGTGGGTGCCTCTTTCGATGATGCTTGTAAGTCGGTGGAGAAATTCACGGGCATTAAGCGGCGTTTCGACATTGTTGGTACGTCCGAGGCTGGAATCACCGTCATTGATGATTTCGGGCACAATCCGGATAAAATCGGGGCCACGCTTCGCACGCTGCATGACTTTGACGGCCGCCTGTTGGTGATGTTCCAACCGCACGGCTTTGGTCCGCTAAAGAAGATGCGCGCTGAGTTCGTTGAGACTTTCGTGAACGGTCTGAATGATGAAGACGTTCTGATCATGCCGCAGCCCGTCTATTTTGGCGGTACGGTGGACCGCGCCGTGACCAGCGAGCATCTGGTCGGTGACATCAAGGACGCTTGCAAACGGGCTGAAGTTTTTAAAACGCGCGACGAGTGCGGCGATCGTCTGGTGGAGCTGGCAAAGCCCGGCGACCGGATCATTGTGATGGGCGCGCGCGATGACACGCTTTCAGAATTTGCTGCGGCTGTTCTCAGCCGCGTCTGATCAATTGCGTTAAAACCTCTTGCATGACGTTGGGGCGTCTGTGACAGAGAGCGGTGAGTCTATCTGCCTGAGGAAACGCAATGTCTGAATTTATCACCGTTGAGCGCCATGATCGCGTCAGTGTCGTCAAGATTGACCGTCCTGCGGCCAAGAATGCTCTGACGCAGGATATGTATGGTGCGATGGCTGATGCGCTGTATGAAGCTGATGAGAGCAAGGATATCCGCGCGGTGCTGCTGACCTCTGATGGCGAGCTGTTCACTGCGGGCAATGATCTGCGCGATTTTCAGAACGGGCCAGCGAAAGGCGAATCTCAGGTCGGCCGCTTCCTTGCTGCAATCCGTGATGTGAACGTGCCTTTCATCATCGCTGTGAACGGGCCGTCCATCGGTGTGGGTCTCACAATGCTGCTTCACGCCGATCTGGTCATCGCGGGCGAGCGCGCGACCTTCAAAGCTCCGTTCGCCCAGATTGGTGTGGTGCCTGAGGCGGGCTCTTCCATTCTTCTGCCGCAGGCTGTCGGTATGGCGTGGGCGAATGATATTCTGCTGACAGGCCGCGCACTGACCGCGCAGGAGGCTCTTTCAATTGGCCTGATCTCGCGCGTGTATCCGGACGGTGACCTTTCTGCTGAAGCTATGAAGCTAGCGATGCAAGTGTCCCAAATGCCGCCAAACGCCATGCTGGAATCCAAAAAGCTCATCCGTGCAGGTCGTGACGCCATTATCGCTCAGATGGAAAAAGAAATGGTGGCCTTCGGTAACCAGCTGCGCTCGGCTGAATTCAAGGAAGCGGCAACGGCCTTCTTTGAGAAGCGTGCCCCTGTTTTCGACTAACCGGCTGCAGACAACAGAACAAAAAAGAGGGCGGCCTTTAAAGGGCCGCCCTTTCAGTTCGGGAGGAAGGCACTTACGTGCCGAAAGAACTAGTATTCGTAAGTCAGCTCGATACCGAGAACGCGACCCTTCTTCAGAGGAGAGAGCGTGCCCGCAGCCGGGAACTGACCGAACGGTTCGTTGATACCATTGCTCAGGTTCTGTGAACCCGGGATGAACCCTGACAGAGCACCGCCAAATGGCAGCTGTGTATCGTTACCAACGCTGACTTCGTCGAGCAGGTTGTCACCGTAGACAGACAGCTGAATGCCGTCCCAAGGTGTTGACCATGTGACGTTTGCAGTCAGGGAGTTGTATTCCTGAACCCAACCGAAGTTGTTGTCTGTGTATGCGAACTGGTCCTTGAACTGGAAGTTCACGCGTGTTGCCACAGAACCCATGCCGCCGAGATCGTGGTCGTACAGAACGCCAACGCCCCATGTGAGCTCAGGCACACGTGGGATTGCGAGGTCGAGATCAGCGGAATCAACGACGCCGTCGCCGGAAATGTCGAACGTTACGTCTGTATATTCAGCGTCGATCAGACCGATATTACCCATGACGAGCAGGCTGTCAGTCACTGCGTAGCGACCTTCAACCTCGAGGCCGAGGATTTCAGCGTCAGCTGTGTTGACGATGTTCTGAACAACGCCAGCGGTCGGATCAGAGAGGTTCACTTCGCGTTGCATGTCGGCAATATCAGTGAAGAAGAGCGCAGAGTTCACCTGGCCGCGGCCGTCTTCTGTTTCCCACTTCACGCCGATCTCATAGCTGTCTACAGCTTCTTCGTCGAAGGCTCGTGACTGGCCAGCCGGGAAGAGGCTTTCAAACGCAGTTGGTTCCGTAATGCGGAAGTTGTAACCACCAGAGCGGAAGCCGCGTGTGTAGTTACCGTAAACGAGCGTTGTGTCGTTCGCGAAGTACTGGAAGCCCACACGTGGTGTGAAGTTTTCCCATGTGTCGCCGTCTGTGAAGCCGTTAGACTCGCCCGGAATGAACGGGTTCGTACCGGAAGTCGGGCAAGAACCGTCGACAACAGAACACTCTGGACGTGGGCGAATGTATGTAATGCCGACGTCTTTTTCTTCACGTGACCAACGCAGGCCGAAAATACCGGTGAAGTTTTCTGTGAAGTCGTAATCGACCTGACCGAAGATACCGAGAACTGTATGGTCCTGATCGCCGCCACCATAGAACAGTGCAGCAGAAGATGGCGGGATTGCGCGAACTTCTGTGTAGGCAACGTCCTGCTCGAAGTAGAACAGACCTGTTGTGACATCAGCATTGCCGAACTGGCCGTTATAGCGAAGCTCGTTGGACCATTGCTCTGCTTCCAGTTCAGTGTCGGAGTGGAAGAGTGTCAGAGGCGTAGAGTCGATGTCGCCACCGGTTGTGTTGTTAAGCGTCCGGTAGCCGATAATATTTGTGATTGTGCCATCACCGAACGGAACGTCGATTTCTGTCTGGTTAGAGATGAACGTGTTCTCAGACGTCGCAAAACCCGGATAGTTGATCGCGAAGTCGAATGAATCGCGATCAAACAGCCCACGGTTTTGTCCTGCAGGGCCGTCGCTGCGTCCGTCTCCATATTGGAATTTGAACAGGTTGGAAATGTCGGATGTCGGGAACCATTCCAGTGCACCGCGAACGATATATGTCAGTGCTTCACCATGGTTTTCGCCAGTTGCGAGGTTCTCGAAATAGCCTTCGTCGCTGTTGTAGAAGACAGAGATTTTACCGTTGAGTGTATCTTCGATGAGCGGGCCGGAAACGACCGCCTGCGTATAAAGGTTTCCACCACCACGGCCCTCGTTGACGGGTGTTTCGTAAGCGATGCGCGCGCGTGCTGTGAAATCGTCAGTCGGGTTGCCTGTGTTGATGAGAACTGCGCCACCAGTTGTGTTGCGGCCGAAGAGCAGGCCTTGTGGGCCACGAAGCACCTCAACAGATTCCAGATCGAACAGGTCGAGTACAAGACCGGCGTTCAGGCCCATGTACACGCCGTCAACGAATACGCCGACTGCGGGGTCGATGGATGGAATAGAGGAGTTTACGCCAAGGCCGCGGATCGCGAAGTTCGCTGTGCCGCGCGCTGTACCCGCGTCATCCAGAGACACGTTTGGCGAAGAGTATGACAGAGATTCAAGGTCGCGCACGTTGAGTGCGTCGAGCGTGTCTTCGTTATAGGCAGTTACGGAAACCGGAACTGTTTGTACGTCTTCAACATCTGATTTTTTTGTCGCGCTTACAGTAACGGTCTGAAGGACACGGCTGACAGTGTTTTCGCGAGCTGCCGGTGCGTCTGTCTCAGCCTCCTGCGCAAAAGCGCCGCCGGCGAGAGTAAGCGCAAGCATGGAAGCGCTGCCGACGAGTACTTTACTTATTTTCATAGAGTTATTCTCCCTGATGTTGTCAGCGGCCTCATTACGTTGGGGCAGGGCGCTGTTCAGTGCGCCTAGATAGGGAGAAATGCTTTAAAGTGAAGTATACTGAAGTTGTAAGAATGCGGTTTCGTGTACAAATATACGTGAATACACTATGAATTCTCGATATACTGGTTATTCTTGTGCTTTAGGTAGTAATAGCGCTGCACGTAAACCTGTGGCAGGAGGCTCGCCCGGCCCGTCACATAACTCGAACTTTCCGTGGTGAAGGCGCGCAATCGCATCCACCATAGCAAGGCCAAGGCCATTGCCGGGCTGTGTGCGGCTTGCTTCAAGGCGTACAAACCGTTTCACGGCACGCTCGCGGTCTGCTTCGGGGATGCCGGGGCCAGTATCCGTAACTGAAATCTCGGCCTGATCATGGCTGTTCGTTCGGACGCGCAACGTCATAGCACCGCCTTTTGGCGTGTACTTCATCGCATTGTCGAGAAGGTTGGCCATAGCCTGACCGAGTAGAGACGGGTCACCGTCGACCGTAAGGCCGTCTTCAATCTCACTGGCAAAAGACAGCCCTTCATCTTCGGCGGCAGGTTGATACAGCTCGGCTAGTTCCTCGCCCAGCGTACTGATGTCGACCTGCTTGAACTTGGCGGCATCGCCAGCCTGAATGCGCGACAGGCTGAGAATAGCGTTGAAGGTGGCAAGAACCGCGTCGACTTCGGCGATAGTGCGTTCAAGGCTTTCTTCGCGATCCACTTTCTCGCCATCGCGCAAATCGTTTTCGAGACGGTTGCGTAAACGTGTGAGCGGCGAGCGAAGGTCGTGCGCAATGGCGTCACCGGCATGACGGGTTGTCATCATGAGGTACTCGAGCTTGTCGAGCATGGCGTTGAGACGTTCAGACAGGCGGTCAAACTCATCGCCCGAGCCGATGACCGGGGCACGGCGAGACAGGTCGCCAGAGATAATGCCATCTGTTGTGCGGGTGAGCTGTTCGGCGCGCCTCGCGGCCCAGCGTGAGATAATCAGACCGCCGATGAGTGACAGGGCCAGACCGATGGGCAGAGCCGTCCACATTGTCTGGATAATCCGGTCCACAATCTGGCGACGCTGGCCTAGGTCATAGGCGACCATGAGCGCAGCGCCATTTGGCAGACGGATGATGATACCGTTCGCGGATCGGACCTCAATCTCGCCATTCCTGTTGAGCGTCTGATAATTGAAATTGGTCTCGACAGATTCTTCGTCGGGGACTTCGTCCGGGATAGATGGAAAGTCACCAGAGATGGTTTGCCCGTCTGCGTCCTGCAGAACGTAGAAATAAGGGCCCGGAACGGAAGAGCGCTCGACAACGGATTGGTTCAGCCGTGCCATGCCGCCTGTGTTGAAGGCAGCTGCAAGCGCCTGCACCTCACCATCGAGTTCCTTCACGGACTGGGAGCGCATGTATCCGGCAGTGGAGTAAAAAAGGTAGATCAGAAGGCCGAACGTAAAGATGAGGAACGTTACGGCGTGGACCACCGCCAGTCTGAAAGTGGTGGTCCTGACAAATGATGGAAGCGGTAGCCTCATGCTTGCAGGCGATAGCCCGCGCCGCGCACTGTGTGAAGCAGCGGACGGTCAAAATCCTTGTCGATTTTGCCACGAAGGCGGGAGATGTGAACGTCAATCACGTTTGTCTGAGGATCGAAATGGTAATCCCAGACTTTCTCCAGAAGCATTGTGCGGGTCACAACCTGACCAGCATTGCGCATCAGGAATTCCAGAAGCCGAAATTCACGCGGCTGGAGGTCAATGCTTTCTTCGCCGCGTTTCACGGTGCGTGCCAGGAGGTTCATTTCCAGATCACCGACTTTAAGAATAGTGATTGGAGCTTCCGTACCGCCGCGACGGCCCAGCGCATCTACGCGAGCGAGCAGTTCGCTCGGTGCAAATGGCTTGGTGAGATAATCATCCCCACCCGCTTTCAGGCCTTCGACACGGTGGTCGACGTCACCCAATGCAGACAGGAAGAGCGTCGGCGCATTGCCGCCGCTCTCACGGAATTCGCGAACGAGCTCCAGGCCATCCTTACGGGGCAGCATACGGTCAACGATCAGGAGATCGAACTCTTTGGAACGAGCCAGCGCAAGGCCGGACTCGCCATCATGCACCGTTTCGACCGAATGGCCTTCTTCGCTCAGAATTCTCTGAACGAAGCTGGCCATTTCCAGATCATCTTCAATGGCGAGGATGTTCATCTTGTCTATCAGTCCTCTTCGATAGAGAGCGCGACAACGCTCGTCTGACGGTTCAGGCGAACCGAAACAAGAACGCTCTCGCGGCCGTTTTCACGTGCGGCTTCAACAGCGTCTTCAAAGTCCTGAACGGAGGCAATGCTCTCGAAATTGACTTCAAGGATGGCCTGTCCGGAGTTTAGACCAAGGCGAGCCGCAGGGCTGCCCGGTTCGACGCGGTTGATCACCAGACCATCTGTGCCGTCATCCAGCGTCAGGCGACGACGGTCGTCATCGCTCAGCGGGCTGAGGCTCATGCCGAGGGCTTCACCAGAAAATCCAGGGCCTGAGCTTTCCGGTGTCGCGCTGTCACCAGAAGATGTTGGCAGTTCGGCGACATTGTCTGGCAGTTCGTCGACTGTGACGTCGAGTGTCATGATTTCACCGTTGCGAAGAATAGTGAACTCGTGACTGGAGCCAGCGATCAGGCCACCAACGGTCCGTGTGACCTGAGTGGAGTTATCCATGTCTACGCCGTCAATCTCGAGAATGACGTCGTTGCGACGGAAGCCTGCGCGGGACGCCGGGCTGTTCGTAACAACTTCAGCGACCAGAGCGCCTGTCTCGCCTTCAAAGCCGAGGGCAGAGGCCATTTCTTCAGAGAAGTTCTGAATAGAGACGCCGAGCCAGCCACGCACAACGCGGCCATTCTCGACAATCTGGTCTGTAATTTGTTCAGCGAGTTCTGCAGGTATCGCAAAGCCGATGCCGACCGAACCACCTGTCGGAGACACAATGGCCGTATTCACGCCGATGACGCGGCCATGAAGGTCGAAGGTTGGACCACCGGAGTTGCCGCGGTTAATCGCAGCATCGATTTGCAGATAGTCTGTGTATGGGCCAGCGCCGCGCAATTCGCGACCGTTGGCGGAAACGATGCCGGCTGTAGCCGTGCCGCCGAAACCGAACGGGTTGCCAAGCGCGACGACCCAGTCACCGCGGCGGACATCAACATCTGCCTCGAACTCGACGAAGCGGTAGTCGCCCGGCTCTGTGACGCGGAGAACTGCGAGGTCTGTACGCGGGTCAGTGCCGACAAGTTCAGCTTCGATTTCTCGGCCGTCTTCAAGCACGACCTGAATCTCGGTCGCGTTTTCGACAACGTGATTGTTTGTGACGATCAGGCCATCAGCGGAAATGAAGAAACCGGAGCCAAGCGAGCGGCTCTCACGGGTTTCAGGCTGGTCATTGCGTGGCTGGTTGAAGAACTCTTCAAAACCCGGACGGTTACGAAAGAATTCGAACATCTCTTCGTTGTTCTGCGCGAAGCTGACTTCCTGCTCAGAAATCACGTTCACGCTGACAACAGCCGGGCTAACCTGCTCAATGAGCTCTGCGAAAGAAATTGGAGCGCCAAGCGGCTGCTGCACAACAATTGGCTCTGCGCTGTTGGACTGCGAAAGCGCCGGACCAATCATGGTCGCGCCCATTGCTGTGCCAGCGAAGAGCGCGGCCGTCAGTCCAATGTATTTCGTGCGCGTCGGTATTTGCATTATTGTCTCATCTCCTGATTAGACGTGTTGCGCCATTTGTATATCTAACTATGTGGCGCAGCCTTGTTTATCTTGCCAATTAAAGTTCAGTCATGAATTCGAGGACATCTTTCTTAAAAGAGGTTCGGTGGCTGGCGTGGTCAGGTCAAGTGCCAGAGCCGAGTTCTGTCTCGATTACAGCACTTCTGTGCAGAGTTTTATGAACAGGGCACTTATTGGCAATCTCGACGAGGCGCCCGCGTTGGTCTTCGGTCAGATTTCCGCGCACATTCAGCTCGCGCGTAAAGATGTCAGGCTTCCAGCCATTAGCATCCGCCTCATCAGATTTGCGATGCTTCACATTCACTGAGATATGCTCGACCGGCCAGCCTTTGCGTTCCAGATACATGCGCAGCGTAATTGAGGTGCAGGCACCAAGCGCGGCGCTGAGATATTCATAAGGGGCCGGGCCGGTATTGATTCCGCCAAGGCGTTCTGGTTCGTCTGCGCGTAGCACATGGTATTCGGTCGCCACGAAGTTGGCATAAGCGCCTTCGCCGGTTTCGCTCACATTGACGAGGTGGTTCTCACCGGTCGGTTCCGGCGCCAGCGGGGCAGGCGTTGCGACATAGCGTTCAGCCCAGGCTGCGATCACATCAGCCGCAAATTCTGTGTCTTCCGCGCCGGTGAGCAGGTGATCGGCTTTATCGAGGCTGACAAAGCTTTTCGGATGACGCGCCGCCATGAACAGCTCTGTGGCATTGTTGACGCCAACGGTTTCGTCGGTCGGGGCGTGCAGGATGAGGAGCGGGCGCTTCAGCTTTTCAGCTGCCTGCAGAACTTTGGCTTCCCGAACATCTGACACGAACTGGTCTTTGATCGTGAAGGCGCGTCCTGCGATCTGAACCTCAGCCTGTCCTTTAGTTTCGATGTCTTCCAGATGGTGCGCCATGTGCTGCAATACGTGACCCGCATCGGCCGGTGCGCCAATTGTAGCTACAGCTTTGACGTTAGGAAGCTGGTTGGCGGCCACAAGAGCTGCTGCGCCACCAAGGCTATGCCCGATCAGAAGGTCTGCGGCGCCGTAAGTCTCTTCCATATATTTGGCGGCGGCGATCAGGTCCTGAACATTTGAGGTGAAGTTGGTGTTCGCAAAATCGCCTTCTGATGCGCCGAGGCCGGTAAAGTCAAACCGCAAGACGGCAATGCGGTGATCTGTTAGGTGGCGAGCAATGCGAGTTGCCGCGAGAGAGTTCTTCGAACAGGAAAAACAGTGGGCGAACAGCGCATAGGCGCGGGGCTTGCCTGCCGGCTTTTCCAGCCTCGCATCCAGAAGGTGTCCACCATGGCCAGTGAACGTGACTTTTTCCGAACTACTCATGGGCTGCTCCTTCAAATGCTCAGATGGGGAATATCGCTGGAAAGTCCATCATTTCGGGAGCCCCTTGCGAACATACCAGCTTCCTCGCGTCACTGTGACGGATTAGTGACTTCCCGTTGAGCAGAAATCGGCTAAGTCTGTTTTTATGACTGTTCTGATTTCCAATCCTCCAACAGAAAAATTCTCACATCCCAAAGTGACGGCCAAGGGCGAGACCCGTGCGCAGGTTGCCTATACCGGCACTAAGACGCTGTGGTTCAATACGGGCACGCTCTGCAATATTGAGTGCGTGAACTGCTATATTGAAAGCTCACCTACGAATGACCGTCTGGTCTATCTGAAGCGTTCGGATGTGACGCCATACCTCGACGAGCTGGATGCTGCGGGCGAACGCGGTATCGAGATCGGTATTACGGGCGGCGAGCCGTTTATGGCGCCAGAAATCATCGATATTATGGAAGCGGTTCTGCAGCGCGGTCACAGGCTTTTGGTGCTGACGAACGCCATGCAGCCAATGATGCGCACACGCGTTCAGGAAGGGCTGAAACGTCTTCAGGCAGAACTCGGGCAGCAAATCACCATGCGTGTGAGCCTCGACCATTACACCGCTGAAAAGCACGACGAAGAACGCGGTGCTGGTTCTTTCGAGCTCAGCCAGAAAGGCATTCAATGGCTTGGCGAGCAAGGCTTCAATATCGCCATTGCGGGTCGCACCATGTGGCACGAGGCCGAAGCCGATGCGCGCGCAGGCTATGATGGCATGCTGAAGGCGCTCGGTGTCGAGCTGGATGTGAATGACCCGACGGCGCTGGTTCTCTTCCCTGAAATGGAGGAACAGGCCGACCCGCCAGAGATTACAATTTCCTGCTGGGGCATTCTGAACAAAGACCCTGCCGATATTATGTGCGCGTCCCAGCGCATGGTCGTCCGCCGCAAGGGCGCATCTTCTGCGACTGTGCTTGCGTGTACGTTGATCCCATATGACGGCGCCTTTGAAATGGGCGTCACTCTTGAAGAGGCACGCCGCGACGTGCCGCTAAATCATCCATTCTGTGCGAGCTTCTGCGTTCTTGGCGGCGGCTCCTGTTCGGCCTGAAGAAAGTAACGGAAAATGAAGCACGAAATCGTTCAGAACTATTATGGCTCCGAACTCGCTGGCAGCTGTGACCTGAAGACAGACGCGTGTTCGACGCTGGAAGCTCCGCGCGCAGATGTTCGCGCGGCAATCGCTGCGGTCCATGATGATGTCGCTGCGAAGTATTATGGCTGCGGCCTTGCTATCCCGCCTGTTTTGAATGGCCTGAAAGTGCTCGATCTCGGTTCAGGCGCAGGCCGCGATGTGTTCGCGATCGCGAAACTTGTTGGCGAAACAGGCGAAGTCGTTGGTGTTGATATGACCGACGAACAGCTCGCTGTCGCACGCGAATATGAGGGCTGGCACGCTGATGCATTCGGGTACGCAAAGCCGAATACGCGCTTCGTGAAAGGCTATCTGGAAAAGCTCGACGAGCTTGACCTTGAACCGGAAAGCTTTGACCTGATCATCTCGAACTGTGTGATCAATCTCTGCACCGATAAACCGGCAGTCTTTAATGCGGCATACAAGCTTCTGAAGCCGGGCGGTGAGCTTTATTTCGCTGACGTTTATGCTGACCGCCGCATGCCAGACGAGCTGGTCAATGACCCGATCCTTTATGGTGAGTGCCTGTCCGGTGCACTTTATTGGGGTGACTATATCGCGATGGCGAAAGAGGCAGGTTTCCTCGATCCGCGCGTTGTGGAGCATCGCCCGCTGGGGATTATTGATCCAGCGCTCAAAGAAAAGCTTTCGCCGATCCGCTTTGCTTCCGTTACAGCGCGCCTGCAGAAACTGCCAGGTCTCGATATTGGCTGCGAGGATTATGGTCAGGCCGTAATTTACAAGGGGGGCGTTGAGGGCATGGAACGTGCGTTCAAGCTCGACGTCGACCATATTTTTGAAATTGGAAAGGTCGAGCCGGTCTGCGGAAATACGCTGTCTATGCTGATGGACACACGCTTTGCTGATTATTTCCGCGTGATGGGCGATGGCCAGATTCACTACGGCCAGTTCCCGGGCTGTGCGGCGCCGGATGTCTTCGCAGAAACCGGCGTGAAGCCCGTCTCTAACCCGACATCCTGCTGCTAAAGCTTAGTCGCGTGGTGGTGGCCGCGGTCCGTTACTGTCAGGTGAATGCCCTGGTGGGGGAGGTCGGCGGAAGTCGCCATCACGTCTGGCGCGACGGTAGTCTTCTCGCTCCCGGCGTAACATTGCGCGCTCGACCAGATCTGCCCGCCGCTCTGTAGGAACAGCGATCAGAGTATCGGTCAGGCTTGCATAGAACTGGGTTCTTAAGCGGAATTCGGCCTCGCGAACTTCGGCAAACGCTGCGGTTAGTGCCTCGTCATCAAGTGACTCTGCTGCGAGCAGTTCAGCGATGCGCCCGCGGGCTGCAGCCATTTGGTCTCGAAGGTCACGTGCATTACGCCAGCGCTCCGAGAACATTTCCTGCATCTCTTCGCGTTGTTCGTCCGGTAGGTCGCGCAGAGCTGTCCTTGCAAGGCGTTCCTCAAACGAGCCACGATTGTCCTCGCCATGTTGATGATCGGCATGCTGATGTGAATTGTGCTGCTTATCCGAAATAAGCGTACCACCGAGAAAGCCCAGTACAATGGCATTCACGCAAAGCGAAATTACAAGGAGCGTCGGGAAAGGCCGTTTAATATCGCTCATACCTATTCTGTCTCCTGCCAGAATTCTGGGCTAAAGCTGGCGCTGGCGGTCAGAAGAAAAGCATCTGCGTCTTCATCAAGCGCTGTGGGCGTTGTCGCCGACATCCCGATGTAAAGACCGAAAGCCATGCTTGCGAGCGCCATGCCGGCAGATGTCATGATCTTGAGGTCGAACAGGCTTGCCAGGAAATGTGGACGTGCAGGTGCAGGTCGCTCGGAAAGCGGTATAGGTGCAAGATCCAAGATCGCGGCTTCCAGCCTCGCGCTCGGTTCTGCGACCGTGTAGCTGCTGAGCATGGTCTCCAGCGTTTCGGCCTGGTCCAGAAGAGTTCTGGCCTCAGCTGATGTGCTAAGAAGTGATCTGGCAGCAATGCTGTCTGCTTCCGGCCATCCGGATACATCCGGGCCGTGAAGATCGAGAAGCATTTCGAAATGTTCCAGTTTCATCGCACTATTCCATTCGTCCCATAAGTGTCGCGCGTTCCCCGGTGAGAGCCTTTTTCAGAGACCTCCTCGCACGCGACAATAAACTTTCTACGGCTTCAACAGAGATGTCCAAAATCTCGGCGGTTTCCGGGTTTGAGAGCCCTTCATAATGGCTCAGGATCAGGGCAGCTCGCTGGCGTTCCGGAAGCTCTTCTATCGCTTTCCTTACGCGCGTCTCTATTTGCCTGGACTGCAGCTGAGCGGCTGGTCCTTGTGTGTCGTCCGCCATGTCCGGCACGTCATCCATGCCCGTCTCACGCTTCTTACGCAGGCGGTCATAGCATTGGTTCACAGTAACTCTGTGGAGCCAGGTGGTGAATTTGGCCTTGCCGGCTTCCCATTTGCCAGCATGGCGAAACACTTTGATGAAGACATCCTGCACGGTGTCTTCAGCATCTTCCCGATTGCCAAGCATACGCTGGGCAATGGCAAAGACACGCGGGCTGTGCTGATTGATGAGCATAGCTGACGCCTGGCGGTCACCGTCCGCACAGCGCCTCAGCAGGGCCTCATCGTCTGGAATCATCAACACATTTCCCACCACTGGTCCGGGCAAATTGCCGGAACCCGAGAGCTCCGGCAAGTCGCACTTTCAGATTAGTCCGCGTCTGGCGCTGGTGCGTCTGCAGATGGTGCATCACCACGTTCGAAACGGTGATGACCGCCACGGTGTCCGTCACGGTCGCCGCGGCGATGGCCACGTTCTGCAAACCGCTCACGGCGCGCTTCGCGCATGGCTTCACGTTCCTCGACGCTGATCTGTCCGTCGCCATCGGTGTCGAGGCGGGCAAACATCTGGCGCGGACGCGAGGTGAACTCTTCAACAGACAGGCTACCGTCGCCGTCCGCGTCAAGATGTTCGATCATTCGTGCTGCGCGTCGGGATTCACGTTCGCGCATTTGTTCAGCGCGGCGTGCTTCCTGAAATGCGACCATTTCAGCAACGTCGACCTGGCCATCATTATTGGCGTCGACATTGGCAAATTGTTCGGTTTCACGCGACTGGATTTCATCCAGCGAGATCGCGCCGTCACCGTTAACATCCATTTCCGCCATACGGGCGTGTGGGGGATGTCCGCGATGACCTTCGCGTGGGCCGCGTTCCTCTTGCGCATGAGCTGCGCTGAGGCCTAGAATTGAAACACCGAGCAATGCACTGGCAATCAGGGGAGATTTTGTCATTACGTTTTCCTCGTTGGTTTCTGCGACCGTTTCCGGCCGAGATATGCATACAACGGGGAAGCGCGCTTTATTCCGTCGTCTCGCGCTGGAGTTTTCTGCAGAATACCTCCCAGACACTTGTTTCTGCTGATGTAATCGCTGCTTTCACGGCGGCCATATCGTTCAACTCGAGTGCTTTGGCGGTGATCCGTTTGAGCGCTTCTGGCCATTCATCGACATGGATGCTCTGATCGAGTGCGGCTCTCTGGAAGGAGAGATAAGTCCGGTAAAGGCGATATGCCGATAGCAGCGTGTCCGTTTCATCGCCGGATAGCAGGCCGTAACCGGAGGCTTTCTCCAAAACTTCATCCACGGTCCGCGAGCCCCAATCGCAATCAGGATTGGTCAGCTGCAGGACCTGCGTGATGAACTCGATGTCGATCATGCCGCCTTTGGCGAGCTTCACATCGAATTCGTGCTTGGCCGGTTTGTCACGGAGTAGCCGGTCACGCATGTCCAGCGCATCCCGGCGGATCATCTCGGCATCCCGGGGCAGAGTGAGCAGCGTTTCTTTCTCCGCCATTACTGCAGCTGCAAGTGCGTCATCGCCTGCAATCACGCGAAGGCGGGTGAGCGCCATATGTTCCCACGTCCAGGCTTCATTACGATAGTAATCCTTGAAGGCGGAGAGGCGAACCGCCACTGGGCCAGCGCGACCGGACGGGCGCAGTTGCATATCTGTTTCGTAGAGATGACCTTCTTCGGTCTGCGCGGATATAGCTGTGATCAGGCGCTGGGTGGCGCGTGTGAAGAAGGTGACCGCATCCTGCGCACCCTCATCGGGGTCGTAGATCACCATCAGGTCAACATCAGAGTTGGCGGTGAGATCGCGGCTACCAAGCTTGCCGAGACCGCAAATCACCCAACGCCCCTGAGGCGGGCCGAGCTTTCGTTCCACTTCGCGTCGGGCGACTGGAGTGAGCGCCTCAATGCAGCAATCTGCGAGTTCGGTGAACCGAAGGCCAGCTGTATCGGCGATGCGAACATCATTCAGCAGCTTGAAGCGGATACGAAAATGCGCGTCGCGAAAATTGCGGCGCACCTCGTTCATGGCCTGCTCGAAATCGAGCGACGTATCTTCCGCGATGGAGGATATTGACCCGAAATGTCCGCAAGTGTCTTCGGCGAGGTCGTCTGTGAAGCCGCCATCAAGCAGGCTTTCCAGAAGGTTTGGCCGACTCGCGAGTTCGCGGGCGATGCGCGGAGCCATGGAGAACAGATCAATCAGATCGCCCAGAATGACGGGGTTTGTCGCCAGAAGTGACAGCGTCTGTATACCTGCGGACAAACCATTCAGAAACGTCTTCAGGCCGGTATAAGCTGCATCCGGATTACCTGTTTCGGACATATGCTGAAACAGGCGTGGTTCGAGCGCTGTGAGAAGCTGCCGACCACGTGCAGAGCGCGTCGCCCTGATGTTGCCGCGGTGCCAGCCCTGAACGTCTGAAATGATCTTCTCCGGATCGGAGAAGCCGAGGCTCGCCAGCGTTTTGACGGTCTCCGGGTCAATATCGACGCCGGTGAAGACGAGGTTGCCCTCAACGCCTGAAAGGGGCGTGGTCTCATGGAACAGGTCTGAATAATAGTCATGAACCTTGATCCGCAACGCGCTGACATCTGCGTCGAAGCGGGCAAGCTCGCCATAGCCCGACAAGGCGGCCACTTTGGTGCGTTGGTCTTCTCGGGCGGTCAGGCTGTGGGTGTGCTCGTCATTCAGCATCTGGATGCGGTGCTCGATACCGCGCAGCAGACCGTAAATATGCGTGAGGTCACGCGCTGTGTCTTCGCTGATATGACCTTCTTGCGCCAGCATGGCGAGTGCGTCCACGGTTCGCATCTGGCGCAGCAACGGATTGCGTCCGCCATGAATGAGCTGCTGCGTCTGCGCGAAGAACTCAATCTCGCGAATACCACCACGGCCGAGTTTTACATCAAATTCGGGGTTATCGAGGCCCTGATGGCCGCCGGTTGAATGGATTTGTTGTTTGATCGCGCGAATGTCTTCAAGCGCCCAGAAATCGAGGTGACGACGCCAGACAAACGGCACCATGGTCTCAAGGAAGGCTTCAGCGGCATCTGTATCGCCAGCCGCCGGTCGCGCCTTGATATAGGCCATGCGCTCCCAATTTTGCCCGACGCTTTCATAGTAAAGTTCAGCTGATGTCGTAGAGACGCAGATCGGAGTGGAGCGCGGGTCTGGCCTCAGGCGATGATCAACGCGCAGAACATAGCCATGCTCGGTCGGCGTTTCGAGAATTTGAGACATGAGCTGGATGATACGCGGGGCAACCTCGCCCGGGCTCATTTTGCCTTCGGGAAGGCGGTCTGCATCGAACATCGCGACGACATCAATATCGCTCGAATAGTTGAGCTCTTTTGCGCCAAGCTTGCCGAGTGCCAGCAGGAAAATGCCGGGCATGGGCTGTGTCGGATCGGCATAGTCGATCCAGCCTTTTTGCGAGATTTGCCAGCACGCCACCCGAAGCGCCGCCTCGGTGGCGGCATCGGCAAAGTCTGAAAATCCTTCGGTTACTTTATCCCAATCCCAGGTGCAGGAAAGATCGAGGCTGGCCAGTGCGAGGTGAACATCGGCTTTTGCCTGACGTAGAATGCGCCGTGCATCGACATCGGGTGTCTGGGCATCGAGGGATCGGGCCGCATCAATTGCACTCTGGACCACGCTTTCGCCGCCATTGCTGAGGATCGCTTTCACCGTATCAGGCCGCATCCGGCACAAACGCTGTAGGTAAGGCGCAATACGGGTAGCAGAAGCCATGCATGGCAGATCTGACACCGCCGGCTCCAGACCGGGCGCGAGGGAGCCTTCCTGAGGCAAAGGTGGGGTCAACTCAAACATCGCCTATGTGTGGCAGCGGTCGCATGCCGCTTCAACCAAATTGTGAAGGGATGCGGTCAGCCCGGTACCTGAAACATTTGCAGGATATCGTTATCAATACGCTTGGGCTTGCGGGTCTCGATATCCAGCATGCACCATTCCATGCGTGACGACGATGAGAAGCGTTTTGCGCCCGGCTTTCGAATATCTACGAAGCGTTCAAAACGCGGGCCTTTCGCCCAGCCAAGCCATGTGCGGGCTTCTGCCGTTTCGCCCGGCAGTATCTGGTCGCGATAATCAATTTCATGGCGTAAAAGGACGAAGACATACCGGTCTTTTACCAATTGGGTTGCGACATGGTCCCAGTGCGCAACAGCGGTTTCTTCTACCCAGCGCACGTAAGACACGTTGTTCACATGACCCAGAATATCGATGTCGCTCGGTTGAGGGAGGATCACGCGCCGGAAGGCTGTGTCAAAGTCGACTGCGCCGAGGCCTGTTTGCTGGATTGTCTCGCTCATCTCTCACCTTGCGAATTACTGGGCTTGCCAAGCAGGTAGGAAAGACGCAAAGCCTCGTCCATGACTGACATCACAGAAAATGACGTATCCGAAGAAAAAGGCTCAAATCCTGTGCGCGAGGCGATCCTTACGCTTGTGAACGAGCGCGGCGTGGGGACCACGATAGACCCGTCCGAGGCTGCGCGCATGGTCTCTGAATCTAATTGGCGCAAAGTGATGAACGATGTGCGGGCTGAAGCCGTGCGTCTGGCCAAAGCAGGCGAAATTTCGATCTACCGCAAGGGTGTGCCGGTCCCGGACCTCGATAAATTCAAGGGTGTATGGCGTATTGGTCTTCCCGGCTATGTGAAGAAGCCAAAAGAAGAAAAATGAGGTCACACTGACGTTATAACTCACGTGACGCCGGTTTACTCTGTCCTGAAGAAGTGCTTCGTGTGCGGAAGTATTCAGGCAGTATTTCGATAAAGCGCTGCCCTTCTGTGAGAAAAGACGATGACCGAAGCGATTGCGGATTTCGTGGAAGACGATGCTCTGGACCATTTTGGTGCGCGTGAGCACTCTCCCTACCGCTTCTTTACTGCTGAAACCTGGGCGAAGTTTCGCGCAGATACGCCGCTGACACTCTCTGAAGATGAGGTTCAGCGCCTTCGCTCTATGAACGATCCTGTCGATCTGGATGAAGTCCGTCAGATTTATCTGTCGCTGTCGCGTTTATTGTCTGCGCATGTGGAATCCTCGCAAATGCTGTTCTCGCAGCGCAAGCAGTTCCTGAGCCTTAGCGAAGAGCAGAAAACGCCTTTCATTATTGGTGTCGCAGGATCTGTTGCGGTTGGAAAATCGACGACAGCGCGGATCATCAAGGAGCTTATGGCGCGCTGGCCATCGAGCCCTAAGGTCGACCTCGTCACCACAGACGGTTTCCTGCTGCCGAACGCTGTGCTGGCCGAGCGCGGGATCATGAACCGGAAGGGCTTTCCGGAGAGCTATCATATAGGCGCCATTCTGCGCTTCATGTCGGACATCAAAGCGGGGCGACCGAATGTGCATGCGCCGAAATACTCCCACCTGACTTATGATGTGCTGTCGGACGAGTATCAGATCGTCGACCGTCCTGACATTCTGATCTTTGAAGGTGTGAACGTGCTTCAGGCCCGTCCGCTTCCGGTGGATGGCAAGGCCGTTCCGATGGTCTCTGATTTCTTCGATTTCTCGATCTATATCGATGCGGACGAAGACCTTTTGCACAGCTGGTATATCGAGCGCTTCATGAAGCTGCGTCAGACGGCGTTCAAGAAGCCTGAGTCATACTTCCACCGCCATGCCAAAGTGAGTGAGGCAGACGCGCTGGCAACTGCCGAAGCGCTATGGCGTGACATCAACCTTGTGAACCTGCACAACAATATCCTGCCGACACGCCCGCGTGCAGACGTGATCCTGCGCAAGGGCGCAAACCATCTGATTGAGGAAGTCGCGCTGCGACGGCTTTAAGCATCCCAACGCGCAAAGATCGCCGTTGGTAGCAGGACGTCACGGCCAGCTTCAGGAATAGCCATCTCCCCGGTGGTGATCGTGCCGCCAAGCCCTTCCAGATGATCACGAAGGCTTTGTGCCAGCGCGAGGTAGGACAAACGAACCGCATAAACTGTTGAGGTTACAAAGAGCGGTTGTTCTGAAAGCACCGCGCGGCACAGCTCCAACAGTTCTGGCAGGTTTTCTTCCAGACGCCATGTTTCGTTTTTCGGACCACGACCGAATTTTGGCGGGTCCAGGACGATGGCGTCATAAGTGTTTCCACGGCGCACTTCACGGCGCATGAATTTCAGCACGTCATCGGCAATCCAGCGGATCGGCTTCTCGCCAATACCGGAAAGCTCTTGGTTGGCTTTGCCATAGCCATTAGACTTAGGGCTGGCATCAATGTGGGTCACCTGCGCGCCGGCATCTGCGGCCGCGAGGCTCATCATGCCGGTATAGCCGAACAGGTTGAGAAGTTTGATCGGGCGGCCAGCCGCGCGGATTTTCTCCTGCGCATGTCGCCAGTGGACGGAATGTTCCTGAAACACGCCGAGGTGACGGAAAGGCGAACGACGGACTTCAAAGGAAAGGCCGTTCCAGCCCATCTTCCAGTCATCCGGCAGGTTCGGACGGGATTTTTGCCAGTTGCCGCGCTCATCATCGCCAGAGGCGGAGAAGGTCGCATCCGCCTTCCATGTCTCGATGGGATTAGCGGGCATCCAGAAGGCTTGCGGGTCGGGGCGGTCGGTGATCTGGCTGCCAAAGCGTTCTAGCTTGCGGCCATGACCAGAATCCAGCAGCTGATAGTCCTGCCAGTCATCGGCTTTCAGGATGATCGGATCGGTGATGATTGGTGTCTCGCTCATTGCGCATACCCACGGCTGCCCCATGCGGCGTAGACCATAAGCGCGGTCGCCGTAGCAAGGTTCAGGCTGTCCGCACCTTCGCGCATCGGAATGCGGACAAGTGTATCGCAGGCGTCTTCGAAATGCGCAGGCAGGCCGGATTGTTCGTTGCCCATAATGATGATGGAGGCATCGCCATATGGCGCATCATGATGCGGATGCTTTCCGTTCATGCTGGCTGCCAGCATTGGCAGACCGGAGCCTGACTTCCAGCTGAGGAACTCTTCCTCGCTTGCGTAATAGAGTGGCATGGCAAAGAGCGAGCCCATGCTCGCGCGGACACCCTCAAAACTGTAGGCGTCACAGCAATCGCCGATCAGCATGACGCCATTGACGTTGGCAAAATCCGAGGTGCGCAGAATGGTGCCGAGATTGCCCGGATCGCGCACCTGATAGAGGCCAAGAATTGTGCCGGACTTGGCATGCTTCGCTGGAATATCCGCAAGCGTGCGCATTCTCGGGCGGAAGGTTGCGAGCACTGTTTGCGGGTTTTCCTTCCGTGCGACCTGCGCCAGCAGGCGAGGGTGAATCAGAAGTGATTGCGCACCGGCGGCTTCTGCGCGCGAGACAAGATCCTGAACATAGCTGCGCTCCAGCCCTTCAGGTGATGTAATGACCTGAACAGGTTCCCAGCCATAATTCAGCGCTTCTTCAATCAGACGCGCGCCTTCGGCCAGAAAGGCGTTCTGCTCGCGGCGGCCTTTCTTGCGTTCGAGCGCTTTCAGAGCCTTCACCTGCGGGTTTCCGCCGCTGGTGATGACGACCGGCTCTGAGCTTTCACCTGAATAATGGCTGTTGGTCATATCTTTGCCCGGTTTAACTGCGAACCAGTCAGGAAGGGGACTGGCTTGCACGCCTTTTTTTTTGCGTGCCGCTTGGGATGGGAGCTGCTGACATCACAATGTTCGAAAGGCGAAACATTCTTGATGTCCTGCTGATCCCGATCAGTTGTGCTGGCATGACAGCGGTGTGCTGGCACGCGGTATATGCCGGTCCGGTGTCTGCTGACAAGTTTGAAGCGCGACTGGAAGAAGCTGCACGTGCATCGCTGGACGATCCGCGCTTTCGATGGGCGAATGTTGAGATGGATGGGCAGACGGCCATCTTAACCGGTGTAGCCCCAACTGAGCAGCTTTTAACGCGTGCCCGAAACAGTGTTCTGGCCTCCAGCGGGCGGGGCGGTGTCTTCCGAGGCGGTGTTACCCGGGTGCTGGATGAGGCCCAACTTCTGCCGCCGGTTTCGCCTTACGCGTTCAGCGCGAATCGCCATGGAGACCGGTTTCGTCTGGCAGGAATTCTGCCCGACCCTGATGCGGTGACGCGTCTCGAAGAGGTCCTGATCGGGGAAGGCATTTCACCCGAATTTATCGAATTTGACGTTATGTTTCGCGATGGCGTTCCGGAAGGCGACTGGATTGGCGCGGTAAGCCTTGGTCTCCGTCAACTGGTTAAGCTCTATGACGGAGACGTCGATGTGACGGATCGGCGGGTTTTTGTGTCTGGAATTGCGCCTAACATTGATGTTCGCAATGACATTTTCGCGCAAATGGCGCGGCCTCCTTCAGGCTATAGCGTGGATGCCGACATAGCCGGCACTGCGCTCTGGACCGCGCGCTTGAATGGCAACCACCTCATCATGGAAGGCAGCGTGCCGGACGCAGCTGACCGGACCGCCCTGTTCGAATATGCCGAGCAATTGTTCGATGGCGTCGTAGAAAATGAAATGGGCGTTGTGCTTATGCGCAGCGATGACTGGATACGCGGTGTTCGCGCTGCCTTACCTAGCTTCCTGCAGCATGAAAGCGGCGTTATGGCCTTTATGGGCGATGAGCTTGTCATTGAAGGTCTGGCTACACCTTCGGTCATCGACTTTCTCCGCGAAGACTTCGTCCGCGTGGGTGTGTCGACTGACTTTACGCTGAATTCACAGCCTGCACCTACGCGCTTGATGGCTTTTGACGGACTGGACACAGAAACGAACCATCCATCGCGGGATGTGTGTGCAGCAGCACTTGAAGAAGCGCTGTCACTTTCCTCGCTTAATTTTCGTTATGCGCGGGATGAACTGGCGCGAGAGTCTGCACCTTTGCTGGATGGCGTTCTCACGGTATTCCAGACATGTCCGGACTATCAGTTCGAGATTGACGCTGCGACACATGCAGACGGGCGGCGTATTGCCCTGAAAAACCTCACAGAGGATCGTCAGACTTCCGTTCTCGCCTATTTCATTGCCCGCGGAGTTCCGCTAGATCAGATTGTGTTGACGGAGGTCCGGCAGGATGGTGCAGGACTGCCCGATCCAGTGAGTATTGATACGCACAGGCAGATAACTGTTCGTCTGAGGGAGTTGGAAGATGATTGAGCTGCTGACCAGCATGTGGGGCTATCTGGCAGGTGCAGGTGTCATCGGGTTAATTCTCGGTTGGGCATTCCGCGGTGTGTTTTTGCCGCGCGCGCGAACCGTAAACGTGACAGCGCCGGCACCGGCTGCGCTCGAGCGCCCTCTGACAGAAGCCCAGCAACAAGCGCTTGAGAAAGCCGAAGTCGATGCACGTGCGCTTCAGGCTGCCGAAGCCAAACTTGCGGACATGGAACGAACTGTTGCTGATCTGCGCAATCATGTTCAGCGCGCAAACCAGATGCAGCTTGCGCCGCCTCCGCCGCCGCCAGCGCCGCAACCAACGCCCGAAGAGGAAGAAGCACGTGCGCGTGCTGTCTGGCACGAGCGCTATCTGACATCCCGCGTGCGCTATCTGGAAAGCCAGGTCTTCGATGCGGCTCCGAGTTCATCTGATGATGCTGATGCGTTGAAAGCCGAAAATGAAGCTCTGAAAGCGCGCCTTGAAAGCGCAGAGGAAGGCGCGTCTGAAGCGCCTTCAACGTCTGCTGCCGATCTTGCAAAAACCAAGTGGCAGAACCGCTATCTGCAGGCACGTATGCTTTTCCTGGAAAGCGGTGCGGCATCGCCTGAAAACGAAACACCTGTTTCAGCGTCTGTGGCGGAGGATGTGGAGATGGAGCTGAACAGCCTGAAGTCGGAAATCACGGTTCTAAAAGCCGAGATTGACCGCGAAGCCAGAGGTACGGGCGAGTCCGAACAGGAAATGGCGCGCCTGCGCTGGCGGAACCGCTATCTGGAAGGCCGTCTGAAATATCTCGAAGCTGCGAGCCTTGATGCCGAAACTGTTGCGGACACGCCGGTGGATATTGCTGCGCTTGCGGCACCTGTTTCTCCGGCGGCCCTCGTTGAAGAACCTGTGGAAGAAACTCGCCCAGAAAGCCTTGATGCGCCAAAGGGCGAGGCTGACGATCTGAAACGCATTGGCGGTATCGGTCCGAAAATCGAGCTCATCCTGAACGAGCTTGGCATTTTCCACTTCTCGCAGATCGCAGCGTGGACGCCGGGCGAGCAGGCATGGGTCGATAGCTATCTGCGCTTTGAAGGCCGCGTAATGAGCGAGAAATGGGCCGAGCAGGCAGCCGAGCTTCAGGGCTAGTCATCTGACTGGCCTGAAAGGCTCGCATGTCGCAATTTTCCGGAAATACACCGAAAGACGAGCTGGCAAGGCTTTTGCCAGTCGCGATTTTCTGGAGTGTTTTTGCTTATTTCCTAGCGCGCTATCTGCTGGTCCAGCTGGTCGGTCTTCACATTCAGATTGCCGGTGACAGTGCGCGGGCGTTCTGGGCGTTTTTTATAGACCCTGAACATCCAGCACGCATGGTCACTGTCGGGTATGCCGAACTTCTGATCGGTCTTTTATGCTTCGAGCATTTGAGGCGTTGGGGCGTGGAAGATTGCGTGCTGCAGGCCGGGCGTTTCGGCATGCTGTCTATTTATCTGGCTGCGTTTGCGACGCTCGTCGTGCCGGAAATTGTGTTCCGGTCTGTCATCATGTTTCTCGACCTGATTGGTCGGGAGGTGCCGCGCCTCACGACTGACGAAAACGCTGGTTACTTTCCGCCGAACCAGCTCTTGGGGCTGTTCATCTCAGCCGTGATCATCGCGCCGGTAGTTGAAGAGTTCCTGTTCCGCGGCTTTCTGATGACCAGCATGCAGGCGCGTGGATGGCCCAGCTGGCTGATTGTCATTCTGTCTTCGGCGGCCTTCACGACTCTACATGTCGGCTATACCGGTTTCGGCCTGATGTTCATCTTCATGCTGGGCTGCATGTTCGGTGCGCTGCGGCTCTGGTCGGGCGGGCTGATCCTGCCCATGGCAGCGCATGCGGCCTTCAATATGAAGACCTTCCTGTTTTCCTATTTCAACGCGTATGGCTGAGCGCAGCTAATCTTTCGATTTATGCGCAAGCGTTCCGGCATGTAATTCCCAGTGCACTCCATCAAACGGATGGATGCCGACATGTTCGAAGGCCATCGGATCGTCGAGGCACCGCCATGTGACGGCAAATCCGTCCGGATTAGAACGTGGTACATAGAAGCTTTTAATGCCGCACACCGAGCAGAACTGATGTTTCGCAGTGTGCGTGTTGAAGGTGTAGGTCGACAGCGTTTCTTCGCCGGACAGAAGTCTGAACCGGCTGGATGGCACGATGATATGCGCGTTCTGACTCATCAGACATACTGAGCAATTGCAGTCCTCTATTTCGATGCGCTGTGGCAGGAGGACTTCAAACCGAACGGCGCCGCAATGGCAGCCGCCCTTATGCCAGGTCATATCATCAGTCATAGAATACAGGCGGCCTTTTATCGAACCATGGTTTCGCCTCTTCCAGCTGGGCTGCGAGGCGGTAGAGAATACCTTCATGGCCATAACGCGCGCCGAACATCATGCCAATTGGGAGATTGTTGGATGACCAATGCAAAGGCACAGACATGGCCGGAGCGCCCGTCATGTTGAAAACAGAGGCATGCGGCGCAAAACTTGTGACGGCTTTGCCGTAGGCGTCCTTGTCTTCGCGGGACAGGCTCAGCTCACCCAGCCTATCCGGCTCTCTGGATAGCATTGGCGACAGGCAGAGGTCGAAATTGCCTGCATCCATCCAGTTGTCGAATGTGACAGCCGTTTCCTGAAACACGCCATTCGCCCATGCGAGCATGGACATCGGGACGGTATGGCCGAGGTTCACCATGTCGCGTGTCAGAGGCTCGAGGTCATCATCTTGCAGCGGACGGCCAAGTGCCTGTGCGCGTGATTGGGTGAGATCCGCAGTGTAAGCGGAAATGTTCATCAGAAGGGCTTTTCCGATAGCTTCACCACTCAGCTCAGGCGCTGACGCTTCGACTATATGTCCAAGGTCTTCGAGAAGACTGACGGTGTCGTCCAGCCCTTTTTGAGCCTCTGCGTCAGGCTTTGTGCCGTTCGGTGCGGTCGTCCAAAGCGCAATACGCAGCTGGCGCGGCGTATTCTTCAGTTGATCCAGAAAAGAGACCTGCTCGTCCGGCGCAACATATCGCGAGCCCGGTTCGCGGCCATGCGTGAGGTCCATCAGTAGCGCGTTGTCGCGTACACTGCGGGACACGGCGTGGACTGTAGACAGGCCGCTCCAGCCTTCTGTGCGTACAGGCCCCATCGGGATGCGGCCACGTGACGGTTTCATACCGAATAGACCTGTGCACGCTGCAGGGATACGGATCGAGCCGCCACCATCACTGGCTTGTGCGAGTGGAAGCACACCTGAAGCAACTGCCGAGGAAGCGCCGCCGGACGAGCCGCCAGATGTGCGCTCGAGGTTCCAGGGGTTTTTCGTCTGCCCGAACAGTGCGCTCTCGGTAGAGGTTGTTAGGCCATATTCCGGGCTGGTCGTCTGGCCAAAAGTGACAATGCCAGCTTTGCGGTAACGGTCGACAAGTTCGGAGTTCTTATCCGCAACGAAATCCTTGAAGAGGCGCGAGCCGGACGTCAGCGGTGCGCCTTTGACAGCGACGCCGAGGTCTTTCGTCATGAACGGAATGCCCGATAGCGGGCCTTCCGGAAGGCCTTCGCTGATCTGGGCTTCTGCAATATCCGGAAACAGTGCGGAGACGCAGTTCAGCTCTTCTTTAGCCTTTTCGGCGCGGCTCAGGGCCTCATCCATCAGCTCTTTCGGGCTGACTTCCTTCTTCGCAACGAGTTCTGCAAGGCCGATGGCGTCGTATTGCGTGTATTCCTTCATGTCTCTCCCCTGTGTGTTTTCTTTAAGGGGAGAGTTTCAGGTTTTTCGTGACTTGTCAGGTCTGCAATTGATGTGTTCTTCTCAATACACTTTCGGGACCTGCGCGATCAGTGGTCTGTCTCGATCGGTTCCCATAATTCGATTTTGCGACCGTCCGGATCCATCAGCCAGGCGAACTTGCCATATCCATAAGTTTCGCGCGGCTGAACCTGCTCAATGCCTTCCGCTTCAAGTCGGGCGAGCACGCCATCCAGATCGTCCACCATCAGATTGATCATGAACGGTAGGTCTGACGGCTTGAAGTAATCCGACTTTTCAAAAGGTGCGAAGATGGATTGCGCGCCTTTCGGGAATTGCTCACCGGCTTCTTTGTGTGAAAAATTCCACCCGCCAAAATCGTTCGTGCCGTCGCCGATCACTTTGGCGTACCAGGCTTTTGTCGCGTCCACGTCCGCGCAGTGAAAGAAGATGCCGCCGACACCTATGACTTTTGACATGTGAATTCCCCCTCAGGATTTCTGCGGGACGCCAGACTGTTTCAAGCGCCATTCCAGAATATCGAGGCGATCCTGCCCGAAAAACGGCTCGTCTTCAAACACCATTAGAGGAACGCCCCAATGGCCGGCGTTTTTCTGCGCCGCTTCATTGGCTTCAATTTCGGCTTCCAGCTCCGCTTCACGTTCAATTGCTTCCGCGTCGAGTGCGGCAAGATCCAGGCCGGCGCGTGCCACGGCATCTGACAAGGCGCTGCCTTCTGTCCAGTTCGTCTGGCCCGACCAGATGAGGGTTGAGACTTCATAGAAGTAATCAAGCGCCTGAGGCGTGTGGCTGGCGAGTACGCCGAGGCGCGTCAGCCTGCGAATATATGGCTGGTCGTCTGGCACTTCGCCTGTCGCCATATCCATGACGACCGGATCGGGATTTGGACGACCGAAGGGCAGGCCGTTGAACTGGGCAATGCGAAAACAGTCACGCATCAGATAGGGCGGCCAGAGCGGATTGACCTGTTTGAAAAAGCCCGGAATGCGCACCGCAATCGGATAGACCGGTTTGATGGTGAAGGGTACGTCCCAACGCGAGCTCATTTCCCGAAGGCGTGGGGTCGCCAGATAGGAATATGGGCTGCGGAACGACCAGTAGATATCGACGCCTGACATGTTTTCTCCCGTTTTTGCGGGAAGTCTGTCAGCTTGAACGCCGCGTGTCAGCGTTTAACTGGAGGGCCTGAGAACACTTTGTGGTGACGCTAGCCGTCCTCTCCCTGCGGCAGGTGCACTGTTATCAGATCGACCTGAGGCGGCATCAGTAAACGCATGGGAAGACCAACCATGCCCGTGCCGGACGTGATGTATATCTGATGTGGCTCGGCGATGGCATCGGCAGACGCGGGCGTGACTTCTTCATAGAGCCCCCGATCAAATCCGTACTGAGAGGGTAGTGCGCGCTGATACAGGCCCGGAATTCTGATCTGGCCGCCATGCGTGTGCCCTGCAAATAACACGTCATACCGTACGTTTGGCGGGATACGCATCGCCACGTCCGGATTGTGAGTGAGGATGATGCGCGGCGTGCCTGTTGGCGGGTTCTCTGTGGGGTATTCAATCTGTCCCTGCCAGAGGTCTGATGTGCCTGTCAGCCATATCTCGCGCCCGTTCAGAGTAACGATCTCCGTTCGGTTATTCAGGAGGTGGACGTTCTCAAGCGTCTCGAAATAGCCTGCCAGCTGTATGCCGAGATCAGGGCCCGGAAAGCCGACATCATGATTGCCGAAAACCACGAAGACGGGCTTTCCGAAATTGTTCAGCTCATGAAATGCCGCTTCAATCTGATCTTCCGGCAAATGGTAGGTCAGGTCGCCAGCCACGAGCACCGCGTCAAAGTCCAGAGTGTCTGCCCGCTCGCGTATCCGTTCGAGCGGCATGGCATTGCCGAACATGCCGATATGCGTGTCGGAGAATAATAACAGACGGATGTCATCGCCGTCCTTTGCGGGTGAGCCGGCGAGTGCGATCTCCGCCTCAATTGTCCGTAAAATACGCGGTTCGACAAAGCGGGTATAGGCTGGCACCGAAGCCAGAAGAACTAAAGATAAAGCGCCCCAGCGATAAAAGCCGGAGCGCTTGATCATGAGCCACCCCATTGCGAAGACGAATGGGAAATAGAGAAAGCTGACGTAGAAAATGAGCTGTTTCATGAGCATCATTGGTGATGCCCGATTGCACCTATTTTAAGGCGGTTATTCGGCAGCTACAGCGTCAAATTCGGCTTTCCATTCTGTCATTAGCGCACGATTGTCATGATCCCATGGGTGGAAGCCCGGTTTGAACCAGGAGAGCCAGACCTTCCAGCCGCGGCCGAACAGGTTCGGTGTTTTCCAGAGATATTTGTTGATCGCCTTCTTTGCGTCTTTCTTGTCCCAGCCTTCCGCTTCAAGAAGCATGGATGCGTATGTCGCAATATTGTTGGTGAAGGTTTTTGAGATGATCAGCATGGAGATACAGCGGCGCATATAGCGTTTGAAACCGGACCAGTCTTTGGAGACTTCGAGGAACACATCATAGGCAACGGCCTTGTGTTCGGTTTCTTCCATAGCGTGCCAGCGCCACATCGCTTCGATTTCAGGATCAGTGTTCTGGAACACATCCTGATGCTCGACCATCATGTCCGCCATCATGGCTGTGAAATGCTCAAGACAGATTGTGCCGATCAGCATACGCATCGGGCCGCCGGAGCGTGCAAAGGCGACACGCTCGCGCACGAAGCTTTCAATCTCCTCAACCGGATATTTTTCGCGATCGATCAGCTGGTTCATCAGGTGATGCTCGCGTGAGTGGATCGCTTCCTGATGAATGAAGTCCTTCACGTCCTGAAGCAGCTTGCCGGAAAGTTCTCCGCGATAATTACGCACCGAGTCCATGAACATGCGCTCGCCATCAGGAAAGGTAAGCGACAGCGTATTCATAATAGCTGTGCCGACAGGATCATTATCGAGCCAATGCGGGTTCTTCGCGCCTTCATGGCTGAATTTGATGTCACGAGGAGAGATAGAAACGTCCTCTGGTGTGCGCTTTTCCGTCATCCGACAATTCCTGTTTCGCTAAGTGGCGGCTAAGATGGGCCCAAGTTTGTTCACGAGTAATATAAGCACTACTGACAAAAATGTCGATAAGAAAAAATAAGCAGCCTAGAATCCGCCGAACGCCCGAGGAATCGCGCGCGAATATTCTGGCTTCGGCGGAACGCCTTCTGACTGAGCAAGGGCCTCAAACGCTTCGCTTGGCTGATGTGGCGAAGGAAGCAGGCGTCGCGAATGCAACGGTACTCCACCATTTCGGCACAATAGACGGTGTGCATACGGCGCTTATGGAGCGCATGATTGCCGAGCTAGTCGAGAAGGTCATGGCGATCGAGCTGACAGAAGACACTGAAGTGTCCCGTGCTCAGGCATTGACGACGTTGTTTGAAGCGTTCGAGCAGAAACAGGCATCGAAGTTGGCCGCCTGGCTGGAGCTGACACATCAGGCAGGAAGACTAACCAATGTGAGGCAGGTCGTGCGCGATGTGACACGCACGAAGTTTCACCATCAGAATGTGCCTGAAGACGTCGTAGAAGATGTGATGCTCGTCTGTATCACGTTGGCGCTCGGTGTCGGACTTTTCGGGCAGACCTTGAGTGAAATGCTCGCCAAGCCGCCAAGTCGTGCCAAGGAAATGGCTCTATCAGTGCTTATGCTTGGCCTCAGACAGTTGGAGGCGGAGCGAAAAGGCTAAAAGCCTTCAACGCCGAAGGCTTCCAGCAATTGTTCGGCTGCGGCAGATGCGGGAATAGCGCCTGTCTCAACTCCGTGTTTCATTGCCGCGAGCTTGGCCACAACATCCGGATGAGAGCGGAACGCGGCCATCAGCCCGTCCTGAATGAGCTCGTTCATCCATGTGAGTTGCTGGTCTGCGCGGCGTTTATCCCGCGATCCTGACTCTTCAGTCTTCTTCTTATGAAGTTCGATCGTGTCCCAGAGCTCTTTCAGACCATCGCCTGTTGCGCCTGCGCAGGTCAGAACGGGCGGCGACCATGACGGGTCTACCGGCTCCAGAATATGCAGCGCATTCTGGTAATGGCGCTGGGCGCGTTTGGCTGCTTTTTCGTCGATATCAGCTTTGTTGACGGCAATCAGATCAGCAACTTCCAGCACACCTTTCTTGATGCCCTGCAGGTCATCGCCCGCATTCGGCAGCATCAGCACCAGAAAGAAGTCCACCATATTGGCGACAACAGTTTCAGACTGGCCGACGCCGACCGTCTCCACCAGGATTACGTCATAACCGGCCGCTTCACACAGGAGCAGGCTTTCCCGGGTTTTGCGCGCGACCCCGCCAAGCGTCTCACCAGCAGGTGAGGGACGGACGAAAGCTTTTTCATCCACCGAAAGACGGGCCATGCGGGTCTTATCGCCAAGAATAGAGCCGCCGGAGCGCTGCGAGGTCGGGTCGACGGCGAGCACGGCAACCTTATGCCCCATCTCGGTAAGCATGGTTCCGAACGCGTCAATAAAGGTGGATTTGCCGACACCTGGTACGCCGGTAATGCCAATCCGCTGACTTTTGCCGGTTTCGGACATGACAGAAGACAGAAGCTTTCGCGCTTCGGCCTGATGGTCCGTGCGGCGGCTTTCAACGCGGGTGATGGCGCGGGCAAGGCCCCGGCGTGTGCTCAGATCGACTTCCATGATGGTTCAGTACGCGTCTTCACCGCGCTCATCAAGCAGGGCGCGGCTGTGTCGCACGCTGGCGCGAACGATTTTTACGGGCGCATCAGATGAGAGATCCAGAACCCAATTGAACAGGGGGGGAGGCAGTGCGTCGGTTTCATCCGTCAGATCGTTTTCCAACGTTATTGCCAGAGCCGGCGCGCCGGTGGTCTTTGCCTGTGCTGCCTGCCAGACGAGATATTTGAAGAAGCGCCGGAGGTCACTCTGATCATCCGGATCAAGGTCCAGCAACTGGCAGAGTTCGGCATAGCTTTCTGCTTTCGATTGAGACTCCACAGGAAAGGGCGGTGGCGCGGACAAAATCGAAAGTACCCGCGCAACTTCGCTGGCGTTCAACTCGCTCATCAAATCCGAGGCAGTTTCGCAGAAACGGGTCGCATCACCGGCTTGCAGGTTCTGCTGGTGTGCCCACAGGTCTCGCAAGCGGGAGAGGATTTTGATGTCGTCCTGAACGTTTGCAAGCTTCAAATGGTTCAGCACACGCAGCCAGTCGCGCGCATCCATTTCGAAGCCTTTTTTGAGAACAGGGCTCGAAGGCGGCAGGATTTCGCTCATTTTCAGATGACGGGCTTCGGGCATGGCATTCACCCGAAACGGTAGCTCACATTTCAGGATGCGCAGGGCGACATCAATGCGTGCGTGATCGGACAGGGGAAAGTGCTGGCTCTTATGCATCGCAGGTAACTTAGGTGGCCAGCGACAAAATGCCTATGAAATCCTGCACGCTCGCGCGGGAAAGTCTGATATTAGAACATCATGAAATGGTGATTTTAGATCAGGGGATTCATGATGAGCTACACCGATAAAATCCGCGACATGCGCAGCGAGTTGCGAGAACTCAACAAGACCATTCCGGACGCAACGCAGGGATTCGGCACTCTCTCTAAGGCTGTAAAAGACAATGGCGTTCTGAGTCTTAAGGAAAAAGAGTTCGTTGCCCTGGGCATGGCCATCGCACAGCGCTGCGAGCCTTGCATCAACTTCCACGTCGAAGCTCTGATGAAGGCGGGCGGCACGCGTGAAGAGCTCGGTGATGTGCTGGCCATGGGTATCCAGATGGGCGGTGGTCCGGGCCTTATGTATGCCGGACATGCGCTCGCATGTTGGGATGAACTTGCAGCTAAAGAATAAATACTCTGACATTTCTGTGTTTACTGCATAAACATGCTTCTGGTCGCGACGGATGTAATTAGTTTATTCGTGAGACTTGGGATCGTGGGGACGATTTCCGACGATAATTAACGAGGTTTTGTATGCGGTTTCGATGCCTGCTGGGCGCTGTGAGTATTGGCGCCCTCTTATCTGCTTTTCCTGCTTCCGCGCAGGAGGCTCCACAGGATGATCAGGACCGCGTGCTATCGGAGGTTCAGGTCACGTCTACCCGTCTTCGCGGGACGGCAGTCAGCGGCATTGAGCCAGAGCAGACACTGACGACTGCGGATATCGAAGCCTATGGCGTTTCTTCAATTGAAGAACTGATCGCCGAACTCGGTCCGGAACTGGCAAGCAGCCGCGGTCGCGGCGGCGGAGATCACGTTTTTCTGGTCGATGGCGTTCGTATCGCTAGTTTTCGTGAAATCCGTTCTTATCCGCCCGAAGCCATTGAACGGATGGACGTGCTGCCCGAAGAAGCAGCCCTTCAATACGGCTATGGCGCGAACCAGCGTGTCATCAATATCATTCTGAAGCCGGACTTTTCGGCCTGGACGTTCAGTCTTGAATTTGGCGGGCCGGTTGAGGGCGCAGGGCAGCGCGGCGAGTTTGATGTCGACTATCTGGGCATAGCTGATGGCCGACGCTCCAGTGTCGATGGCGAGATTGAAGTCGATAACGCTATTCTGGAATCTGATCGCGGCCTTGGCGATCCGCTTGCAGGCGCAAACAGCCTGCGCGATGAAAGCCAGTCTCTGGAAATTGGCGGCAGCACGCATAGAGGTGTTTTCGGCAATGTCGGGATGACACTGTCTGGCGATATCGAAATTTCCGAAGGTGAAGAACTGCTGGGCTTTTCAGAGCAGGATTTTCTGCTTCCTGCAGCAAGCCCCTTCTCTACTACGGGCACTGACGAGAGTTTTACCCGATACATCGGCGTGCCGGGTGTTTTGACGCAGACAAGCGATTCAACAAACGCCAATATCAACCTCACTTTCACCCGCGATGTGGGCGACTGGTTCGTCACGTCTACGACAAGTCTCGGACACAACACATCGACGACTGAAACGGACCGCGCGCCGGACGTGACGGGCTTTCAGGCCGCGCTCAATGAGCTCGACCCGACGGTTGCGCCGACAGCTGACCTGTCACCCTTTGTTTCTTTAAGTGAAGAGCGCACGGAGCGGACAACGGATACTTTCTCGACGAACTTGCTGGCTAATGGTGATCTCTGGGAGATTACTGGCGGCTGGGTTGGTGCAGGCCTGAGTGTTGATCTCAGTCATGCGAGCCGTAGTTCCGAGACCGATTTCAATGGCACCCGCACGACAAGTTCGCTCGATCGCCAGATTGCCAAAGTTCAGGGTAGTTTCGACTTCCCGCTGATTGTCTCGGATATGGATATTCCAGGCTTTGAGAGTCTGGTGGCAAACGCGACGGTGAATGCGAGTAACTACTCCGATTTCGGCACATTGTTCGGGTTTGACGGCACGCTGAGCTGGTCTCCTGTCGAAGATATCCGCATTCTGACCTCTTATACCTTGGAAGAGGGCGCGCCGAGCATGTCCCAGCTTGGTGATACGTTGAGTGTTACCCCCAATGTGGAGATTTTCGATTTTGTGCAGGGCGAGTCCGTACTTGCAACGCGCATCTCCGGCGGCAATGACCAGCTGATTGCCGATACGCGTCAGGTCTGGAAAGCGAGCGTCGAGTGGGAGCCGCTCGATGAGACTGACCTTGACCTACGTTTGACATATACCGACAGCCGTATTGATGATCCGATCGGGGCTTTCCCGAGCGTTGACGCGGCAGTTGAGGCTGCTTTCCCGAACCGGTTTGTGCGCGATGCCAATGGTGATTTGCTCAGTGTGGATCTGCGTCCTGTAAACTATGTTGAAGAAACTCGTCGCGATATTCGCTGGCAGTTGACCTTCCGTGACAGTTTCGCCGAGCCTGAACGGCCGCAGCGTGGAGCGCGTGTCGAGGGCCGTACGCCTCCGTCTTCCGGTTCTGGCAATGCCCGGCCAGGCGGCGGTCCACCACCGTCTGCGCGTGGCGGCGGTCGTCCCCGTGGGGGCATGATGGGGCGACGTGGTCCGCCTGCAGGCGGGCGTTTGTTCGTATCTCTCAGCCATACGATAAATCTTAAAGACCAGCGCGTGCTGGCTGACGGCTTTCCCGTTCAGGATTTCCTGAATGGCGCGGCATCGGGCCTTGGTGGTCAGCCTGAACACGAAGTGCAACTGACAAGCGGTGTGTTCTATAAAGGCTATGGCGCGCGGTTAAGCGCGAACTGGCAGAGCGCGACGGAAGTCGACACATCAAGCAGCGTTCTGAAGTTTTCAGATCAGACCAGCGTCAATCTTCGCTTCTTCCACAGTGTGACCGATCAGACATTCATTGGTCGCAATGTCGAATTGCTGCGCGGTACACGCTTCTCGCTGGAGATTGATAACCTGCTCGATGATGTCGTCACGGTGACTGATAATACCGGTGTGATCCCGCTTCGTTACGAAGGAAATCGCCTCGATCCGGTTGGCACGCAGGTAATGTTCTCCGTGCGCAGGCAGTTCTGATCGCAGGATATTGCCTTACAGGCCTAGCTCTGTCAGTCCCGGGTGGTCATCAGGGCGGCGGCCTAGAGGCCAATGGAAAAGCCGGTCTTCCTCGCGAATAATCAGGTCGTTGATGCTCGCATAACGATATTTCATCAGACCTTCTTCATCGAAGACCCAGTTTTCATTCCCGTAAGACCGCATCCACTGGCCGTCGTCCATCTGCCACTCATAGGCATAACGCACTGCAATACGGTTTTGCTGCCAGGCGAATAACTCTTTGATCAGCCGGTAGTTAAGCTCTGTCTGCCATTTGATGGTCAGGAAGCGGACGACTTCCAGTCGGCCTCTGACGAACTGATTACGGTTTCGCCAGACGGTGTCGACTGTATACGCCAGCGATACGTCTTCGGGTTTTCTGCTGTTCCATCCATCTTCAGCCTTACGGACTTTTTCGATGGCGGTTTCCTGCGTGAAAGGTGGGAGTGGTGGTCTCATTTGATACCTCCTTCATTGCTCGTGCGGATTACTTCAGGGGTGGTAAGGGCGGTTCCGCCCGATCAAATCGGGAGGCATCAAACAGGGGGAACTAGACTGCGAGTTCTTCTGCGACCGGGAAGTCTACTTCTGTGTCGAGAACCGAGTTTGCGTAGTTGGTGAAAACATTCACTGCGACGAGTGCGATGATTTCAACGATAGCCGCATCGCTGTAACCCGCTGCACGGAATGTATTGAGTTCGTCAGCAGCAACGTGACCACGCTTCTCTGTGATTGAGAGCGCGAAGCGGACAGCAGCATCTGCTTTCGCGTCTGTTGAGCTGCCTTTGCGGTTTGCCTGAATCTCAGCGTCTGTCAGTTTGGCGAGGTTGCGACCAAGATATGTGTGTGCCGCGAGGCAGTAGTCACAGCCGTTCGCTTGGGCAACGGCGAGAGAAATACGCTCACGTGTTGCAGCAGACAGCTCGCTACGGCCGAGCGCGCCGTTAAGGCCAAGAAACCCTTCCAGAGCCACGGGGCTTGTTGCGACGATGCGGAAAAGGTTCGGAACGCTACCGAGTTGTTTTTGAACGGCTGTGAGAAGCTCCTGAGAGGCTGCCGGTGCGTCTGAGATGCTTGCTGGTGTTGGAATTCGGGACATTGTATTTTCCTGTCTGGGGTTTTGCCGATTGCGTTTTTTCATCGGCGATGACAAGAAGATAAGAATTCCAGTTTGAAGAATAATCTTGAAATTCGGAAAGATATAATTTCATAAAGTGGAATTAATATGGACCATCTGAAACACCTGGGCGTCTTTATAGCCATCGCGGACACAGGCAGCCTTGTAGGCGCGGCGCGTCGGCTCAATCTCAGCCCGCCGACCGTTACGCGCATTCTGAGCGATCTTGAAGCGGGACTGGGCGTACCTTTGTTCCACCGGACGACGCGCGCTGTCGTGCTTACAGATACTGGGCAAAGCTTTTTGGAAGACGCGCGTCGGATTGTTGCTGATTATGACAACGCTATCGACAACGCTCGTGGCGCCCGAATTGCGCCAACCGGAACGTTGCGCGTTACCGCTTCCATGCTGTTCGGTCAGCACTATGTGCTGCCAATCATCCAGAAATACCTGGGTATCTATCCCGATGTTACGGTCGAGGCGACGTTCGTCGACCGCGTCGTGAATATTGTGGATGAAGGCTTCGACATTGCTGTTCGCATTGGCCAGCTAAATGATTCCAGCCTTCTGGCGTCTCGCGTTGGTTCGGTTCGCCATGTCGTGTGTGGCTGTCCAGAATACTTTGCGTGGAACGGGCTCCCCTCCAAACCGGAAGACCTGAAAAAGCACGATATCATCTCGGCCGGGGTTTTGTCGCCTACCAATGACTGGACATTTGCCGGAGGTGAATCCGTACGCGTTACGCCGCGCCTGCGCGTGAACAGTATTGCGAGTGCCATCGCGGCTGCGAGAACCAGCTGGGGAATTACGCGTGTGCTGTCTTACCAGATTGGGGAAGAGCTGGATGGTGGCGGCCTGAAGACAGTTCTGGAAGAATATGAGCCTGAAGCTCTACCCATTCATATCATCCATCCGGAGGGGCGTGCCGCGTCGGCCAAAATTCGAACTTTCATGTCGATGGCCACAGAAACCTTGCGAGCGAACCCGTATCTCAATCGGTAGAAGCTTGATGAAAAGCAAAAAGGCGATCGTAATGACCGCCCTTTTTCGTATCTTTACTCTGCGGCCGCCGAGTGGCCAAGTGTCGGGCCAAGCTTCTTCAGAAGATCAATGGCCGCTTCGGCAATCACTGTGCCCGGTGCAAAGATCGCCGCAGCACCTGCTTCATAAAGCGCGTCATAGTCTTGCGGCGGCACCACGCCGCCCACGACGATCATGATTTCCGGCGCGCCTTGATTGGCCAGAGCCTTTTTGAGTTCAGGCACGAGGGTGAGGTGACCTGCCGCCAGTGAAGAGGCCGCCACAATGTGCACATCGTTTTCGACCGCCTGTTTCGCTGCTTCATCCGGTGTCTGGAAGAGTGGGCCGATATCTACGTCCCAGCCAAGGTCAGCCATACCGGACGCAACAACCTTCTGGCCGCGATCGTGGCCATCCTGACCCATTTTCGCGATGAGGATACGCGGGCGACGGCCTTCAGCAGCTTCGAAATCGTCAGCCAGCTTGCGGGCTTCTTCAACCTTGTCAGATTTTGCAGTCATACCGGAAGCATAAACCCCCTGAATGGATTTGATAACGGCCTGGTGACGGCCGGTGACTTTCTCGACAGCCTCGGAGATCTCGCCAACCGTCGCTTTTACGCGCGCAGCCTTGATTGCGAGGTCGAGAAGATTGCCTTCGCCGCTCTCTGTTGCGCGGGTAATCGCGTGAAGCGCCGCATCAACATCTGTCTGGTTACGCTCTGAGCGCAGGCGCGCCAGCTTGTCGAGCTGCATGCGGCGTACGTTTGCGTTGTCGACCTTCAGAACCGGCACGTCTTCCGGCTCGTCCATGCGGAATTTGTTCACACCAACAACAGTTTGAACACCGCTATCGATGCGTGCCTGAGTTTTTGCAGCCGCTTCTTCAATGCGCAGTTTAGGCAGGCCTTCTTCAATGGCCTTCGCCATGCCGCCCATCTCTTCAACCTCGTTGATGTGTTCCATCGCTTTGTTCGCAAGGTCATGGGTGAGGCGTTCGACATAGTAAGAACCGCCCCATGGGTCGATCAGGTTCGCTGCGCCGGCTTCCTGCTGCAGGAAGAGCTGGGTGTTCCGCGAAATGCGCGCAGAGAAATCTGTCGGAAGCGCGAGGGCTTCATCGAAGGAGTTGGTGTGAAGAGACTGCGTCTGGCCACCGGCCGCCGCCATGGCCTCAAGGCAGGTGCGGACAACGTTGTTGTAAACGTCCTGAGCAGTGAGAGACCAGCCGGACGTTTGTGAGTGCGTACGCAGAGAGATGGATTTGGAGTTTTTCGGGTTGAACTCTTTCTGTACGAGGTTCGCCCAGAGAAGGCGCGCAGCGCGCATTTTGGCAACTTCCATGAAGGTGTTCATGCCAATCGCCCAGAAGAAGCTGAGGCGCGGCGCAAAAGCGTCCACGTCGAGGCCTGCGGCCACACCTGCACGGATATACTCGATACCGTCCGCGATGGTGTAGGCAAGCTCAAGGTCTGCCGTCGCACCGGCTTCCTGCATGTGATAGCCGGAAATCGAGATTGAGTTGTATTTCGGCATGTTCTGCGAAGTGTAGCCGAAAATGTCCGAAATGATCCGCATGCTCGGGCGCGGCGGGTAGATGTAAGTGTTCCGCACCATAAACTCTTTCAGAATGTCATTCTGAATGGTTCCAGAGAGCTTCGCCTGATCGACGCCCTGTTCTTCAGCCGCAACAATGTAGAGCGCCAGAACCGGAAGTACGGCGCCGTTCATCGTCATAGAGACGGACATCTCATCGAGCGGAATGCCTGCAAACAGCGTACGCATGTCGTAAATGCTGTCGATGGCCACGCCTGCCATGCCGACATCGCCAAGAACGCGCGGGTGGTCTGAGTCATAGCCACGGTGCGTTGCAAGGTCGAAAGCAACAGAAAGGCCTTTCTGACCCGCCGCGAGGTTGCGACGATAGAAAGCGTTGGAATCTTCAGCTGTAGAGAAGCCCGCATACTGGCGGATTGTCCATGGGCGCTGCGGGTACATGGTCGGGTAGGGACCACGCGCAAACGGGGCAAGACCTGGATAATCATCAAGGAAGTCGAGGCCGGCCGTATCAGCCGCGGTATAAACTGGCTTTACGCCAATCTCTTCCGGTGTTTGCCAGATATCAGCGTCTGAGAAAGACGGACGCGCTGCCTGATGGCCAGACGCAGAGCCAAGATCGATTTTTGTGAAATCTGGATGTGTCATGATATGTCCTGCTCGCGTGGTATGCAAAAATATGGGTTGGCTAGGTACTCGAAGTTCCAACGGTCGTCGGTTAAGTCTGACACACGGGCTACTTCGATAGGCGTTTCGTGAACAACACTGATGTCGATCATCTCAGCGTATTGGGCTCTGAGGGCGTTCAACTCTTCATGTGGCAGGGGAAGTCCACTTCGGTCAGCAGAGACTATTGTGCGGCTTGTCGATGTTGCGAACATCGACCGTTCGCGAACGATGAATTCGCGAGTGGTTTCCACATTGCAGGAAATATCCGAATTCAGTTCAATGCAGTTGTCGTGACTGGTGGTGGTCGTCCATGACGTGCCGCCAGAAATCTGTATCAGAATATTCTTCGGTCTTGGAATTTGGTTCCACGGAGGAAGACCAGGGCGTTCTTCACAGGCCCACTCACCATTTAGGTTCGACCAGTCGATATCGCCCCCAGATTGTGCATTTGCAGGCAGCACGAATGCCGTCAGTCCGACGCCAATAAAGAAGAATCCCAGAACTTTCACTGCCCGACCGCCTCGTACCTTAGTTGGCGCGAAACGATCTACTCTGCGTCGTTTGAGCAAACGGCGGGAAGAGAATATCGGGAAGAAGCCGAGACCTAGCATGAACTATGCTTCGCTCAGGCCAAGTTCAGCATGGGCGATTTCGAGTTTATCGAGCACGTTCACGCCAACAAAGATGAAGTCATCAATGCCTGCCTCGCGATAACCGGCTTCTGCCTCCCCCGGCTTACCGGCAAGATAGATGCGGGCGTCGTCGCGTGCACCGCGCAGGGCTTTGGCTGCAGCGCCCGCCTGTTCGGCGTAAAGGCCGTCCGTTCCGCAAATACATGCGAGCAGGGCACCGCTGGCTTTGTAGTCCTCGGCCATTGCGTCGAGGCTGTCATATGGCGCGTTGGACGGCACGGTGGTGATGCCGCCTGCAGCGAAGAAGTTCGCGGTGAAGCTTGCACGGGCGTTGTGCTCCGCGATGGAACCAAGGCAGGCAAGGAAGATTGCCGGGCGTGTGCCTGTCTTCTCTGTCTGTGCATCAGCGAAGTCGCGCAGATGCTCAAACGGCTCCGAAACGCGGATCGGGAAGAGCGGGTCGCAATGCGCGTGGTCAGATGCTTCGTGCGGCAGGAGCGCTGCCAGTGTTGCACCGTCTTTCGCCGCGGAGACAAGCGCGTCGAATTCACGGCTCGTCGGGATCGGGCCGGTCACGTGCGTTGTGACCTTAGGAAGTGTCGATGTGTCGACGATTTTCGGGTCTTCTTCGTCGATCAGAGCGTATTCGCTGACACCTGTAATCGCCTGTTTGCGACGCGCGATAGATGTCATGAGTTCATTGCGGGCTTCTGCGAGCAGAGCGCGGAAATCACCACTTTCAAGCGCTGCAATGACCCCGCCTTTGCCTTCAATATCCTGAAAGATGCCCCATGCAGCCTGAGCAATGTCATTGGAGATTTTCTCGATAGCCCATGTACCGCCAGCCGGGTCGTTCACCTTGCCGAGCGAGCTTTCTTCCTGAGCCATGATCTGCGTGTTGCGACCGATACGTCGAGCCATGCTGTCAGCCAGACCGATCGCATCGGTGAACGGGCGCAGCGTAACAATGTCCGCGCCGCCAACACCGCCCGCAAAGCAGGCTGCCGTATTGCGCAGCATATTCACCCACGGGTCACGCTTGGTAAGCATGCGGCGGGACGACACTGCCTGAATTTTCATGGAGAGCGGCTTGTCACCGAAGGCTTCGGTCACGCGTGCCCAGAGGCGACGCAGCGCGCGGAGCTTCGAAATTTCTAGCGCGTAGTCAGGGCCGACCGCGATGCAGAAGAGTAGCTTCGCATTCGCTTCTTCAAGCGAGAGGCCCGCGTCGAGAAGCGTGCGTAGATAGGTAACGCCGCTCGCGATAGTGAAGGCAAGTTCCTGCGCTTCTGTGCCGCCGGTTTCGTGGGCCGGACGGCCATCCACCCGGATAAAGGTAGACGCGGAGAAGCGATCTGCCGCTTTTACGAAAGCTGCTGTATCTGAAAGCGCTTTGTCCGCGGCGACGGAGAGCTCGCCAGACCGCGACAGTTCACCAATCGGATCTACGTTAAACGAGAAGAGCTGTTTGGACGCGTCTTTGCCTGTTTTGTCGGACCAGGCCGCAAGCAGCGCAGCGCCTTCTAGGCCATAGCCTTCCTGCGCTGAATTTGAGAGGGCAACCGGCGCGAGGTCTGTCATCACGCCATCAAGCACGACAGAAAGATCATCAACAGACTGAATGGCAACGCCGTGACGTCCGCTTGCGTCAATGCGCAGCTCGATAGAGCTAACGCCGCGCTCAAGGTCTTTCATCAGATCTGCATGTGCTACCTTCAGGTCCGGATGATCAACAACGTGGCGGATATCCCATGGCAGATAAGAATCTTTGACAGTATCGGAACCGCGAACAAATGGCGCCTGACCCGGCAGGCCATTCGGGTCGGATGTCGACGGCCAGTCGCTTTCGCGGTAGAGAGGTTTAATGGTGATGCCATCGCGTGTTTTGCGCTGCAGCGCTTCAGGACCTTTGCCTTTCAGGGCCTTTTCGACCAGAGCGCGCCACTGCGCCTCTTCTGCTGTTGGAAAAGCAGCGCTGAAACCCGTCAGATCACTATCGGCCATGGAAGTCCCTCTAACACTTGTCTTGTCTTTTGGATGGACAAAGAAAGCGTATTGGGCCGCACGTCAAGGGGCGAAGCATCGCACTTTCGCCGCACTGCAGCAGAGAGCCCGGGGTGCGTTGTGGAGAGTGTCGTAGCGTTAAATAGCCTAGGTTGTTGAACTCGCGGCGACGATTGCTGGCGTTGTTGCAGCAACGATAAGGGCTGCTTTTACGGCGCGTACAGCTTTGATGGTGCTGTCGGTGAGGGCGATGTCACCCTTGGCAATGTCCTTGATGCGATCTTTATTTTCTTTCAGTCGCGATTTGTCGAAATTCTTTGCGAGCAATTCGACTTCTTTGGTTAATGCAATGACGACACAATCGCGCGCATCAGGTGTTTTGCCATCGAACATCACGCTGGCGAGATGAGCGCAGAGTGTCTGCTCGAAACGCGGATTTGCCTGAGGGTAATTCGTCCAGCTGAAAACGAGGAAAGATTTCTCATGCTCTTTCAGAATGCCACGTTCGACGAGTCTCTCGGCCAGTAGACGTAAGATCTTTGTCTTTCCACCAAGCCCGCTAATCAAGGTTTGGGCTGATTTTCCGCTTCCCTTACGCTCGAAATAGCCCATGGCTTCATCAAGAAACGCGTCGCCGATCGGTGATGCGTCAACGATATTGATCTTTTTCGGCTTTACTTCGTCCTGTTCAAGCTTGCCCTGAAGAATCAGCTCAATGAGAGCTGCGCCCGCAATCGCATAATCAGTGAAGCTACCTTGCTTTACGCCGGTTTCATCATGGCGTGAAAGGAGCGCAATTCGTTCTGGGAGGTTGATGGCGAGGTCGGGGTTTTGGCTATTAAAAGTATCAGTCATGTTCGGCAGTTTAGCACAATATTATTGAAAAACAATATCAATGTATCGAAATACGAATATTTCTCGATTTGTAACACGGACGCGAAGTCTGCCATGAATTTACGCCTTGACTGCAATTGAGAATTATTCTTAATTAAGATTATCGCTGATATTCGCAGAAAGGACATTCCATGGAACAGGACTGGCAGGCGCGGGGCGACACGGCGCAATCGGAACGACTACGTGACTGGCTGGAGAGCCAGTCTTCAGTGCTCGGCTTCTGGATTGATCGGCTGATAGAGAACGGAGATGCAGAAATGCTTGGCAGGCTCGAAAGCCATCGCCAGGAGCTTCAGGGTTTACTTGTCCGCCTCGGCTGAGCGTATTTCGCGATGCTTGGAAATAAACGTCTGTATCTGGTCGACGAAATAGTCTTTCGGCAGGTCGTCTTTGGAGATTGATCCGACAAAGCGGGAATAGTCCGCTGAGGTGGAAAAGTTCAGTGGCGACATCCCTGAGAACAGGATGATCGGCCCATGATATGTCTCCGCCAGAATTCCCGCATTCTCGCCCGGGGAGCGGTCATCGCTCAGTCTGCCGTCCAGAAGGATCGCATCGAAAGCGTTCAGTGTCAGTGCGGTGACAGCCTCTTCTATGGAGGCGACAGCTGTCACTTTGTATGCGCCTTTACCCCATTTGTTCGCAAACAGCTCAACCAGACGTGAAAACGCCGGATGGTCATCGACCAGCAGAACCTGCGTAATCTGCGCAGCGTCAATTGCGGTGACGGGTTGAGTCATATGAGAAACGAGACCGATTTTAGCTTGGAAGTCGTACGTGTTCTAACCAAAAAGACTTAATGAATGCCCCTATCTCGTCATAGCCGGACAGGTTGTCGGGTTTTGATAGAAACGCATTCGCATGAAACTCGTAAGATAAATCTACGTCTTTCTGATCCGTAGAAGTTGAAAGCACGATCGTTGGGATCTTCTTCCAATCTTTGTGGTCCCGCAGTCGCCGAATCAGTTCATGGCCATTCATGCGTGGCATATTGAGATCGGTCAGGATGATTTTCGGTCTTGGACCGTCTTCCAGACGTTTGATAGCGTCCGCGCCATCGCGAGCGAATTCCAGCTGAATGCTGTCATCAGCTTTGCGGATCGCGTTCGAAATGAAGCGCGTGTCGAATGAGTCGTCATCGACAATCAGGAGGGATGGCGCAGCTGTCATAAAATCAGTCTCAAAGTTCTCATATGCGAAATGACACGACGAAACGTGCACCGGAGTTGAAGTCCGGGTCAACATACAGATCTGCATTATGTAAAGCGCAGATCTTCCGACTAAGGGATAGGCCAATGCCTGCACCCGGTATTCCATCATTATGTTGAAGGCGTTTGAATGGCTCGAAAATCATTGTTCGCGCGTCCTCAGGTATGCCTACGCCGTTATCTTCAAAGAAGATTTTAATTGTGCGATCTGCGATGTTTGATCTTGCCCAGATGCGGATCGTCAGCTCGTCTGTTTCGGCGTATTTGCATGCGTTTCCGATCAGGTTTTGGAAAAGCTGGGTGAGCAGGCTGGAATTGCCCGTCACTGGGGGAAGGTCATCGATGATGAGATGGGCATTCGCATCCGACAAGTGATGTTCGACCTGTGATGAAGCGATAGCAACGACCCGTGAGAGCTCGCATGGCTCCATTTCTATCTTCTCACTGTCCAGACGGAACAGATCGAACAGATTGCGCACCATTTCGCGCATCCGTTTCAAACCGGTCTCGATTTCTGTCAGATACTCATGAGCGTCTTCAGGCAGGGAAACATTATTCGCCTCAAGATCGACGCGTAACAGTTCACTGAACAGTGAGGCCTGACGTAGTGGGGCTTGCAAGTCGTGAGCGGCGACGAACGCGAAATCCGCCAGGCTTTCATTTAGCCGTGCTAGTTTTGCCTCATTCGCTTTGAGTTCTGTTATGTCTGTTGCGACGGCCAGAATAAAGCGCTGGCCATCGCGTGATGTCATCGGGATTTTATCTGTCGATATCCAACCTTGCTTGCCGTCCTTCGGTGCATAAGATTCTATGATATTGCGACGGGCTTTGCCGCTTTCGATAACGTCCAGATCATCCGCCAGATACTTGGCGGCCATCTCAGGAAACAGATCTTCGGTTGCCTTGCCTTCTACCTCTGCCGGATCAGACAGGTTGACCGACTCAAGTGCTGCCTTGTTTGCCCGCAGGACTGTGTTCTTGTCATCTTTGTACCAGATGCGCGCAGGTACGTTATCCAAAACGGCGCGAAGCTCTCTTGCCAGCGCGCGGTTTTCAAAAAACGCATCCTGTAATTCGATTGCCTGTCCCATATGACTGGCAATGATGTGCATAAGCTGGATCTGCCAGTCTTCAAATGGTTTTGCTCGCGCTGCCGCATCGCTGAAGCTGACTGCTCCGAAGAATTTCTCCTGAACAAAAATCGGTGCGCCGATATAACTTCTGAACGGCGCTTTATCGAAGGCTGGATGTGGCACGCAGTCTTCATCCTGAAAATCAGCGAGCGCAACCAGCTGATGATCCTCCGCGACGAGGTCGCACAAAGTGTCTTCAAGACTGACAACGTCACCTTTGGACAGGCCGATATCCGTTCCATGGAGTTCGAGAACTTCATACGTCGTGTTCGCGATGCGTGACGCAAAACCATGGGAGAGCCCTAGCGCCTGAGCGCCGATTTTCAACATTTGTTGGCGGAACCGTTGCGGATCGCTTGCGGCAATCGGCACGGTCTCGACAATTTGCTCCAGAGCGTTCTGGAAAAGGCGCTTTCCTGTGACGGTATGGAAGGTAACTGTCAGCCTGTCTTTCGAAGCTGGCCGGAAAGAGACATCAAACCAATGTGGTTTAACGCCATCTGCGCCATAGAACACCTCACGACGAATACTGATCTGCTCTTTCAGGGCTCGGCTGTAATCTTCATAATAATCCTGCTCGTTCAGAGCGGGGAACCGTTGAAGCAAAGTTTTGCCTATAAGATCGTCCGGCGTCGATCCATTAAAGTTCACGTTCGCTTCATTGGCCGCAAGAATCATAAAGTCGGTTGGCTCACCGCTTTCGTCGCGGATCGCTTCCAGAAGTAAAACGCCTGCATCAGACGAATCGAGGATCATTTGATTTATGAGCGCGCTTTCGGCAATCGTCTGGGACAGCGATTGAGCGCTACGGGCAATTTTGTGGTTCTCGATCAGGCCGGTTACGACATTGGCGAGGCTCGCCAGGCGTTGGCGGTCATTCGACGTGAATTGGCGTGGTTCGTGGTCGATCAGGCACAATGTCCCGAACACGTAGCCTTCTGCCGTGACGATTGGAGCGCCAGCATAAAACCGGATTTCCGGTTCGCCTGTCACCAGCGGATTGGACGCAAAGCGTTCATCCTGAAGTGCATCTTCAACGACGAATACGCCTGTGCTTCGGATGGCGTAATCACAGAATGCGACGCCGCGTTCTGTCTCAGTGACGCCTTCCAGCCCCTGATTTGACTTGAACCATTGCCGGTGCTCATCAACCAGAGAAATGAGCGAAACAGGTACGCCAAAAACATCGCGTGCAAGCGCAGTTATGTTATCGAAACGCGGGTCAGGCGCTGTGTCGAGAAGTTCAGCTTCACGCAGCGCTCGGAGCCTTTCGGCTTCGGTTGGGGGGTGTGCCAAAGGTGTCTCCGAGACGTTCTTCAGGGTTATCGGGATACATGTTCATTTTATTTTGCCGGTGTTCAGGCCGACCATATGTCGAAGAACCTACTTCAATGAACTTTAACCACCGGTTATCGCGGCAACTGAACTGAAGCTTACGTTAGGACAGTCTTGTCCAATGCTGGGGAGAAGCTAACTTGCAGGTGAAAAGTCTTCTGAGGAAACCAAATATGTCCGTACCTGCTATCTTCGACAAAATGCGTCTGCCGATTATCGGATCGCCGCTATTCATCATTTCTCAGCCGGAGTTGGTGATTGCGCAGTGTAAGGCCGGTATTGTCGGTTCATTCCCGTCATTGAATGCGCGTCCTGCCAGCCAACTCGATGAATGGCTTGACCAGATTACCTCTGAATTAGACAGCTATAATAAAGCGAATCCGGACCGCCCGGCAGCGCCATTTGCGGTGAACCAGATCGTCCATAAGTCAAATGACCGTCTCGAGCATGACGTTGAAATGTGCGTGAAGTACAAAGTGCCGTTTGTGATCACATCGCTGGGCGCGCGCGAAGAGGTCAATCAGGCGATCCACTCATATGGCGGCATCGTTATGCACGACATCATCAATGTGGTGTTCGCGCACAAAGCGCTTGAGAAAGGCGCAGACGGATTGATTGCTGTTGCAGCCGGTGCGGGCGGGCACGCTGGCAAGCTCTCACCTTTTGCTCTTATTCAGGAAATCCGTGAATTCTTCGATGGCCCGCTGGCGCTTTCTGGTTCCATCGCAAATGGCGGCGCTGTTGCGGCTTCGCTCGCTATGGGCGCTGACTTTGCCTATATGGGCTCTGCGTTTATCGCGTGTGACGAAGCTGTAGCAGTCGATGGCTACAAAGATATGATCGTCGATAGCGCTGCGAAAGACATCGTGTACTCCAACCTCTTTACTGGCGTTCATGGCAACTATCTGGCGCCATCCATCGCCAAAGCGGGCCTTGATCCGAACGACCTGCCGGAAAGCGATCCGTCCAAAATGAACTTCGGCTCTGGCGGTAATCAGAAGTCCAAAGCATGGAAAGACATTTGGGGCTGTGGTCAGGGCATTGGCGCGATCAAAAAGCGTGGCCCTGTTTCTGAGTATGTCGACAAGCTTGAAGCAGAATACAAAGCAGCGATTGCGGCTCTGTCTCGCGGTGAAGCGGCTAACCTGAAAGCTCTGCTGCAGAACGCGTAAAACGATCCAACGCTGACAATCTGACACCAAGACTGCCGCTCTTCCTAGCTGAGGAGCGGTTGTTTTGTCTGATTTTACCCCCATTCTGGGGCTACCTTATCTTCTGTCCAATCAGGCACAGAAGCATGTCACCTTAAACGAAAGTTTGCGCGCGCTGGATGGGCTGCTGCAGCTGGCCGTTCTGGACAGAGATCAGGCGACACCACCGTCTGGCTCGTCTGAAGGTGATCGTCATTTGATCTCCTCGGGCGCGACAGGTGAGTGGACCGGCCATGATGGTGAGCTTGCCTTGTTCTCTGATGGTGAGTGGCATTTCTTTGCGCCTCAAACCGGATGGCGCGTCTGGGTCAAGGACGAGGCGAGATTCAAAGTTTTTGATGGCGTGAACTGGCGCGAAACCACATCTGACGAGCTTCAGAATTTGGCATTGCTTGGCGTGGGTGCCACGGCCGATGCGAACAATCCACTTCTGGCTAAGCTGAATGATGCGCTGTTTACCGCAGTTGAAAGCGCAAACGGTGGCTCTGGTGATCTGCGGGTGAAACTTAATAAGGCAGTCGGTTCTAACGTCCTCTCTCTTCTCTTCCAGAACGGCTTTTCCAGTAGAGCGGAGATCGGCCTTGTCGGTGATGATGATCTGGTCGTGAAAGTATCGCCGGACGGGGCAGCTTTTCAAGAAGGGTTACGTGTCGATCATGCCAGCGGTCAGGTGAGCTTTCCGAACGGGTCACCGCAAATTCGTGAGCTGTTGAATGCGAACCGGACATATTACATCCGCACCGATGGCAGTGACGCCAATGACGGTCTTACAGATAGTGCATCAGGTGCATTCCTGACATTCGCGCGCGGTGTGGAAGCTGCATTGTCGCTGCATCACGGGACGCACGAAGTCACTCTGGAATTCGGTGCGGGAAGCTTTTCCATTGGAGGCGGATTGATCGCGGCGTCCGCAGACTATCATATCAACATTCGCGGTGTTGGGTATGACCAGACAACGCTGGATGGGAAGCTGGAGCTTTCAGGCGGCGTGATCGCCACGGTGAGGGATGTGCATGTTACGGGTGCTGGCCAGAATGCAAGCTTGCGTACGGGCTCAGGCGCGTCGCTCTCCATTCTTGGCAATGTACGCGTGTCTGAAGGAACCCATTCTCACGTTATAGCGACCGGAAACTCAACCATTTTGCTGACGCACGGCAAGGTGCGGGTTGGGGCAGGGGGTGTTTCGCTTTTTGCGTCGACGACCGGCTCTCTGATCCAGCTCTGGCCAGGCCTGCGCGTTGTTACCGAGACAGCAGCGAGCTTTTCCAATGCGGTTGCGCGGACGACAGAATGCGGTGTGATCACATGGCAGTCCGCGACGGCAGATGAAGCGCTCGGGGCGATCTCGGGAACGCGATACAGCTGTAATACAAACGGCGTCATCCAGAGTTATTCAGGCGGGGCAACCGCTATTCCGGGCACAGTCGCAGGCACCGAAACGAACGGCGGCGTTTACGCCTGACAATCACAAATCTTCAGAAAAGAATGGAGGCGCCACATGGATGGTGACTGGTTTGGAATGGCCGCAAGCGCGGCTGGTGGTGGCGTGTTCGGCGTGATCGGCACGCTGCTGGGACGCGTCGCAGGCTACTTTGAAACGAAGCAACAGCAGGCGTTTGAACGCGACCGCTGGCAGCATGATGTGGCAATGACCCGATTGCGGATGGAGGTCAGCCGTGCAGAGGCAGAGGCGGAATTACACGCTGTTCAGGCTGAAGGCTCATGGCAGGGGCTGACGGCGAGTGTTGCAGCCGATGCAGCGCTCGCGTCCGGGTATCAGTTTGTCGACGCAATAAGGGCGCTGACCCGCCCCGCGCTGACATTGCTTCTCTGGCTGATCACGGCAACTGTTTTCTTCAATGTCGATGATGCGCTGAAAGCGCGGGTGGTTGAGACGGCGGTATTTGCCGCAACGGCTGCGACGCTCTGGTGGTTTGGAGACCGGGCGAGCCCATCGGGACGACGCTATCCGGCGTAAATAGCCCCCGCCAGCAGCGTTGCTGCAGCCAGAAGCGATGCAAGTATGCGGAGCCGGACGTAAAGGATTGGATAGCCCGCATGCACATCGAACGCGAGTAGCACAAGGAAGCCTGCTGCGAGCATGTAGAGACCGGCAGGTAAAAGTGGGCCGATGCCGCCATTCATTGGGTCACCAAAAACAAGTCCCGCTGCGCCAATCATGGCTGCGAAAAAGCCCCAGAGGCTCGCAGTCACGGCTATGATCATCACGGATGTTTTCGGCTTGTCGCCTTCAATACCGAAAGCGGTGCCCCATCGGGCGCCGCCCATGAAGGACAGGATGATAGCGCCATAAATCAGCAGAGACAAAAGCGCGATCTGCCAGAAGCCGATTATACTATCCGGTTCTTCCAGACCGAGCAGGGCAGACGCCTGCCACGGCGCGAGGCTGGCCCAGCAGGATATGAAGAAGGGAAGAAGCCCAGCGAGCGTCATGCCCATGACAGCTTTGCCTGTGCGTTCAACCATGTCTGCTTACTCCGGTATGGCTAGTGATTTATCGCACCAGATAGGGCGGTTTTCCATCCATCCAAATTGCGCTGGCGCTTGTCGGCATCCATTTTTGGCTCGAAGCGCGCAGCGATGCGGCGATGTTCATGCCACTCATCCAGCGTCATCCAGCCCAGCTCGCCTGCCGCGAGCACAGCTGCGCCGAGAGCGGTCATTTCCGGATACTTCGGCTTTTCGACAGGACGGTCGGTGATGTCCGCGAGGAATTGTAGGAACCAGTCATTTTCTGCCATGCCGCCATCTACGCGTAGCTCGTCAACGCGGCAGCCATCGCTCTCAAAGGCATTGAGAAGATCGAGTGTCTGATAGGCGCTTGCTTCGAGACCGGCCCGTACGATGTGAGCGGCGCGTGTGCCGCGAGACAGGCCGGTGATCTGGCCGCGTGCATCCGGCGCCCAATGCGGCGCGCCTAGGCCAGTGAATGCAGGCACGAAATAAACGCCGCCATTGTCATCAAGGCTGCTCGCCATCTCTTCGGTCTCTGCGGCCTGAGAAATCAGGCCGAGTTCATCACGAAGCCATTTGATCACGGTGCCCGCATTGAAGATTGAGCCTTCCAGCGCCCAGTTCAGGCGTCCCTGCGCCTGAAAACCGGTCGTGGCCAACAGGCGGTTCTTCGAAACGGGAAGTTCTGTGCCTGTATTGGCAACCAGAAACGCGCCTGTGCCATAGGTTATCTTCGCTTCACCTGTTTTTACACAGCCCTGACCGACAAGCGCCGCCTGCTGGTCTCCGACCATGGACAGGATCGGGATGGCTTTGCCGAACAGGTCTTTATCCGTCTCACCAAAGCTGCCGCCAGTGGAGGCAATGCTCGGCAGTACACTCCAGGGAATACCAAAGATCTCACAAAGACGCGTGGACCATGAAGACGCTGCTAGATCCATGAGAGACGTGCGGCTGGCATTGGTGACATCGGTGGAATGTTCCCGTCCCGAGGTCAGACGTGCTAGCAGGAAGCTATCCACCGTGCCGAAAGCGGCTTTACCCGCTTCAGCGGCATCTCGCGCGCCCGGGACATTATCAAGAATCCAGCGGATTTTCGTCGCGGAAAAATATGGATCAAGAAGAAGACCGGACAGAGCCTGAACTTCTTCTGCAACGCCTGATTTGGCGAGCTCCGCACAGAAAGGGGCCGTGCGCCGATCCTGCCAGATAATCGCCGGACCGTAAGCTTCGCCAGTATCTTTGTTCCACAGAAGCGTCGTTTCGCGCTGGTTGGCGATAGCGATTGCGGCGATCTTGTCTACGCCGCCACAGTCTTCAATGACGCGTCGGCAGACTTTGAGCGTGTGAGACCAGATGTCTTCGGGGTTCTGTTCTACCCAACCGTCATTGGGAAATGTGAGACCGATCTCTGACTGGGCGACAGGTCCGGCATGCAAATCCTTATCAAAGGCAATGGCACGCGTTGATGTAGTCCCCTCATCAATGACGAGAATAAAATCGCTCACACTTTGTCTCCCTCTTATCGGTTAATATCATCAATGGGATAGAAGGATTTCGCAACATTCGAGAGGAAGAGAATTCCAAAAAAGAAAACGCCCGCAATATGCGGGCGTTTCCGTGTGTTTGATTGTGCAGTGTGTGTTAGAATGCAGCTTGCGCACCGACCAGCAGAACGTCAGTTGTCGCGTCGCGATCAGACCATGTGCTGCCATCCGGGAAGTTGCCGCCTGACACGAAGTTCAAAGGCGCAAAGCCTTCTACGTGCACCAGCTCTGCGAACAGATTGATGTTCTCGCTTACGAAACGGGAGTAGCCGAGAACCAGCTGGTTCTGACGTTCCCATGGCGCGCCATCATCGCCAGCACGGAAGTTAGAAAACTCCAGAGATACAGCATTCAGGTAACGTCCGTTCGGGTGCTGGTCGCCATAGCCGTAGCGGCCGCCGAGTGTGAACGCATGCGTGCGCTGTGCTTCATATTGGCTAAGTGGGTTTGTGGGATCCGGAACCGCAGAGCCAGGCCATTCGTCAGTCGTTGATGCGAACTCACCAAGTAGTTCAAGCGGACCGAAGTTTGCACGACCATAGACAGACCATGCTGGGTTGTTTTCCGCGCATGGGTTGAAGTGAACAACAGGATAGCCCTGACAGTAAGCAGACGCGTGTGTGTAGCTTGCGCCGACCATCGCAGAATTCTCATCGCTGAGTGCGAATGTGTAGTTACCGTCGACAGCAAAGTTGTTGACGCGGGATGGTACATTGGTGCCGCTTACCGGCGAGTTGTGCGCACGGAACTGAGAGCCGCCCTGAATAGCCATTGCGCGGAGCATCAGGCCGTCCTGCACGTAACCGACCTGAGCCCCATAAGCGAGGCCTGCAAAGGCGTGCCAGTTTGTAGAGTTCGTGAACGGGCTGACAGAATCGTTCAGGCCGAATGGGGTATAAAGTTTACCGATGGCCGCAAAGAGTGGGCTCTCGTCGAGATTGCCGAAAATCATATATGCCTGACGCGCTTCGATCTGGTTACGGCCGAGCGATGTGATCGTGCCGGATCCGAAGCTTTGTTCAGGGCTGTATTGAAGCTCTACATAACCGGTGATCCAGTCGTTCAGCTGAGCTGTCACTGCGAGGTTTGCAGAATGAATGACAGCTTCGGAAACGTTTTCGCCAATCTGGTTTGCAGATGTCGGGTGACGCATCAGATAACCGAATTTGCTGTCACGGTTGCTCTGCTGAATGTTCGCAAGTGCTGTGATCTGGCCGCTCAGTGTGAGTGAGCTTGTCAGGTCGCCGTTCTGACGCGCGCGAAGCTGGACAATTGGCTTCGTGCTGACGTCTTCAGCGTGGTCGAGAATACGGTATGAGTAGTCTACGTTTGTAGAGACGAACCCGTTCCGGTTGTTGGTTGCTGCTTCTGCAGACGTGTCAGGTACGCGTACAATGCCTTCTTCGGCGCGAAGCGAGCGGACTTCTTCGCGAAGTTCTGCGTTCTGTTGTTCCAGGCGCTCGAGGCGTTCCAGAAGTTCTTCATTTGTGATTGTTTGTGCGAACGCTGATGGCGCTGCGGCCAGCATTGCAATAGCGCTTGCGGCTGTTACTAGAGATTTCATTTGGTCCCCATATATTACGCGTTCCGACCGCGTTGCGTCCCAGACTGATCGCGGATGGCCGGTACTGATATGCAGGTTCAAAAGTTCACCAAAACGTGAAGCATTCCCTACTAATTTGCGTAGGAATCTTCAGACCGCGGCAAAAATCCGGTTTTGGTGAGCTGCGAACCCTCCCGTAAGAGCGCAGCTTCTTTGACTGTCACTCCCATAAATCGCTTCAAATTTTTCTGAAGATATGCCCCTACTTAATTCGTGGTTTTTTGGGGAGCAAGAGTATATACCGAAAATTAGGTGCCCAAAATTTAAGCGAATACTTGCAGCAAGAATGTTATCGATAACATATAATGTGGTTTAATATAGTTGCCATATTACGCGCAATCGAGATTAGGCAAAGAAAAAGGGAAGCGGCTTGGCTTCCCTTAGAATATTATTTTTATTGCGTTTTTTTAGGAATGGCACCGAGGCCGCGGCCAGGTGTGGGGGACAGGATGACGGGGCGCAGCCCGCGGTGCCATTTGACTTATTTGTAACATAATGCCCAAAAATCAACAATACTTGCCCAAAAATAATGCGCATCTTAATCACGATAAAAAACTAAACGGGGTCACGGTTTTGAATCTCTTCATAAAAATTCTGATGCTCTAGATAGATTTTTTCGAAATTAACCATGAGGACTACTGTTTTCACGGGCAATTCGTGAGTTTTTGACAGTTTCGATTCGTTTTGGATTGGCTATGCTTGGGGTTAAATTCTACGAATGCCGGACAGGAAACAATGCAGCTCTTCTATTCAAAGACATCGCCGTTTGCGCGTAAGGTGCGAGTGCTTCTCTCTGAACATGGATTAACTGACCGTGTTCAGTTGGAAGTTGTCTCAGTACTTGAGGACGCCAAGAGTACGCCGAACCCGCTGGGTAAGATTCCTTGTCTGATTACGCCTGACGGAGGCACCGTCTATGACAGCCCGGTTATTTGTGAATGGGTGGAGGCCTATGTCACAGGCGCAGACGTCACCCGCGATGACGCGTATTGGCGCATTCAGAAACTGCAGGCGCTGGGCGACGGCATCATGGATGCCGCGTTCAACACGGTGATGGAGAAGAACCGTCCAGCCGGTCAGCAATCGCCCTTCTGGAATGCCAGATGGCGTGAAGCGATTGAGCGCGGGGTTGCAGAGGCTGCAGAGCTTGTGACGCCTGTTGGGGGGCGTCTGGATCGGGGGCAGGTCGCTATTGCGTGTATGCTGGGCTATCTGGATTTCCGTATAACAGACTTCGACTGGCGAGCGACGCACCCTTCGCTGGCGAAATGGTATGAGCCCGTTTCGCAACGCGAGAGTATGGTCTCTACAGCGCCGCCGGCGGCGTAACAAAAAAAGGGCGATCGCTGATCGCCCTTTTTCTTATTTAAGCTTTACGAAGACTAGCTCGCCTGAACGCTGTCGATCCAGTTGTCGACGCGCTGTTCGAGCAGATTGAGCGGAAGACCGCCGCCGCCGAGCACCGCATCGTGGAAGCCGCGAATGTCAAAGTCGTCACCCAGAACTTCCTCTGCGTTTGCGCGAAGGTCCTGAATGAAGATCATGCCGATTTTATAGCCTGTTGCCTGACCAGGATCGGCGATATAGCGCTCGACTTCTGACAGTGCCTGCGCATCCGTGATTGCAGAGTTCTCCTGGAAGTAAGCAACAGCCTCTTCGCGCGTCCAGCCCTTCACATGAAGTCCAGTGTCTACCACGAGGCGGATCGCGCGCCAGATTTCAGAACCGAGGCGACCGAACTGGGAGAGCGGATCCTGATACGTACCCGGGATTTCCTGCGCAAAATGCTCAGTGTAGAGTGCCCAACCTTCAACATAAGCGCCGTAGAATTGCTGTGTGCGGAATTGCGGGATACCCGTCAGCTCCTGCGCGATAGCAATCTGCATATGGTGGCCCGGCAGCGCTTCGTGATAGGCGATCACTTCCAGTTCACGCTTTGGCATCGCCGTCATGTCAGACAGGTGAGCGTAATAAACGCCCGGGCGCGAGCCGTCTGGCGTGCTCGGGTAGTAGTGCTGGGCGGCGCCATCGCGCTCGCGGAAGGCTTCTACGCGGCGAACTTCCAGCTCGGCTTGCGGCAGAAGACCGAAATACTCCGGGAGTTGGGACTCGATGTTCTCGACATAGTAAGTCGCAGCATCGATATAGCCTTGTCGGCCTTCATCCGTGTTCGGGAAGTACAGGCGCTCGTCGTCTTTGTTTTCGCGCAGGAAGACGAAGAACTCCTGTAGCGTGCCCTCAAAACCGAAGTCGCGCATGACAGCGACCATCTCGCCGCGAAGGCGTGCGACTTCCTCAAGGCCGAGCTCGTGGATTTCGTCTGCCGTCATGTCGGTGGTTGTGTAGTACCCTAGACGCTGCTGGTAATACGCTTCGCCATCAGGAAGTTCGGACACGCCAAACGCCTCTTCAGTATTGGCGACGTCAGTTTCCAGCCAGTTAATCATATTGTTGTAGGCGCTGAGGAAGCTGCCGGTGAGAGCCGTTTCGACGTCTGCAACGAGCTGTTCACCACGTTCTTCTGTGATCGTGCCGGCCTCGACCAGCGCAGCAATCTTGTCTTTAGCGTCTGCGAAGATCGCAGAGTCCTCGCCTTCGGTGAACGGTGCGCCAGTCACGATATTCTGTGATTGCTCAGCCGCTGCGCGGTAGGCGAAGGCTGGTGGGCGAATACCCATCTGGGCTGCGTCTTCGGCCTGAGAAACGAGGCTGTTCAGCATCGTTGCAAAGCCGTCGAGACGTGAAATGTAGGCCAGCATATCTTCTTCGGATGATACGCCGTGGAAGTTGATCATGAACTGGGCCGGATAGGTCTGCCAGCCACTTTGTGTGAAGATGTAGCCGTGATGACGCCACTGCCAGTTTTCCTCAGCTTGCGCGAGAATGAACTCAAAGAGATCCCATGACATCTTCGCTTCGGCGTCGAGCAGGTCGTAGTCGAAATTCTCCTGCATTTCAGCGGTCGCGGCGCGTCGCCATTCAAGTTGTTCCAGCTGCGCTTCCGGGGAGACGTCGTCGATCTCGTCATAGCGTTCTTTGCGGCCGAGCGTTGTCAGCGTCATTGGGCTGAGCATCAGCTCTTCTTCGTATTTTTCGTCGAACCATGCATTCAGACGTGCCGTTTCCACAGCAACCTGTTCGGCGGTTGGTGTTGCGGCTGCCGGTGTTGAGGTTTCTGTTTGTGCGCCAGTGGTTTCGGTTTGACCACACGCGCCGAGCGCCAGCACTGCGGCTGTCGCCAGAAGAAGGTTTTTCATCGTCGGTTTCACTTTCGTGCGTTGAAGAATTGCGCGCATCCTAACGAGAATGCAGGCAAGCGAAAGCCTAAATTTATCAAATAACGATAAAGCTAGGCTTTGGTCTATTTTCAAGCAGTTAAGTCGAGTGTTTCAGGGTCTGGCTGTTCTGAACATCTTCAATCCTTTTGTTCACTCGAACCCCAGAAGATTAAGGTGAAGTGAGCCGCCGGTTTGTCTCACGGCTGTTAGTCGAAAAGGTGAAAAGTGCGAGAACTAATTGAATTTGCATGTTTTCCGGAAGGCGGCATGATGGGGCATGATTAATTGCCTCATCCATGACCATGTGTATCGCCGCCGAAGAGCAGAACTCTCCGCTTTTGCTGACAAAATCCGGTTCGTTCTTCTCGCTGATGACGGTGTTTTTCGCGTCTCGCAATCCGGCGAAGTTGTGACTGATCCGGAGATTGATATCGCCTTTGGCAATGGCGATGTCTGGTTTGGTCCGCAAGCACGGCTGTTCTTTAAGACACTATTGAGCGCGCCGAAGCTGGACTGGTTCCAGTCTTCAGCGGCGGGCGTGGATAATCCGGGTCTGCAAAAACTGCGCGCTGCTGCGAACCGGTACACGACCAATCACACCCAATCTGAATCCATGTCTGAATGGGTGCTCTGGCAGGCGCTCGACTGGCTGAAGCAAGGACCTGAGCATCGTGCTAATGCGGCTGAAGGTGTCTGGAAGCCTCTCGATCAGAAAGACATTCATGGTTCGCGCTGGTTGATCGTCGGGTATGGCTCGATTGGTAGGTCGGTTGGAATGCGTGTTCGGGCACTGGGTGGCCATGTCACCGGGCTTCGCCGCGCAGTCTCTCCAAGTGAAGGCGCAGATGTCATCCTGCCGCTCTCATCGCTGGAAGAGGAGGTCGCGAAAGCTGACATCGTTCTTCTCAGCCTGCCGCATACACCGTCGACGGAAGATATCGCGGGCGAGGATTTCTTCGCCGCGATGAAGCCGGATGCGCTGTTCATGAATATCGGAAGGGGAAAGCTGGTGGATGAAGCTGCGCTTATGACTGCGCTCGACGCAGGGCGGCCGAGCCACGCAGTGCTTGATGTGACACGTGAGGAGCCGCTACCGGCAAACCATCCGCTCTGGACGCATCCGAAGGTCACCATCACCCCGCACGACAGCCCGCAAACGCACGCGACCTTGTTGCGCGCGGATGAGACCTTCATTGCAAATCTGGCGCGATATGTAGCTGGCGAGCCTTTGGAGCACGAGCTGGATTGAGCCGAGCGACTAGCAACTGCGAACTCCACAAAGATTAACCGTGAACCCGGCAATAATTGCCGGTTTGCCGCGAATCTTAAGCGCTTTATTAACCTTTTATTCGGATTGGTTAATCGTACACGAATACGGAGTAACCTTTCATGACAGGCCTTGAAGTGCTCGACATCGGACGCGATGCTCTCTGGACGACAGTTATGATGGCTGCGCCTGCCATGATCATCGGACTGCTTGTCGGTGTCAGCATCGCGCTTGTTCAGGCGCTGACGCAGGTTCAGGAAATGACACTCGTTTTCGTTCCAAAAATCGTTGCCATCTTTATCGCGCTCCTGATCTTCCTGCCGCTTATGGGGGGCATGATTGCCGCCTTCGCGCAGGATACGTTTGCGCGAATAGCCAGTATGTAGGCGGTATTTGGAGCCGCTCCTTCCATATGTCTGGTCAGGTGGGCTTCTATTTGCTCGCATTGGATCAGTACTTATGCTCGCTCCTGGCTGGGGCGAGCAATCGATCCCTGTACGCTTTCGTCTCTCCGCGGCTCTGCTCGCGGTTTTCGCGCTTGCGCCGGGCCTAATGTCTGATCTGCCGTTACAGCCTGCTGATTTCGGGCAGGGGATATTTCTCGTGATCGGCGAAGTGTTGATCGGACTGATGCTGGGCGCGGCTGCGCGAATGTTTATGGCTGCGGCGTCTGTGGCAGGGCAGGTGACCGCTATGCATACCGGCCTTGGTTTCGCTATGCAGCTCGACCCGATGCAGCAGGCGCAAGGCAACGTATTGTCTGCCTTCTTCTCACTGATTGCTGTCGTGCTTGTGCTGTCTGCCGGTGTTCACCGCTGGATGCTTCAGGGCGCGGTGGATAGCTATATTCTGTTCCCGGTGGGCCAGTATCCGAATATGGCCGATGTGGCCGAATATGGTACGCGTGCATTCGTTGAGGCGTTTCGTCTTGGCTTGCAGATCGCCGCGCCCGCTATCGCGTTTGGTCTTATCTTCAATCTGGCGCTCGGCCTCGCGGCGCGCCTCATCCCGCAAATCCAGATTTTCTTCATAGCTCTGCCGAGCTCAATCATGATTGGCCTTGTGGTCGTGATGATCGGCATGGGCGCTGGTTTCATGACCTGGCTGAATGGTTTTGACAGGTTCCTCATGACAGGGGGAGGTGGCTGATGGCTGAAGAACAAGACCAGTCGCAGAAGACCGAAGAACCTACCCAGAAACGGTTAGACGACGCCCGAAAGAAAGGTGATGCCGTCCGCAGTCAGGACGTGCCGATCTGGTTCATGATGATGGGGATTGCGCTGCTGATCGCTGCGTCGGGACCAATCCTGCGTATGATCGCGCGACCGCTGGTGAGCCTGATCGACCATCCGCACGCATTCCGCCTTGAGCAAGGCGGTGCGATGCAACTGACCGGAGCGCTGATCTGGGCGCTGGCGCCTGCGGCGGCAATTGTGTTTGGTATCCTGACTCTGACGGCGCTCGGCGGTCACCTCATCCAGAACCGTCCTGCATGGACAGCTGAAAAGATGAAGCCGAAACTGTCCAAGCTGAACCCGATGGAAGGCCTGAAGCGCATGTTCGGTCCGCAAGGCTGGATGAACCTTGCCAAAGCGATGATGAAGCTCGTCGCGATTGCGGCGGCGCTCATGTATGCGGTCTGGCCAGAGCGGTCATTCGTGGAGCGTGCCGGCGCGATGGAGATTGCCGTCCTTGCGGGCGTTCTGCAGGATATTGCGTCCCGTCTTCTTCTGGCGGCGCTGGTGGTCGTCGGGCTTATTGCCGCCATCGATTACATCTTCCAGAAGCAGCAGTTCGACAAGAAGATGAAAATGTCCCGTCAGGAAATCAAAGACGAGCATAAACAGTCCGAAGGTGACCCGCAGGTCAAAGCCAAAATCCGACAGCTGCGTATGGAAAAATCACGTGGTCGCATGATGGCCGCTGTGCCGGACGCTACCGTGATCATCACCAACCCGACACACTATTCGATTGCGCTGCGCTATGACGATGAGACGCCTGCGCCGATCTGTGTCGCCAAAGGTGTGGACGATCTGGCGCTGCGCATTCGTGAAGTTGCTGCAGAGAACAATATTCCGCTCGTGGAAAACCCTCCGCTCGCCCGTGCGCTCTACGCACGCATGGAAGTGGATGAGACGATCCCGCGCGAACATTATGAGGCTGTGGCCAAGATCATCAGCTTCGTCATGAAGACCAAGAAAACCTGAGGATGGTGAGCCCGATGACGCTCTACTTGAAGGGAGCCGAATCGTGACACTTTTGACTGGATATGAAGTGAGTATCCCGAAATGACTGATACCGTCGACGTGAATACAGATACAAAAACCGCGAGCGACCAGGACAGTGAGACGACGCCGAAGTCGGGCGGCCTTGATCTGTTTCAGGGTGTTTTCTGGTTATCCTTGCTGGTGGCCGTCGTCGCGGCCTGCGTGGCGATCATCATTCCGGATGCCGTTGGTCAGACCGGGCCGGTGCTCCTGATTGCGCTGGCCTCCGGTGGCATGGTTTTCCTCGTATGGGTACTTCGCGGTGCAGGCAAAAAGCTCGGCCTGTTTCCATCTCGAGGCGCGACCGAGGCTGCAGCGTCAGTAAAGAAACAGCCATATTCATGGATCAGCGCGCTCGATGAGGCGATTGTTATCACTGAGAAAGGCGGCGGCGCTGTTATTGCGAACGACCATTACCGGCAGGTGATGAAAGATGTCGGCGTCGCGACAGAGGTTGAGCGTGTTCTCACCGTAGACCGCCTTCTTGGCGCTAACCCCGGGCTCAGTGCCCCGATTTACCGTTTGTCTCGCGCAGCTAAAGCTGGCGAAACCCGTCATGAAGTGCTTCCAGCAATTGCGATCGGCTCAGAAAGTATTCCGGTTCAGTTTGAGGCGACTGTGTCTCCTCTGGATGGCGAGCGCACGCTCTGGCGTTTGCGTCGGCTGAACAGCATGAACGAAGCGCTTGGCGCTGCCGATGCGCGTGGCCTCTTCATTGAGGATGCGCCGCTCGGTTTCTATGTCGCGCGTGCAAACGGTCAGATCACTTATATGAATAGCTGGCTTCGTAACTTCCTCGGTTTGCCGGATGATCTGGGCGATCTGAAAGTCGAAGACGTGCTTCGTCCTGAATCCACCAAAATGTTCCGTCGTGACAAAAAGACGAACCATCCGATCTGGCTCGACCTTCATTTCCGCGCGCGTGACGGTGTTGAAACGCTGATGAACACGGCGACGACCTGGAGCGGCAAAGGCGCCGATGCGGTGTCTCGCACGCTCGTTATGGTTCCCGCTTCAGCCAAGACCAGCGCTCAGGAACGTCTCACGGCTGCATCATCTTCCCGTCCTCCGCGCGAGGGTCAGGACCCAATGTTCGATGATGCACCATTCGGTGTGGCGCGCCTTGAGGGTGATAGCGTCTCGCAGGCCTGTGTGATTGATGCCAATTCTGCTTTGGTCGAGCTGACGGAGGGCGCAGCCGTGCCAGGCGGGCGATTTGCTGACCTGTTTGCCGTCGAAGAGGGCGGCGATGACATCTCCAAACAATTGCTTGCAGCCGTTGATAGTGCTGTTCCGCTAACGCTGAAAGGCGCGGGCGGCAGTTCTGTGAATGTTTATATTTTGCTGGATTCCATCGGCCGTCCGTCGATCGCTTACCTTGTCGATACGACTGAGCAATCTCAGCTGAAGAACCGATTGGTGCATTCTGAAAAGATGCAGGCAGTTGGTACACTTGCTGGCGGTGTGGCGCACGACTTTAACAACATGCTCACTGCAGTCATGGGCTATACAGATAACCTGCTCGCGCGTCACCCTGTCGGGGACCCGAGTTTTGACGATCTTCAGCAGATTTCAGAGCTGTCACAGCGCTCCGCCGAGCTTGTAAAGATGCTGCTCGCTTTCTCTCGTCAGCAGACGCTGAAGCGAGAAATGCTCAACGTCTCGAACGTTCTCAACGAGCTCAACTACCTTATTCGTCCTTTGCTGGACGAGCGTGTGAATCTCAGCCTTCGTCATGGCCGCGATCTTCCGATGATCCGTGCAGATAAAGGCCAGCTTGAGAACGCGATCATCAACCTTGCTGTGAATGCGCGCGATGCCATGCTTGAGAATGGTGGCGGTGTTCTCACGATCTCGACCAGCCGTGTGACGGAAGAGCATGGCCACGACAAGGGCTTCGATTACGTCGCCGAAGGGGATTACCTCTGCATTGAGATCGCCGATAACGGCACGGGTATTCCGCCTGAAGTGATGGAGAACATTTTCGAACCGTTCTACACTACGAAGAAGGAGGGCAAAGGCACCGGCCTTGGTCTCTCTACCGTTTACGGCATCGTCAAGCAGTCCGACGGCTATATCTGCCCGACAAGTAAAGTAGGCGAAGGAACAAGCTTCTTTATCTATCTGCCTGCGCTCTCTGCGGAAGACGTGGAAAAAGAAATCGGCGCACAAGAACAGCCTGAGCAGACGCAAGCGGAAAAAGCACCACGCGATCTTGCCGGCCGTGGACTGATTATGCTGGTGGAAGACGAAGATGGCGTCCGCAATATTGCGGTCTCGACCCTTCAAGCACGTGGATATGAGGTGATCTCCGCTGCAGATGGTGAAGAGGCGCTCGAGATGATTATCGAGCATCAAGGGCAGATCGACCTGTTAATCTCGGATGTCATCCTGCCGGGCATTGATGGACCTAGCCTGCTTAAACAGGCGAAGGAATATCTGGGCAATGCGCGGGTCATGTTTATCTCCGGTTATTCCGAAGGCGACCTCACGCGTACACTGGACGAAGAGCGCGCGGTGTCCTTCTTGCCGAAGCCGTTCCGCATGGCGAAACTTGCGGAACGCGTGAAGGAAGAGCTCGAAGCCGCTTAATATAGTTGGTTTCGTAAGTGAGAGCCCCCAGATATGGTGGGCTCTCATTTTTAATTGTTTCCCGTTTGTTCTTGTGGAACAAATGTGGTACAAAAATCTCCATAATAACTCTGAGCGGTCTTTCTGCGGAAAAGAGACTCGGTTACTAAGGAGACAAATTAATGGCACAAGCGGCACTTCGGCTCGTGGAAGGTAACGGCGTGGATAAGCAGAAAGCACTCCAGACAGCGCTCACTCAGATTGAGCGTAACTTTGGTAAAGGCTCGGTCATGCGACTGGGCGACAATCAGTCAATGGATATTGAGGCTGTATCCACCGGATCGCTCGGTCTGGATATTGCCCTCGGCATTGGTGGTCTGCCTAAGGGCCGTATCATCGAGGTCTATGGTCCGGAGAGTTCCGGTAAGACAACACTTGCTTTGCATGTGGTAGCGGAAGCTCAGAAGAACGGTGGTGTTTGTGCGTTTGTGGACGCCGAGCACGCCCTTGATCCGCAATATGCGGGTAAGCTTGGTGTTGATCTGGACGATCTTCTGGTCTCCCAGCCTGACACGGGTGAGCAAGCGCTAGAGATCGCTGATACGCTGGTACGTTCCGGTGCGATTGACGTTCTCGTCATCGACTCCGTTGCTGCGCTGACACCTCGTGCCGAGCTCGAAGGCGAGATGGGCGATTCTCTTCCGGGTCTTCAGGCGCGCCTGATGAGCCAGGCACTGCGTAAACTGACAGGCTCGATTTCCAAGTCTCATTGTATGGTGATCTTCATCAACCAGATCCGTATGAAGATCGGTGTGATGTTTGGTAGCCCTGAAACGACGTCGGGCGGTAACGCGCTTAAATTCTACGCGTCTGTTCGTCTGGATATCCGTCGCATTGGCTCGATTAAAGACCGCGACGAAGTTGTTGGTAACCAGACCCGCGTGAAAGTCGTTAAGAACAAGGTTGCGCCTCCGTTCAGGCAGGTCGACTTCGACATCATCTATGGCGAGGGTATCTCGAAAATGGGCGAGCTTCTCGATCTTGGCGTAAAAGCCGATATCGTTGAGAAGTCCGGATCATGGTTCTCCTATGGCGGTGATCGTCTGGGTCAGGGACGTGAGAATTCCAAGCGCTTCCTGCGGGAAAACCCTGCTGTTGCGCATGAGATTGAAGACAAGATTCGCGCTCAAGCGGGCCTCATCGATGATATGATGCTGTCAGGCGAAGACGACGATAGCGGCGATAGCGCTGTTAACGAGTAAGCTTCTCTGATCTCGCGGTTGGCGAAACCCGCGCATATCTATATATCCGAACCAAATGCTGCACCCGCTTGTCGGGTGCAGTGTGCATTTGACCACTCAGGACGGTATTTATGACGAGCGTTTCGGATATTCGATCAGGTTTTCTTTCCTTCTTCGAGAAGAATGGACACGCGGTTCGTCCGTCCGCACCTCTGGTGCCGGACAACGACCCGACACTCCTGTTTGTAAATGCGGGAATGGTGCCGTTCAAGAACATCTTCACGGGTGTTCAGAAGCCGTTCGCACCGCGAGCCGCGACATCTCAAAAATGTGTCCGTGCCGGTGGTAAGCACAACGACCTCGACAATGTCGGTTATACCGCGCGTCACCACACATTCTTTGAAATGCTGGGTAACTTCTCTTTCGGCGATTACTTCAAAGAGCAGGCGATAAAATATGCCTGGGATGTAGTGACCGGAGAGTTCGGCCTTCCGAAGGACAAGCTCCTCGTCACGATCTATGCAGAGGATGACGAAGCGCACGCTTTCTGGAAGAAGATTGCAGGCCTGCCGGACGATAAGATCATTCGTATCGCGACGTCTGATAACTTCTGGTCCATGGGCGATAGCGGTCCTTGCGGTCCGTGTTCTGAGATTTTCTATGACCACGGCGATCATATCTGGGGCGGCCCTCCGGGCTCACCAGAAGAAGATGGCGACCGCTTTATCGAGATCTGGAACCTCGTCTTCATGCAGTTCAACCAGCATGGGGATGGCACACGAGAAAATCTGCCGACGCCAAGCATTGATACCGGTATGGGGCTCGAGCGTATTTCGACTATCCTTCAGGGCGTCCACAACAACTATGACATCGATCTGTTCAAGTCGCTTATCGCGGCTGAGGAAGAAGTTTATAAGCGCAAGGCAACCGGTGATGAGCTTGCCTCATTCCGTGTGATAGCCGACCATTTGCGTTCATCTGCATTCCTGCTGGCGGACGGTGTGCTTCCGTCCAATGAGGGGCGAGGCTATGTTTTGCGCCGGATTATGCGACGCGCGATGCGCCATTCGCACATTCTGGGTGCGCAAGAACCTAAAATGCACGAGCTGACCAGTGCGCTGTTGAACGAGATGGGCGAAGCCTATCCGGAACTCGTGCGGGCTGAAGCGCTGATCCGTAACCAGCTAGAACAGGAAGAAGGTCGTTTCCAGCGTACGCTCGGCCGTGGTCTTGCTCTCCTCGACGATGCAACAACGGGCATGAATGAAGGCGACTGGCTTCCGGGTGAAACGGCGTTCAAACTCTATGACACTTACGGTTTCCCGCTCGACCTGACGCAGGACGTATTGCGTGGTCGCGGCCTTAAGGTTGACTCGGACGGCTTTGGAGATGCGATGGCGAACCAGCGCGCGTCTGGTAAAGCCAACTGGAAAGGCTCCGGCGATGCTGGCAGCCTTGAAGTCTGGGCAGAGCTCGCTGACCGCCTCGGTCCAACACGCTTTACCGGATATGAGGCCGCTGAAGGTGAAGGTGAATTGCTCGCTATCGTCAAGGATAGGGAAACTGTCGACAGGGCGTCTGAAGGCGCTCTCGAGCTCGTATTTGATGAAACACCGTTCTACGCTGAATCCGGTGGTCAGGCCGGTGACCATGGTGTCGTGAAATTCAAAACCGGGCCCGAATTCACAGTAACTGATGTTCAAAAGCGCGGCGGCGGACTTCATGTCCTCGTCGGCGAACTGAAATCAGGAGAGGTCACCGTTGGTGACCATGCGGTTCAGGCGATCGATAAAGAACGCCGCGCAGCGATCCGTGCAAATCACTCTGCAACGCACCTGCTTCATGCGGCGCTTCGCAATGTGCTCGGTACGCACGTGACGCAAAAAGGTTCTCTTGTGGAAGCCGACCGACTCCGTTTCGACTTCTCTCAAGGTCAGCCCTTGTCCCGCGAGGAGCTGAAGGCTGTCGAGGATGAAGTGAATGCCGTTATTCGGCAGAATACGTCTGTTTCTACGGCAGAAAAGTCTCCGGAACAGGCGATTAAAGATGGCGCGCTTGCGCTCTTCGGTGAAAAATATGGCGATGTCGTTCGTGTTCTCACCATGGGTGAGGCGCTTAGCGAACCAAAGCATTACTCGATGGAGTTCTGCGGCGGTACGCACGTTTCGCGAACTGGCGACATCGCTCTGTTCACGGTTCTGTCTGAGAGCGGCGTGTCTGCTGGCGTTCGTCGTATTGAGGCAACGACTGCGAAAGCGGCTTTCGAGCATCTTCGTGGTCAGGTCGAACTAGGGCAGGCTGCTGCAGACAAACTCAAAGCACCTCTGACGGAACTCGTGACGCGTGTCACAGCGCTCCAGGATCAGCGTAAAGAGCTTGAGCGCGATCTTTCCGAAGCCAAGCGCCAACTCGCAATGGCTGGTCCGTCCAGCGGTCCTGCGCAAGGTCCTGAAGAGATTAACGGTATCAAGCTGATGGCGCGTGTCCTTGAGGGCGTTCCGGCAAAAGACCTTCGCGCACTCATCGATGAAGCCAAGCAAAGCCTTGGTTCAGGCGTTGCGGTCTTTATCGCAGTGAATGATGGCAAAGCCGCTGTTGCAACAGGCGTAACACCGGATGTCGTTGAGAAGATTTCAGCGGTTGATCTGGTTCGGGTTGCTGCTAGCGCTGTTGGCGGTAAAGGCGGCGGTGGCCGTCCTGATATGGCGCAGGCTGGTGGTCCTGACGGCGACAAAGCTGATGCTGCTCTGGAAGCCGTTCGTGAGACGCTCAAAGCCCTATGATTATCCGGCCTTTGAAGGCGGAAGATTTCGACGCGGTCTATGAAATCAATGCCGCGTCGACGCCGGGCGTAAGTGAAGAAACACCAGACGATATCAGAACGATTGTGGGGCTGGGGATTTGCCTCGTCGCTGAACACGAAGACGGTCAGGTTCTCGGGTTTCTGAACCTCATCCCGCCGGGGACGATGGGGTATAAAAGCCTCAATCTACGCTGGTTTGAGGCGTGGCTGGAAGCCAATCCAGTAAAGCTCAATTATGTCGATCGCATTGCTCTTGCGCCGGAGGCGCGGGGGCAGGGCGTTGGGCCTAAACTCTACACAGCGGCTTTCCGGCATTCCGAGGGTTGTGATGCGATTGGCTGTGAAGTGAATACCGCGCCGGACAATCCGGGCTCACACCGTTTTCATCAGCGGCTTGGATTTGCCGAAGTCGGCAGGCAGGCCTTCTCGCCGGAAAAGGCCGTTGCGTATTACGTTCTAGATATGCCGGACGCCTAAAGCGGTGCTTTACCCGGCTCTAACGGGCCAAACTGGGTTTCAAAGGCGGCGCGCATTGCGATATCTGCATCATCCATGCTGACGGGATAGCCGAGATCCACAAGACTGGTCACACCAAAGCGCGGGTCACTCACACCGCATGGCGTAATGCCGCCGAAATGGGTGAGGTCCGGTTCTACATTGAAACTCAGACCGTGCATGCTCACCCACTTTTTCAGGCGAATGCCGAGGGCTGCGATCTTGTCCTCGCGAAGATCGCCGCCCGGTTGGGTGCGGTCTACCCAGACTCCAATACGATCACCGTCACGCGCCTCGCCGCGAATGTTGAAGCCTGCCAGTGTGTCGATCACTACTCGCTCGAGCGCGCAGACAAACGCGCGTACATCACGCTCGCGTTCGCGCAGGTCCAGCATCACGTAAGCAATGCGCTGTCCCGGTCCGTGATAGGTGAATTGGCCGCCGCGACCTGATTCGAAGACAGGGAAGCGATTCGGATCCAGAAGGTCGTCCATCTGCGCACTTGTGCCGGCCGTGTAGACTGGAGGGTGCTGTAGAAACCAGATGAGTTCTCGGGCCTCGCCGGCTACAATCTTCGCGACACGCTCCTCCATCGCCGTCACGGCGTCTGCGTAAGGGACGAGCTCTTCGGAAACAGCCCATTCGATAGGAAAATTTTTCCGCATAGGCACGGCGGTATTAACTCCTTAATTACCCTGTCGCGTGACAATCGGGTTTCACGATAAATGGTGGTCTCTTATGGCGCGTCAACTGGATGCAGTGAAAGTGGAAATATCGGTCATTCTGGGCCGGACCCGTCTGCCGATGCACCAATTACTTAAAATGGGCCGCGGCGCGGTGATTCCTCTCGACGTGCGAGAAACAGACGATGTCTGGATTCTGGCGAACGACCATCCGATCGCCAAAGGTGATATCGAAATCGAGGGCGAACGCATGTCCGTTCGGGTCACAGGACCGGCCAGTGCACAGGACTGGAAAGCCGGAACAGGCGGCTGATCTGCCGTTTCACCGAACTAATGTGAATTTTGTCAAAAAAAGTCCTTCACAAAGCGGTTCTTTTCGGGTTATTAGCGCCGCTCTGCTAAGGCGTGCGGTCGTGGCGGAATTGGTAGACGCGCAGCGTTGAGGTCGCTGTGGGGCAACCCGTGGAAGTTCGAGTCTTCTCGACCGCACCATTTTCCCTAAATTTTTCTAAAATGAAAAATCGATCCAGTGGATTGATTTAAGGGAAAATCATGTTTGATGCGCCTCGTACCGTTGCAAGGCTTTCCGTCCGTCGTGGCGATTTCAAATAAACACAGTATAAATTGCTGTTATGCGCCGTATGTCTTCGCGCGCGTCGATCTATACCGGTAGTTTTATGTCGTTTAGTTCATAACTAATATTCCGGTTTCGATTGCATCCCTTATGAAATGATGGGTAAGCTACATCCAAACACGCTGCATGACCGGAAAACCGGCCCCCAAATTGAGCAGCGTCGGGAGGAACAATATGAGTGTGACGTCTGCTCAGGGTGATAGCCCTGGCGTGATGGAAGGCTTCGGCACGCGCGCCCAGCGTACATATGTGCTGAACGCTCTTCTTCTTATCTACATCATGAACTTTATCGACCGCGGACTTCTGTCTGTCGTTGCGCCGGTCATGAAACCGGAGCTTGGTATTTCCGATACCGCATTCGGTTTGCTGACCGGTTTCGGTTTTGCATTGTTCTATACGATTGTCGGCATCCCACTGGCGCAGATTTCAGAACGCCGTAACCGCGTTGCGATTATCGCGATCTGTCTCGCGCTCTGGTCGCTCATGACTGCGCTATGCGGTCTCTCGCGTGAAGTCACGATTGGTGGTCTGGTAATCGGAGGCTTCTGGAGCCTTCTGCTGTTCCGCGTAGGCGTTGGCGTAGGTGAGGCCGGCTGTACGCCGCCTGCAAACTCTCTGATTTCCGACTATTACCCACCCCGCAAACGGTCTTCAGCGCTCGGCTATTATGCAATGGGCGTGACGCTTGGAACCATGCTGGCGAACCTGATTGGTGGCCCGATCACGGATGCCTTTGGTTGGCGGGTTGCGTTTTTTGCTCTCGGCCTCCCGGGTGTTATTTTTGCTGTTGTTTTCTTCCTGACAGTAAAAGAGCCGCCGCGCGGCTATTCCGATCCGGGGGGCGCGTCTGCACCGCGTGAACGTGTACCGTTTGCGGCCGGTTTGAAAGAGCTCGCGAGCAAGTCCTCGTTCTGGTTCATGACGGCTGCTTGCACGCTTGCGGCCTTTTGCGGTTATGGCGTCTCGTCGTTCCAGTCTCTTTATCTCGTGCGTTCGTTTGATCTGACGGCTGGTCAGGCCGCGGTCTGGATCAACGTGCCAGTCGCACTTTCTGCAGCGGTTGGTACATTCGCGACCGGCTGGATTGTCAGTAAAATCGCAAAGAAGCGGACGACAGCGATTGCCTGGTTGCCAGGTCTTGGCCTTGTCCTATGCGTGCCGTTTTACATTATTGCATTCATGACGAATGCTCTCTGGTTATGTGCTGTTGGCCTCGCTATCGGTGCGTTCGTCAAGTATGGCTATCTCGCAGCTCAGTACACTATCGCGCAGGGTGTTGTGCGCAACACAATGCGTGCCGTGTCTACGGCGATCATGCTCTTTGTGGTGAACCTGCTTGGCTATGGGCTCGGCCCGTTGTTTATAGGGGCGTTGAGCGATATCTTCTTCAATATGCAACTTGCTGCCGCCAACGTCGGCGATGTAACTCGCGCTTCTTGTGCTCTGCTCGAGCCGGGTAACACTTCAGCGCTTGCAGAAGCTTGTGCGATGGCCAATCCGGTGAGTCTGCAATATTCAATGCTGGTGACGGTTTCGCTCTATGTGCTGTCTGGCGTTCTTCTGATCATGGCGGCCAAGCCTTTGAAGAAAGAGCTACAGGCAAACTAGTCTGATGCGACGCCCCGCCCGAAACGGCGGGGCGTTGTTTTTCTACCGCATTCATTGCGTTGCCTGCGCCTACATCCTAAACGTGTTAAGGCATATAAGGGGGAGGTCCGGATGACATTCACTAAAATTGGTAGTCTGATCATGGGCGCTGCGGCGCTCGTCCTGACGAGCTGTAGCACAACACCGGCGACTGAAATTTCGGATGGAACGGCTATAGAGCTGACCGAAGTGCAGGTGAATGGAGTCGAACTGCGTGTCGCTGAAGCCGGTCCTGAGGACGGCCCTCTGATTGTATTTGTGCATGGCTGGCCGGAGCTCTGGTATTCCTGGCGCTATCAGATGCCTGCGCTTGCCAATGCAGGATATCATGTGATCGCCCCTGATATGCGTGGGTATGGAGGTAGCGACGCACCTGCAGAGGTTGAGCTGTATCGTATCCAGACTCTCACAAATGATATTGCAGGTCTTGTCGACCATTATGGATACGAGCAGGCGACGATTGTCGGCCATGATTGGGGCGCAATCGTAAGCTGGTATTCTGTGTTACTCCATCCAGAAAAATTCGACGGCCTGTTCGCGATGAGCGTGCCTTACAGCCCGCGCGGAGATGTGTCTCCGATTGAGCGAATGCGCGCAGGCTTCGGCGAGAATTTTTACTACATCCTCTATTTTCAGGAGCCTGGCGTAGCTGAGGCCGAGTTCGATGCTGATCCGAGAGGTATTCTTCAGCGACTCTACGCTTCGCCGGAAACTCCTCGTACACCACCGGAAATTCGTGACCCACGCCGGTCGGCTGGAGGGTGGACTCGTCGCCTTGGTCAGCCAACGGAGTTGCCGGACTGGCTGAGTGAAGCGGATTTGCAATACTATATCGATAACTTCACAGAGTCCGGGTTTCGCGGCGGCATCAATTATTACCGCAATTTCCATCGCAATTGGGAAACCACGGGCGAACTGGACGGCGCACGGATCGATATTCCTGTCGTCTTTCTGGCGGGTGAACAGGATGTCGTGATAGGCGGTGCGGACGCAGAGCAGCTTAGGGCAGGTCTGGAGCGAACAGTGCGTGACTTGCGTAACGTGCATCTGATTGAGGGCGCGGGTCACTGGGTGCAGCAGGAAGAGGCTGATCAGGTTAACGCCTATCTCCTCGAGTTTCTGTCAGACCTTCATGACTGACCGCGGGTTCCCAGCCACGTGTGTGACTGAAATTACAGCTTTTGCAGCCCAGAAACTTTTTGGGCTGCGATAGACATTGATTATTTTCGCGCACTCTGAAACTAACTCAATGAGCTGAAACACGTTCTGCGGAGGGCGCCATGGAAATGGATGACGAGCGAGAGCTTCCCGCTGCACAGGAGCTCAGCGAAGACGAGATCGAGGCCGCTCGCGTTGCTGAATTAGAGGCAGCGATTGAGACTGGGCGTCAAGCTGAAGTCCTTGAAGTTATTGAGCAATATCACCCGGCTGATGCTGCGGATGTCATTGAGGTTCTGCCGCGCAGCCTGATCGGTGCAGCAACCGACATTCTTGCCGACAGCTTCCCGACTGAAGTACTTTTGGAGATGCGGGACGAGTATCGTGAACTCGTTGTCGAGCGTCTGCCCGACGCACACCTTCAGGAGGCTCTGAACACGCTCGATACCGACGATGCAGCCATGCTGCTCGACGATCTTGAGGACGAGCGCCAGAACGACATTCTGCAAAAGCTGGAAAGCAGTGACCGTGAAGAGCTCGAACGCGCAATGTCGTTCGATGAGGAGTCAGCCGGTCGCCTCATGCAGCGCGACTTTCTCGCTGCACCAGAGTTCTGGAATGTCGGTCAAACCGTCGATCATGCTCGCGGGAATGCTGAAGAGCTTCCGGATGTCTTTTTCGAGATCTACGTGATCGACCCGACTTTCCGCGTACTTGGCTGCGTTCCATTGCACAAGATTATGCGCACTCCGCGCAACGTGCCGCTCGGCGAAATTATGGAAGAAAACAAGGTCGAAATCCCTGAGGATATGGACCAGGAAGAAGTCGCATACCTCTTCCAGAAGTACGATTTGACGTCTGCACCGGTTGTTGATGAGTCGGGCCGGCTGACGGGTATGGTGACAATCGATGACATCGTAGACGTTATTCAGGAAGAAAACCGCGAAGACCTTCTCGCGCTTTCCAACGTATCGTCTGCGGAAGCGCTGGACACTGTCCTGTCTACCTTCCGTTCGCGCGCACCATGGCTGGCGATGAACGTGCTGACGGCCTTTGTCGCGTCCATTGTGATCTCTCTCTTCGACAAAACGATAGAGACCATTGTTGCGCTGGCTGTGTTGATGCCTGTCGTCGTCGCGCTCGGAGGGAATGCGGGTTCGCAGACGCTCGCCGTTTCTGTACGTGCGCTGGCAGAGCGGGAATTGTCAGGCAACACGACGCGCCGCGCGATTATTCGTGAGGCGCTGACTGCGCTCATAAATGGTGTTGTGTTCTCTGCCGCGGTCGCTGCAATCGCTTATTTCTGGTTCAGGGACCCTGTTTTATCAGGGGTAATTGCCGTGGCGATGCTTGCAACCTTCCTTTGGGCTGGCCTGTCCGGGATTATCATTCCTCTGACATTGAAACGACTGGGTGCGGACCCCGCTGTTGCGTCTTCTGTCTTTCTCTTAACCACGGTCGATATTATCGGCTTTTTGAGCTTTCTGGGGCTTGCCACGGTCTTCCTTCTGCCGTGATTATCCGGATAGGTTCTGAAATTGCATGAGAAGCGCTCAAAGCGCCACAGTGTGCCAGAAAGAGGCAATTCATGGGTCAGACAAATCGAATATCCCAGGCAGGACTTGATCTTATCAAGAACTTCGAAGGGTTGAGGCGACGGTCGAGCAAGCTTCCGACGGGAGGCTGGATCGTGGGCTATGGACATACGCGATCTGCGCGTGAAGGCATTGAGGTTTCAGAACGTGAAGCGGAATATCTGCTGCGCTACGATCTGCAGGAAACCGAACGCCTAGTTTGCGATGTCGTGAGGGCACCTCTGCACCAGAACGAGTTTGATGCTCTTGTGTCGCTCGCCTGGAATATTGGTGAAGAAGCCTTCCGTCACAGCGATGTTCTGAAATATGTGAATTCCGGCGAGATGCTTGCGGCGGCTGAAAGCTTTGCTGCATGGCGTAAAGCACGCATTGATGGCCATCTGATCGTTCTGGATGCGCTGGTACGTCGACGCGCCGCTGAGAAAAACCTCTTCCTCAGCCACCCTGCCGGTGCGCCTGCTGCCCCGAGCCTCGTCGTTCGCCCGGTTCTCGATTCTGCTGCGTCTGTGCTGGCGCTGTCCAACGGCGCGCTGTCCCTTGAGAACAAGCGTACTGAGGAAGCGAAAGCGACTGCACTTCTTCCGGCTGCCGCGCCTGAATTGAATGCGGCGAACAGCAATGGTGAAGCCGAAGCGGAGGCTGAGTCTGAAGCGGACGTTGAAGCGGAAGTCGAAGAAGAAGCTGTTGCCGAAACTGCTGAAGAGCCGTCTCAGGATGAAACAGATGCGGTAGAAGCCGAGCCTCAGACCATTGAGGAAACGACAGAAGAAATCGGAAATCGTGTTCGCGCAGAAGCATCTATCTGGGATGCAAGCGATGTCGTTGGCGACGAAGAGCTCGCCGACTATGACGAGATCGAAGACGATGTCGACGATGACGGCATTGACGATACGCTTCTGGCGGCAGCAATCGCTGCATCAAACCTTTCCCGTCGTGACGATGAAGCGGAAGATGAAGCTGAACCTGTAGACGAGACTACAGAGACGGTCGCGTTCGCAACTCTGTCTGATGACGAAACAACTGCCGAGCCTGTTATGCTTCCAGACCTGGAAGCCGCTGATGAAACTGAAGCCACAGCATCTGATGATGCGCAGGAAGATGATGCGACGTTGGAGGACAACGTCGCGCGTCCTAGCTTTCTGGACGATGCAGAAGCAGAGTCAGAAGCAGAAGCTACCGCTGAAGGTGCTGAGGAAAGCGAGACAGATGCCGAGCCGGTTGAGAAGGAAATCAACTTCCTCGCGTCCGAACAGGAATCCGAGACTGAGACGAGCGCTGAAGAAGTAGAGCTCAGCGATCTCGATGAAGCTGAAGCAGACGAAGATAATGGCGAAGCGCCAGTTATCGAAGCGCTTGGCGACGAGGACGAGGTGGAAGACTCGATTAAAGCAGAACCGGTCGCGGTTGAAGGAGCCGAGATCGAAGCTGTTGCTGACGTTGAGGAAACGACGCTGGTCGAGGCTGGGGTCGTGGAAGCCGAAAATGTTTCCGAGGCCTTGGAAGAAGCAGCTGATCTGGATGAAGAGCCTGCAACACTTCTCGAAGTCTCAGAGCCTGTGGAGGACGCAGTTGTCGAAGTTGCTGAGACGGAAGTCGAGGCTGCTGAGGAGACAATTGGCGAAGTCTGGCAGGAAGGCGAAAACTTCGTCGCCGAAACGACCGAAGAGGCAACAGAAACCGTCGAAGCGCTGGATTACACGTCCGAAGACGACGATGACCGCCGCGTGACGATTGTTGATCCGCTCGTATCTGATCACTATCCGGGCGAAGACAACGGCGTTGATGCTGATGAGGTTCACGCGCCAATTTCAGGCAGCCGCAAGTCTGCTGGTGACTTCTGGTTCGGCGTGTTCCCGTTCATTCTGCTCGCACTTCTGGGCGCTGCGATGTGTGTGTTCGGCGTCATGGATTGGGGTGGTTTGATCGGTTCTGATGAGCCCGTCGCCGACAACCAGCTTTACGCGGGTCCATTCCTGACACTGATCGGTGGTTTTGGCCTGATCTTCGGTATCTACTTTATGATCCGCAAGCTTTCAGGCGTTGAAGACTAATCAAAACCGAAATGACAATTTTAAAGAAGCCGGGCCTCGTGTCCGGCTTTTTTTATTTGCCAATGGCGTGGTGTTGAACCGGAATTACAAACTCGGCTTTCAGCCCGCCCATTCCGGACTGACCGAGATAAATATCGCCGCCATGGCTACGGGCGACATCGCGTGCGATAGCGAGGCCCAGACCGACGCCTTTGATATTCTGGTTGCGTGCAGCATCGAGGCGAACGAATGGCTTAAAGGCATCCTCCAGCCTGTCTTCGGGGATGCCTGGTCCGTTATCCTCGACTGTAACGCGCGCCATATTCTTATCCTGATGAACTGTAATCATCATGGCAGAGCCATAGTCAGCTGCATTATTGATCAGGTTTGAAAGCGCCCGTTTAATCGCCAGAGGCCGGATACGGACAATGACGCCGGGCAGGGCGGTGATCGAAAGCTGCGCTCTGTCTCCCATCACGCTTGCCGCATCATGTGTGATGGTGGAGAGGTCGCAGTCTTCATAGGCTTCGCCTTCTTCACCGCGTGCGAAGGCCAGATATTCGTCGAGCATGGCCGCCATCTCATCCAGATCTTTGCGGGCCGCTTTAAGGTCGTCGGAAGGTGGCAGCAAAGCGAGCTGTAACTTCAGGCGCGTCAATGGTGTGCGCAGATCATGGCTTACGCCTGCGAGCATGGCTGTGCGTTGTTCGGCGTGGGCCACAATTCTGTCGCGCATCTGGCGGATGGCGAGCGACGCCTGACGGACTTCGGTCGCGCCTGACGGCTTCAGGTCAGCCATATCTTCGCCGCGCCCCCATGCTTCGGCTGCCGTTGCAAGCCGCAGAACCGATTTCACCTGATTACGCAGGAAACCGATGGTGATGATGACCAGTAGAACAGAAAAGATCGCCACCCAGGCGATGAAGTTGTGTCCGGTTGTCGCAAATGCGCGCTTCTGGTCCACGAAGAAACGGAGCATCTGATCGCCTGCTGCAGCAGGCTGTACCAGGATCTCGATTTGGGAGGCTGAATAGGCCGTGTCGAACCAAAAGGGCGTCTGCCCGAGACTGATGTCGAGTTCGTGGCGAAGTATTTCATCGCGGCTTTCGCGCCAGAATGCGCCTTCAATAGGGTCGGGCAGCGGTGCACGTGGAATGAACTCGACCTCGAGACGCAGTGCATCTTCGGCGGTTCTGATGCGCTCTTGTACGGGGCGCGTGTCAGTGTCTGCGACGAGCAGCCTGGTCACTTCAGCGACTTCGCCAGCCACTGATTGAGACATTTTCCGACTGACCTGCTGAATATGTGAGTCATAGAACAGCCATGTCATCACGATGAGCAGCAATACGAGTGGCAATAGCACCAGAAGCAGGCTGCGCGCGTAGAACCCTCGTGGTGTGAAATCTCTCAATCGAAGCATGAATCAGGCGTCCGGCATTAAGCGGTAGCCAATGCTGCGCACCGTCTGAATATGGATTGGCTCTTTCGGGTCCGGCTCGATCTTGCGACGAAGGCGCGTGATCTGAACGTCGACAGACCGGTCTGCGCCAGCACTGGTTCCATTGGCCAGCGCTTCGCGGCTGACCGGCTCACCTGCATTCTCGGCCAGAATTTTCAGGAGCTGTGTTTCTCCATCAGTCAGGCGGACCAGCTTATCACCGTCCTTCAGTTCTTCACGCATCAGATTGAAGATAAGACCAGACATTTCGATCTCTTCGACAGGCTCCTCAACAACAACACGGCGAAGTACAGCCGCAATGCGCAATGCCAGTTCTTCCGGTTCGAACGGCTTGGTAAGGTAATCGTCGGCGCCAAGCTTCAGGCCTTCAATGCGATCTGTAGTTTCGCCGCGAGCTGTGAGCATGATGACAGGGGTGGTTTTGTCCGTCTGGCGCAAATGCTCCAGCAGCTCGAACCCGTCCACTTGTGGCATCATGACGTCCAGGACAATCAGATCAAAGACCAGTTGCTCCAGTAGCTTCTTCGCCGTCACACCGCCATTTGCAGCCGTGACGTGATATCCGAGATTGCTGAGAAAACGGCGGGTGAGATCACGGATACGGTCATCATCATCAACAACAAGAATATGACTTGGCGCACGGTTCATGGTTTCGGCTGCTCCTCATGAATGCTGATGATGGTTTGTAGAAGCTCGATGGCGCCGGTAACGGACGGTTCGCCAGACTGGCGGTAAACTTGCGTCATATCTTTGCGGATTGCAGCTAGCGCGTGGTCGATCAGTCCCATGCCCTGACGCGTAAGACGTAGCGCGCGGCGCCGGGCATCGCCTTCAGCTTTCGGTCGGTCGATCAGTCCTTGTTTCTCAAGCCCCGCCAGAATGCGCGCAATGGTTGGCGTCGTGCCGCCCACGCGGTCTCGCAAGCTGGAGACATCTATGCCCGGTTCAAGACAGATTTCCGTAAGTACAGCCACTTCTGTCGCGGATAATCCTGCATCGGAAATTGAACGGCGCAGCTGGACTTCTATTTTGCGCGCGGCAGCCAGAAGCGTGAGCGTGCCCCTGTCCAGATTTTCCTCTGTCAGGAAAAGTCTGCCATCGAGGCGCTCCGCTCGCGGCTTATTGGGGAAAGAATTGACGCTCATTGGGCTATTTTGACACGATTTTATCGGTTTCTGCCAGTGCGATTTCCATTGCCAAGCAGGCTATAGAAGTTATTCAGTAGATCAGATACTCATACTGAGATGAACTCAGACGCATAAAGAAGGAAAAAGGCTTTGGCCCCCTACGACGATCGCGACGGCTATATCTGGATGGATGGGGAATTCGTGCCGTGGCGGGATACGAAAGTACACCTGCTGACGCACGCCCTGCATTACGCATCTTCCGTTTTTGAAGGCGAGCGCGCTTACAATGGTGTAATTTTTAAATCTCGTCAGCACTCTGAACGCCTGCATAATTCTGCGAAGATTATGGGCTTCGACATCCCATACACGGTCGATCAGATCGAAGACGCGAAAAAAGAAGCTCTGGCACGTTCAGGCCTTGAGAGCGCTTACATCCGTGCAATTGCATGGCGCGGCTCTGAAATGATGGGTGTCTCAGCGCAGCAGAACACAATCCACCTCGCAATTGCTGTCTGGCACTGGGGTGATTATTTCGCTGATAAGATGAAAGGCATCCGCCTGACCCATGCACAATGGCGTCGCCCGGCTCCGGATACTGCGCCATGTCACGCGAAAGCTGCCGGCCTCTACATGATCTGTACGCTCTCCAAACACGCTGCGGAGAAAGACGGATATGCTGATGCGCTGATGCTGGATTATCGCGGTCAGGTCGCTGAAGCGACTGGCGCGAACATCTTCTTCGTTCGCGATGGCGCGATTCACACGCCAACACCTGATTGCTTCCTGAACGGTCTGACCCGTCAGACGGTTATCAGTCTAGCCAAAGAGCGCCAGATTGAAGTCGTTGAACGTGCCATCATGCCGGATGAGCTGTCGACGTTCTCGGAATGCTTCATCACTGGCTCGGCTGCCGAAGTGACGCCTGTTTCCGAGATTGGCGAGCATATCTACAAGCCGTCAGACATTTCTCAGTATATGGTGGATGACTATTCCAACCTCGTGCGGGGCGTGAAAGTCTGATCCGAAGCAGAACTGAAAACAAGAAAGGCGAGCCGCGCGGCTCGCCTTTTTCTTTGTGGAAGTCGGGTGGTCTTCCCCGTGCAGGCCAGATTCTCGTGAAATCAGGCATTATCCGCTCTTCAGAAAAAGTTGGCGGCCGGTGACCCGGCCGCCAGTGATCGGAGCGTATCCCGTCTCCTGAATGAACAAAACACGTTTACCTTTTAAAAGTTAATAGGGTGATAATAAAACATGTCGAAACCTTGATTTGTTAAGTTGTATATACTGTCAATGAGACTGTTTCTCAAAATTTATAAATTATAATCAATGATATAACGCTAAAACGGTTTCCTGACTTAGTAAGTATGTTTTTTTTAAACTATGCAGAAACGGGTGCGGCGGATAACCGTAATAAATTTAAGGCTGGAACCTTGTGTTGTAAAAATAGCACACCATGTTTCATGAGACGGTTGTCGCATCCTGCGGCATAGATTTTCGAAGAGTAGAGCCATGAACCCAGAAACCTATACAGAACGCGCCCGCGCGGTCATTCAGGCTGCTCAATCCTCCGCGCTTGCGGCGCGCCATCAGCAATTCACGCCGGAGCATCTGCTTAAAGCAATGCTGGAGGATAAAGACCAGCTCGCTGCTAACCTTATCACGGCTGCCGGTGGACGTGCCGATCTTGTGCGCTCAGCTGTGGACGAAGCCCTGACTAAACTGCCAGCCGTTTCCGGGGGTAATGGTCAGATCTATCTCGCCAGCGAAACGGCACAGGTTTACCAGACGGCGGATAAGGATGCGAAAGCGGCAGGAGACAGCTTTGTCACTGTGGAACGCATGCTGATCGCAATTGCCAAGACACAGTGTAAGGCGGCTGACGCGCTGCGGTCTTCCGGCGCAACGCCAGAAGGTCTCCAGCAAGCTGTCGACAAGCTACGTCAGGGCCGGACAGCGGACAGTGAAAGCGCCGAAGAAGGCTATGAGGCCCTTAAGAAATATGCGCGCGATCTCACTGAGGATGCCCGTTCCGGCAAGCTTGATCCCGTTATTGGCCGCGACGAAGAAATTCGCCGCACGATTCAGGTGCTTTCCCGACGTACTAAAAACAATCCTGTGCTCATTGGTGAGCCGGGTGTCGGTAAAACCGCCATTGCAGAAGGCCTCGCCCTTCGCATTATCGATGGCGATGTGCCCGAAAGCCTGAAAGAGAAACGCCTTCTTGCGCTGGATATGGGTGCTCTGATTGCCGGTGCGAAATTCCGTGGTGAGTTCGAAGAACGCCTGAAGTCCGTTCTCAATGAGGTTCAGACGTCCGAAGGCGAAATCGTGCTCTTCATTGACGAGATGCACACGCTGGTCGGTGCCGGTAAGTCCGACGGCGCGATGGATGCCTCCAACCTGTTAAAGCCTGCTTTGGCGCGCGGTGAGCTGCATTGCGTGGGTGCAACCACGCTTGATGAGTATCGCAAATATGTCGAAAAAGACGCGGCGCTTGCCCGTCGCTTCCAGCCGGTCTTCGTTGATGAGCCGACGGTGGAAGACACGATCTCTATCCTGCGCGGTTTGAAAGATCGCTATGAAGTGCACCATGGCGTGCGCATTTCTGACGGCGCGATTGTGGCGGCGGCGACACTCTCTAATCGCTACATCACGGACCGTTTCCTGCCGGACAAAGCCATCGACCTGATGGACGAGGCGGCCTCGCGCCTGCGTATGCAGGTCGACTCCAAGCCGGAAGAGCTGGACGAAATCGACCGCCGCCTGATGCAGCTCAAGATTGAAGCCGAAGCGCTGAAGAAAGAGAAAGACGACGCGTCTCAGGACCGGCTTGAAAAGCTGGGTTCGGAAATCTCTGAACTTGAGACGAAGTCTGCCGAGCTCACGACTGCGTGGCAGGCAGAGAAGCAGAAACTGGCCGGGTCTACCGAAGCCAAGAAGAAGCTTGACCAACTGCGTGCAGAACTCGCTGATGCTGAACGTCGTCAGGACTGGGGCCTCGCGAGCGCGCTCAAATACGGCGAAATTCCACAGCTCGAACAGCTGGTGAAAGATGCTGAAGCGCGTGATGGCGACGGCGCTGGCGCCGAAGAAGGTCTGGTGTCTGAAGTCGTTCGATCTGAAAACATCGCACAGGTTGTCTCCAAATGGACTGGCGTGCCTGTCGACAAGATGATGGAAGGCGAACGCGAAAAACTGCTTCGTATGGAAGATGAGCTTCGCAAACGCGTGGTTGGTCAGGAAGAGGCGCTGTCTGCAGTATCCAACGCCGTGCGTCGGTCGCGTGCAGGCTTGCAGGACCCGAACCGTCCGATTGGTTCATTCCTGTTCGTCGGCCCGACTGGTGTCGGTAAAACCGAGCTTACCAAGGCGCTTGCCGGTTTCCTGTTTGATGATGAGCAGGCGGTGCTGCGTCTCGATATGTCGGAATACATGGAGAAACACGCGGTCAGCCGTCTGATTGGCGCGCCTCCGGGCTATGTCGGTTATGATCAGGGCGGCGCGCTGACTGAAGCGGTACGTCGAAGGCCGTATCAGGTGGTTCTGTTCGACGAAGTCGAGAAGGCCCACCCGGATCTGTTCAATGTGCTTCTCCAGGTGCTTGACGATGGTCGCCTGACTGATGGTCAGGGCAAAACGGTCGACTTCAAGAACACGCTGATCATCATGACGTCTAACCTTGGCGCAGATGCTCTGGCGAATGATGATAGTGACGACGAAATCTCTGACGGTGCACGTGAATCCGTGTCCGCAGCGATCCGGTCTCACTTCCGTCCGGAGTTTCTGAACCGTATCGATGAGACCGTGTTTTTCAAACGCCTTGGTCGTGATGAGATAGACCGGATCGTGGACATTCAGGTCGACCGTCTGGCACGTCTGCTGGCAGATCGCCAGATTGAGATTGATCTGGATCAGGCCGCTAAGACCTGGCTCGCCAATCGCGGCTATGACCCGATCTATGGCGCGCGTCCGCTCAAGCGTCTCATTCAACGCGAACTGCAGGACCCGCTTGCTCGCCTGATCCTTGAAGGCAAGGTGAAGGATGGGGAGACTGTCAAGGTCTCTGCAGAGGCGGGTATGCTCGAACTCAACGGCATGCCGGGGTCTATGGTGAAGGGCGAACGGTCTGTGAGCTAGTGCCTCTCGCGAGCATTATTTAAAAGGCGCCCCGTTCGAAAGAGCGGGGCGTTTTGCCTTTGCACGTTTCTGTCAGCATCAATCTCGTGACGGCTTTTCAACGCGAGAATTTCCACCATTATTAAATTGATGAATGAAAACGTATTTTTACCGGGTGTGCCGGTCGACAAGGTGACGACAAAGCTGTCTGCCGCCGCAGGAAACGAACTTGAATCTGGAAAGCTTGAAAGTCCAAACAGCTCTTCGGCTCTGGCTGTGAATGCTTTTGGGTGGTTCATGGGCGAGCCCGCTCGCTTACCTCATTTGCCGGGGCAAGCTGGCGAAGCACTAGAAGTAGATATTGAGTTTCAAGCACGATTCCCATGGAGCGGGGGCAAGCACCCATGGCTTGACGCTGCCGTGGTAACCTCGTCTCAGCTGATCGGCGTGGAATCAAAGCGGTTTGAGCCGTTTCGTGGCGCCAAGGCAGCTAAACTGTCGGATGCTTATGAGCGTCCAGTATGGGGAGATCATATGGGACCGTTTGAAGCTGTGCGCGATCAGTTGAAGCAGCGTCAACTGAAGTACAAATTTCTCGATGCGACACAACTGGTCAAGCACGCGTTTGGGTTAGTCACCGAGGCGAATAGACGCGGACTTGAGCCGATGCTCGTCTATATTTTTCTGGAGCCAGCCGAGATGTCCGGCAAATCTATCTCGACGGAAACCCATACAGCTCACCGTGCTGAGATTGCCGACTTTGCTTCGCGCGTGGACGGAGCGGTCGTAGAGTTTAATGCGATTAGCTATGCGGACTGGCTGGCGCTTTGGCCCAAGGAGGGAGCTGTAGGGGAGCATGCGCAGAATTTGCGCGAGCGGTTTTCTATAACACCAGCCTGATTTTTTATTCACCACTCAATGCGGCCTCATATTCTTCGCGGGAGAAGCGTGGCAGAGAGCACATCCATGCACCAAAGCGCTCGCCATTATTGTTCGCGAGAACGATAATGTCAGAATCGTCTGCATAGCTCACGCCGCACTGCGGATTACCTGGCATGCCTGTGTGAAGATAGATTTGGCTTGTTTGATCGCCCTTGAGAACATTGGAAATCGAAATGCGCGAAATCGCACCGCCACCTTGCGGATACGGCGGTTGGCGCGGCGGCGGATTTTCAGCGTAAAAGTCGTCGTTAAATTCATCAAGCCCACGTGTATCCTCGCCGGCTTCCACCGCTTCCACATATACTTCCAGAGCGATCGTATATATGCGTTCATACTCAAACATGGCCTCGCTCCCATCATCAACAGGCAGCTGCCAGACATCTTCCACATGACCGAATGCAACAAAATCGAATTCTTCAGCGTGTTCGGCGGCGCCTGCATAAGGAGGGCAAGTGCACGCCTCTGCCATGCTTGTGACCGATAGCGCGGCGGCGCTCGCTATAACGAGCTTCAGGTAATTCGACATAAAAATCCCCCCATTCGAGAGAATGAGGGGACTACGACAATTGTCAGATGTCAAACGCGGGCGAAAGCGTCGCCGTTGCGCAATCTGTTCAGTTTATGCGATTTCGACAAGTTCGAGCGCGAAAGTGAGGTCTTCGCCAGCCAGACGATGGTTTGCGTCCAGTGTCACTTCTGTTTCTGTGATCTCTTTCACAGTGACAACCATGACCTGACCGTCCGGGCCTGAGGCCTGAAGCTGAAGGCCGACTTCCAGCGGAATGTCTGCCGGAATGTTGTCGCGCGGAATAACCTGAACGGCGCGAGGGTCTGGTTGGCCATAAGCCTGAGCAGCAGGAATTGTGACAGTTTTCTTCTCGCCAACCGCCATTCCTGTGACAGCTGTGTCAAAGCCTGGAATGACCTGACCGGATCCGACTGTGAACTCAAGTGGGTCACGTCCGGCGCTGGAGTCAAAGGTGGAGCCGTCATTCAGTGTACCTGTGTAGTGAATGCGGACTTTATCGCCGGCTTTTGCTTCGGACATAGGAATTCCAATTCTGTTCGGAGGTGGATTTGCAAGGCTGCGTATCTGGCGCAGGTGCTTAAGCTTATGCCAGAACCTAGTCATCACGAGCGGCGCTGTAAACGTCACAAAGTCGATAAATTCAAGGTGGCTGCTGACGTGTCTTTCTGAGTCGGATCGTTCCGCTCTCTTTGCAATGCGGTCGGCATACCGAATTGATGCACTTTTGGGTTGATTGTGTTTGCACTTCTTTTTTTGGATTGCTGAGGCGCTCTATTTTGTCGAAATTCGGTGAAATTTTCTGTTTAGCGAGGGCCATACCTTAACCATGTTCATGCAGATTCAAGCCAAAAAACCATAACGGTTGGATTGAGGAAACGGACATGGACTTCAAACCTGAAGATCGGATCATTCGATTTAGCACCGGCGACAGTGAGATGGGGCAGCATATCCGCGAGATGTTGGAACCGCATCTGGAGGATATGATTAATTTCACATATCAGAATGGCACTAAACCGGTTGATGTCCTTCCGCCAGAACTCATGGCGGCTGAAAAATTCAAGTTTGGTAAGATTGTACCGGGTGATTTTGATGCCCAGTATCTTGGGGCGCAGGAGAAAATTTCTGAGCGCCTCGCACAGTCGATCGACTTCTTTGATTACATGTTTGGCTATCACGCCTATGCGACGTCACTGGTCACTACGCTGATCAATAATATGCCCAAGAAGTTCGAAAGTCAGAGAGATGCTTATGTGAAGCTGGTACTTCGTTCGGTGTTCACGGATGCTGCAGTGACGCTATGGCACTTCTTCCGCGTGGCGCAGAATGATGCAGCTAAACAGAGAGAAGAGCTTGCGCAGGCATTCGACGCAGAGGTTCGCAGCTCGTTTGAGTCTATGCGTGAGACCATTGACTCGGTGGCGCAAATGGCCAAGTCGCTTGGCGATGAAACGCGGCGTGTGCGCGAAAGCGTGAGCGGTTCAAACACAGCGCCGGATCAGGTTCAGGCCAATGTTCAGTCCGTTGCGGCGGCATCCGAAGAGCTTTCAGCCACTATTCGTGACATTTCTGGAAGCATGGAAACCAATTCCAGTCACATTGACCGCATCGCGCGCAACGTCGAAGACGTTGTCGGGACTAATACCCGTCTCATGGAAGTCACTGGTCAGATCTCCAGTGTAACAGGCCTGATCAATGGCATCGCCAATCAGACTAATCTGCTTGCTTTGAATGCGACCATTGAAGCCGCGCGAGCGGGTGAGGCGGGCAAGGGCTTTGCTATCGTCGCGCAGGAAGTGAAGAAACTTGCACAGGATACCTCGCAGGCAACCGAGCGGATTGCAGATAATATTGCCCAGCTTGAGCAAACTGTTGCGGTCATAACTGAGGCTTTGGGGGACGTTAATTCGAGTGTGAATGAAGTAACTGAAGGTGCGGCTCATATCGCTGAAGCAGTTCGCCAACAGGAGCAAAGTTCATCAGATATTGCAGGTAATGCTGAAAATTCCAGCGTAGCGGTACGGCTTATGGCTGAGAATGCGGGTATGACGTCGCAGGTCGCAGCAAAGAGCGAGCGCCTTGCTGTTGATACGGTGGATGCTGTTCGGGTGACAAATGAACACGTTGCTCGAATTGATGAGGCGATGACGCGCTTCATGTCGGCACTTCGTCAGGCGAGTTAAGCACGATAGTGCAATTTTAATGGACCTGAGACTGAAAAAAGAAAAAACCCGTCACTGAAAAGTGGCGGGTTTTTTGTATTCGGAGGGTGTCGGTGTCTATTCGAACGTAGACTCTTCTGGTTCTTCCAGCTGGGAAGAGCTGGCGAACAGAGTTTCCGTCTCGTTTACACCGCGAATACGGTCGATCTCTGCACGTGCTTCATTGAATTCCTCAAGGAGGGGCCCTTCAAGCTGACGACCTGTTGGCAGGTCGAGAGACATTGCGTTGATGTGGTTGCCATTCTCCAGGACCTCATAGTGGAGGTGAGGGCCAGTGGAGGCGCCAGTGGAGCCAACATAACCGATAATGTCACCCTGTTGAACGCGGACGCCTGAGCGGATGCCCGGTCCGTAGCCGTTCAGGTGAGCATAAGCCGTCTGGTAGCCGTTTGCGTGGCGGATGCGAACATAGTTTCCGTATGTGCCAAAGCGGGATGCGCGCTCAATAGTACCGTTGCCCGCCGCCATGACCGGTGTACCGGTTGGTGCGGCGAAGTCCGTACCTTTGTGGAGGCGTGTATAGCCGGAGATAGGGTGCGTGCGGTAGCCGAAATTGGATGAAAGACGTGCGCCGTTGATCGGCGTTTTCATCAGGAATTTACGTGCTGCTTCACCTTCTGCGTCGAAATAATCGGTGATGCCGTCATCAGATGGTGTGAAGCGGTAGAATTCGCGATCTGTTGCGTAACCGTCCAGCGCTGCGAATAGAATGTCGCCGCTACGAATATAGTTGCCGCGTTCGTCAACATACTCTTCGAACACGATTTCGAACTCGTCGCCGACGCGCATTTCGCGCTGGAAGTCGACGTCATAAGCGTAGATCTGAGCAAAATCGAACACCTGAGCATCGTGCGCGCCAGCGTCGAGCGCTGCTTCGTAAAGGCTTGTCTGAACTGTGCCGGACACGCGGCGCGTTACCGGCATAAGGCGTGTGTGCAGTTCGTGCGCAGTAAAGCCGCCATCAGATGTACGCGATACAACGAGACTTGCTTCGGATTCATGCTTAAGTGTGAGGCCGATCAGGCGAACAGCGTCAGGGTCTTCTTCAGTTGGTGAAGCTTCAACGTGGGCTGTGACTTCAAGCCCGGGACGGACGCGGCGCGGGTCGATAAACTCTTCATCATAAAGAGAGTAGAGCGCGGAGTTGGCTTCAGAGCGGCTCACGCCAAGGCGGTCCATCAGGTCCGTAAGTGTGTCACGTGGCTGAAGTTCGTCTGTACGTTCGTAAATCTGTGGGAGTGGTTCCAGTTCCTGGAAAGACGTAAGAATGAGCTGAGGCTCTTCTGTGGCTTCTGAAATTTGTGGCGCTTCGAGGGAGGCAAGATGAACATCAGCCTCTGTCGAAGGGGATGAAGTAAGAGCTGACCAGCTCATTACACCAATGCCGCCAATTGCAATCGCTAATACGCCGATTGAGAGTTTAAGCCGACCAGAACCTGATGTTTTGGTAGTTTCCGACTTTGGATCAAATACTCCGACCACGTGGACACTCCGCTTTTTGTGTAAAGAAAACACACTCACTCGTAAAAATTCACAAGAAACGTTAACAATGAGCCAATTTATTCACGAATTATGCCAATATACATGGCTCATAGTTAAACACTTCAGCGGCTGGGTATGACTTCTGATAACACAACACCTAAACGACGTTTGAAACGTCGTTACTGGCTTTTATTGGCCGTCGGCGTTGGATTGGTCGTCATCCCTGCTTCTTTTTGGCTTTTCCGCATTCCGATTGCAGAAATAGCTGTTCGTCAAGTGTGTAACGATAGAGGAATTAACTGTTCGGTTCAAATAGACCAGTTAAACTTCAGTTCTGTTAGTCTTTATGAACTCGAATTAACCAAAGACGGCGTAGAACCGGTCACTGCAGAGCGACTCGCTTTGACGATGGACTGGAATGGCTGGTTCAGCCCTGCGGTCACATCGGTCAGTGTTTTTGAGCCACACCTGACCGTCGACACGCGCGGTGGCGAAGTGAAAGTTGCCTTGCTCGAGGCACTTCAGTCCGGTGATGATTCAGGTTCGTCTGACATGGAGCTACCACCTTTTGCCATTGAAGACGGCCGGCTCACTGTTTTGACTGATGCCGGGCCGGTGACAGGCACAGTCTCATCTTCTGGCGCTCTGCAGCGGGAAATTACGTCCAGTGTTACACTGGAACCGGCCCAGCTGGTCATGGACGGCCACCAGCTGGATCTGAGAAGCGCGCACGCAGACCTCATCATTGCTGAAGGGCGTATCTCGGGGCAGGTCGAAATTGATCTGCGCACAGCAGAGCTGGAAACGGTGTCCTTTGCTGATGTGATGCTCGAGGCAAACATAACGCCCGCGAACGACCATGAATATGAAGCGAACTGGCAAATGCGCGCAGAACATCTGTCAGGCCCCGGCCAGAGTGCGCGAGGGATTCAGTCTGATGGGCTTGTCCGGCTCACTTTTACTGGCGGTGAGGTCTCTACAGAGAACCTGCTGCTGGACGCCGTTGATGCAACGCTGTCCCTTACGAGTTTCAATGCGGGTAGTCTGAACGGCGGACAGGTCGCGGCCCAGCTGCGTCTTGATGCTGAAGGCGAGCGCCTTGTCGGTGAGATTGCAGGCACATCCCAGCTTGAACTTGTGAATGTCATGCGTGCAGAGCGGTCCGTTCTTACCGGCAACCTCACATTAGACAGGACTGCGCTTTTCGATGGAGCAGGGTCTCTTGAAGGTGTTGTGAGTGTGACTGATGCCGCGCTTGAGCCCGCTTTCCGGCAGACATTGTTCAACAGCTTTACCTTGCCTCAGCCGTTTACCGCCCACGCGCAGAAGGTTCAGGGGAGCCTCCTCAATCTCGCCAGTGGCTTTTCTACGGGTCTGGAATTTGAAGCCGGTTTTACTTTCATGCCATTTAGCTATGAGCTGAACGCTCTGCGTCCGGGCAATATTCAGGGCGACGAGCGAAGTGAAATTCTGCGTATCCGAACGACTGGCACCGACCCTTGGCTGCATATCGACGATGACCAATTCGTGGTGCAGGGCGATTTGCAGTTCTCGGCGCCGCGCTCCGGTGTCAACCTCTCGGCAAACCGGCTCGGGTTGATGCTGGACAGGACAGACAATGCGTTGCAGCTCTCTACGCGTCGCCTGCATCTTGATGAGATTGAGGCCGAAGGTCGTGAGATCATGATCGATTTTTCACGAACGGACTTTCAGTCGAGTGAAAGGCAACGCAGCCTTTCTGCAGACGGTCACATTCATTTCACGGGCGATGCATTCGGTTTCGACTTTGAAGATGCTGAAGTTCGTGCGCGAGTTCAGGGTTTTGATGCCGGCAATGGCTGGAACTTCCGGTTCGAACGTGACAATTGCCTTGGTCTGGACTTTGAAACGGCAGCCCTTCCGACCGTCGCTTTTGGCCCCGCTGCGCTGGAGCTGTGTGCGCCGAACGATCTGCTATTTGTTCAACAGGGCAGCGCTTTTTCCGGCGGCTTTCTGACCGAAGCGATGGACATTCCGTTCTATACCGGTTTCGCTGCGGGCAGCATTTCGCTTCAGAATCCTCAGATTATCTGGCGGTATGACAGCGTGCTCGATCTGGAACTCGCAGGGGATAACCTCATGATCCCAATGCGGCTCGCGATTGAAGAAGCCGGACGGGCCGCACATTTCCGTTCCGAATTTGCGTCGACAGCGCTCGCTACGGATGAGCGTGGGTTGAATGTCCGTTTTGATCTGACGGACAATGATGCATCTCTGGAAGACCTGCCAGTGGATATTGAAGTCGCCGAAATACAGGGCAGCGGACACGCTGGCGCTGGCGGGCTTAATATCGACTACACCATCCTGGGTGCACTCTTTACCGATAGTATGAACGAGCCGGTCAACGCGTTTTATCAGCCGCTGGTGCTCAACGGGTCGGGTGAGTTGTCTGCAGAAGGAATCTCATTGGACGGGCACCTCAGGCTATCCGATCAAACGGCCTTTATTGGCGATGTGAGTGCTATTCACTGGTTTTCATCTAACCGTGGGTCTGCGGTGCTCGAAAATGGCGCGCTGACCTTTGAGGCTGGCGGGCTCCAATTGCATCATTTATCGGAACGGTTGCGCGGTCTGGCGGTGAACGCTGAAGGTGCTCTTCTGCCCTTTGCGCAGTTCAGTTGGCAGGACGGTGTCATTG
>QGCY01000003.1_pt1 | contig 123639 bp, 142 predicted proteins | sample 4708041 | NCBI WGS metagenome assembly QGCY01 (sample SAMN08941164, study PRJNA450518) | Sediment metagenome, whole genome shotgun sequencing project. | biome: grassland soil; feature: grassland; material: soil; isolation source: soil 14 days enrichment with methanethiol and mixed carbon source ... | reverse complement strand
ATATAACAAGGGGTGAAAATTTTTAGTACGCTTACGCTTTATAGTATGTATGCCAAACCTTAACTTCTCCTGTTGGAGAAGTAGAATGATGTTGAAAGTATAAGAAAACATCACTAAAAATTTTCACCCCTTGTTATATTAGGTAAAAAAGAAAAATTTTCACTCAATAATTCATAAATTCTGCTTAATGATTGACTTTACTCCTCCATTCTTACAAAATTATCCCAACAACTAATTTTTTGACGCGGACAATCACTAACTCTGTTCATTATTTCTCGAAGATAGTAGTTTTTTAATTTATTTTGCTAAGAGCATCTGCTCTCAACGAAAATTAATTAAATAAATATGCATTTTGGGAAGATCATTTACTATTTTCGAAAATTATCATGTCTGTTTTGGGGAAAATTCTTATTTGGCGTGAAAATAAAATATGATACTGGTGCTTTTACAAAAATTTTACAATTTTCGGGCCCGTTCCGGTCAGGAACGGATAACATTATCTTATTATTTTCGAAAAATGCTGGGTTCATGTTGGATTTAAGTTTCTTAATGGTTGCTTTTACAAAAAAATCTAAAATTTCGGGCCCGTTCCGGTCAGGAACGGATAACATTATCTTATTATTTTCGAAAAATGCTGGGTTTGTATTGGATTTAAGTTTCTTAATGGTTGCTTTTACAAAAATTTTACAATTTTCGGGCCCATCTCCAATCCAGAATTTATTCTGGATGTAGGAGATGGAAAAGTTAGAGATTGTCATTGGATTATTTTCGAAAAATGCTGGGTTCATGTTGGATCTGAGTTTCTTAATTGTCCATTTTACAATTTTTTTACAAATTTCGGGCCCGTTCCGGTCAGGAACGGATAACATTATCTTATTATTTTCGAAAAATGCTGGGTTCATGTCAGATTTTTTTGGCAGATCTTTTTTTTTGAATTTGAAAAAGTTTGCTTGTTGGGAATTTTTGGTTGAAGATATTTTAGTTAATATGAAATAGTAATGTTATTTACTCTTGACTTATTTTCTCCCGAATGTTTTTAATTAAGATATTAAAACACTGTTTTGATTAAATTTAGGGGGTTTTTGTTTTTGGGTTTGTTATATTTTGGTATTTAGGGGGATTGTTTGTTATTTGGGAATTTCTCGGGAGGGATTTTTAGGATTGGGTAATTTAGGGATGAGAATATGTTTTGATTGGTTTATTGGAGAAAAGGGGAAAGAGAGAGAAAGGGAGAAAAAGGAGGGAAGGAGGTCATAAGTTGCGAGAATTGCTGGTGATATGGGTTGTTATGTTGGATTTAAGTGGGGGGAAAGGGGAAAAAAGAAATGTGTGAAACCAAGCAAATTCTTTTTTCTTATAATATGAATTGCTTGGTTTCACAAAATATTTTTTGACCTTTGTTATTTCAAAATGGGAGATGGATTTGAATTAAATAAGTTTATCTTTTCGAAAATAACTTCTTGAGATTGGGATTTTGATCGTCCTCTTAATTTAATTTTTATATCCCAAAGATAGATCATTGAATTTACTAAACTTGATACATCTCGCCAATTTGATATTTTTAATTTTGGAGAAATGTATCGACCATCTATATTAAATAATGATATGAGATATTTTAATTTGTCTGGAGTGATGTACTTGATTACATTATTGATGATTTCTTGTCTGTCGTATACGCAATTCAGTGTATCGCCTTCTGTAATGTAATGAAGTAATTTTGAAATTTCGATATGATGTAGATATCTGTTATTTTTTTCTTCAAATCTGAATAGGGTTAATGATGATGTTTCATCTTTTAGTGTTGATAATTGTTCTAAATCTGGATAATGTTGGTAATCTATTGTTTTAAGATCTTTCAGATGGAGATAAATATTTTTAATTCTGGGTTTGTTATATTTATTTAATAATATTTCAGTTTCTTTTTCATCGAGATTGTCCAGATTGTAGAATAATTTAATTCCTTTCTTTTCTATCATGAGTTTGTCATTTTCTGATTTATTCTCTGATGCACACAATTGATTATAATATTCTAAATCAATATCTTTTGACTTTAGCAATATATTAATTTTGGTATCTTTTGAAATTTTTTTATCTCTTTTGATATCACAATTTTGAAGATAGTTTGATGATGTTCGATATTTACTATCTATAGTGTCAATGATATTTACTTGAGATCCATAATAATTTATCCATTTGAGGAAATTAAATAAAAATTCAGTTTTGTTCATATTTTCGATAACTTGATGATGTAATATTATTTGGTAATACCAGTCTTCCTTTTCAATGGTCATTCCCGATGAATTGAATTCTATCGGAACGCCGTTATATGATTTTAGAAATTCATGATATTTTAATTCGTTCATTTTATGTATTTCGTTAATATCAACAGGAAGGTTTTTAAAATTACTTTCTTCTATCATGATTTCGAATGTATTTTCTGTTATGTTTCTTGATCGATATAACATTTGCAGACATTGTAAATAGTTTGCTGAAGTGTTGATGAAGTATGCGTACACTTTATCAAAGTGATCTTCTGTGAAACTATTACCAGCACTGATACATGGAGTATAAACTACATGATTATATTTTGACCATTCTTCATTTATGTTTGAAAGATTTTTTCTATCGTCCGTAGACATATCTCCCGTATAGATTTTACAATTGGAGTTTCTATCAGGATAATTTTCGAGAATAAATCTGTCTATTTTATTTTTAATTTGTTCTGCTTTATCTTTGGAATTCGTCGGAATGATGAGTTTTTTATTTTGCATAATATCGTAAAGTAGCATATTGATCCATTCTTCTTCGCGAGTATATATATTGCAGATGTGTTGTGTTTTGGATTTATAGAGATTGTCGATAAATAATGGTTCAAAAGTTTGGACATGGTGGCGTAAGGGAACTATTAAATCGAATAGTCTGTTTGTGTCAATATGAGCGTCCATTACTAATAGTTTTTTGGTTGAACTGATCATGTATTTTAATTTTTTGGATATGAATAATGGTTTTTTAATGCTGTATTTGCATAATTCATCAAATAGACTTTCTGCTTCATCAAGGATGAGTAAGTCTATATCATTCATATCCACTCGTAATAATGAATCAATTTGGCATATTACTTTATTGTCTTTGATAATTCGGTCTTTGCAGTTTCGATAATTGGTGAAATCTGGTAAGTACTGGGATAATTCATTTGCTAATGCGATGCGATGGGTTATGAAGAGGATATTTTTGTAATCGTTGCTTTGGATATGTTGGAGTAGTGCTTGAGTTTTTGACGTTCCTGTGGCACTTCTGCAAAAGATAGTATTGTATTTTTCGAAATTATAGATATTGGATTGTATTGATGGATAATATATTTTTTGGGTTTTGATATTTTTGGGATTGGTATTTTGGATTTTGGCACACTGTTGGATATTTTTATATATGATGTGTTTGGGGATTTTTAATTTTTTATGGGAGCAGATTTTTATATATCTTTTATGGGGATCGCGGAAGCATTTGAAATAACATGAATTATTAGATATTGTAATGTAGGCATTATCATTATCGTGGATGTGATTGCATATTGGACATAATGCAGGGAGCATTCTTTCGAGACGTATGAATTTATCGATGTGAATAGAATATACGTCGTTTAGATTATTTTTAATTAACCATTTTTCTATTTTTTCTTCGAGATTTGGATCGAAGACTGGTTTAGTATTTTCGATAATTGGGGTTGATGGGAGTGAATGATGGGGGAGGGTTGGGTGGAACTTTGGGTTTGTTAGATAGTTTTTTATTTCGTTGAAATTATGATCAGTATTGTTCATAATCTTATGATCAATATTGATCATAAGGGCGGGTAGCATTGGATTGCTGGGACTGGATAATTTTATGTTATATGGCAGACGCATATTTGATATTGACCTATAGATGCCTTTGTCTATCATGTTGTAGATATTGGGATCTTCATTTTTGAATAGTTGATCTATAATGATTTTTGGATCTTTGAATGGTGTGGTTATATGGAAGACTATACGGGTTGAGTATTTATAGTTAAGATTGGGGGTAGTTTCAATGACTCGGTGATTATTGGCAACATAATATGGAATATCTTGTTGGAAATATTGCAATGTCTTTTGAATTATTATTTTGATGCATTTGTCGAAATTTTCGAGATTAAGTTCTGGGATGAGATCTGATTGGATATGATCCTGTGTTTCTAATTCTATGTCATAATGATATAGTCTTGTTTTTGAAGTTTGGACTTGGTGAAATCTTCTTTCAGGTGGTTTTAGTTTTTGGAAGTATTTTAGGAAATGTTCGAAATTTGGGAATAGGTAATATTTGTAATATGACTTTTTGTTTGGATCTGGGTTTTTTATTTCTTTTGCTGTTAGGAAATTTGATGATTGGAGATTATCTATTGCTTTTTGGATATTTGTGAATATTGAAATATTATTTTTCTTTTCCAAAAGAAAATTATTTTTCTTTTTAAGATTTGTGGAATTATATATAGTGTTGATTGATAAGGTTGGTTGATTTTGGTCGGTCGATTGATCTTGCAATTTATTGGACATTTTTTGAAAGATGTTGTATTTCTAACGTAGGAAATCTATATAGTTAAAAAAATATAAAATTCAATATAATTAATTGTTTATATTATTGATTGCTTCTTGTTTTTGTTTTTCACGTCGTTCTCTTTGTTTTTGTAAAATTTTCTCTTTATTTTTTTCATAGTATTCTTTTTTCTTTTGTTTATTATTTTCATAGTATTTTTGATATCTTTTATTGGTGCTTTTGCGATAATCATCACCTGTTTTTAATTTTGGTTTTTCGGGATTTGGGTTTTCCATTGTTAATATTAAAGGGTGAATATTTTAAAAAATAATTTGAAATCCATTATCTTGTAAATATTTAATTATGTGATGTTGATTATTATCTTTAGCATTATTGATCATAACTTCATCCCAAGGGCATCCATTATTGAGTAGATACTTCAGTGTTTCAAGATGCCCATTTTGAGCAGCATAAACACATGACCATTTATTCCAAGGACATCCATTCTGGTGTAGATACTTCAGTGTTTCAAGTTGTCCATTTAATGCAGCATTAGTACATGACTCTTCATCCCAAGGACATCCACTTTCATGTAGATACTTTAGGGTTTCAAGATGACCATTCAGAGCAGCATAAGCACATGACAATGTATTCCAAGGACATCCATTCTGGTGTAGATATTTTAGGATTTCAAGATGTCCATACTGGGCAGCATTAGCACATGCATCTTTATCCCAAGGACATCTACTTGTATGTAAATAACGCAGTGTTTCAAGATGTCCATTCTGAGCGGCATATCTACATGACAATTCATTCCAAGGACATCCACTTGTATGTAGATATTTAAGTATTGTGATATGTCCATTTTTTGCAGCATTGGCACATGACAATTCATCCCAAGGACATCCCCATGTGTGCAGATATTTCAGGATTTCAAGATGTCCATTCTGAGCAGCATATCTACATGACAATTCATTCCAAGGACATCCATTCTGGTGTAGATACTTTAAGGGTTCAATATGTCCATTTTCTGCTGCAAAATTACATGACATTTTATCCCAAGGACATCCATTCTGGCGTAGATATTTCAGGATTTCAAGATGTCCATTCTGAGCAGCATAAGCACATGTCCATCTATTCCAAGGACATCCATTCTGGCGTAGATATTTCAGGATTTCGATTTGTCCATTTCGAGCAGCATAATTACATGACAATCCATCCCAAGGACATCCACTTTCATGTAGATATTTTAATGTTTCAATATGCCCATTCTGAGCAGCATATCTACATGACAATTCATTCCAAGGACATCCATTCTGGCGTAGATATTTAAGTATTGTGATATGTCCATTCTGAGCAGCATAAGCACATGTTATTTTATCCCAAGGATATCCATTCTGGTGTAGATACCTCAGGATTTCAAGATGTCCATTCCGTGCGGCATCAGCACATAACTCATCTTTATCAATTTCGATATCAGGTAAATAATCTTCAAGTTCTGGTATTTGTCTGCACATGAATATGCTAACTTCGTCATCTTTTAGATATGAGAATATAATACATAATATTTCTGGTGGTAATGTCTCCATTTAATATGAAAAAATAATTCAATATTAATCTTTGATATATCCATTATCTTGTAAATATTTAATTATGTGATGTTGATCAAAAATTTTAGCATTATTGATCATATCTTCATCCCAAGGACATCCCCATGTGAGTAAATATTTTAGTATTTCAAGATGCCCATTTTGAGCAGCATGAACACATGACCATTTATTCCAAGGGCATCCATTTTCATGTAGATAAATCAGTGTTTCAAGATGTCCATTCATCGCAGCATGAACACATGACCATTTATTCCAAGGGCATCCATTTTCATGTAGATAAATCAGGGTTTCAAGATGTCCATTTCGAGCAGCATTAGTACATGACCATTTATCCCAAGGACATCCATTCGTATGTAGATAATTTAATGTTTCAAGATGTCCATACCGAGCAGCATATTCACATGACAATTTATTCCAAGGACATCCATTCTGGTGTAGATATCTTAGTGTTTCAATATGCCCATTTTCTGCTGCATATTTACATGCACTTTCATCCCAAGGACATCCCGATGTATGTAGATACCTTAGGATTTCAAGATGTCCATTTTCTGCAGCAGTAGCACATGACTCTTCATCCCAAGGACATCCATTTTTATGTAGATATTTTAGAATTTCAAGATGTCCATATCGGATGGCATTGGCACATGCCCATTTATTCCAAGGACATCCATTTTCATGTAGATATTTTAGGATTTCAATATGCCCATATCGGATGGCATTAGCACATGAAAATTCATCCCAAGGACATCTACTTTCATGAAGATACTTTAGGGTTTCAAGATGCCCACCTTTTGCTGCATAAGCACATGAATATTTATCCCAAGGACAACCAATTTCATGTAGATATTTCAGGATTTCGATATGTCCATATTGAGCAGCATCAGTACATGAATATTCATCCCGAGGACAACTACTTTCATGAAGATACTTCAGGATTTCAAGATGCCCACCTTTTGTTGCATAAGCACATGAATATTTATCCCAAGGACATCCATTTTGGCGTAGATACTTCAGGATTTCGATATGACCACCTAATGATGCATTAGCACATGACTCTTCATCCCAAGGACATCCATTCTGGTGTAGATACTTTAGGGTTTCAAGATGTCCATTTCGGGCAGCAAAAGCACATGAATGTTTATTCCAAGGACATCCATTCTGGCGTAGATATCTTAGTGTTTCGATATGTCCATTTCGGGCAGCAAAAGCACATGTCCATTTATCCCAAGGACATCCACTTGTATGTAGATAACGCAGTGTTTCAAGATGCCCATATCGAGCAGCATAATTACACAATCTAGTTTCATTAATTTCAATATCAGGTAAATAATCTTTCAATATTGGTATTTGTCTACACATGAATATGCTAACTTCGTCATCTTTTAGATATGAGAATATAATGCACAATATTTCTGAAGGTAATGTCTCCATTTCGAATCTGGTGATTCGAAATATTTTAAACCGAACGGTTTAAAATATTTGAATTATTTAATCAGAAAAAATAAATTCAATATTAATAACACTAAAGCAATATTTTTTTGGTTTCAATATTATTCGATACTTCTCGCCATTGTGTATTAAATATATCATATAATTTTGAAGAATCGTCATAAGAACATAGCACTTCTTTAATTTTATTGTGATGAATATATTTTTGAATCTGTTTCATATCAAATCTTTTATCTTTAATATCATTGAGCAATAATGTATAATCTAATTTTAATGAATGACAATTAAATATTTTCTTAAACTCGATACATTCTGTATGAATATCTGATGATTTATATTCGATTAAATCATAATTATTATTAACTAAATTAAATAAATTTTCATTAACTTCAACTTCAACTTCATTCGTCTTAAATATACGAACATGATTGATAATATTGTCATTCAGTTCATAATATGAAAATGCTAAACCATTACTCACTGTATTATTATATTCATTATAATTGATGGCATATGAATTTGTAAAGTATATGGGATCTGGAAATACATTATTTAAAATGATATCAAAGTTGAAACTTTCGAAATATTTATGATATGTATTTTGTCTGATATTAATTTTTTCATCACAAATTAAAGATTTGTAAGTCAGCATAAAATGTGTATATTTTGTTAATTTAATTTTATCATCAATAATAAACATATTATCACATATTTCTTGAGAATTGATAATTTTTTTAAGTGCATCAGATGAATCAAATATTTGAGTATGAATTACTACTTTTAAATTATCTAATTCTACAACAATGCTATATTTCGAATATATAAATCCTTTATTATTTCGAAATAAGAGCAATATCTCTTCGAGATTATCTTTGGTGAGATATACATGACATATAGTTTTTGTAAAATTATCAAATTTATAAAATAGGTTCATAATAAAATTTCCGGATAATATGACACCATATTTATCAAAATCAGTTATATCGGGAATATTTGTACCACCTAATATATTTGTAGGATCGGGAGTATTTGTTCCAATATTTGAACCTTTAAGTATTATATATGGTATATTTATTTCGGTGTTCGAATTTATCTTATTATATTTAATAAGATCATTTGGAGATGCAAGAACTTCTTTGAGAGTTTCCATTGTAAATAGATTATGTTAATTCAATTTTTTTTCAATTTAAGATGAAAAAATTGAATTACTAAAATGAATAAAATGGATAAAATAGTAAAATTACTTCGAGAAAATAAAATCAATAATGTTAAAAAAATACATCTTTTGCCAAATTTCAATATTCATATTTTGAGAGAATTTTCGAATTATGATTGGGATTGGCGAAGCATGCACAAGTCTAAATGTTTCAATATTGATTTATTGAGAGAGTTTATAAATAAAAATTGGAATTGGAACAATATACATAATTCGCCTAATTTCGAAATACAGATGATGATAGAGTTTCCTGATAAGAATTGGGTTATTAAAAAGGTAGTCAAATATAGTCAAAATACATATTTTTTGCTTTTAATTTCAATTTATATATTTAAAAATTAAAATATATAATGGTAGTATATGATAGCGATATTAGTGATAAATTATGGATACAAGGAGATATAGTTGATAAAAAAGTATATAATTCAAATAGTTGGTTTGATATAAAGGAAATAGTTTATAATGTTGAAGATAAATTCAAATATGATTATTCTATTCCTACAATCAATGATGAAGAATTAAGATCGAGAAAAATCAAGATATATCCAAATATCATTCAAAAGAAATTGCTCAAGAAATGGATGGATATATATCGATATACATATAATCAAACTATTAAATATTGGAGAAAAACATATAAATCAAAATATGAAGTGAGAAAAGAATTCAATGATACAATATTTAAGAAGAAGTGGATTAGAAATAGTAAAATCCCAAAACATACAATTGATAATGCAATATTTGATGTATTTAAAGCGATTAAAACATGCAAATCATTAAAAAATAATGGACATATTAAACATTATAGAATTAGATATAAAAAGCAGAACCAAAATAGATCTATATTAAAATTAGAACCAAATATGTTTAGATTAAGAGATGATTTCTTTAGTTTTTGTATTTCAAATCCATTATTTAAAAATGGTATTAGAACAGAATATAGTGGTCAAAAGTTTCCATATCAAATCAATAATGATACAATACTGCAATATAATAAATTAGTTGATCAATTTTACTTATTTATACCAATTACAGTAAAAAGTACTAAAAATGAAGGAAATAAGCAGGATTTTTGTTCGTTAGATGCAGGAGAAAGAACATTCCTAACTGGATATACTAATTCTTCTACTTTTGAAATTTGTAATGATCCGCGTTCTAAATTCCAAAGATTACTAAATAGAATAGATACAACTAAAAATAACAAAAGAAAAAACAGATTGAGACAAAAGTTAAAAGATAAAATTGATGATTTGCATTATAAAACAATAAATTGGTTAATATCTCGATATAACAATATCATACTTGGGAAGATCAGTACTGGTAGTATTGTACAGGGATATTTACCAAAAAAAGTAAATCGTTCTATATTGAATTTATCTCACTACTTATTTAGAACTAGATTAGAAGAAAAATGCAGAATTAATAATATAAATTTATATATCCAAGATGAAAGTTATACAAGTAAAACATGTGGCAATTGTGGATACATAAATCGAAGTCTTGGAGGTTCTAAAGTATTTAAATGTGCGGAATGTAATATAACTATAGATAGAGATGTCAATGGAGCAAGAAATATATTTATGAAACATATTATAATGTAATATAATATGATCCCGTATTGCTGAAATGCGGTTAAAAAACTGAGGAATATTGGTTATTATTTATATCACCATAATTGATTATTATGCTCTGATATGAATAGTGCTTATTCCTGACAATCGAACTATACTCAATAATTTATCATGGATTTTAATTTTATATACATTTTACAATTGAGTAGGTTTGAGTAGGTTTTATTCAGCGGAGTAATTGAACAAGCATGTTTAGATTTTGGATATAAACCAAATGGAGTATTTTACAAAAAAACGATGGAACATTTTAGAAGCTTCATTAAATAGCAAACTTCACCGCTTTTTTTTCAAAATAGTCAAATTGTCGAAAACTTTCCTTGCCGGTTTTGTAAGTGAGTAGAAGTGTAAATGTGTTGTCATTGTGGTTGAAAAATCTTACCTTTGCAATGTCGGGGCGATCATTATAGTATGAGAGTTTTTCACATTCCGCAAGTCGTTTGTCAATGATGTCTGTGTTCTTTTTTGTGGGGCATTCATGGTAAGTATCTGATGGTTTCCTTGTAAGATTGTAACTAAATTTTTTAATTACATGCTTTTTGGTTTTGGTATCAAATGCTTCCAATGTGAAACCATATTCATCTTTTGCGATTACAATAATGTTTTCGAAAAATGGATATAGTTTGGATTGCTCGGCGATTTTAAATTGCCGTTGCTGTTGACGCCAAATGCTCTTCTTATTTTGGGAAGACATTGTATTAGGAACAAAAAAAATCAATTTTTAAGTCGATGTAAATTTGAACCATGACTTTTAGGATTGGATGAATCGAGATACTCTGTGAAGTCAGGTTTTTTCATATTGAATTATTTAATTCGAAAAAAATACTTTAATATAATTAAAGTATGTACTTTAATGATATGCAATCACATTTATACATTAATTTATTTAACCTTGTATATTTTATCATTATCGATCCTTTAAGATCTTTTTTATCTAAAATAAATTCAACTCTTTTTCCATAAAAATTCACTTCTAATGGTTTAAGTTCTTGATCATCGCAAAATACATTTATGTCGATTATTGGGAGTATGCTATGAATAATATATTTTCCATCATCATTAGCATATTCGTATTTTGTACAAGTTTCTATAAAATTGGATGATAATTCTATATCTTCATCATCATAAATATTATGATTTAAAATTCCGATTAATAATTTAATCGTAGAATTGTTTTTTGTTATAATTTGGATTTTTTGTGTAGATGTAAGAATTAATTGAGGTATAATAATTTTATTACAAAACTTCTTATTTATGTGAGTATAAGTAATGTCATTAACAGCAATAATTATTTCTTCGACACTATCATCGAAAATATAATCGAGGATGATTACATTTTTGTCGTTAATTTTAATAGATGATTGATTATAAGTTATCCATTCTTCCTTAATGATTTCAAGTCCTTCTCTATTAGAATAAATATCACATTGTCCATCTTTTCGACCTACTTTAAAGTGAGTGTCCATTATACACTTATGATTGCATAATTATAAATGAAAAAAATGTAATATAAATTTATGTAAATTTATACATAAATTTATACATCAGATAAGTAATATTCACCATACCATTTTTCAGGAGGTTCATCAATTGGATTAAAAGAACTGGTAAGTTGTGTTCCACAATTTTCGGTCATCCAACCAATACTTTTGATAAATTTTTGCATTCTTAAAATTACCAATTGTGCATTAATTTCTGTAATTATTTTGATTTTATTAAAGTAATTTCGAATTTCGAATAATTCATCTGAAGTATGGGATATGATATACTTGTTGATGAATAATTCTGGGAATGCTCCTTTATGGATTGTTGTTGCCAAATTTCTATAGAATAACAATATTGATTCCTCGATATTTTTATGATAATAAGGTATTGTGATATTGTCAGTTCTTCCGCGGATGAGATTATATATATTGTTATAGAAGTGGTGGAATATTGAAGTATCATCATAATCAGATATATAGTTATTTGAATTACTGATTTGTCCAACGCATATTTTCATATTGTCGATTTTTGAAATATTGATATTCATTGTATTCAGAGTTATAGATTTCATTTCGATATCTATTTTAGAAATATCGAAATTAGGCATGATTACATTAAATCCTCTTCTAAGGTATTTTTCAATTCGATGTTCATAACTCTTGCTTCTTCTGGTAGTGTCGATAATATTAGCACAGTATTCAAAAGCAAATTTGCCAAGGACACTGAATGATAAATTTTTGCCGTTAAAGGCAACGGCACTGCTTCCTAAATCGAACCCATATAGTATTTCTGATACTGATTGGTAAATTCGATAAATTATTTGGAAATTAAAATCATCCAATATTATTGTTATGCAATTTTTAGATTGAACCACTCTTTCAATACTATATTTTTTATCAATAAAATTGATTATTTCTTCGACTTTCAAATCTGCATCTTCAGGTGTCAGATGATACAAGAATAAATCAATGTCATTAATAGAATTCCCATTTAATATTGAACTAATTGAACCTCCCGCAACTACGACATTATCCCAATTAAAATCATCAAGGTGAATTTGTTTGTAAAATAATTTTTTGAAGTTTTTTATTTCATCAGGTTCATAACCATCATCATAAATTACGTATTCCAATGTGGGAAGAGTATAATCCCATTCTTTTGGACTTATAGCACCATATAGATTTGCATATCCAATTTTTCTACATATTTCTCTATTAAATTGATCTTCTTGTAAAACGTTTTGAATGATTTCTTTTCCAGATGCCATTTTTGATATATTTGAATTATATAATTCATTTTTTTTCAATATCAAAAATTTTGATATTGAAAAAAATATTAACTTTCAATCAATACAACAATTTCTGTGTGTGAAACATTGTCAGGTTTTGACATTATTGCTTTAAATATATTTGCAATTACTACAAATGGATAAAATACAATTGCGAGTAATAGTTTAATAATATTGGCAAATGAACGGGCGAAAGATCCAAAAGTGTTTTCGATAATTTCTCCTGTCGATCTATCTCCACAACAGCAACATAAAAGACAGCAAGTGGCGGAAATAATCAATATTGATACTGCACATAATATGAATATTATTAAATGGATCAGTATGAGAAATGGATTTAGTATTGGTATGAATAATGATATCAATACCTTTTCCCATGGTGTTAAGATATAAATATCGGGATTTTGGTTGATACTGGTTTCAAATTCATTTTTGATGACTTTGTAAAATAAGATCATAATTGTATGATGGTAGTAATGTCTATTTTATTCAATTTTTTAGTAATATAAAAAAATCAATTTTTTTACTTATTAAAACTATGAAAGAACGGATCTCTTATATTCATAAACAGTGACAATATGACCAATTGCCTTAACAAATCCCTCACTAAATACGATTTTATCGCCATTTTTAATATATTGAGGTTTATGTCTGAATTTCATTCGCACTTTTGCAATATCGCCAATCATCAATACATTTGGATCGTCATTCCTTTTGCTCTTTTTTTCGATAATATTCATCAGTTTGACGGTTTGTCTTATGTTTCGAATATTGGCAGTTGGTTCATATCCTATTTTGATACTGGTGCTTAGGGTGTTGAATTTTGTTTTTTCTCCTCTTCTCTTGCCTGCATTTTGGATTTTTACATCGGCATCGAATTCATAATATGATACAGGAACTTTATCTACCATTACTAAACCTCGTCTAACTTCTTTTCCGTTTTTAATGACAAAATCTTTAATATTGAAACAATGATATGATAAACATGACGTTTCATCTATTTTGGTTCTTTTATAGTGGATGCCTCTGACATTTACCAATTTATAATCTCCATTTTTATTTGGTCCGATATACATTTTATCGCCAACAGATACTTTGCCTTTTACTAATTCCCCTCCAATGACTAATCCGATGCCTTTAACATTGAATTTGCAATCTATATAAATTTCGGTATCATTCGGACTGTCTCCTTCCAATCGCATTGAAGGTTGCATTACATTCATAAAATATAATAAAGTATCCATTCCGGTGAAATTAACATTTGAAATCTTAAATATTGGAGTAATATTACCAGAATGAATATTTTGGGATGCAGTCAGAGCGTCATCTTTATTTTCGATAATTATGACATTCTTGCGGATGTTAGGTAAGTTCATTAATCGTTTTAATTCTGAAATTATGTCTTCAAGTACAGATCCTCTATTATCACATAAATCTATTTTGGTTATGATGAAGCAAAAGGGAATATTCAGACTGAGGCATAAGAAGATATGTTCTTTTGTCATGTTATTAATGCCCATATTTGCTCCTACCATTATAAAGCATATATCGACACATGATGAAGACAATCCTAATATAGTTGTTTTAAGATATTTCTCATGACCTGCTAAGTCATAGAAACTGACAATTTTATCGCTATGGGTTAAGATGTCTGACCATGATGTCTTACTTTTTCGATAATTATAATTAACTACCTCGAAAGATGTGTCTTTTGAAGCGAAACCTAATAAATGATGTGCAATACTTGTGGTACGCCCACTTTTTAATTCATGAGGATGATTAAAGATGACGGATCTACTGCGACCATTGCCATCGTCTTTTTCTCCTGAAACAAGACATCCAAGGGTTGTGCTTTTGCCGCAATCTACGCCACCTGATACGCAAATTTTTAATTCGATTGGATTAGTTATATTTTTTTCTCTGATCATATATTCTGCGACATAGTGTTCATCGATATTATCGAGAGATAATCTACTCAATGAGCAATTAATTTTATTAACCATTCGTTCTAAATTTTTTTCGCTTTCATCAAATTGAATTTTAGAACATTTAGAAACAATGCCATTATCATTTAGTCCAATTATGTATCTTGCTTCTCCTCCGCCTTCATCTACTCTTCTTAATAATTGGGAAGCAAGTCTATTAATTTTATCTGTATTTAATTCACATAAATAAGACTTATATTCGACATTATCGTCTTCACTCTCTTTTCTATTTAGATATTGCATTTTCGATGACAAATGAATTCAAATTTTAATATATATAATTATAGAATGGCATTAACTGCAAAAGAATACATATTTATTATTATTGGCAATTGTAAAAAAATACATGACCAACTTATTATAATTAAGAAGTTTCAATTTCTGACCAAGCAAAATGCTGAATATGTAAAAGAGACTTTTACACTTATGGGAAAGACTGACGAGATTATTAAAAAAGTGTGTAATACTTGCACAGATAAAGATGCCAAATTTGTGGAAGAAAAAATGAAAGATATTCAAAAGATGATGGACGATTTAGTTCCCATGGCAAAGGAAGTTTCATCCTATGTTAAAAGTCTTAAGACAATTTAATGTTTTATATTTTAGATTTTTTGTTTTTGGACTCCAAATTTTATCAACTACCAAAATTTTGCCTTCATGGAAATCTTCCAATTCTACAATGTCAATTGTTTTATTTTTTTGAGGATTTGCTGATACATATTTGGTTGAAACAATTTTGCAACATTCTTCATTTAAATCACTTCTTATTATTTCTCCAATAGTGTAAGTTAGATCATTTTTAACAATATGACGCCGTTCCGATATATACAATTCATCATTTATAATTTGTGTTTCGATAAATTCTTCTGGTATAATTAATGTGCCAGCACTAAAATTTTTGGATAATCCGGCACACTGACTTAATGAAATTAATACATCGCAGTCGCCATAATCTATCATTGTATCCATAAAGGTTGGAGTATCAAAGAAATAAATGACAGGTTCATCGATAATTGTTTTAAAGAAGTCTATAAATTGAATTGCATTTTCAGGAAATTGATGAACATGGACAATCACTTTTTTATGATTTCTTGCATAATATTTAATAATCATTATCATTACCGCAAATATTTTAAATTCATCAATATCAGATTTAACATTTTCGATAATTGGGAAGTTGTTTTCTTCTTTTATGCGGATTAATTCATCGAAGTTATCACTAAATACTGGGTTATCCAATACCATAACAAGATTTACCCATTTTGCTCCGTCGAGTAAAAGATATGGGCGATGACCTTCAATGTTTAATCCTAAAGAACCAGTATCGCTTATCATTATGTTGTTATATTGATAGATATATGTTCGGTAATAATTTAAGAATCTTAATTTCAATTTTTTTGAGATTTTTGTGGATATTTTGCCGGTAATATTGTCTAATGAGTTTAGAAATAATTCTCCTTCATTTAGATACATTGTTTTACTCAAGAAGATTTTATTATTGATGATATTTTTGACAATGTCGAGTATAAGAACATTATATATGTAGTTTTCAATATGAGAGAATTTTTTATCGCAGTTTATTCTGTAATTTAGATATTCATTTGTTTTATATATGATTGTGTATAATGGAAGATGTGGGTAGAAATTTCGAATATTGATATATTGGTATTCATTGGGATATCTTATTAAATTTAAAATGGCATGGATGTGGAGTTTTGCATATTCTGGGACGTTGAAGTCAAAATATATTAAATCAATTAAGTAGTCAAGTGTCATTGTATATTTTTAACTATAATTAGATTTTATAAAAATTGAATTAGTTTTTATTGAATAACCGATTATGCCATTTAATCATCTTTATATATTGTTGAAACTTCTGCTTTTAAAAAATGGGCATATGATTGGTTATCATCTAATTAAAATATAACGTTAGATATTGTATTATCGAATCCAAATTTACCATGGGTTTGGTATCAATTATCATACAGATTAAAACTTACAATTGATGAAGTGTTATCAAACCCAAATTTACCATGGGATTGGAACGGATTATCATCTAATGTGAGTATAAGAATTCATGAAGTGTTATCAAATAGAGATTTACCATGGAATTGGGATGAATTATCAATAATTATTATATTGAAAAAATGAATTATTTTATTCTATTTACCTATAACAATGACGAACATTATTGAGGTTTTGGGATCTGAATGTCAAACAGGAAATAACAGGAACTCAAGAGTACGAAGACGAAACAGAAAATTGAAGAAGCACCAAAAGGAAAAGGAAAGAAAAGAGGAGAGGGAGAGAATTATATCGAATATAAATATATTCATTGTCGGTATTAAAGTTACCCAGACTCTAGAATGTGATTGGGATGAAACAAGACTATCATATGGTTATGCAGGAATTTCTGTTCCAATTGGTCATCCATGGTATGGAAAGTCTCTCAATGAATTGGAGAGTATTCTTGTTGAGTCATCTAATGAAGATATAGATCTTCTAAGTCGTAATTTGAGAACTGCTTCATCTATAGATCCGAGACTAAATGGTCAAGCGGATTCAGAATGGTTTATTAAATTTGAGATGTGGTGTTATGCTGGTGGATGTGAAGATATATTTGAAGAACACTGCAGAGAGGATTTGGAAGTTCTCAAGAAGTATGCAATCGATGCTTTGTAATTTGGAAAAAAATGATTTTGGTTTTTTCATTTATGAATTTTATTCTCCTTGCATTAATTCATCTAAATTGTCCAAATGTTTATCAACCGAATCAAACATGAATTTCAATCTATCGTCTTTAGATGCCGGCGAATTGGCACTCATTTTTTTGTAGAATTTGATAATATCTCTAAATTGTCTGGCAAGATCTGCATCCACTTTAGTATTCTTTGATACATCACTAATGAATGAAGTAATCATAATCGATTTATCTCCAGTAATGCTGAATTCTTTGTAATATTTCTTGAAATTTGAGTTCAGCATTCCAACTGATTTTTCAATTCTGTCAAATGCTTTATTACATCTTGGAATTCGTTTCTTCAGTTCGCCCATATAACCCATGATGATTTCCGAAAATTGTGAAACATCAATATCTGGTTTGTTATATGCCTTGTAAAATGAGGAACTTGCTTTATAAATGATGCATAAGGACATCAATATATCTTTTTGAGTTGTTTCATCGCCATTGACATATAAATAAGAAACATTTACTGGACAAAATTCGAATGGTTTGAAATCATATGCTTCAACAAGAAATGATCCATCTAATTTTTTTCCCGACCGAATGGAATCTTTATGATTTGCAAGGTGCTTTAGTACTATTAGGACTTGAGTAATAATGTCATGTTTTGTGAATTTTTTATATTGTTCACATATTTCGGTTTTGACTTCATTCGGCGTATCTATTTCATAATTTAGATGTTCTTTGCTAAATACAATTTTGGATGTATCTACAGAATTGAGAATTGATTTAAGATCTTCCATGAATTTATCTCTCGATAATTTAAGATCATTATTCATGCCTGCTTCAAATATTTTTCTATAGAGAATATTCGAATATGCACTATAAAGTTTTGTGAGTTCAGTATTCATTTCTTCATATTTCGGTATTACAATATCTAATGGTAGATTTTCCGCACCCATCATGGTATTAAATATTTCTCCAAGTTTGGCATTGTCATCTTTATTGCCAATGGATTTTGATTTTACTTTTACTTTTTGCATTTTTTCTGTATAATAATATAAATTATAAATTGAATATATAAATTACTTTTTAGTTTTATAATATAATTTTGTCAAAAGATGACGTCAATGAAATTAGAAAGTAATGTAGGTAGGCAACCTACATCTTATGAAGTAGGTGCTGAACCAATTGAATATCGCCCATGGAGAAATGGCATGTCTTGTGCGATGGCACAACAATCGCTAAATAATGATGATGAAAATAACGACTTTACATGCCTGATTGAAAAAGAAATGCAATTACAGATGGGAAATAGAGTATTTGATTTTAAGTACATTGAACTGCCTCAAGGGTTTAATATGTATAAAGTTATTTCCGATAATCCTGATGTGTTTAGAAGCAAAAATCAAGCAGGAAGAATAGAATATAGTGGTGCATATCCGAATTATTTTTATAATTTATATGTTGCCACAGCATATGCTGTAGCAAAGACCGCAAAATTGGCAGAAGAATCGAGATACAAAGATGTTCATGGCACAAAATTGTTAGATGGCATATTAGCGAGTAGATATAATGTTGCATCTTATAAGACAATTCGCTCTATAAAGTTGCTATCATTGATGGATATTAACAATATTTCAAATATTCTCGAATATACAGGGCATAAAGTATCTAAAGGAATGGAGCGTGTCGAAGAATCGGCATTTAGAAAAAGTCAATACTCTGATGATGATGCAGGAATGAAAATTATCACTGATATGGATAAAAATATCCATAATGTCGAATTTGGTGATAAAGTTAGACAGGGAATTGTTGGACAAAGAACTAATATGCTTTCCAGTCAACTTGGTTCATATATGGATTTAGGTACATTGATTAAAATTACAACTGGATATGGTGTAAGTTGGAAAGAACAAAAAAATCTTATTAAGAAATTTTCGAATGAATACGATCTTAATTTGATGGATTATAATAGTCAAGGATTTTGTGTTGATCCTAATGATTTGAGTTCTAATTGCAGAGTTAGTCCATACATACAATTTCAGTTGATTAATAATGTGGGACAACAAGTTGCAGTGTTCGGAACTGAATCAGATGCATTGAACCGTGTTTCAATTCCTTCATTAGATAGACAACTATCGGATTTGTTATATAAATCTTTCCAAGGAACTTTTGATGGATTTTGGCATCCTGATGTGCCATCATTGTACAACACTAATAGAAGATATCATAGCGAGATTTGCATTTTTAATCCTAAAGAATTGCTTACTGTCGATAATGAAAGTCCATATCATCTTGGAAAAGAATATGGTATTCCTGTTCATCAATTGGGTGATATGATAAACAAAGCGAATCAACCCCAATCTCATAGTATGGCAATGGTCCCATATCAAGGACCAACATCCGCAGCGGGAGAAAGATATCATGGAGGAATGCAAATGCAAAGACAAACACAGGATGATTTCGAAAAATTCTATACGCCTTCTTTGTCGGAGCAAATTCGGTCTGTGAAGTATCCAAATTATCATGCTTATCCAAGTGTCAGGGGAATTTTCTTTCCTTCTGAATCATCTGTATCTGGATCAAAAGAAGCAATCGGTGGAATGGTGTCAGGTTCATATTCAAAAGGACAAATTAATGCAATTGATGAGACAATTCGTAGATTAGGTTTGTATAGACTTATTCCAGATATCAGCGAAGAAAAAGTTGTTGATGGATGCAATACGGAATTTCTTTATAGAAATATGTCAAAAGACCTTCATGATTCTAAAGTATGCACGATTCTTTAATTATTTAAAAAAATATTTCGAAATCTTTCTGGATTATTATATATATATTGATATAAATATGAATCCTAAAGTATTCGCCCAGATTGCTGGGTCATTTATCGTTGTTTTGGTAATTCTGATTATCGGAGTTATTGCATTGGGTTTCTTATTTGGACCCGGAATAGCACTTTTGGGTGCTAATATTGCTATTATTGCTGCAGGAACATACCTTGCTCTTGCAATTAATAATCATATGACAAAATGTGATAGTGTAAATATTTTTGCATAATACTATACCTTACAATTTTATAAGGTTATACCTTACAATTTTATAAGGTTATACCTTATAAAAGGGGTTAAATAATAAAAACCCATAATCACAGTTGGTATCAATATCTCCAATTTGGTCGCCAATAGAAGCGACAATTTTGTATTGACCAGAAAGATGTTTTCTCACCTTTCGTTTCCAATTATTAGAATCGGGTTCTTTTTTTCGATCTTGATGGAATATATAACTATATCCTCGAAATCCTAATTCTGCCAATTGCTGTGCTGAAAATTGTAATGCACTGACATCTCTGGCACTGATAAAAGCAATTTTAAATCCTGCTTTTCTGACATAATTAAAAAGAGATAAAGCACCAGGGATTGATTTTTTATAAAAGGATTTTCCTCGAAAAGTGGATTGTGTATTCGCAATACAAGTTTCATCAATATCGAAAATTATCATGCATTTGCTAAAGTCAGCATTTGTTTTTTTCATGTTTGCAATAAGAGAGGTCATGAATTCCAGAATGCCGATATATTGAACATGTAGGTATTCAAGGTATTTTCCAGATGTGCGATATTCGTTTAAGTTCATTTTATAAAATTGAATGATTATATTATATATAATTAAATTTACTCGAATTTAATGGGGGAGTTATCATATGAGTGGATGATACAAACAAAATTACTTTGTAATAAAAAAGAATTAGATAGATGTGTTAATTATTCGAGTTTAAACTGGGTAGAAAGACGTTCGATTGCGACAGATAATTATCTCATAGATTTGCATTTTAAAGTTGCATCTACTTTACATAGAACTGAATTAATGTCGTCAATTGATGCATATAAATTTACTATATTTTGTGCATATATGATTACAAGTCAAATTACTCACATGGTCTTGAAATTTAATGTTGGAGAACCGATACCAAATGGATATATAAATGCAATGTATGATCATATTGCCGATATGTATGATTATCCAAAATCGATGATTGATGATGGGGAATCCGAATCGAACTCAAATTCTCCAAGTTTGTCTGAAGATGAAGTATAACTGATATTTATGTCTGCATCTGTTTTTTTGTAAATTGATGAACCATGAATTGTGATATTGTGAAGTTTGATTGTTGTATCATTGAGACAGTAATATCTTTCGTGTTTATATCCTGTTTGTATGAGTGATGGATTTTTTGGCACTAATAAAATATATGCATTAGGATTATTTCGCAAATATTTAGTCAAATGATATGAGAATACCAAAATATTGTTTGAAATATTGCCGATAATAATGATAATATCGGATTTTAAATTAGAGGATTTGAGATTTCGCTCTTGGATTATTTCAATTCTGACCATCTTTATATAGAATTGAAATATTCAATGTTTTTGCCTATAAGGAAATACAATCAATCAAATAGTTTCGCAAATATAAATGAGTATTATTCTTATCTTTATAAAGATGGCAGATATTTGAGCAATTTTAAGAACAATATTGATAAGAAAATGAACACATGCTGGACAATTGATGATATTGCTGATATACCAATATCTAATTTAAATAAAAAACAATACTGTGTAGATTTGAAACGTCGAGATATATTGACAAATATGCGGTTTTCTAATAAAGTTTCAAAAATGCGGAATAAGTCGAGTGTGTATGTTAATGTTGATAACGTCGAGGAATTAGATGATGCATATAAATTACTTGAATGTAGTGATGTGTTTATAATTAGAATATCGATAAATATGATAAATGAGTTATTGCCTTTGGGGACTATTTGGATTGAACCATGGAGTGATGATGATACAATTTTGATTTATGGAGAGGAATTTGAATTGATGTATTATGATAATATTATTTTAGAGAAATTGCAACAATATCATAATTTTCAGCGATGGGCAATTATGAGAGAAAATGGTGATAGATGTAATGATTGTGCATTGGAAGAGTGGATATTGTTTTCATATAAATTGAAGCGAAAAAAATATGATAATTATATTGATAGTAATGTGCCTATTCATACTCATTTTGTTCAACAATGTGGGCAGTTCCATACCCCAATATGTTGAAAGGATATAGACTGAATGGAAGTAAATTCATTTTAATTGACATTGGAATAACATCATCTGGAATGTCTTCATTATCAATCATCGTATCGCATTTATTGCAAATAACCAACTGATGATCAGAAATTTCTTCCATCATTTTTTTCATGAATTTAGTCTTAGTTAATGAAATTTCATCTAATTTTGAACACATAATAATTGCTGTTGTCGGGTGATTAGCATCTTTTAATGTCATATAGTCTTCAATGTCGAATGTTGTATGAGTATCAAATATGTTGAAGAATAATTTATGATCGTTTTTAATAACAGTGAATGTATATTTTTGAAATTTATGAGTCGGATTATAAGAATACATAAATTTATTTCCTGCAAATCTGCGGATTAGAGATGTTTTACCGACGCCACAATTAGTTCCAGCAACGATAATATTATGGGTTTTTGGTAAGATGACTTTAGACATATTGATTTAGTAATTTCGAAAATAATACTGCGTATGAGATGAATAATAGTATATATAAAATCCAACCAAATGGTGTTAATATATAAGTTCCTTTATTATATGAAATAATTAAAGCAACAATTGGAAATGTTGATAATGTCAATAGACCTACTTTAATCATATTATATAATTCAATTTTTAATGTAAAAAAATAATATGCATTTTAGACAATTCTATTAATAAGTTCTCGTGTTCCCAAAAACACAATTACCGAAATGATAACTTTAATTATGATACTTCCAGTGATGGAACTCATCGCAAAATATACGACAATTGCAATGATGAGAGCGATGATAATTCCGAGATACATTTTAATTAACTATATTTAGTGATAGATAAATATATAAATATTATTGTCCCAAAGATGAATGCAAATAGATGAATTGCATATAGTATTGCGATTAATGTGTCTATGTATTCATGCATTGTGTATAGTTATCGATATTTATAATTCAATATTATTATATTGGTTGCATGGGTTGTTGAGGTGGTTGTTGAGGTGATTGTTGCATTGGTTGTTCAGGTGATTGTTGAATGGATTGTTCATGTGGTTGTTGCATTGGTTGTTGCATTGGTTGTTCGGGTGATTGTTGCATGGGTTGTTGAATTGATTGTTGGACAGGAGGTGATTGCATCAAATTTGAAAATTTTGGTTTACTTATAATCGATTTTGAAACATTGAATGTCAAGAAAAATGTTCCCAATGCAACTGCAACACCCGCAAATACCCTTATTATTGTTTGCACCGACCTATTCATCCGCATTCTTGCCAATGCATTATTAAATGAACGACTCACATCAGGTATTAATAAAATAAAAATCACAATGATAGTTATCACCACTGCAATAATTATCGAAATCAATTTGCGTTTATCGAAATCCATAATGATATATTAGGAATTAAATACCTTCATTATAATCATAATAATTTTCATTTTCATACCAATGGAGATTTTCCATTTCTTCTGCTTCTTTACGAATTGATTCTTTAAATATACACATTGGTTTGGTCACCGCACCATATAATGCCCGCTCATTCATTTTCGAAATATGTTGGTTCTTTCTTAATATTTTTGTATCAAGATCAGGTTCTGAACTTTTATAAAGTTCATCCATAATTTCTTCAGTGTCAAAACTATAATGTTCAGGACCCATATTAAATTGATTAGTCAAATAGTTAAGATTTTCTAATGATGATTGATCACCACTAAAACTCTGGGTGCTTGATAATTTTGAGTCATCATCTAAAAGTTTTCCATAATATCGAGAATTATATTTGCCCGTGCTGGGATTAAATTCTTCTCTTTCGGACATGTGGCGATTTCCGCGTCGTGCAGAGAAACTCTCGAGTGCTTTCGTTTCTTTCGTTTCTTTTAATATTTCATCTTCTTTCTTTTTCTTTTCTAATTCTGCTTGTCTTTGCCTTGCTTCATTGATGCGTTCTTCTGCTTTCGAAACATAATCATCGTATATTGTGTCCCTGTCATATCGTTCAATGGGGCCATGATAATGACGGGCATGATATTTATCTTTCATGAATGAATTTGGATATAGTCCAATTTTATTTTGGCGGAATTCGCCATTGGTTTCTTCATCATATCTATTCATATCTGAATTAACGACGTTTTTCTGATCTTCCATCATTTCGTAAGTTTCCCTACTTCCAAAATTTTCTTTTTTATTGCCGAAAAATTCGTTTCCGACGGGTAAATTGTCATACAATGCTTCAATTTCTTTTATTTTGTCGGGATTACTTGTTTTTCTATTCAGTGTATCTAATAGAATGTCTCTGCGTACTCCTTTCTTTTTATTATTTTTGCGTTTTGTGTCCATTTCTGTTCTATATTCTTTAAATGCTGATATTCCTAATGTAATAACGTTGATTAAAAGTCCCGCTAAAATAGAACCTTTAATAATATTATTTGTAGAGATGAAATATATAACTATAATCAATACCACAATTAATGTTAAAACATAAATCTCCATTTTGGGTGTATATTTAATGGAAAATATTATAGAACTTTATAATATTTCATATGACATTAAAAACTTATGCAGGCATTTTCCACATAATATCACACTACATAATATTCCAATAATCAAATTATATAATGAATGGTTCGATATTTTAGAAAAGAAAAAAAATATTCCAGCATGTTATAGAAGGGCATATATGGGATATTTAGATGGTGATACGTTTTTGTTTGGATGGGATGCACCATCATCATTTTTCGAAAATAATATTCCTTTTGCATTGATGAATGTAAAGATGATAAATGTGGTTGAACATGATGAGAGAATAAATTATAATTTCAGTTCAGGATATTTTAGAAAAGAGAATTATGATGAGATGAAAAAAATTTATCCAGATGTTTGTGATCTTTATTTCATTTAAGATATTAATCATTACAATCAAATTCATTTTTTAAATATCAATTTATCATTACTAATAATATAGTCATGTCTAATCATTTAAGAGAGCATAAATTATTCGATAAAAATGTCGCTAAACGAATTGTCACAGATGTTGAGAAACGTCTTGGTGGTAAATTAAATAAGGAAGAATTGCGACAATTGGGATTTTTTATTAAGAGGAATCATAATTCAGAAGATAATAAATGTTTGGAATTTCCTGTATTGGTTAAAAAGGTTGCAAGGGACTTTTATGATGCAATTTGCTTCCAGAGAAAACCAGAACCATATATCGATGTTAAAGAAATGTTAAAACATGACATTATTTGTCATGATCAAGAAGTTGATAGGGCCGCTAATTGTACGCCATTGCCTTTCTCTGGTGGTGCGGCCCCATATATTTTTGATGCATTTAGTAATAGAGAGCGTGGTACTTATCGAGATACTTCTGCTTATTCTGATTCGGGTTTGCAGGCAGAATATGAAAACACCTATGGTAAAAAAAAAGTAAAGGAAGATTTCACTACTAATACACTTATTGGAGGCAGTGTTCCTGCAGTGTCTGGAGTACAGACTATTAGTCAAACGCTATTTCTCGATTCTCGAATTAGAGATAAGGGTCAGTCAGATTTGTCAAATGGGAAATTATCTTGGAATGTGGTTAAAACAGAGAATAATTCAGAAACCGGAACTATTGGAACAAATAATCATTTATCGTCAATAACTGCTATTCAAATTGGAGACATTCAAATGCCATATTCGCGAATAATATATAATACTATTCGTAAGGCATCAATGTATATTGAACAACTTGGATCGCAATCTACTAACCTTGGACCAAATAGGCATACTTTTATGTTTAATGTTCAATTGAGTTCATTAAATGGAAATGAATATGATGCAAGTGGGCAAACAAATAAAGTGATTTTAACTCCTATTAACTCGGTATATAGATTTAATACACCATTTACAAGTATTGATAGATTGACTTGTGTTTTTAGAAATCCAGATTTGCCTATTCCATTTAATGATGAAAATATTATGGTATCTATGACTTATGGCAATCCAACAGTTTTTACTTCACAGGAACTATTAGGTTTGATTAATGGAGATGAAGTGATAATTTCGGGAGTTAGTGGATCGGGTAAAGATGAATTGTTCAATAATCCTTATGGGCATATTGTCCAAGTGATTAATAATTATAACTTTTCGATAAATATAGATACAAGTTCATTGAGTGGAACACAAGAAGTTAGTGCATATTTATCACAGAGAAGAATATTTATTCCAATTACATTTTTCTTATCAAGGCGTTTAGGAGATTATAGTCTTTAAATGGATAAAGTTATAGTACTGACAGATAAGGAATTTGGTGATAATTACGAAAAAATAGAAAATATTGAAATCAAAGATTATATCTTTTTCGTAAAGTTCAATGGAATGTTAATATTAAAAATGGTTATAATAAAACAATGAAATCTAATTGTTGAACATCGAATTTTGTAAATCCCTTTCTACTATTTTCGAAAATTGTATCAGTTCGTATCCCTTCTCACCAGCATATTTGTTATGTGGGTTCATATTTAGTTCGGTCATCACAAACTTGAATTTTTTTCTATGGCATCTTTTGAGATATTTTTTCCAATATCGTTGAATTGTAATAGAGGCATTATATCTATTGTATGATACATATACAGAAGACAAGTCGCAATCAAATTCTGAACATATTTCTAATATGTCTTTATATGTGGCATTTGAGTTTTTAATAAAATCACATTTATTCCAAGGCAACTGTGGATTTTCTTTGACCATGTCAAATGTTATACAAGGATGTTCTATAATTCTGTCCCATGTAAAGGTCTTATTATGATGTTTTTTAATAAATTCGAATGTTAGGTCATTTCGTCTATCCATGTCAATAAAATCCCATTTTATGTCTGGATTTTCATCTATATCCTTTAATGTGATACCAGAATTAATTGATGCATCTTCTATATAATGTTTAAATATATCTTTATATTTTTTAATGAATGAAATGTCCATTTTAACATGTCTGATTAATGAAAATAAACCCCATGTAGAACTTATAATATTGGAAGTTTCTTCTACAGAATTGGTTTTTAATAAATATTGTATATATGCTTCGACATGCATCATTGTTAAATTTGGATTATAGCACATTACATCAAACTTCCATGGAAAATCTATATTTTCTATAAATTGATTAGGGGTTATATTTATACATTCGGATGCACGTGATATTATATCATTAGAAGTTAATGTATTAATATGTTTAGTTAATATTTCAAATGTTGAATTATGATTCATTGATATAAATTTTAATATTTCAGTATCATCAAATATATCTTTAACCATATCATATGTTATATTTTTATCAAGTGCAAATTTATTTACTAATGTATCATCATATAATCTCGTATTTTTAATAAATTTCAGATCATCTAATGTATAATTTCGAGAAATATGTATAAATTGATATTTCCAAGGTAAATCTGGATTATTATTAATATCATAAATTGTTATTGATGTATTTTGCGATAACCAAAACCAATCCCATGGTTTATCAATATTATTTTTTACGTAGTCGATAGTTATACAACTATCACATGATATTCGTTCATTAAAATATTTGCTGTAATCATCATATTTTAGATTAAATTCTTTTTCAATCCAATCGATTGATTCCCAGTTTAAATCATTATTTCGCAATATTTCATCTAATACCAATGAAATATGATCTGAATAAAATTCAGGATGTAATTTGTAAATTATATATTGATGATTTAATGGCATTTTAATAATTAAACTAATTCAATATTAAAATTTATAAATATCTTTCTACATTTTTTTTCTATGACGTCGCTTGATGTATTTTTTCCAATATCTCTGAATTATGACCACTGCATTATATCTATCATAATTTGTATATATAGTCATACCATCTTTATATATTTCGAGAATATCTTTATATGTTGCATTTGGATTATTCATAAAAAGATGTTTTTTCCAATTCAGTTCTGGGGTGTTTTTAATCATGTCAAATGTAATATTTTTATTTACCGTAGATGCATCCATTAAATAAGTTTTATCATGATGTTTTTTGATAAATTCTAATGTTAAATCATCTCGTTTGTCCATATTATGAAAATGCCAAGATATATCTGGATTTTTGTCAATATCATCCAATGTTATACCGCTATTAATTGATGCATACTTGATTAAATCTCCAAGTATATTTTTGTATTTTTTGATGAATGAAATATCTATTTTCATAGAACGAAATAGTAGATATAAATCCCAATCAGATTGTATAATGTCGGATGTTTCTTCGACAGAATGTGTTTTTAATAAATATTGTATATGTGCTTCAAAATGTGCCATTGTTATATTACTATTTTCTGCCAATGATACATAATTCCATGGCAAATCTATATTTTCGATAAATTCCTCTGGAGATATTTTTATATAAAATGATACTTCCGATATAATATTTTCGGTTAGTTCGCCGACAGTATCTCTCAATAATTGAAGAGTTGTATTTGGATTTTGTATCAAGAATTGTTCTTTTTCAACATCATCCAAAATATCTCCAATCATGTCGAATGTTAATTTAGGATTAGAATAAATAGTATGTAATGCTTGTTTATTATAATCTGATTTAGTTTTAATATATTTGATGTCATCTGATGTAAAATCTCGATAGTGTAGGAAATCATACTCCCATGGTAATTGTGGATTATCTATAATGTCGATAAATGATATAGACTCATTTTGTGATAACCAGAACCAATTCCATGGTTTATCTAAATTATTTTTTACATAATCAATATTGATAGCAGTATCACCTGATATTCTGCAATTAAATTCTAATGCATCATCCTCATATTTAATATTGAACTCTTCTTCTATCATCGGAATTGACTCCCAATTTAAATCATGATTGCCCAATATGGTATATAATATCGATTCAATTCGATGTTCATATAATTCGGGTTTTAATTTGTAAAGGATGTAGTTATGATTTAATGCCATTATTAAAATTGAATAATCTATTCTTTAATAAAGGATGAATATAATTTTGCCAGTTCCGACAATTTCGTGTCGCAATCATTACACACATTACGCTAAATTTTCAAAGTGCGATACGCAGTGGTATAAACAATGAACCTAATCCAATTAAATTTAATAAAATGCATTCGAGAACATTACATGCAGAGATGAATGCAATATTATCTTATCGATCTAAAAAAAAGAATCTCAAAATGCCGAAAACATTAATTGTGGTGGGTTATTATAAGGGGCGTTTGCATAATTCGAGACCTTGTGATCATTGTCTTGCACTATTGAAATATTATGATATTAAAAAAGTAATTTACTCAACGGGGGATGCTGAAGTGTTCAGAACGGAAAAAATAAAAAATATGGAATATTTTAGAAAGTCGAGTGGTAATCAGTTATTATCTTCGATAATTTAGAGATATTGTATCATTCCGCATTCATTATCAGTTTCTTCCATTTTTTTGAGGAGATATCGATAAACATTGTAAGCACTGTTCATATCATCATTTGTTCGCAGTAATCCAAATTTCGTTAAATAATGTTTAATGGTGTCTTTTGACATCCAGATATTAGTTTCGATAAATGTGTTATATTCATAGACAAAATCATCGAATATATATAGATTATCTTCATTTACTACTTTTTTATTTAAAGGATATATTTTAATAATTATACCACTCATTCTTTATATAATTATATTAATTCAATATTATTTAATGGAATTAATTTACTTCTATACGATTGATGAATATGTTAATACATCTGAAGATTTGATGAAATTTGATGACATCGATGAATTTGTATATATTCATTCATTTACTAATTTAGATGATGCAATTAAGACAAGTTTTTTGAAATTAGACAATAACAATATTAGCAATATTACATATTATATGGCAAATGCCAACTCATTAAGAGTGCCACCAGAATTTATAAATGGCAAAGACATTAATAAGTATTTTCGATATTCTAATCAAATAACGAATATTATATTAATGAGTTATGATTCAAATAAATTGGGTTCGTTTCGTCGGCAAGAATTAAATGATAATGCAAAATACATATATCAAACTAATGAAAATGATGATATAATATTTGATGTTTGTGTTAAATATGATAAAATATATTTTTTGACCGATTACAAAAACAAATCTAATAATATACTTCCACCAAAAAACACAACTATATTGGGAGTATTTCCATTATTTTTGCAAATATCGCTTGTTATTGGTTTGATAGTTTTAAATACTCAAGCATGATAATAAAAAAAATGAATTTTAAATTCGTGTAAAATGGATAATATCAGATCAATTGCGAAAAATACTCTTAATGATAAAAATATTCAAGAGAAACAGATATTTGAAGAAAAGACACAAAAGTTATTTAATAAAATTTATAAAGAATTAGAAAATCATGTTAATAATTTGAATACTGTTGAATCTGATTTTATTGTATCATCATGTTTCGATAGAAAATTATCCGGAGAAGTCGAAAATCACTTTAGAAAATTAGGTTTTAAAACAGAAAAAAAAGCATGTTATTGTGATGGATATTTTTGCAATTGTTCAGGATTTATTATTATGAAATCAAATTGGATAAATTGAATTGTTTTTTTCAGTATCTAATGAATAGGCATTGTATGGAGGATGTATATACTTATACAATAAATAAAAATTTAGTAAATGAAGACAAAATAGATGGGATTATCTGTTATACAAGTATTCGACATTTATTCTTAAGTGTGCAACGAGAAAATAAAAAGTATGATGATGAATTTAAATTTTATAAACTTACATCAAATAATATATCACCATATCATAATCTAACATTTAAAAAAATATGCAGAAATCCGATAAATATCGAAGAATTGATTAATCATTATGATAAGAAGTCTAAATATAAATTTATAAATAATCTCAAGTATAATCCTTGTAGTCCAATAATGTATATATTCGAAAAATATACTATAGATAATCGACTGTATAAGACTTTTTATTGGTTCAGGGGCAATTTTATATATTAAAAAAAATTGAATTATTATATTCCATAAAAATGGAGGCAATCAAGAGATCAGCAAAGAAATCTATTGAAGAAGCGAAAACTCGATCATTAGAGAGATTTAATGATTTGAATAAAACCATATATGCAAATTTGAAACATCATGTCGAAAATCCAAGCAACGTTTATCAAGATTTTGATTATGAATTACTATCTGATGATGAACAATATAATCACTCAATTTTAGATCATTTTACTCAAATGGGATTTGTTGTGGAACTTAGAGGTAATTCGAACCAAATTTTATATATCCCATCAAAAAATTGGGTAGATGATGCCTAAATATTAAATCCATCATATATCTTTTGGTATTTTTCATAATTTTTTTGGAAACATTCTTTACAAAAATAGTATTCTTCATATTCAAGAATTTTATTATTGTGGATATGAGACATTTCTTCTGATGATTGTAAAATATTGCATTCTTTGCAATTCTTATATGCACATATAATACACTTATCAGTAATCATGCATTGATCACATACAGTATCCCCACATTTTTCGCAAACTGTTCTATTTTCGACCGATTCAAAACAACGATTACAAAATTCCATTTAATATGAACTAATTTATTCAATTTTTATCTAAATTAAAACACATAAATTTGTCGTTATTCATCAGTGCTTTTTTAATCTTTGGAAAGCAGTCATTACATACATCATAATCATCGTTATTTGTGGTAAATAACTGGGTATCAATTTGTCGAACAATCCTTTTACATTTGGGACATTCGGTGACGCATAATCCACATGCATAAAATTCTGCATTACGAAATCCGCAGTTATCACAGCAATCAATTGCACACATGCAACATCTTCCTCTGTTTTTTGTTAGTCTAACACACATTGAGCAATATAAATATGTACTACCTGAACGAGATAACGATTCATTTATTTTCAAGTAATGGTTGCGAATATGTGGTACTACTGGCGATGACATAAACCTCGTAGTCTTATCTAACATCTCATGTAGTTTCATATTGTTAATATGATAATATTTATTCAATTTTAAAAAAAATTGAATTACTTTTTTTGGATATATCATAATGGATAAGATTAAATCCTTTGCAGCGGAATCAATTGAAATTGCAAAACTTCGAGAAGAAACTCAAAGAAAAAAAGGAGAAATGAAAATTCAACATTTATTTGATATAACTTTTAAGATGTTAGAAGATCATGTTAAAAATCCTGACAAAGTAAATACTAATTTTAAATCAAATATTCCCAGTTGTTATTATCAGGAATCAAAAACGGTACGAAAAAAATTCCATGATTTGGGATTTAAAACTAAAGACGAACTATGTTATTGCAGTGGTCCTACTTGTTGTTGTAGAGATTTTATTATAACATGCGATCAATGGACAAAATGATTTCAACTAACATGAATTAAAATTGAATAATTTTGTTTTTTTTAAAATGGATGCAAAACTCAAACGGATCAATGTTATTATATCTTATTCTGATAGTAAAAAATTACAAAATATAATTCATCAAATTCACAAACATAAAATAACAAATTTTTGCGAATGTTGTCTTCATATTAAAAAAATAACAAAACATTGTATGGCATGCGGAAAAAATACATGCTCAAAATGTATCGATGGTAATAAATGCATTCCATGTTATAAAAGGGATGCAAAATTTGATCGCGTTAATATCTATAGATCTTATTCTGATCATGTAAAATTATATTATATAATTTATCTAATTCGTAAAAATAAAATATCAAATTTTTGTTATTGTTGTATAAAATTTAAAAAAAATATAAATAATTGTGTGACGTGTGGAAGAGAGATATGCTTGAAATGTGCTATTGACAATACATGTCTTCTATGTATATATGCATGTTGTGATATGTGCAAAAATTTATTTCCAATAGATACGTTGTTATGTATTCATAATAACAAAATTAAATATGAAGAATATGATATTTGTGAAAGATGTTTACACACAGATGAATATTATAGAGAATTTGGTAAATTTATTGTAAAATTATCTTCAAACTAATAATAATCACATCGTTGAAATTTTTTCAACTCGATCATTGAATTTTTTCAATGATCTGGTGGTAAATATCAGAACTCTTATCAATTTCGACATTACCATTTAATTCTTCACTAAATTCATAAATGTCATATCCAACTTTATCATTTTTCTTATAAAAATAATCTTTACCTTCAAACACTATTTTTTTAACTTTAACTTTATTTTCCCCATGCTTTTGGCATGGATCATCCCGTTTCAGATCCATATCAATATCATCTCGAAATAATAATTTATCTGTAGGTTGACATGTTTTACAATTTGTTTCGAACAATGCACACTCTATTGAGACTTCTTGATTTGCCGTATTGAATTGCTTAATCAATTCATATTCTCGAATACTGCGATTATAAATATCTTCATCAGTGCTTTCTTTTTCTATTTTAGAACTGTATGGGTTAATGGCGAGATATATGAATGGTTGGACGTATCGGTCTTTTTCTGGTAAATCAACATGACTTTTATAACGGATGGCACGGGAAAAGACTTGCTGAATGCGGTTATATGTCCAATACGGTTCAAGTATGTGGATATTACGCATATTCTTAAAATCCAAACCTTCTGCACCAGCACTACTAATCAAGAAGACAGAGATAATTTCGCCATTTTTGTTTTCTGGAGAATTGAACACTCCTAATATTTCATCACGGACTTCTTGTTTCACATCTCCACTGATCATGGCAAATAATTTTTTACGCTTCAATTTATCAACCTCGACTTTATCTAATTTCATTCCTGTTTTATAAAGTGCATATCCATCAATGACCAATGCACGAATAACAATGTCAAGACCTGACTTTATGAATTGCGAATATATGCCATGTGTGCCTTTATGCGTGTGGATGTTTTCTATTAGTTTTTTAATCTTTGGAGATTGTTTATCAAGATTTAACGTATCCTGTCCCGAAGAATGTAAATCGATGTAATTAGATATTTGCCTACTGGCAATGCGATAAGTCGAACCAACGGATTTTGGTTTTTGCATGGAAACAAGGCGACTACTTGAAAAGGAATTTTTCGAGTCTTCAATTTCTTTAATACGAGCAATACTATATTTCGAGAATTGGTCTTTGGACATTTTGATCCGTTCGGTTATTGTGGGATTTTGTTTAGGAAATTGCTTAATATCGCGTTTATGATAATGAGATATTAGTCCATAAATGCGATTTTGATAAATGTGTTTATTTTTCAATACAGGAAGTTTTTCAGAATTATCAATAAATATTTCTCGAAAACGCATATAGTCATCTGGAAGAAGAATGCGACCACTTAACATATTAAAACAGGCGACTAATTCAAATGGGTCTTTGGCAATAGGCGTTCCAGTAAGAAAAAGAAGTTTGATGTTTTGTGTTTTCATAATTATTCTATAAAGTTTCGCTGCATTACTTTCGGTATTATTGACAATACTCCTAAAAAGATTATGTGCTTCATCAACTATGAGGACTTTATTTTCGAGATTTTCTAATTTAATCAATTTGCCTATTTTTTTATTATAATCCGCCTTAAATACAGATTTTGTAAGTTGTTCAATCATATTGGATGCATTAATAGAGACAAAAGAATAATCCGAGTCAATGTCTCTGCCTTTAATATTGAGTTTTTCCCTATATGCTTGGATTGAATTGTAAAAATTAGATTTAAGAGATTTACTTAATAATATGATAATATCGTAATTAGTTTTGAGTTCTTCTGCAATGGCAATGGCAGTATATGTTTTACCAAGACCCATTTCATAATCGATTAGTAATCCTCGTGATCCATGGATATCTTGTTCAATGTAGAATTTGGTTATTTTTTGATAGTATTTAAGAAAATCAACATCTGAGTTATAATCAAGTGATTTAAGTTTATTTAGGAGTTTTAGAGGGAAAGATGTATTATTTCTATCCATTCTCTCTATATCCTCTTTCGAATAATATTTTAAATTATTATTCAATAAATAATGCTTTTCTAAATTCCATCATGGTATCATCGGGAATTACAATATCAACAAACTTTTCATGATTTACTCCTTCTAAACGAGACCAAATATAATAAAGACTATATACTCCACATTCACTATCGCCAAATTGCAATTGTTTTTTTCGAACAATAATAACTTTGCAAACTTTGCCTGTTTCAGTAGAAATGTGATCGCATCTACTTACTAACCACTTATGAAATTCCTCCAATGGGGGATTTCCTGATGAATTAAAAAATTCCAATGTCCAAGGATCACTTTCTGTTCCTGCAGTACCGAAATCACAAAATATACAACACCAATGCTTCCCTGGTCCCGATGATACATCTGTATTCAATACTACACCAATACGCACATATCCCATATTAATTAAATCGACCAACTCGGTAGTTTCCAATGGCATGCTTTGTTCGGCAAAATCTCTTGGATGATAATCAAAATAGAAGAACCCTTTCTTTTTATAGATACCTTTCCATGCCTTTAGTATTTTTTCAATATTGAAATTACTTAACCATGCATTACTATTTGCTGGTCCAGTGTCTTTAAATCGACATTCTTTTTCTACTACTGCACTTAATCCGATTGCTTTTTTGACTTCTGGTTTATCATATAAATCCCGTTCTTTTAGAACTTTGAACATCTTCTTTAATTTCGACATTATATCATATGAACCTTGTCCTGCGATTTTAAATTCTTTTTTAAGTTTTTGTAATGTTTCATCACTTGAACATACATTACCTTTAATCCCAGGGACGCATTCCCCCGATAATTCATCATCATTCAACAATTTCAGTGGATCTGCACCTCCTACTTTTTTTTTAACCATTTTAAAATTCTGCTTCAATTATATATAGTATAGAATATATTCCTGTCTCATTTAATTAGGATGGAAGTTTTAAAAGAAATCAGAAGACGTTATGCTGAAATATTGGAAGGCAAAAATCCCGAAGAAATTTCGAAACATGCCAAAACATGTATTTATCTTTCAAATGTCGAAAAATTAGATAAAGAAACATGTGAGAAAATTAAATTAGAAATTGGAGAATGTAAAGATAAAAGGATACAAAAATTATTGAAACTTTTACATCCAGAGAAAAAAGGTGGAGGAACTATTGATGGATATTTTGGAGGCGATAGTAAATATATATTCGAGACCAATGACAAATATCTCAAATTGCAAACGTTGCTTAAGAAAAATCCCAGTGATGAGGACTTCTTGGTATTTCTTAAAGAGCATTTTCCTTATTTATCAAAAGAATTGCAAAAGGGCAAATCCAATACAGAGACGATTATTAAGACTAATTTGCATAATTTTCTGGATATGGATATTTCTAAATTTTTGAAATTGTTTGATGTTTCACAAGACAAAAAGAAAGTAAAACAAAATTATGATGAATTGATGAATGATAAAATCAAAAAAAATACAGAACTTCTCCAAAAAGATAATTTGGGAAAATCAATTCTCGAATATAATTCTGAAGATGGAGGGATGCAAAGTTTTAAAAATTCAATGGCATTGTTAAATTGCTATAATGCCATTAAAAATCATAAATCCATCAATACAACAGAATTGAAGAATATTATTACCAAATTTCATATTACAAAATTTAGAGAAAGACAATTGCCCGATAATCTTAAAAATTTAGAAAACTTCCATTATGAATGTAATGATGAAATTCCATGCATGATTAAAAAGTTGTTAGAAAAAGAAATATATGCATTGAACTTTATTCGTGATAAAGATATTTTTGAAGATGGTTTTAATAAATATATTAAAAACTGTGAAATTGTTTATAAAGATTTAATTGATGGGGATCATGAAAAGTTTTTAATCTGCACATTGTATTCACAATTTTCGAAAAATGTGGATGATGTCTTTGTGGAATATTTTGAGCAAATGGGTATAAGTAAAATTGAATTATTAAATGATGGTATAATCAATATAGAAGCATTTGTGGAATTTTCGAAAAATATTCATCAGTATTCAATAATTATAAAGTAATATGTTTCCATCGGTAGTTCGATCTGCAGGAAAAGGAATGCGTATCTCTATAGTAGGAGATGGAATGACGGGTAAATCGATGCTGTTGAAGCAAATGTTAGAACCTAAAAAAAAGAATATAGTAATATTAAATTGCCATATTTCAATAATGTTGAATGAGTACATAAATCAATGTGGTTATAATTATGTTAATATGCTGGAATGTGATAATTTAGCAGGTATTATTATTTTTGGAGATCATGATATTATACATTTATATAATAAAATTCAACATTTAGAATTTGTTCCAAAAGTTATTGCATATGTAGGAAATGATATTTCCAAAATTTATTCATTATTTCATGAACATATTGGAATAAATCTATTAACAAGTAAATCAGATAACCAGATTAAAATAGCAATAGATCATTTATTCGAAATGATAAAATAAAAAAAGACATTTTAATGTCTCATTTTTTTGCCAATAAGATTATGCATTGCAGATACTGTAATGACATTCTGAATGGTTGATTTGCACAAATGGAGGGACTTTTTTACCATATTCATGGATGATTTCTCGCATCTGAAGTCTGAAGAATTCTGCAACCTTAACAAAACTCTGCCAATATCCACTTTTGACAAGATACACATTTGCGACTCCGAGATAAATTACCATATCATCGAAATATCTCTCTTCTGCCGACTGGACAACGATACAAGTATTTAGAAGATATGCCATCAGTGCTATAACCTCATCTGGCAGTGGTTGTCCCGACATCAGAAGTTGTTCCAGATCCACGTTGTTGAGCATCGAGTTATCAAGACATCCATTCAGAGATGCAAATGCACTTAACAAAATTTGACGGACTCTTACACAATCATCATTACTGATATCGATACCAATCATCTTAAACACAGCAACAATCAAACAATTATTCCATTCGAGGCGATTTGCTGAAACATTTTCCGCTTCGATTATCATATCTACCAACATGTCTTCATTATATGAATATAAATTGACAATGTCGAAGTCTGATAATGGAGAACCATTTTTGATATTGAGTTCGATGAGGCGAGTAATATATTCCTCCATCATGGTAAATAGAACAAAAATTTTCATTTTTAATAAATAAAATTGAAAAACTAATATCGTTATACCTTTACGATGCTTTATCAAGTGCTTCAATACAACGACATTCTTGTCAAACTGGTCATTTCGATTAAGAATTTAGTTTGTGAATATGTCCCAAATAATAATTCACCAAAATTCGCAGGGGGATATATATACTCGAGACTTGGAGAATTGTTATTGGCAAATAAATTCATTTACAATACATGGTTGACCCCACGGCATCTTCTCAATCGTGATGAACCAGTTCTTAATAAATTGATAAATGACATGACATCTAAGTTCAGAATACCAGTTCCCGAATTTAGAATTCGCCTTGAGAAACTTATTAATGAGGCATTTTCGAAACATGTCTCTTCATCCCCTCGGCAATATAGATTGATATATCAGTTGAACAATTTCTATTTATGTTCTAATATCGAGAATAAAGAACTCCGTTTGAAAAATGTTTTCAGTCCAAAAGCGGTTGAGAAAATATTCAAACTTTATGATGAATATCCAAATATTGTTGGTGAATTACTTGTATTATATTCATTTGCAAGTACATCAAAAGCAATCGGATTGTTATCTACTGAAAAAATAACGAAATTGACAAATATGAATATTCAGATTTGTGGTTGTCCAAAAGTATTCAGAGATAATGTTGTTTCAATGTTTCATGATGAACGAGGTCTTTTCCCTAATAATGGCAATGCAGATAAAATTCTGGTATTTCCTCCATATATCGAAACGATAATTGAAGCAGTTGTTGTTGATATTATCGAAAATATTAATAATGGTTCTGAAAAGATTTATTATTTGATAGTTCCAAAATGGAATGATAACCCGTATTTCTTCCGAGAGATTAACAAGCACAAACCATATATTCGTTATATGAGTTATGCTAAATCGAAGTTGCTCAATATCAAAAAAATAAATGGTGAAGGTACAAGTTATGGAGAGATGTACTTCATTGCAATGTGTCGAATTGATAAGTGGGCAAATCATAAACAGGTTTATGACACTCTCTTTAATATCAATTAATCATTCGAATTCCTTAATCAACTCAATATCAGTAAAAATTTTAATGGAACATAATCCATCATCGCTCTTTGTTTCAATCGAAATCGGATTTTTTTCGTGCAGACACAAACGAACTTTATTACCAAGAAGACATTTAGCGATAGGTTTAATAAAATCCATGCGAACAGATACAATGATAAATTCATCATCGACAATTTTTGATTCAATCTCCAGTAAATGTTCATTTGTCATAATAGAAGTAAACTTCAATTGGTCTTCAAGTTGATGAGTAAATCGGATAGGTTCATTGCCATTTTTCTGAATTTCTATTTTTTGGGAACTATTGGCATTGTCATTAATTTTCTTTTTGAAAAATTTGGATGATAAAGTAAATTTGAGTGGATACTCAATATCATCATGTGGCATTATATCATCTTCTTTCAAGTCATAAATTTCAGTTTCGAAAATTTCCTCATTTTGCATGTCTCCATTGAAGAACTGAATGTAAAAACTGGAGCGGTATGTTGTTGATTTCGAAATAAATGCAATGCGAGTATAATGGGTATCAATGATTTTGAAGATTTGGTCGAGATTTGGTCGCTTAAGACCGATTTGAAATTCTTCTTTGCAGTAGTAATGATTTGATTTTGATCCGTCAATAAATATGTAAATGACGGAAACGCGTTTATGATCTCGGGATTTGATATGAATGCCTTCTTTTGTGAATTTCATAATAACATTTAGAATGTTGAACGATTTAAATGCGGAAGATAATTTTTTGAATATGAGTGGATTGTGATAAACAAACTCAAGCATATTTTCTTTATTATTTGGAGTGTTGACTATTCCATTGGTCTTGACTGAGGATGGTTCTACAATTTTCTTCGGTCGACCTGGGCGTTTCTTTTGTTGTTCCATAATAAAATAATATAATTATATAATTTTATTTTACAATAAAATTAATTATGAAAGATAAGAATTATATATTTCTTTTTTGTGCGGATACTCTTTAAATATTTGTACCTTGAAATTGATGTATTTTGTGAAATATGTACTTACAAGATTTTTATAATTATCGATATTTTCTTGGTCAGTGTCATGTTTTGTTTTATGGCGATATTTCATAAAATCAATATATGTTTCTATAATTTTCCTAATTGTCGAATATTGTGCTGTTTGTAGTTCATACACAGGATTGCCATCAACTAACCCATATTCTAAAAATGTCGAACTTATAATATCGATAATATCATTACATGTTAGAATTGTTGCATGATTGCTTTTTTTGTAATTTTCAGTTATATATGAATTAATATTTTCCATTGCTTTTCGTTTCAGTGTTGTTATGTCATCTCTATTTGGTTTAATATCTCTCTTTATAGGATTATAATGATTGAACAATTTATTTTCGAAAATAGCGTTATATGCTTGGATGGTTTCATCTGGATAGGCATTTTCTAAAGTTTTGCCCTCATACGGTATGACTTTTCTGTACAATTCCTCATCATATGTTTCGTAAATGTCTTTTCCTTTTGATATTAAACTTATATTTTCTTTTTTGGCATTGGTTTTTTGCAATATCTTATATTTTTCTATTAGATCTTCATTAATTGCCTGATTTGGTTTGTAATTAAGATTGTTTTTAATAATGTGGTCTTTATCAAGAAGACCTTTATATTCGAACTTTGTTGATTTGGGAAGAACTTTGTTAATAATTGTGCATTTACTTTTATTTTTTAATTTTTTCCAGTCTCCATCTGGCACTAAATTTAATAAAAATAAATTATCTGTTGGTTTTGCTTTACTTAATTTTGAACTATCAAAAGATTTTAAATGTTCCTCAAGCAGTGGTTTAAGTTTTTCTTCAGTATTGAAACCTAATGCATTCAATGATAAAATATATAATTCTATTGAATGTGGATAATTTTCGAATAATGCTTTTAGTTCGTGTTCTGGCAATTTAATATCTTTTGATATCTTCGACAATTCTGTGTATTTAATCAAATTTTCAACATATAATAGTTGAAGTGCCTTTCCTTTTATTTTTTTGTAATTTATGAATTCTTTATATACCCGTATTTCTTTGGTGAAATCCCGTATTTGTCGTGATACTATCTCGATATAATGCAATAGTGCAAAAATAGTTTTTTGTGGATCGGCAAAACCAATAAATGGTTCAATACTATTTTTATGTTTATTATAAATTTCGACATCTTGTCCTATAAAAACTTTCTCATCTTTGAATGTTTGTTCCTTAATTGCATTGAAATCTTTAATTATGATATTTAATCTTTTGGTTTTATCAACATTGTAGAATTTAAGATCCATCTATAATTTTCATATAAATGTATATATTAATGTATATATATTTTTAAAATTATGCCATCCGAAGTATTACCGAGATTTATAGATGATGATTATCTTCCTGAGGAAGATGAACCCACTAAAATTAAGCAACCTGAAGTCGTAGAAGAAGATGAAGCAGGTTTTTGGGCAAGCAAAAAGACTGCAATAATCTGTGCAATTATTATTGTAATTATACTTATTCTTGTGATTATTTATATTGTTTATACACAGAAAAAGAAAAATGTACATAAATCAAATACATATAGTCCAGTTTCGATAAATCCAAGAAGACCACCAAGAAGAACACCAGATACGAGGGCATTGCCACGACCAAAACAGAGACCACAGCAACCGAAGAAGAAGGTTCATTTCGAAGATGAGGAAGAAGATGAGGAAGAAGAAATTCATGCAGAGAGCAGTGGAGATGAAAAAAATAAGATGATTGAAGAAATGAATATGGATCATGATGATGATTTTGAAGACACGCAAAGTCGCAAAGATGATGAATTGGTTATGGATAAGTTTATGGAAGATTCGATGGAAGTTTCTGATAATATCGAATTGAATGATATTCTACAACAGCATGATAATGAAGATGAATTATCTGACGATAATTACACCCCTGCCGAAACAAGTAGTCAATGTGCATTTGTTCCTTCAACAGGTAAAAATAAAGGAATTAGATGTGATGGTATTGTTATCAATGGATCGGTTTATTGCACGAAGCACAAGTATGCGAAAAAGTGATTTTTACATTTAAAAAAAACTGAATTTTTTTTCCAAACAAACAATAGATGAATATCGATGAATTACCACCAGAAATATTATACATGATAGTTAATTATTTGCCATTCCATGATAGAGTTTCATTTCGAAATGTGTGTTATCGGTTTTGGGAATTAGTTGATATTGATATATTGATGAATTTTAAATATCCATTTATTTCCAACTATAATAATTGTTTTACATGGGATAAAATAATACAACATTGGAATATTGGGGTTATTGATTATATGTTTGATAAGCATGATATATTAAATATGAATACAGAATTAAATCATTACATAATATCGAGGATGATGGAATATAATTCATATGATTTGATTAAATATCTTAAAAATAAGGATATGACACTTGACACATTTTTAAAAATCGATCCATTTGGTTCATTTGAATTCTGTAATTCACATCAAGTTGTATTATTGATAGATATTTTCTCGAATATAGAGTTTTATGGCGAAAAAATTCCATTAAATTATGTTAAAGAAAACATACACCACATTCGGGATAGAATAATTTATGAAAATGATGAATATATGCTCAATACTTTATTGTCATATTTCGAAGGATTGACAATTAAAGATGTGTTTCCTTCATGGTATATTCTTAAAAAATGCATAAAAAGCAATGCAGTAAGAGTATTTAGGTATGCAGTTGATATTAATCTCGAAAATAGATTAAGTGATACATGTATTTTGAGTGCATTGAAAGGATATTATATTAAAGATTTTTAGAATATTATATAGAATATATTTTTTTAAAAAAATTAATTAATTGGGCAGATTGTTGCATTTTTGGAACACTTTTTTTTGAGAGTTAATTTTCATTTGTAAATTTGAAAATATTCTACTATATCAAAGAAGTTTGATTTTTGAATAATGGCACCAAATACCAAAACCGAAACACAAAAGACCGCTTCTACAGAACCCAAGAGGGAGCAAATCTCTGTTGCTATTGGAAGTGTAATTCCACCAGCAAAGGTCAAGGCATATATTAATAGATATGGAATTAACAAGGACATTTGCACTAAAATTGAGGAAATCAAGAAAGAACAATTGGAAGTGAAGGAGGATCAAACCAAAGGATTTAAACATTCAGTCACTTCGATTGAAGAGAAGGACGTTCCCGATCCAAAGACGGGAGCAATCTCCAAAAAGAAGGTTAAGGTCGTCAAGGAGGTCGATGGAACTAAATTCGAACAACTCAATGTTGAGAAGAAGTCTCTCTCCAACCAAAAGACCCGCTTCAAACCTCCCAGCATTATTGCATTGTGCGAGATTGTCGAATATCAAATTAACGAAATTATGCATTTCTTCGTCAAGAGAGCAAAGGAACTGAATGAGGCAAAGATTAGTCTTAAGTATTTCTTCGATGAGAACATCAAGGAATTGAGTACATATCCTCTCTTTTCAAGCACACGGGCATATCAAAATATTGTTAATTGCCTTGAATCAACTCCCACCGGATACAAGGTGAAGAAACCTCTTCCTGAAGGTTGGGATGAACTTTCCGTTAAAGAAAATGGACAGAATTTTGTTACTTATTGTGCCAAGATTGGAAGTTCAATTACTAAATTCGAAAATGAAAATGTCAAGTCTGCCAAGGAAAAGGACTCAACATGTAAGTTGAAGAATGTATCATTCACAAAGAATGTCCGTATTGCATGCTCAAACATTGCTATTGATTTCTTCGTATCCAAGATGACACCCATGATTAAAGTTCTATCTGAAGATAGAAACTCCAAGACTATTTTCGAAGCACAGATTAAGTCAGTGATTAGAATTTTGATGATTAATGGCAATGTTCCTCAAGAAGATATCAATAAGTTGATCGCATCAGTTGATAACAAGATCCAAAAATATACCGAAGAATTTAAGAGAAGGGCAGAAGAAAAGAAAACAGGTGAAAAAAAGACCACTGCTCCCGTAGCACAAAAGAAAAAGTAAAATTAAATAGTTGAAATAAGATCATAATCTACTTTAACAACATGATTATGATATTTGTAAAATTCTAAAATCAATTCAACAATTTTTTTTATATTTGCAAAATTGATATCAATTTTATGTTTCAAATCCCTAATAATATCATTGATATTTGTTTGAAGAGTAATTGTGTAATTATGGGTAATATAACCATCTACCATTATTAGTAAATCTGCACTTTTACTAAAATCATGTTGATAATCTCGATAATTAATGATTGCTTCCATCGTATATTATTAATATATTTAAATAGTAATTGTATTAAAATGGTCAAGGCGACAACCATCATTTGCCAATTTATCTGCCATATTATTTCCAATTGCTTCAATGGTTGTATCTTTCTGATGTCCGCGAATATGATAGAATTTTATATTATAGTTTTTTTTAGCAAGATAATTATTGAATCGATATAAAATTCTGATCATATCTGGATTTTTGAATGATGGATTTGGATCATTCATATCCCAATTGACCATAAATTTCGTGATTGTTTTGAATAATAACTCACTATCGGTATAAATATCGAAATCAACATTGTCTGGATGAAAGTCCATGTTCTTAATCCATTGAAATGCCTTAATCATCGCCATTATTTCTGCTCTATTATTTGTTGGTAATATTTTTTCACTCAATCTGCCATATATTGAATGAGTAAAACATCCTCCTTCATAAGTAGTAATATAAACTCCATATCCGCCAATGCGATTTGTTTTTGTATTATTGCCTTTACATGCTCCATCTGTATATATTCGAATATTAATCTTTTTGAATGTGAAGTTTGGATAAGTTTTTAAAATTTCTTTAAAATGTGGGCAATTCATGAATTTCTTTTCTGATGGTAAGCGATTATCACCTAATGGACTTGGATGAGTGTAAGTTAGTATTTTATGTCCATTAATTAATTTTGCTTTATCTTTCGCAAAATTACCCCAAAGTAGAAATAATATATTTGAAGTATTTGAACTAATACGTTCGATTAATTTATCGGTATAGTTTCTCCAAATATGCGAATGAACATTTGATTTAAATGGAATAGTACTTAATGAACAATTTAGAAATAATATTCCCTGAATTGCCCAATGTTTAAGACATCCATTAGTCCATTTATATTCGGGATCTATTGCCTTATAAATATTTTTAAGTGATGCAGGAATTGCACAATTACATGAAAATGATAATCCACATGCATAATTTGGCGAAGGATATGGATCTTGTCCTAATATTACAACTTTCAATTTAGATGGAGTAGTATATCGGAATGCATTTAATAATAATTCTTCAGGTGGAAATATTTCAATATCTGGAACTCGTGCATATGTTTCGAGAAAATCGTCTTTTTGGATGATGTCATCCCATTCGGGAGAAATATGGTTGAAAATCTTTTCGCTATCCATTATAAAATAGATTATGCTATTCAATTTTTATTTCCATGTTTTACATTTGACTTTTTTAAGATTTGGGTATTTATGAAGTTGTCCAGAGATATGTTCGATGCGTATGTAAAATTCTTTAATTTCAATCATTGCTTTTATCTTGTAATATTTTTTTTGTGGATAAAAATTTATTTTTGGAATGCCACTTATTAATTTTCCATCCATCTTATCAACAATCAAAATACTGATATATGCTTCTATAATTTTGGCATTTTCGAAAACAGATAAACATGAAGTAGGAGTATTTAGTTTGATGATATTCAAGTATTCCAGTTTTGGAAATTTCATCCAATTCAGTTTATCAAAATGAGAAAAACTTAAATCTAAAAATTTCAGTTTTGGAAAAATCATATCACATAATTTAGAATATTTAATGTTGCATCCACTTAATACTAATTTTTCGATATGTGTAGGAAAATTTGCAATATCAATATTAGTTGTATGACAATATAATTCTCGAAGATTACTTGCACACTTTAAAACTTCATATGGAGTTGCGAGATTAATATTATTCATACTAATATCAAGCACTTTTATATTTGGCAATAATGGAATTAGACCATGTGAAGATATGTTGAAACAATTAGGAATATAAACATGAGAGTAATCTTCGAAAAATTTTAATCCAATATTATCGATAGTCTCAGAATATAAACTTATAGTACCAAGATATTTATGTATGTCTCTAAAGGTTTTACATGTTGTGATAAATCCGATGCAATCTTCGTAAAATGTAGGTATATATTCGGCAATCATGATCCATAGTTCTATTGGTAATATTTCAGACACATCCATTTTATTTATCATATAATATAATATAATTATGGGTGTTTATCAATCAAAAGTAATTAATAAATATCGAACAGATCCCGATTATTATAAAATAAAAGAAAGAGATATTGTTAATTATAGCAGATTTTTAGACAAATTAGTATTTGTTCATACATTCGATAATCTTGATGAATTGAAAGAAAGTTTGGAAGAAAATCATGTAAGTTATAATACTCCGCTGACAAAAAGTTTTGATTTGGTCGAAAGTGGATATAGTCCTGAACTCCGTTGTAAGCGATTTGCAATAGTCGTCAAAGGAACTAAATTTATCGACAATTTAGTAAATTTTTCGACAACAACTCACCTATTTCATTGGCATAAATTAGAAGATTATGTTTTTATATATCCAAATAATCCCCGTAAATTGATGAGCAGGAATGATTTTCTTAAATACGAACAATCCATATTGAAGTTATCGAAAGTGAATAACTTCGATATTCATGAATATACAATTGCCGAAGATTATAAATGTTTTGAAGGTGTTGAAGTTTTTAATACAAAATTGAAAGATGCAATTAATGAGGTTGTAAATAAAATGGTAAATAGCACACTTGAAAAAAATTATACTGAATTGACAAATGATGAAATTATTAGAGATTTTACAACATCCGATGATAGTGGAACTGTTCAATCGAAATATGATGCATATCCAATAACATTATGTCCAAATGGGAATGGTAAATGTCTATACATTCCTGCATTGAGATCACAATTAAAGCAATATAAAAAAGATAGATATGATGCAAAAATCAGAGAGGCAAATGTCGAAAATGATATCAGAAATTCATATCAAGAAACAGTTATTCCGATAAAATCTATAGATGTTCAACTTGAAGATGTTCAAAATAAAATTATGGAAAGGGACAATATATATTTCGATGATTATGAAAATACAGAATTTGGCAAATTGGATAAGTCTTTAGATAGGGACTGTGCATTATCTGATAAATATTGTCTCAATGAAAATACTTTGAAAAAAATAACAGAATTAACTTTAGATAATTCAATTGTCTCATTTACTGAAACAAGTTTATATATTTCATATAGATTAAGTCAGATATTAAAATCATATGCCAAAGGTCATAATAAAACTTATATTAACAATGTTGCAGAAAGCATTAGAGAATTAGGTCGAATAATAGATATGTTAGAACTTACAGGTGGAACAATCAAAGAACCAATTAATGATAATATTAAAATTATATTAGAAAGAATGCGTTTGCAAACTTTTGATTATGAAAAGAATGAAAAAGGAATTGTCGAAGAATATAATACAATGATAAAACAAGAACATAAAATGCCAAATAAATGGTATGAAATGATAAATTCTCGAATTCAAATGATACGGGAATTAAAGTCGCAACTGACGGATATATTGACTTTTCCAATGTGATCAGATGATTAGAAATCTACAATGCCATAACAACTTGTTTCTGGCGATGATCCAGATGAACTTGTTTCCAATTTAATATCAATATTCTTCTTTGCCAATAGTTTTTTGATTTGCTTTCGAGAATATTGTTTGAGTTTTGAAAATGAGGTCATGTAAGGTATGATAATTAAATCTATACCTTTTTCATTGCACATTTTTTGTTTTGTTTCTACTGTCATGTTTTTAAATTCTGCATAAATGAATGCAATTTTGAGATTTTCATTATATCCATGAAACAATAGATAATTAAGTGGATATATATCAGAGCCAGGGTATGCAGACCATTCAGGAAATACACGGGGAAATTTTGCATTAAATGCATCCTCGAAGTATTTCCTAACTTTTTCTTCTCCCATGTTTGGACATGAATAAGTTTTCTTGCAGAAATAGCAAGAGGCATTATATTTCGGAATTAAATGACCAGCATCACACAACTTATATTTTACATTGTTGATTGTGCAATTGGTATCATAAGATTCCGAAAGTGCCGATAATAAATTGGGATTAGATACTGCGACCTCGACCGACATAATCTATATTATTAAAAAAAATAGTTATAGATGAATTTTTTTACATTTAATTATTCTTCAATTCTTCAATTTTTTTGAGAGATTGCTCCCCATGGATTTTTTCTGCTTGGAGAACTTGTTCAGAAGTAAACCCCTGAATAAGATTTCCATATCCATCTGCAGTATTGTTAAATCCGACAAGAATATTATAATTGCCAATTACATGATTATTGTTTCCTGTAATAATATTGACATCTCCCTTAATTCTGTTTTTATGTCCATTAATAGGAGCATTACTACATTCGAGTTCTTTTCCATGAATAACATGAATGTCGCAACTAATATCCTTTACTTGTGGGACATCAGATGTTTTAATAATATCTTCAATTGCAGTAATTCCGCTTTTACCAATATCCAAATCTTTAAATTCTCTAATCAAATCTTCAGGGCATTTAATTTCACTGAGTTTGGTGGATTCGGGATCATCTTCCTTAATTTTCTTAATGCGTTCGAATTCTACTTCAGCACGTTCCATCATTTTTTTCTTAAGTTCGTCGGTTGTACCTCCCCATCGCATACAACATTTTCCGCCGATGAACTCATTATTATAACCAATTGCAATGGCAAAATCTCCATAAATCTTGTTTTTAGATCCAAATACAATTACTCCGTCTCCATGGATTTCATTTCCATGACCACAGATAACAGCATTAGTAGCGTCGATTTTCTTACAGATGGCAAATTGATAAGTTTCGGACATTGTCGATATATGTTATAATGCCATAATTAGATAATAAAATTGAATTTACTGGGTTGGTAAAATGGCAGACGCATATTTTAAAAAAGCACTTGAACGATTGATTGCTGATTTTAAGTCAGGTGATCATATTTTGAATGATGAAACACTCGAAAGTATTGATGAGTTGATTAAAATTAATGAATTGGGATTATTGACAGATGATTCTCAACAAGGATGTGTCGAATATGATAAAATGCCGATTGATAGAAAACTTTATGCACAGATATTTCATGATGTTGTCAAGAATAGAATTCCACAAGAACATTTTACATCAACAATTGATAGTATGTATGAACAATGCGGTGGAAAATGGAAAGATGAGAAAGATATTATAGAAAAAGAGCGTGCTTATTTATGCGGATTTATCGAAAATAATAAGGCAGATTTATTGGTTAATATGCTTAATCAGCAAGATAATATTATAGCATGGTACAATATATATGATCAGGATGCTAATGGTTGCTCAATTCCTGTTACTTATATAGTTGCACATCAAGACAACAAGTTTAGTCCATTTGATAGTAGTCCATTATATCCATTTTCGAGATTAGGCAGATGGAATGAAGGTGTTTCAGAGTCGATTTATGGTGAAAAGGTTGGTTTTCCCGAAAAATATGATGATGAATATTCATGTATGATGATAATAGATGCGAGATATGGTCATCATGTGAGGGAAAAAGATGGATTATTTAAAAGAGTAATCAAGGCACTTGAAGTATTGAACAATGTTTAATCTTTATTAATATTAGTTTTTTAATATATATTATGGATTGTATTCTGAAATTATACGAGGATTATCTCGTTTGGGAACATGATCATTATTTAAGTTCTATTACTTCTGATGACTCAGAGGAAAATCCACATCTTGAGAAAATTAAGAATGAATTCAATAATTATGGGGACTTTAGCGAATATAATGATGAAGTGATTATCATTTTTTGTTATATTCTCAAAAATCGAAATGATTTAAATACTAATAACCTCGAATCGCGTTTCGATATTTATCCCAAACATGTTTTTATATTTATGTATGCACTTGAACCTATTTTTCCATTTAATTTGATGAAAAACTATTATGATTTTCGAGAATTGTTCTTCAAGTATATTCAGGGAGTGGTCGATAATCTTTTTATTTTAAATGAAAATTTGCAGAATATTATAGAAGTTAATATAGATCACATTAAGAATATGATTAAAGAAAGGGACGAGTTTAACTTAAATGCAACTTTATAATCTACCGAATGAACTCTTATATGAGATATTATTAAATTTAGATTATAATGATTTATTGAAATGGGCATTATCATGCCAAAAATTCAATGCAATATTTAAAATGTGTAAAGCAAAATTGAAGAAAAAGTTTTTAAAACCTATCACTATTTTTAAACCTGCAATTCGTACAAGTCCAAAACTTTCAACTTGTTTTATGTATCAGTATTCAGAATTTCCTAATGGGTCATTGCATGGCACTTATATGATTTATAAGCAAGTTATCGAAAATAAATGCTATTATCATCATATGTTGTCATATTGTAAATATAGAAACGGGAAAAAAGAAGGGTATGAAGTGAAATTTACAGAAGATAAGGTAAGTTCCATAACTCGATGGAAAAAAGGAAAAAAAGAGGGAGAAAGTATTAAATACCAGTATATTATCGATGATAACAATATTTATATATCGTCGATATTAAAATATAATTATAGCAGGGATAAATTAATTGATAGAAAAACGGTACAATATTATGATAAAATGCCAAGACTTGATATTGGTATTTAAAATTGAATTATTTTTTTCATAATAAAATGGGCATAATCAGAAGCAATGAACTCTATATAATAGAGGATGACCCAGATGCTTATAGAAAAGATCAGTTATTCAAAATTGCATCAGATATTATTAGAAGAACCTACATTTTATTCATAAAAATATTACCGAAACATATTAACGAATATAAAGAATATAAATTGGAGGATACCGAAATTTGTGATGAATTAGATGATCTTCCAACGGATTTTGAATGCTTGAATATTTTTATTATTGATGGCGATTTTAAATATACATACATTGCTCAATTTGAAAAAATGACATTTAATATTGATATATATTATCAACATACCATTGATGCTCATGTTAATATAAGACTTGAAGATGATGGACGATTTGCAGAATATAGTTGCGACATTACTAATATTGTGCTAATGTAATTTTTGCAAATAATCTAAAAGGATGCTATAATTTTTTTCTGATATTTGAATTTCATATCCATCAGGTTCAGAATTATATTCGAAAATCGATGCCATGTCTTTGTATTTGAGGGGGACAAACAGCGTTAGAGTTTTGGCATAACGAGTTAAAATCATGCCATTTTCGTAAAAGTATGTACTTTTGATTTTTTTTCTGTCGCTTTTTGATAAACTGAACTTTTCATTCAAAAGTGTATATAATGTTTCAATGTTTGCATCAAATCCTTTTTTATCTTCTATTGGGCGAGAACCGAGGCAATTTAATAATTGATTTTCCAAGACTAATACTGTTTGGTAATTAGAGTTGAATTTCTTACACATCAGGTCGATATTTTCTCGAAGTTCATTACGGAATTTTGAAACTGTTTCAATCGTAGAGCGAATTGTATTATCGCATATTCTATATGCTTTTTGTTTGTGAATGACTTCAATTGCAAAATAAATGAGATCTTCTTCAAGGGTATTTAGAAATATCAGCGAGACTAATCCATTAATAGATGGATATGTTTTATATTTTATTTCGGGTTTTGCATCACTTAATAAGGAAATGAAAATACCGCCATCATATCCACATACATCAATATCTCGATAAAATTTGTCAATCTCCGCCTTTGGGACATTGTTTTTATATGTTTTAACTTCGACTAAATATCGATTGTTTTCTATTTCGACACATAAATCTGTTGCTTTAGAGGCGTTGGTCGGGAAGCAATTATACTTTTTTTTGAGTACTTCATAAATGTAATTTTCGCCTTTAGCACCACGTTTGGTAATTTCTGGATACATGTACATATATCCACATTCAATTACTTTTTTGATTTCCTCTGGTTTGGCGACATTATACCATTCGCGAATATTGGGTGGAAGGAGTTCTGGGAGTGATGACATTGTTATAATATGATCGATGAATTCAATTTTAATTTTATGAAAAAAATGGTAAATATAATCAGCGAATATAATGATTATATCGATTATATTTAACAAATATAATCAGCGAATATAATCGGCGGGAACATATCCATATTTAAATAATGGACTAATACTGACTTTTGATTTCTCAATATCAACTTCAACAAGATATCCTGTTGTTTTTCTTTTTATGGACTGATTATCAAACATAATTGGGGTAGTCCATAATTGATATTGATAAGGATGAATAGGCAATGCTTTATATTCGAGATAATTACCTCCAAGTTGACTATTTGCAAATGAGAAATAAGCACATCCAAGAACAGAACTCAAATGATAACTATAATTCAGATGCATCTCATAAATGATATTATTTTTGTCCATTGTATTATGAGACCAAATTTGATGATGCTTCTGATTTCTTAATTTCTTAATTCTCATCAATGCATCATGAGCATTTAACAATGTTCCATCATTAATTGCCAAATTCATTGCCATCAAAATGCAACATCCAGTATCATAATTTTCGAGATTACTATTGAGAGTGGTTGGTATAATTGCTCTGAATGAAGATGGATGCATCTTGACATAACTCAATATTTCGCGATTTCTTGCAAATTCTGCATCTTTGAAATTTTCCAAATATATCCCAGATGCTCCCATTAGATACCATTTGTGAATGCGTTCATTAATTTCCTTCAATTCATAATTCATACCATTGGTACTGACATCTACACTTCCATAAAATTTGGTTTTTGATCTTCTAATGATTTCTTTTGTGTTTTCATGATCTCCTGATACATCAAGTTCCCATCCTCCGCCTAATATAATGGCATCATATTTCGCATATTGCTTAAGAGCAGTTTCGATATTTGTGACTCCATTTATTTCGCTTGGAGTTCCTTTGTATATTGCGAAATTATTGATATTTATGTGTCGTTGGTACAGATATTTACCAACGGCAAATAATAAAAGGATTATTAAAATGATAATTAGACTTACAAATATTAAATCTTTGGTCGCCATTTTAAAATATATTATATGTAGAAATTTATTTCTCTTTGAAATCTTTTTCGATTGTTTCAAGTTCAGTGAGGCGTTTTACTTTTGGTTCATATATAACAGGTTCTTCAATGACAAGATTTTCTATGCTCTTTTTATTTTCTTTGATACTTGATTTGATTTTATGAATTTTTCTGTAAATCTTTGATACAACGCCAACAATTGCAATTAATAATGCCAAAATAACAATTAATAACAAAAATTGGAAATTAATATCCAATGTTCCCAATGATACTTCAATATCCATACTCTATATATTTGTTAAAGAAAGGAATTTTAAAATTTATGGTATGAATGAAAGTTCTGTCATAACATGCACTTTTTATGAATTGTGTAATTAGTTTTCTTCCTAAATTGAATAATTTATAATCAATATCAATCTTCGATAATTCAACAAATTTAATGTTTTTAATTTGCATATAAATTATGATATATTCTGGCACTATGACATTATCTTTCGTAAATGTGTAAGTATGATCATTGACATAGTTAATGATTAAATTTGGATTATGACCAATGACTTCTCTGATAAATATTGCTAATTTAAGGGTAAATGGTCGTTTGGGAATGTACAAATACAGACTTTTATTTATTTCATTGAATGTCCTAAATGCACAATATTTAACTGATAGCAATCGAATAGAACCAATATCCATGTAATATTTTCTAACAATGCGATGTAAGTCGAATTTAACAATATCTTTCATGGTTAAATTTGATAAATCATTCGATCTATCAGTTTCAAGTAATGCACATTGTATTTCTCTTGGGTAATAATTTTTATTTTTTATGAATTCGAGTATAGTTTTATTATTATTGATAGATGCATAATAAGTTGATATATAGATATTGTTTTCAGTTGGAATGAAATACATTTTGAATTCTTGGGTTAAATTGAAGTATGCACATAGCAGGCATATATAATCACATTTAATGAAATCAATATAAGAAGCATATTTAGTAATAAGATAAGTAAATCTATCTTTCGATATTTCATGTGGAATATAAGTTATTGGTTTTTTAATATAAATCGGATCGACTATATCTGATAACAATATATTTGGATTATCTAATCCCACTGTATTAATAGGCAATTTGCCGATGTAAATATCTAAACTTTCATCTGTGTATTTTTGTATATTTTCCATTTTGTATAATTTAAAGATTTAAAATAAATATGGGTAATTGTATTACTTTTATTGGGACTAACACAAACGAGGGAGTGGATGTAGATATTGTTGAATTGCAGTCAATAATGGATATTGTAGATAAATATTGTAAAAATAAGAGAGAAGATATTAAAATATTGAGAAAAACTGTACCAATATGTATCGATAAATATATTTGGAAAAATGGCAAATGTACAAATATAATTTGCGAAAATAGCAGTCCAATAGAAGAATTATTTGAGTTGGAAGAAATAGAAAGTGTAAGATTGTCAAATGATGATAATAAAATATATAAATCATTATGTGAGGAACAAAAAAATTGCATAAGAAAAAGTCAGGAAATTGTATTTACTTTTGATGATAATAGTCATTAAATTTATATACATTATGTATCATTTTTTCAATATTAAAATTGTACAATATATATAAGTCTAATTATGACGGACATCTTATTTGATGGCGATATTAATGTTGGTAATGGAAATTTAGGAATTACTGTTAATGACCAATTATCATCAGATATCGACTTATGGGTCTTATTCCCAGATAAACCACATAAATATATTATTGAACCAACCGGTGCTGACAGAACTATCACTTTACCAAAAATAGGAGTATTGAATAATGAAGCATTAATCGGGCATTCATTGAGTATTCGGAATAATTCGCCATCATTTAATATAATTTTACATGAAGCATCGACTAATAATCAAATTTATATAGTTTTGCCATTAGAAGAAATATGGTTAGTCGCCGAAGAAATTGGAAATGATACAATTACTCCTGATGGATGGAACAGGACTGGACCTGTTGGATTGAATTATATTCGTCCTCCGCCGTCAAGTTTAGATAGATCACTGATGATTTGGGATGGAAATAATGCAAGTTTTGCATTAGACACATTAATAACAGTAAGTCCCACGGGAGATTTAGTTTTGCCAAGTGGATCAGAAATTACCATTGGAGGCAATACGCTTGGAGGTGTATCAACGATAGATACTGGTACTGGATTGACGGGCGGACCAATTACAACTTCAGGCACAATAAGTATCGCAAATACGGGAGTCACGAGCGGAACATATCATAGTCCACTGATAAATGTAAATAATCAGGGACAAATTACTTCGGCACAAAATATACTTACAAGTTTAGGAGATTTATTAGTATATAGTGGAACAACTTCAACACGTTTGCCTCGAGGTCCTGATAATTACGTTCTTGTTTCTGATAGTACATCTTCATTAGGATTAAAGTGGGCAAAATTAACAGATTTGTTTTCAGAAATGGGAACAGTTGATTCATTTGGACGTTTGCGTATTTCCGAAAATCGCACATTATTCACATCGCAATATAATCAAAACAAATCTCCCGAAAAATACGATGAAATTATTTCTAATGCTTCTGGTAATGCATCATCTATATATAGTAGTACCACTGCATCAGTAACGATGAATGTTGGGCGAAATGACTTCATTATTCGCAAAACAAGAAGAAATATGGTTTACTATCCTGGTAAAAGTCAGCAAGTATTAATTTCTGGTATCATGTCAATTCAAAATAATATAACTAAACGTATAGGAGCATATACTTCAGAATTTACAAGTCCTTATAATCCAAGAAATGGGATTTATCTTGAAACGTCTGGAGGGCAAATATTTGCATGTATTGTCAATAATGGAATAGTTAATGCAATTCAGCAATCAAATTGGAATCGCGATAAATTAGATGGTACTGGTACAAGTGGCATTACTCTCGATTTGACAAAAACACAATCATTTTATATTACTTATTCGTGGATAAGTGGTCAGGTTGATTTTGGTTTTTATTTTGGTAATAATTTAATAATTGCTCATAGTTATGTCCATACAAATCAAGGAACTTTTGCATTTATGGCAACTCCAAATGTTCCAATCACTACAGAAATTCGTGGAGCAAATATAAGCGGAACATCAGGATCGTTGGTTCATTTAAGTTCGAGTGTAAGTACTGAAGGTGGTGATGAATCACTATTAGACCCATTTAGTGCTGGAAGATTTATTACAAATAATGCAGATGGGGAATTGAATAATCCAAGAAATGATCAGATTAATGTATTGATGTCTTTGAAAATTAAAAATAATATAGAAGGAGGAGTAGCATTTATTAAGTCATTTTCGACAGTTACTGATGGTTCTGATAAAATTGGTATATTTATTTATCTAAATCCCACATTTAATAACTCTGTTCCATTCACTTCGACAAGTCCAGACTCAATTGTGGAATTTAATAATACAACAGATAGAAATACATGGATTACTAGTTCAGAAAGAGTATTATATAGAACATATTCTGGTGAAAGTAATTCGATTAGTTCTAATTTATTAGATACTCCAATACCACTATCGATGAGCATTAACGGAGTTGGAGATATAATTTCGATAGGAATTACAACCGACACTACTAATGATATTTATGGATCATTTAATTGGGTTGAAGTTTAATTTTATTAGTAATATAAGATGCCATTATTTTGTAAGCATAAAGATATTTTAGGAAAACCACATGAAGGAGTTCATAAGGCACGATTATTTCGTACTGATAATTTTGAAGGATTTGCGAGAAATGATGTTGTTATGACATTGATTGGTGCGTTGATTATTGTGATTATATTGAGTTATTACAAAGAATATGATTGGATGGAATTTGGAAAAAAATTTGGTATTATATCGACAGGATTATTTATATTGGGATTTATATTGCATTTGTTATTTTGTGTTAAAACACCGCTAACAAAGAATTTGTTAGCATAACAAAACCATTTTTGTGAGAGGAACAAAACCCATTTCTTAAATAATGTAATTATTTATTAAATAATTACAAACCCAACCTCTTCAAATGTATTTGGAAATATATCCATATCATTCAAATATAAATTTGGATTAATGTAATTTTTTTTGTGACTCAGAAATCCAACACTTATATAAAATTCCATAATTAAATTGAACCAGTTTCTTCTATTATATATCCAAATATTGGATATTGGATGTAAATAAGAATTTACTTTTTTCGTAAGTTTGGATTTGATGTATTTTCTTATTGATGAACTATTAAATATATCATTTTTTTTGGATAAATTTAATTTATGAAATGGATTATTTTTTAATTTTGTATAAAGTGCATTAGATGTTGCATTATTTAAATCATCATAATAGATATATTTTCGAATATATCTATTTAGTTCTTGTATCTTAAGTCCATGATTTTTTTTGCCAATTTTGAAGTATAGAATGTAAAATTTATTTGGTTCAAGATTTGGTATTAATAGTGAATTGACGACCATTCCAAAATGAGTGAATGTGCCTTCTTTAATATTTATTTTGACAAAATTATTAGTATCAATAACGTCCGACTTATTTCCTCGAAATGCGAATAAATCTAATGGATGGAAAACATTATTTTCGGATAACTTTATGATCGGGTATGTTTCCATATAACACATTAACATTAATTCTACATTTTGAATTATATTAAAGTATAAATATACTTTTATAAAAATGTCAGCGTCAAGTCTTAAACTACAGGGAGATTTAGACATCGGCAGAGGACAACTTGGATTAACTGGTGAAATTACTACAGGATCGAGTTTTAGTTTATGGGTTCAATTTCCGAAAAAACCACATAAAATATTGGTTAATGCAATTGCGGATATTGATATTACATTACCTGGTATAGGCAATGTCAGTTTTGAAGCACAACCTGGGCATAATTTAATTATTTTAAATACTTCAACATCAAATACAATAACATTGAGAAATCAGGATTCTTCATTGGTTATCACATTAAATCCTGATGATGCAGTAGAAGTGTTGGCAAGAGCAACATCTTGGATTGTTTTCGGAATTAGCAATATTAACGTATTTGAGGGTTCTTCCGCATTAAGTCCAATTAATTTAACTTCTCCGATATTGGGAGATGCATTGGTATGGAATGGATCTGCTTGGGCAAATACCCAAACAGAATTGAATGATAATAGCGATGTCAATATAACTACTCCCGCGGTGAATGATCTTCTTGCTTTTGATGGAACAAACTGGATAGATGTTCAAGATATCGAAGTTAAGACGGTCGCTATTACTTCAAATGCTAATTTTACAGGATCGACAGTTACAAATTTTCCCCCAAATACAATTAATGTCAATGACTTAATTAGTGTTGATTTAACTCCATTGAGTGCTGGGGATGTTATGGAGTGGGATGGATCTCGATGGACAAATGTTCCATCTGGTACTAACACAGTTGCTGGATTGACTGATACATTAATCACAAGTCCTACAAATGGAGATGCATTAGTCTATAATGGTGTCATTTGGACTAATATTCCGTCGAGTGTAACTACTTTATCTGGATTGAATGACGTGACTGTCACTTCACCAATAAATGGACAAGTATTAAGTTGGAATGGAACTGAATGGATTAATAGTTCGGCAATTTCGACATTGGCAGGTTTGACCGATACAACTATCAGTGGTCAGTCTGTAAATGACGTCATATTCTGGACTGGTTCAACATGGATTAATGGAAGAGTTTCACTTAATTCATTGAGTGATACTGCTATTATTGGATTGAATACCGGTCATGTTTTGACATGGAATGGAAGTGCATGGGTTAATAGTTCTATTCCTTTCGGCAGTCTTGCAACATTAACAGATACTACTATTACTTCTCCTGTTACTGGATATGTTTTAACATGGAATGGTAGTGAATGGATTGATTTACCTATTCAAACTTCATTGTCTAATCTTCTCGATACAATTATTGTTGCTCCCAATAGCACACAATACTTGAGATTTAATGGAGGTGCATGGGTTAATAGTACTATTGCTCTTCCTATTTTGAGCGATGTTTCTATATCTTTGCCATCGCCTGGTGATACATTGCTTTATAATGGAACAAATTGGATTAATAGTGCATCAACTTCGAATACTTTGACTGGGTTAATCGACACTGTTATTGCAGGTCCATTAAATGGGCAATTATTGAAATATAATGGTATAGTCTGGATTAATGATGCTATTCAAATTGGGGAATTAGATAATGTTACGGTTACTGCACCAGTTTCTGGGCAAATTCTTCAATTCAATGGAACAAATTGGGTAAATGTTAATTCACCATCTGGATCTTTAGCGGGATTGAGTGATACTACAATTACTTCGCCATCAACTAATCAAGTTTTAACATGGAATGGGGTACGATGGGTTAATCAAGCAATTCCGAATGATACTATAACTTCTCTCGGAGATACTACAATTTCAAGTCTTACATCTGGTGATATTTTGAATTGGAATGGAAGTGCATGGGTCAATGTGCCTGCACCATCTGGATCTTTGACTGGATTGAGTGATACTACAATTGCAAGTTTGAGTGTTGGCGATATTATTAATTGGAATGGAACTGCATGGGTCAATGTTCCTCCCCCATCTGGATCTTTGGTTGGATTGAGTGATACAACAATTACTACACCTGCAAATGGTCAGGTATTAACTTATAATGGAACTATTTGGGTAAATCAGGCAATTCCAAATGATACTGTTGAATCATTGTCTAATACTACAATTACATCACCGTCTGTTGGGCAAGTATTAACATGGAATGGTTCAGTTTGGGTAAATCAATCTTCAACTTCTGCAACATTAGTAGGATTGACTGATACTAATATTTCCAGTCCATCTAATAACCAATTTTTGAAACATAATGGAACTATCTGGGTCAATGAAACTATCGAAATACAAGAATTAAGTAATGTGACTATTACAAGTCCAATAAATGGAGAATTTCTCAAATTTAATGGAACTATTTGGGTTAATGATACATTCCCGAATGATAGTATTTCTTCATTGACTGATACTAATATTATTTCACCATCAACTAATCAGGTTTTATCATGGTCTGGAACACAGTGGATTAATGCAAATCCACCAGCAAGTACTCTTGATGGATTAACTGATACTGTTCTATCTTCGCCAATAAATGGAGATGCATTAGTTTATAATGGTTCAAATTGGATTAATAGTCCTTCATCTTCTGCGTCATTAACAGGACTTACTGATACCACAATTACTGCTCCAGCAAATGGAGAACTATTAAAATATGATGGAGCGTCATGGATTAATGATGCCATTGACTTGGGAGAACTCAATGATACTACCATTACTGCCCCTGCATCTGGTGAAGTTTTAACATGGAATGGAACAGCATGGGTAAATTTAGCATCAAGTTCAAATAATTTATCGGGACTAACTGATACCACAATTACTGCTCCGTCAAATGGAGAACTATTAAAATATGATGGATCAGTATGGATTAACGATGCTATCGATGTCGAAGAATTAAATAACACAAATATAACAAGTCCTGCAGTTGGTGAAGTATTGAGTTGGGATGGTTCAGAATGGATTAATAGTCCCGCCACTTCATCAAGTTTAGCGGGACTTACTGATACTACCATTACTACACCTACAAATGGGGAAGTTTTGAGTTATAATGGTTCAGTTTGGGTAAATGTTGCAGGATCATCTTCAAGTTTAACCGGATTAAGTGATACCAGTATTAGTTCTCCAACTACAAATCAATTATTGCGATATGATGGAAGCGTGTGGGAAAATATTACTTTCGGAATTAATGACTTGAGCGATGCTATTATTACTGCACCAACAGCAAATCAAGTATTGGCATTTGATGGTTCAGACTGGGTAAATCAAGCAGTTCCTGCCATAGATCTTGAAGATTTGAACAATGTTGTTTTACCTTCGCCTTCTGCAGGTGAAGTATTGACTTATAATGGAGTGGTTTGGGCCGCGGGTGCTGGTGGTGCAACAATTTTAGATGAATTGACTGATGCCACAATCTCATCTCCTACATCTGGTCAAGTACTATTTTATAATGGAAGTCAGTGGATTAATACCACATTGCCGAATGATAGTATTAATTCATTGAGTGATACCAACATTAGTGGATTGTTGTCAAACAGCATTCTTCGTTATAATGGAATTAATTGGGTTAATAGTGCTTATCCAACTATTACTGCACTTACTGATACAGTAATTACAACTCCCACATCAGGACAGATTTTACAATACAACGGAACAAATTGGATAAATGTATCAGTGCCGAATGATAGCATTAGTTCATTGAGTGATACCAATATTAGTGGATTAGCATCTGGCAATTTTCTGTTATATAATGGAACAACATGGAATAATACTCCTGCAACAATAAATAATCTGACTAATGTGACAATTACATCACCCGTATTAGATCAAGTATTAAGATGGAATGGAACTCAATGGGTAAATTCAGCAGTGCCTGTCGGAACTTTAACTGGATTAAGTGATACCACCATTACTGCACCTGCAAATGGTCAAGTATTAACTTATAATGGATCAATTTGGGTAAATCAAGTAGTGCCGAATGATAGTATCACTTCATTAACTGATACAAATATTAGTGGTATTAGTTCTGGAGATATTTTGGAATGGTCTGGAAGTCAATGGGTCAATATTGCTTTCCCAATCACAGATATTAATTCATTGGATGATGCCGTTATTTCTACCCCTGCATCTGATGAAGTATTATTGTATAATGGAACAAATTGGGTCAATAGTATATTGGATGTATCTCAACTTGGAGATACATTAATTAGTGGTATTGGTGTCGATGATTTGCTTATCTGGAATGGAAGTCAATGGGTCAACGCTCCTCTTGATATTAATACATTGTCCGACGTTACTATTACTTCTCCTAATATTGGTCAATATTTACAATATAATGGTAGTGCATGGGTAAATGTCAGTACAACAATTCCAACCGTATTGAATGATTTGACTGATGTTAATGCATTAAGTCCTTCAACTGGAGAAGTATTAACATGGAATGGCAGTAATTGGATACCACAAACATCAGCAGGATCAACATTTGCTGCATTGTCTGATACATCTATTAGCAGTCCAAGCAATGGTCAAATGGTAAGATATAATGGAACAAGTTGGGTCAATACATCATTCTTCGAGATTACTTCTAATGGCAGAATGGTGCATAGTGCGGCAAATTTGTTTATTGGAAGATCAAGTGGAAATTCTATTGGACTTGGTAATGACAATACTGCAGTTGGTGAAAGTTCCCTCAATGCAGTAACATCCGGAGATTTCAATACTGCACTTGGTGTTGAATCATGTAGAAATATTACAACAGAAAACTATTCTACCGGAATTGGATATTTTGCATTAAAACTTAATTTAATTGAAGGAACAACTGCATTAGGTGCATTTGCATGTGAAAGTAATATTGTCGGATCAGACAATACTGGAGTCGGTTATCAAGCATTGAGAAATAATCAATCTGGTTCAAGAAATACTGCTGGCGGAAAATCCAGTATGACAAATATGGTTAATGGCAATGACAATACTGGATATGGTTTTAATACTTTGACCGCTGCTGCTAATTCTACTGGATGTACTGCCATTGGATCACAGGCAGGACAATTAATTTCTGCAAAAACTGGTACTACATTAGTTGGTGCTTTTGCAGGAGCAGGTGCTAATGTCGATGCATTGACTTGTCTCGGATATCGTGCAGGGTTTAATGTTAGTACTGCACAAGATTGTACTTATATTGGTTATCAATGTGGACAATCTAATGCAAGTGCTGCCAATTCTACTGGAGTCGGGTTTGAAGCATTATTAAGTGATAATGCTGGAGATAACACTGCGATGGGTAAAAATGCCATGCGATCAAAAACTACGGGAACATTAAATGCAGCATTCGGTGCACGTGCTTTCGAATTTAATAGTGGATATAGTGCTTGCACCGGAATTGGTGCAGGAACATCTATGCCTGCTTCTTCTTCAAATAGAACAGTTTTAGGTTATCTATCACAAGGTTCTGCAATTCCGAATAATGCCATTCTGCTTGGTAATAGTTTAACAACACCTTATGCTTATGCATCATTAGTAAATATTTCTGATAAACGCCTTAAAGAAGAAATTGAAGAAACCGATTTAGGATTGGAATTTATCGATAATCTACGTCCTGTTAAATATAAGATGAAATCTCAAGTACTGCATGGAGTTGTTAAACACATTGAAACAGGAGAATATATCGAAATTGAAGAATTGAATGAAGACTATAAAAATCCCGATAATTATGAAATCATAAGAGAACCAGAAGTTAGAGAAACCAAGCGTAAACATTATGGACTAATTGCTCAAGAAGTTAAAGAAGTCCTTGGGGATAAAGATTTTGCAGGATATGTTGATTATTCTAAAGCAGGAGGAATTGATAGATTAGGATTGCGTTATGATGAATTTATTTCACCAATGATAAAAGCAATCCAAGAATTGAGTGCCAGTGTTAAACAATTAACAGAAAAGAATGCTGATTTAGAAAGAAGAATTGTTGAATTGGAAGATGGTATTTAAAAAATGAAAAATAATATCGTATATACCATGGCGAAACGTAGATTTGGAGAGATAACTGTTATTAATGATTCATACAAATCTTGTAAAACATGCACAAATTATATACCAAATAATCATAAATTATGTTCAGCATGTATCAAAATCATCGAAGATAAATATAAACTTGTGGGATGCAAATTATGTGATAAAAAAATACACACACCGATGATAGTTTGCGAATCATGTCTTGAAAACGCACAAAACTGATTATTTTTTTTCAAATAAAAAATTGAATTTATCAAATTATAATAAAGATTTGATAATGAAAAATTACATTGCAGGATCATTGATTATTGGCGGGGTTGCATTATTATGCACCCGTATTGGATTATTTGGAAAAAATGAAATCATGTTGGCAAATGGTTTTCCAACATTGAAACCTAAAATTAAAAAATACATAATTGCAGAATGTTGCATTGTAGAAGAAGATGGTGGAACAAAAAGAACTTTCAAGTATTGGTCGTTGCGTCCGATTGAGATTCTTCGACATTAATTACATCTTCCTTAATAATATCTTCATTTTTTTTCAAATCATGTTTAAAATTTAATATTTCAATAATACGCCCTGCAAGTGCTTTACCCACACGACGAGTTCTTGTTCCTTCAATCTCGATAATACTTAATTCTTCGACTGTGGAATTTTTTATTTCAACAATGTTCTTTTTTCCAAGAATTGCCTTTGCAATAGCAACAGACACACGCAAAATACCAGTTAAGATACGTTCGCTGTTTTCCATCAATGAGTATTTAAAAAACTGATTAATTGCTCTTTTTGGTATTTTAAGTTTTTCAAGTTCTTCTTTATTAATCATTCCATCGATATATTCACCAATTCCGAATGCATCTGATACTCGCTCTGTGCTTTCCTTGCCTAATCCTCGAAGATTGTTCCATACACGTCTATTACTTAATTCTGGTGTTTCTGGCGGAGGTGCTGGCAATTCATTAGAACCCACTTTATTTTTCTTGAGATAATATTTCGCAAATTTTACTATTTTATCGATAGTATGTGCCTCGTTAGAACTTTGAACAACATATATACCAAAATTGACCATCAATGAGATAAGTTTCATTTCGAGTTTATGGAATTCTATTCCTCCGATCTTTCTATTATCACCAAATCTGAAATTTCCTTCAATGATGTAATAAACATCACATTTCGTTTCATCACGACAGAACTTTAATTTTTCGATATTTTCTGATCTTTGCTTATCTTTAATTGTTGCACTCAAATCTTTCCATGTTTTTCTTTCGAAGACTGCCAATACTTTATTATCATATAGAATGTTATAATCTCCATAATTCAAGTTCTTAATTTCGTAATGTAATAAACCACTTTTAATTGTACTATTAAGACTGAGGGCGTCGAATACTTTTCTCTCTCTGTAATCGACTAATATCGATAGTTTATCCATTGTATAATAATAGATTTATAATTTATATTAATTTAAAATTTAACAACACTCTGACCAAACTCGGTTGTCAATGATCCATTACGATAATATCGCAGTTCTTTAACTTTTCCTTTATTATATATTACCATTGATGGTATTAAATTATCATTATGTAAAACTCCCTCATTATACGATTCTTGACATGTGAGATTTCCGTTCATATCATATATCGAAACTGCATAATAATCTTTATAATTGTGTTTTTTTCCTTTTTTAAGATATAATATTGAATTTATAACACTATTACTAAAATATTGTGTTTTTTTAATAATTTCATCATCAACATCTATAATTTCGAATGTTATAAACCTATATAATGGAATAATAGTAGTTAAATCTATAGATGCATTTACTTTATATACATGGCAATTATTATATATTGACACAATATCATCGGGATTAGCGTATACTTTATGTGAAATTTTGGATTTCTGTTTTTTATTATTTGTTAATATTGTTGTGCTTAAATAATAACATTGAAAATACTTTTTCTTTCTTTTAAACATATTTATATTTAGTATATAATCATGGAAAAAATAGATTTAAAATGGGTTTATGACGAAAATGGTGATACTTTTGCTATCCATATAAATAATGATAATCCCGAAGAAATTAAAAGAGTGAGTGAATCAGGTATCTTTTTTCAAACATTGAATAATAAGGTTGTAGGTCTGGAAATATGTAATTTTTCAGATGTGATTGAATGTGATAAATTAACATATTATTATGGTACTATTCACCATGTACCAGTATTAAGATTGTGTTTTGATAATGATGATGTAGAATGGGAAATCAATAATGATATTTCTGTTGGTAAAAAAGATGGTAAGATTTATTATTTGGAATTTCCTATTTTAATGATAATATAATCTAATTCAAAATGGCAAGTCCAATAGATGTGCCAATTAAGCAGAGGGCGTATGAATCAAGCCCGATGCCTGTTGAATATCATGTTAATAAAACAGAACTTACCGAAATTTATGAAGATCCCTTACAAATAGAGAATTATCAACAAGATTTACTTAAGGATTATCGCCCCGATCCACCAACATTGGCAAGCGATGCACCAAGACGCAATCCAGATAGGTCAATTGGATTTTTAAATACTATTCATGGAGGATCTCGCAGTGGCGATATTCCAGCACATCCTGAAATATTTCTCGGAGATATGACCAGAGATCCAAGAGGTTTCACCGATCAACCTGATTTTCGAAAAATGGCAGAACAGGCAAAAAGGCGTGATTATGTTGTTAAGGCACAAATGGGAAATGATGCTGATCCATCTATTACGGGCGGTGGTGTAAGTCAGGCATACTTTTCTCACTGGAGAAGTCATACCATTCCATTTATGCGTGAAAGATTGAAGAATTTTGGATACTCTTATGGCAATATGATTAAACCACTGACTAAAGGAAATCAGCGTCAGACAAGTAGGGCATCTGAAGTAATGCTTGAGCGTGGTAAATTTGTGCCGACTTATGAATTAATTAACACTCCAGAAAAAGGGTCAATCTATTTATCTAATATTACTAACCCAGGTATGCGATCTACACCTGACCATTTGGTAAATGTCGGAATGGAAAATAAAGTCTATTCTGTCAAAGGAGACCAAATCATCCCAATTAATCGCGATTTATTAGTGACTGATATGGAATTTCAACCATCCATGTTATTTAAAAATCGTAAAAATTTGGCAAAGACAATGGATGAAGCACTTCGAGACAGAGACAAGAAACATGTTTTAGATGGTGACATGGGTTATGGCGACCAATTGACCCAACGTATTGCTAAAACTGCTGAACAATATCAATTTAATAGAGAATGGGCAGAACAAGATCAAAAATTCATGAGAAGTGTCGAAGATAAACATAATCCATCTGCCAAGAACATCGATCCATTAGAGCAAAATCCAAATGCTATTAGACGGGAAACTTATGTTAATCCAAAAGCAGTTGAGCAGATGAATAGGATTTTAGCAAATCCTAAAAAAATCAAAGAGAACATTCGCAGTAATGCTTCAAAAGCAAAGTTTAATCTTGAAGAAGCACATTCTATTAGTGGAATGGGCATAGGAGGACAACCATTATTCGTGACTAAATCAAAAGCAATCGAAAATGGCGATAAATTAAGAAGGCGTGTTAAAGGTAATGATATGAACCATCACATGGCGGGACTTCGTATCGCTAATTATAAGAAGAGGCATATAAGTAGAAAACATAAGAATAGGCGTAATACGGATGGAGATGTCGCATTTAATAAAAATGCATTGGCAAATAATAAGCAGACGATGAAAAAGAAAAGCAATCCGGCACATAAACATTCTGTCGAAAGGAGAGGTAAAAGTAATGGTGATATGGATTTTGAAGAATCGGGATCATTAACGAGATTTGGAGGCAGAGCAAATAGACATACATCTTATTATGCTAAAGATGTCGATGCAGAATTACCAACAGGTTTACAATTTTAAAAATTGAATTATTACATCATATAAAATGGCAAAAGGTAGATATATCCTCGATTGTAATATTTATGCAAAAACATATGATACTATTGATGAATTGCTGTTAAGTATAGATTTTAAAGAATTCAATATTCATAATTTCGATATATGGAAAATAATAACGGTTGATGGATGTTACGAAAAAATATCTTCATGCAAAACAGAAAAAAATAACTTGATATTTTATGAAGATCCGGATGGACAAGTACAAATTACAATTGAACCTAAAATACAATATATGTTAAAATCTATAAATTCAAAACCAACCGAAGCAATATTAGATTATCCCAGTTTTGAAATGGACTTTATTCATTGGACTAGAAATGATAAGATTGTGCTATATTCTAATAGTCTGGAATGTAGTGTAGATGCATATCTTCAAACAGGAAAAATAACTATTTGTGATATGACAATGGATTTTGAAAAAAAACATACTAATGATTTGAATGGCGGTATTGATGAATTGCGAAATATTTGTAAAGTATTCGAAAAATTCGTCTTTATATATGATTTAGAAAAATACCGTACAAATATGATTAAAAAACATTATATTACATTATATGATATTGATGAATATGTTAAGAAATTTATCTATTTATTCATGTCATATCATAATATCGAACATACTGATTTCGAGATATGTTATAAAGAAAAAACAGATTATTTGACATTTACTGATTTTGATAATGAACTTCGAGAAATGATTGAACGACATATAGAACGCTCATTACTGTCGGTTGAAAAATATTTTAAGCTTGATGAATTTAAAAATAGTATCGATGATATTATTGGAACATATTATTATGATTTTAATGTTAAAGATGCCGAACTTGGTGGAGACTTTATCATTGGATGAATTAAAAAAATGAATTTTTTTATCGATAGTATCTATTGAAAACAATGGGAAAATATTCTGTTAAATTTGTCGCAATTCGAGTTGGTAATACTGAAGTTGGTAATTGCATTTCATCTAAAAATGCATATAAAACCATAGATGAATTGATTCGTAAGAAATCAATTTCTCAAGAATTTAAAGATTTTGATATTTGGAAAGTCCAATATTATAAAAATGATGGAACAATTATCGAAAAAATGGTTGAATATAAAAATGTTGAAGATGAATATATCATATTTCAAGATAATGAAAGTGTAATCCAATATAACAATAAAAATAAAATAACCGAAAGAATTATTGATTTCCGTCGCGTTGAAACATTTAAAGAATATAGCGATGACAATATTGTGAAATCTATTCATTGGAAAAATGATGAATATATTGAAGTAAAATTGAATCATTCAAGTTGGAATAATATGGTTATAACGCTAATGAATAGTTCAATTGTTGTCCGTGGATTTTCTGGTATCGATCGAATGGTGATTAAATATGAAGGAGACTACGAAAGAGATTTTATATCAGATTTATGCAATGGTGATTCTGATGAATTGGATAAAGTTCGTAAAAAGATTAATATGATTAAATTGGAGTTCTAAAAAAATTGAATTATTTTTTTCTATCCAAATGGCGAAAGTTGTTTATTGCTATAAAACTGATACTTTCTGTTCTGATTATTTTCCTTCATTGAAATTACTCTACAAGGACATCGATTTATTAAATACAGATCTCACAAAAAGTATAGATACTCTTGGAATATTTTGTGTATTGAAACATGGAGATGATTATACAATTCTCGATAATATCTCTGAAGTGGATTCTGATTACATGTCAGATCTCGAAGATCCTGATTGTATCTATGATACAACAATAAATTTTGATTATCATCATATAAAATTCAAGAAAACTTACAACAATAAACTTGTTTCGATTAAAAAATATGAGAGAATTACTCGTGATGATAACAAATATCAACAAAAAATTTATTTTCCAAAAAATAAAGAGTATGAAAAATGTCTCGGTGTTCTTTGGACTTATAAAGAATATGATACAGATGGAGACTTAATATTCGTCAATGTTCATTGTGAGAGACATTTCGATAATATCATATATGTTGATCATGGAGAAAATGCATCTATTTGTTTCATAATCAAAAAGAAATGTTATAATAAAAAAATTATCATTGATAGATTTAAGATTTCCAAAGTTATCAAGATTATTAATTCTTATATCGATGAATATGATAATTCAAAGATATTTGATAAAATTGATGAAATTATCAGCAAGATTTAGTAATAACTGGTTCATTGTTTTCAAATGATAGTATTTCAGTTGGATCTTCAGGATTGACTATAGATACATTAAAATTAAGTTCATACTTATCGAATAATGGTTTAAAATATAATATTCTTTCCATAATTTTTTTGTATGCACTATTAAATGTATTTTTCCGTGTTGAGCATGCTGCCTCAATATCTTTTGAATTGCAATCGATTAATTTCATAACCGAAAGCATATATAATATTGCAGGAGTTTTACTTGTATTATTTGAAGTGAATAGTACTCGCTTTTCGAGTGAAATACCGATAAAATCCTTTATAAATTGTTTCAATCTGTCAGGAAGTTTTAATCTCGCAAATACAAAATCTATTTGGTTATGTAATGGATCTATGTCAATATCAATCGAATGCACTTCTTTTTTATATAATTCCCTAATCTCCTCGAGTGCATTTGTCAGTTTCTTTTGTGTTATGTGGAATTGTTTTGCCAGTTCTTTGTTAGTTAAGTAAATGCTATTATCAATAGATATTGCCTTAAGACATGCAGCGGCCCGAGCATCTATATTGTCCCCCCTTTTGATAGATTGTGTTGATATGTATTTCATATAGAAATCGACCGCTGCATTTTTAATGTTCGGACTCAACAAAGTGGAATATGGTATCTTTTTATCATATATCTCGATAATCTTATTCTTCTTCGTGTTTTCTTGCTGTGCTCCCACTATTTTTGAAATTCTGTTATGTAGATATGAATTTTTTCCTGAGACTGATATTGATGCAGTGTTCGTTGCTACACTTTTAGAATATGTTGTAGTATTACTTAAATATACAGAAACCCTCCCACAGTCATCACAAAACGTTTCACAATCATTTCTATAAATTAATGTACTGCCACATGTGCATTTAGATGAATCAACGTCATTAGTGTCATTTTTAAAGTATTCTTCAAAGTGTGTAAAATCGTCATCAGCGATGTATTGAATGCTCATTATAATTTTCTCTATTGTATGTATTCAAATTTATATCTTTAAATGAAAATTCAATTTTTCTACAAATATAAGATGGACGACACCTCAGAAATTCAAGAAGCAAATAGCGTTCATGAATATCATTCGGTTACAGAAAAAATTCCAGTTATTAAAAGAAAACGCTTTCCCAAGAAAAAGGAGGTTATCGAAATTCCCAAAACAGAAGAAGAACTGGAATTAGAAAAATGTTCCGATTTTAATAGTGCTGTTAATATGGGATTATTACATGCAATTAAATATTATGTAAAAGAAAGACCAAAATATACGACGTTGGATAATTGTAAACTTTTAAGAGAAAGTTGCAGACTGGGTCATGAACATGTTGTAGAATGGGTATTAGCACATCTTAAAGATACTGATATAAAAATATCGAATAATGATGCTCTTGCACAGGCATGCCTTGGGGGTCATCTCGGCATTGTTAAATTATTGATGAATAGACTTACAATTAATGACATTAGAGATTTAAATAGAAGGGCATTTAAAAATGCCATAATTTCAAAAAATGTCGAATTAATAAATTATTTAATATCATTTGGATTAGTGCCTTATGATGGTAAATTTAAGGCAAATAATGAACAAAGTGCTGAAGAATTAGCACAAAAAATTGAAAATTTTAGTTTGTCATATCGTAGAAGATGACTTGTATATTACGCGAAAATGAAACTGTAAAAAAAGATTTTATTGAATATTATAAACTGCATTACGGGAAAAATGCAGATTTAGGAACATTAGGAGATTTAGCATTTATTATAACTGATCCTGACCGATTGATTTGGTTTCATTTGATTAAAGTAATCAATTATCCAACTAATAATAATTTTCGAGAATTATGTCTTGTGACTGTGCCATCAATTGCAGATAAATATGATATTACAGATTTGTACTTTTCAATGGCATGTTTAGTGAGAGGTTATTGTAATAGTTTCGTGTCATATTTTTATCCTAAAATCGAATTTGATAAATTTGGAATAGTTTGTACCAAAAAGATAATTACTAAAAATATTGGCATTTTTAATGTTCACAGAGAAATTATGTTCATTTATACAATGTGTCCATGTGTTTATAAAATGAAATTTTAATTACTTTTTTGAAATTAGAATATATTATGGCAAAAATTTTGGGTAAATTTCTATATCCTATTAAATTAGCACAAAATACAATAGTTCCAAAAACAAAAACTATTTATCGATACAATACCTTTTTAGATCCTAAAATAATCCAAAATCAATATATTTATTCTGTTGAATTAAATGATGGCAAATGGAAAATTCGAGAAATTCTGTGTGATACATATGTAACAGATGATAAAATATTATAATGTCCCGTTTGTGGAATGAAAAAAAATACATTAGATTGTCCATATTAAAAAAATTGAATTTTTTTGGTTTAAGTAAGTACAATGGCAGATCCTGAATATATAGAAATATGTTGCATGGAATGTAATGCAATTCTTCCTAAAGATGAATGGTGTCAACCAAGATGTGCAAATTGTGATCATAACCATTATGACGATAAAAATTAATTCCTAATATCAGAAAACCCTCTATCTCCTACATCCATCTCTGAATTGACCCCATATAACTGATCGGGCAATGCATTTCCTACTTTTTGAGGACTTACTCCAGAATAAAGATCACATAGTTTACCACTTGTATTATATGCAAATGAATTGCAATATTTTTTTGCATCACATACATTTTGACATGCTCCAACATTTTGAACTTTATCATATCTTTCACTCCTTGGAATATCTCTCGGAAATGTTGCTCCATAAATATTGTATTTCAAATTTCTGGCAGTTCCTTGAACATCTGCACTTACTTTCGGAATTTGAATTTTAACTCCAAGTAATTTACCTTTTTGTTCAGAATTTCCTTTTTCAAAAACTCCAACCTTTGACTTCAATCGACAAATCTTTGTCAATGGATCATACGTATAGGACATACATTTATTATCTGCGAAACATTTTCTTTCGCAGTCTTCTAAAGTCCCAGATATTTCTCGATAAAATCCAATGTCCTTGTTTTCTGTGTCAATATATACATTGAAGAACCCAGTTGGACTTTCAGCAGTAACAGGAGGCAATGTTTTTGCTTTATTTTTGTATTGCATCGCCAAATCGACAGGGGAAGTTATGGAAGGAGTAGTATATTCGCCAGTATCTTTTATCGACAATGTTCCATTTCCAGAACCAATTGCATATTTGCCAATATGACTATATAATGCACATTTACCATTTGCATAAGAATATGCTTTACATTTGGGGTCTTTATCACACATTTCTCGACACTTACCCATATTGCTATTTCCGGTAATGTATGGAGCAACATTCATATCTGTATTTTTAAACATTTTATAGTCGTAAGTCGGTTTTGGTATGACAGTTCCATCCATTTTAATCGCATAAGTATCATTACATGAATTAGGTTTATATTTTCCAACACGCGATCTCAAATCACAACTCTTTTTATATTGGTTGTAAGAAACGGACTGGCATTTAGCATCATTGTTGCATGTATTAATGCATGAATTAATATTCGAAACATCCGACAATGACGAATATGGTGCTTCATCATCGCAAGTTTTTGAATGAAATCTGAAACTCCAATTTATGTCTTGAGATGCTTCAGGCATTGGGAAATTTCCACCATCTTTTTTAATTCCGAGAGTAATTGCTTCTGATCTATTTCCAACATTATATGGTGAAATGGAAGATTTCAAATAACATGCTCCCAGTGTTTTATTATGAACATATGACTTACATTCAGGATCACCATTACATAAACTTTCACATTTATCACAATTATCAATTTGGAAGTATCTCTTATATGGCAAAATCTTATTGTCGCTACGACTGAACCTCTTAAATGAATGTTCCTTTTCTGGCATGGGAATTTCGCCGGTGTCTTTAATTCCCAATACATGACCTTCGCGATTATTTATTTTGTATGGTGCGACTTTATCTTTTAGCATGCATCTTTTTTGTCCAATGTCATAATCAAATGACTTACATTTGCCGTCTTTATCACATTTATCTTTGCATTCATCGAGATCACATCCATAATGACTAATATAAGGATCAACCTTCCAATTGGACGAATTATCGTATTTGAGATATGGCATATTGGTGTAAATGTTCAATTCAGAAGCGTCGATAGTGCCTTTGTCTTTTATTCCAATCATTTTATTTTGTTCTCCTGTAATGCGAATATCACCAACTTCTTTTTTGAGAGAACATTTATTTGTTTTAGAGTCGTATGTGTATGACTGGCAAGATTTATTGTCATTACATAATTTCTTACACATTTCGGCATTTGTTGCATCTGTCTCAAGAAGTGTTCTTGCGTTTGTATCTGCCTTGGCAAGTTGCTTCCAATTTGCTTCAGGTCGGGGTAAAAGAGCGAGCATGCCCTTTTTAAGACCAATAATCATATTGTCTTCTGCATTACCAAATCTATAAGGCGTAATTCTTGGTTTCAGAGTGCATTTTTTCGATATTTTGTCATATGTGAATGATTGGCATTTATCGTTTTTATCCGCTAATTCTATACATGCTTCTAAATTATCGACATTATAATAGGTTTCTAATGGTGCTACCAATGGATTGTCTGTGTTTGTGAATGTTTTCCAATTACTCGATAAGTTAGATATTTCATATTCACTCTTGATGATGTATCGAGGTCTAACATAAACAACAAAATAAATAGTAAGTAGTACTAATAATGCTATAATTACTGGTATGTAATTCATTGTAAATGATATATTAATACAAAAAAATATTTTAAAATCAATATACACTTTAAAAATGGAGGGGGGAATAGCACCACTGCTTTTATTGCCGGCAATTCAAAAAGGGGCGGAATTAGGAGTATCAATTATGCCGATGATACTTGGTATATTGACATTTATAATCTCATTAATTATATTGATTATTGGATTAATTATCGATAGTAAAGGCACAAAAATTGCATCTTATATTGGTTTTGGTTTAGGATTTTTACTGATAGGAGGATATATGGTCACAAGAATGATTGCAGCGAACAGAAAAGGTTAACATAATAACTTTTTAATACAGGAATTTTCTTCAACATTGAAATATTTTTTTATCCATTTTGTGCAATATTTATCTGATTGACTTTTTGTATAACCAACGAAATAATCAGAAGTTTCTATAATATAATTGATTTCATCTAAAACACATTTATTAATTTCAATTACCACAGGTTCAATACTAATTATAAATTTCGAGAATAGTTCTGTATTATCAACTTTATCTTCATAAACGAAATTTCCCAAATATCCATCACAAATTAGAAATCCGCCATTATCAAGATGAGATGAAATTTCTGGTTTATAAAATTTAACAGAAGTAAAATAAGTGCATAAATGATAAATGAAATATAATGTTCTTCTTTCGAAAAAAGTTAAAATCTTAAGTATTAACATTCCATTTTGTGTTAAATATTTAAGAATATTAGTTATTTCATGTATAAGAGAAATCATGTGTGCAGTTTCATCACTATGTATTAAACTTTCTTCTCGAGAATAATAAAATATCAGTGTATAACTTTCAAGAATTGGATCTTTTGATGTTGAATGATCACAAATAAAATGTATTTTTTTGCACTCTTCATAATACTTCAATATTGATGCAAATGAATCGGTATATCGAGATTGTATAAATATTCTATGTTCTGGGTTTTCATGAAGATAATTTGAAAATAATTCAAGAACTTTACAACTTAATTTATCCATATTGAGTAAATTGTATTTTTTGAGATTGTGATCAAGTCTGTGCATTTTATTGAAATACTCAAAATCAAAACAATTCAATTTATTCATCGCGAGCAATAATTTTCTATTTTCATCGATAAATATCAAGTCATTTTCTATATTTTTATCTGTGTATTCTATTTGATTTCTGATATATGGCAATAGTATTTCCATTCTATATATATTATAGAATATTTTACGATAATTAATCACCATCTCCTTCGTTATGTCCATCATAATCGAAACTATCATAACTAAAATTCATTACTTTTTCATCACTCTCGCCTGCTAAAACATCATCGCCCATATCATCTATTTCCTGATCATCGACATTTTTGTCTTTTATTTTGTAAAATCGGGAGAAATCTTCAGGTTTTGAAGTATAAACATCATATTTTAAAATATATCTAAAATAGTATTCTGCATATTTTTTAACTTCTCCACCCATTTTATATAATTCTAATCCAATTCTACATATTTCTTCAATTATAAAATTATTCAATTCATAATATTTAAGTTTTCCTGCATAATCATCATATAATTTTCGATAATCGGTTTTGATTTTGATTGAATTTTTCTTATTTTTGAAATCTTTGAGATACTCTGGGGGATAAAGTATGTATTTAATGTTATTTATTTGATTTATATCACTTATGAGTTTTAGTATATGTCTATTGAGAACGTAAGATCGTGTTCTCTCTTTTTCTTCATCATATTTTCCAATTTCATATTCCATTTTTTTGAAATCTTCATAAGACATTCCTTCAGAAAATCCGAGTTTTGCCATATTGTAATAACTGATTTTGAGTGTTTTACTCATTTGGACAGCGTTATTACTACTGAACTTATATGATATTTTTCCATTTGAAGTTTCTCGTTTCCTCTTTAATGATAATTTAAATTCATCACCGATTTTAACATTCTTATATTTATTAAAATATTTGTCGGAAGTTTCGCCATAATTGAGATTACAGTATCGACAAACACCATCCTTCCATTCATGAAAACCAGTTTTATTACTCATTTCGGGACAACGGATAGAAAAGTTATTAAAGAACCCTTTCTTTGCAATATCGAGAATTAGTGCATCTTTGACGCCTTTATCGGAAATTTTAGAATGTAAACTTTTACAGATGGAGCATTTTTTATCAAATGATTTTTTGTAATGTTCTGAAAATTTGCCAGATGCTTGCAATTCAACAATTTGCGGTAGAGTTAATTCTTTCGAACCATAAACATATATATCGAATTTATGAAGATGACCATCATCTCCATATTTCTTGCCAATATTTGATTTTACATCGTACTTCTTTTTATTAAATATAATATTCCACATCGGCAAAATGATGTAGTCTTTTTTGGCATTCTTGGCAATTATATCAAATAATTTTATATATATTTTAATATTTTCGGATTTCTGTTCTACCGTGTGATAATAAAAGTCATAAAATGCCAAGTAATTGACTTTCTCTGTTAAATTCTTAAATATTGGAATTTTATCATGGATCATCTTTGGATCAAAAGAATTGATTGGTGTTGATTTTAGTTTTTCATAAAGTGAAAGATATTTCTTCGGAATGCGAGCATCACTAAATATCATTTGTTTCTCGTAAAGTTCTTTTGGTGTGTGATTAAGATAATATTTGAGATCATTGCGTTTAACTGGATTTTTAATATCATCGAGAGTATTAATAGAATAGATATATTGATAAATAAAACTGTCAATCAATATATATTTAATATATTCTTCAAATGCGTCTCGTTGGGTATAATTTATCTTGATAGAACCATCTCTGTAAATTTTGTAATATTCTATAAGTTTATTTTTAATAAAGTTTCCATCAATATTTGGTAATGTGAAAATAGATGCTTTTTTAACATGTCCAATAATTTGCAATCCTTGACGAATAATAAAAAGTGATGGATCTTCTTTTCCGCCGGAGATTTCTTTTGAAATGTTGGTAAATGATATCATACCCTTATTTATGATTAAATTACATAATATGGCAATAATAATGATAAATGCATATAATTCTAATTTATCCTTAATCAGCACATCTTCAATTGTTTCTCTTTCGATTTTTGATGATACTTTGAAATATTCGTAGAACGTCTCATCGACGAGATAATTACTAATTATGGTTGGGGAAATATATTCTTTTGCCACTATGTATTTCATGGCAATTAATATCTGTGATACAATTATATTTCGAGAATATTCATCTACTTCATCCTTCGTATTACTGATGCTGGAATCAAAAAGTTCCCTGTTTTTAATTCTTTCACCGCAAACATTACAATGATAAGCATTATTAATCATATTATTATCGAGATACTTTTTAAGACGCATTTGCAGTGCTTCTCCAACACCAAGATAATCTTTGCGGGTTTCTAATGTGGTCTCATATAATGTCAATAAATGAGGACACATTAAGTCAAGTTTGCAATTTTTACATTTTATTATTTCTCGAGATTTGTACCATTGAGCAGGTATATATTTCTTTAAATTTGCCAATGCAGTGATGTTATTTTTGTATGCAGGATTATATCTTAATTGTTCCACTATTTTAAGATGAGGGCAAGAATTCTTGCTTATAAGTTTTGATATTCTATTAAGACGCAGTTGCTCATTTTCGATAATTTCCTTTTCTCTTGGTTTGAGATAACTTAAAAGGGGTTTAAGTTCTTTTTTGTAAGATTGTTCAATTGCTTGTGCCTTGTCTGTTCCTAATAATTTTCCAATTAGATAAATATAAATGGCATTTTTGGATAATTCTATTTTCTGTTGAACCAAGAATTGATCATCTTGCTGGATGATAATCATATTTTTCTTGAGTTTGAGTAATTCTTTATCAAACTCTTTTGGTTTCAGTTTGCACATTGAATAAAGTTGAAACATATTTTCGACAAATAATGTATTAATTATCGAAAAATGCGTATATGTGGGTACAACCATATCTAATTCATTTTTGATTTTTTTAATCAAATGCTTGCTCTGGTTTGATGGAGTGTAATTATATTTGTAATCAATATATTTAAAGTTTTTACCAGTTTCTTTTGGAATATTGTTCAATTGGGACAATATGTAAAATGACGATGATGAAAAGTAATATTCTATTTTCATTAATTCGAGAACTTTTTTGATTTTGGTGATTGGATACGGATTATCGTATTTCATGAGGGTTCTGAATGGGGTGATTATTTTGGCAATATGACTTAATGTCATTCTGCCAGATGATGCGTAATTGATATCTTCATCTGTATGATATCTTGGATGAAATTTAAAACCAATGGGTTTATATTTTTGCCCTTCAGCAATATACTTATCAGTAGTTTTAATAAATTTTGGAGCAATGTAATCTCCAGTTTTATCAGGTTTCGCTTTTACAATGAGTTCTTCATTTACAAGCAATTCAATGATACTTTCATCGTCTTTGATAGAAAATAAATTTGAATTGTGTATTAGTTCATTATAAATATCCTGATAAATCTCTGCGAGGTAATAATTATTTATAGATTTAATTTCATTAAATATATTACGCAGGATTAAATACCTCTCTTGCTTCGGAAGTAACTCAAATTTCGTATATTTAGTTTCGATAACATCTATTTCCATAATGGAGAGTAATCCTGATATTGGTGTAAAGAATGATACTATATTCCAAAGGACATTATATTATAATATTAACAAAGTAAAAAAAACATCTAAATGTATCGTTAAGTATAATGGTCTTATTGTGGATGGGGACAATGAAGTTATATGTATTCCTCCTCCATGTCCAATTTATCGAGAGACTTTTACTGGGATTAATTTAGATGACTACTATATTTACCCAATGAATGACGGTACAACTATCAATTTATATTACTTTAATGATAAATGGGTAATGGCAACCGCAAGAGGTTATGATATGAATAAAGTATCATGGGCAAATAATAAAACATTTCAAGAAGTTTTTGATGAATTGGTTGAACATTGTAAATATAATTTTAAATATGAAAATTTAGATAAAACTAAAACATATAGTATCGGATTTAAGTATTTGCAATATCATCCATTTATTGACAATCAAGATGAGGGATATATTGGTAAGATGTGGTTTATTCAATCTACATCTATTAATAAAGAGACATTAGGTAAAGTGTCTTACGATGAAGATATTGGCATTCCGAAACAAACAAAATTAGATATTGATGCATCAGTTATGCAAAAAGATAATGTGTTATCATTGGAAGATTTCTATAAAAACAAAATTATCAATTATGGATATATTTTGAAAGCGAAAAATCCGACATATGAAGAAGGTTATATTGAGTATGTCTTTCCAAGTGCTTTATTTAAGGCAATTCAGAAATTTGTGTATATTCGAACACATACTTTCGAAAGTGGTAATAAGATAAAATCGATTATCTTACGTGCATATTTTGATTTTAAAAACAGGGAAACTTTCACAAAACTATTTCCTCAGTATAAGGGTGATATGTTGAAAATTCAGGAAATAATTAAAAAGATTATCGACAAAATAATCACAATTGCGAAAACAAATAATATGTCTGGTGTTGGCAAGTTTGATAAAATTGCACAGTTCTTCTATGATGAAATTGGTAAAAAAATTAATTACACTAATAAAAATAGCAGATCCATGATACATGATTTTATTGTGAATCAAAAGTATTTATCGAAGTATTTAGAATTATTGAATAATTAAAGTCATTAACACAAATTTAAACTATTATTTTTTTGGTAATATATATCGATAAAATGTTATCACCAAGTGAATTATATTTGGAATTCAGTCCTCCGGACTATAATTATAAGCAGATTAATAGTTATATGAATGATCCTGTAGAATTGTTTAGAGAAAGAAATACTAATAATACTGGAGCAGGTAATACTGATGCGGGTAATAATAGTACTAATAATACTGGAGCAGGTAAGACTGGAGCAGGTAAGAATGGAGCAGGTAAGACTGGAGCAGGTAAGACTGGAGCAGGTAAAGGTAAGACTGGAGCAGGTAAAGGTAAGACTGGAGCAGGTAAAGGTAAGAATGGAGCAGGTAAAGGTAAGACTGGAGCAGGTAGAGATGTCGCACCGAAAGGTGCAACTGTTGAAAGTGAAAAAATCAGATTACAAAGAAAAGCAGAATCTGAAAAAGTTAAAGATGCTGTTAAAAATGCAGAAACAGATCCCAAAAAAGTTCAAGATTTAAGTGCATCTGATAAAGTCAATCTTGTTAAAATTTCAGATGCAAATTCATTATCGAGAATTTCTAAAGCAGATCCTAATTTCCTTAAAACTGCAGTATTAAGTGATCCAGATAAAGGCAGAGATGCAATTGTCAATAATCCAGATTTATATACAAAAGAAGTTCAAGAATTTATTCAGCGTCATGCTCCCGAAGTTGATGTAGAAATTACTAACCAAATTTTAGCAACAAATGAAACAAAAGATATTGCAAAAATGGCAGATCGTGATAATACAATTGTCAGAAGTATTTTAAACGCCAATCAAGAAAAAGCAATAGAAATTATTGATGAAAATCCAAATATTTATAAAGGGGATTTCAAGAAATATATTGAAGATAATTATCCTGATATTGGTGCATCATTAAATGATAAATATGGGTTAGAACTCACTACTGAAGAAGAAATACGTCGAATCGAAACCCAGAAAAAGGCAATTCGCGGTAGTGGTCAAGTGATGAAAGGATATTTAGGAATGAAAACTCCAAAACCAAAAGCAGGTGCGGGAAAAGCATCAGCACCACCACCAGAACCAAAAGGAGTAAATGTGGGTCTTGCCACGCTGTTAAATATTCCAACAGAAACAACACCATTAGATGATCTCGAAAAACGAACTGAAGCACGTACTTTAACACGTACCCCTGCACCTCAATCAAAGGTTAGAGCAATGCCCGATTTACCAACCGAAAATGAATATATTGCACCGCCTCCTGTGCAACCCATTGTAATAAGACAACAACCCGTAGCAAAATTACCCGACGTTGAACCGCCCAAACCCGTAGAAGTTAAACAGGTTGTTTATGAAGCACCACAAGTATCTGTGCCGAAATCTGCAAAAATAATTCGTCGCACCCAGAGGTCTGGAGAAGAAGAAATTGGATTTTATGATCAATTGGGTAAATTTATTGTAATAAGAAAAACGATCAATATGCCTAATGAAAGCAGAGATAAAATCGAAGAGAGGACAATATTAAGATCCACCGGCAAACCAACTTATTCCTCCCGATTAAAAGAAAGAGACGCATATGATGTTCAGAAGGAACTCTCTGAACTTTTTACAATGATGCCACAATCTTCGAAATCAAAAGGATATAGCAGAATTAATCCGATTACAAAACAAAGAACAGAAAGTTTTGTCGAAAATGCCGAGAATAGATTTGCTGATATTGAAACACGTAGGCGTAAGAATATTATGCCAACATATATCGATGAAATTAAATCCCCATCTGCTAATCCATTGAAGAATATTGTTAATAGCGATTCATTAAGTAAGGATGATAAATCAACAGATATGCCTAATGCACTTAAACCAAGCGAAAGTCCATTTATTTTGCAATATCCCGCACAAAATCCAAAATACAATTCAATGTATAATAAACTTTATGGCAATATGTATGGTGCAGAAAAATCCCATCAGGATATGCCAGCATCACAATCATATGTCGCAAGACCTATTCTTAATCCAGATAAAGTCCGCAAGACAATTCTCGAAAAAAATAAATCTGGTAATATGAGGGATTACCTTATGACACAAGTTAGATATAATTTGAAATATAAACCGAAAGATACAATCGATGCTAAGTTATATGATAAACTTCTTAAACAAGTCCCTGAAGAAAAAATGTTTGAATATCTTTATACATTGGAAGAGCAAAATGCCGTTGATGATGAATTAGAGATGATTAAGAAAAATGAACAACTTGTTGCCAATACAGAAAATGCATTAGATTTAGCAAAAGGCAAAGTATTTAAAGCATCTAAAAAACCAAGTAATTTACGAAATATGTTTATTCAGGAAAGTTTTGAAGAATCAAAAGGAGGATTTAAAAGATCCAATATTCCAAGTCGTATCAGAAAATCAACTAATCCCATTTTGAATGCCGTAATTGAACAACAAAGACAAGGTTCTGCAATGCATATGCAAGGGCAATCAGATGCTGTTTCACAATATATTGACCCATTGAATGCCCAATACGCGGGCGATTTATTATCGAAATTAAGCACTCGTACTAAATCTGATAAGGAAATTAGAAAAAGGCGAGTTAAAGATATGGTGCTGAATGAGCAAATTAATAAAGAAGAAGGTGTCGATGAATTTACTGGAGATCTTTTATATGATCATACACATATGGGCGCACCACTCGAATGGCGTACTCGCATTGATAATGTCGAAAATTTCCATAGAAGTCAGCATGATAATGTTAAGCGTAATTGGAAAAGATGGGCGCCGACACGCAATAATAACGGAAGAGAAAATTTCCATAGAAGTCAGCATGCAAATGCAAGACGCAATTGGAAAAGATGGGCGCCAACACGCAATACGAGACCTAAAAAAGAAAATTTTGAAGGTTCTGTTGCAAATATTTGGGATAATTATACTAAATATGATTATGGTTCTATTGGAAAACAGGATGTCAGTTATACTGGAACAAGTAATACCGATTTACAACAAGGTTTTAGTGCAATTGTCCTGCCTGGTAATCCGGTAGGATCATATGTTAATTATGAACGCATTCCTTATAATGTTATGCCACATAGTTCATATTCATCTGTCGAATATAGACCTTGCTCCAGTAAGGAAAAAGAATCGCTTGTTCCTCGTAGAAAACACCAAACAAATTCTTGCAATGCCCGTCGTATCCGTCAATTAGATTGAAAATCTAATTATTAGATTAAGATCCAAACCCTACAAAAATAACATCTTTTTCAATAACAAACCCCTCAAAATAAATATGGTCTCCAAACAATTCTTTAACTTTTAATGTCCCTTTTTCAAATTTATCAACAAGACATTTTCTATCGTTCTTATGTAAAAATCTTCCAATAGCATAATAAATATTTTCGACAAACTTACAACTTTTAGAACGATCTGCTTTAATCTTTTTATTAATTTCTTTTTCATATATTTTCAATATTTGTGCAGATGAAGTTGTTTGAATTTTTTTTGTAATGACAGGTTTGTCAGTTCTGAGAATAACAAGAAGTTTTGAACCTTTGAATTTTAGTTTTTCATCTGGAAGTTTTTTTGGAAGTGGTTCGCGAACATTCCACCGAAAATCTTTTAAATAAACAGTCATGATTTAACATTCATATATTGATAAAAAAATAATTATTAAATTATAGTGGAGCAGAATTCTTCCATGCATATTCATGATCCTCTTTAGATAAAGGTCGTCCCACAAAATACCAAGAATTACGCGCTCCTTCCCAATTACGCATGCCTTTATTATTCGGGTCCCATTGCCCATTGCCAAGATAAACTCCAATAAAATCAGGAGTCATAACATTTTTACCCGCTTGATGACCAATTTTTTCGATATCCTGTTTAGATGCCATGCGACCGCCAAAATGACTTGCAATTCGCTGTGCCTCTGCTCGAGTCCATCCCCATTGATGTCGAGAATTGATATTATCCATGATTACGATATTATCAGGATTTGGTGTAACAGTTGGTGTTGTTCTATCAGGGGTACGTCCTCCCCCACCACCAATTGGAGTTTGAGAACCTTGATTATAAGGAGGTCCTCCTGTTGGACTTTGACTACCAACATCTCCCAATGGAGGAACATATTCTCCCGCTGGTTGAGATGAACCTGAAGGCATTACAACAAATACAACAACCAAACCAATTCCGATAATAACAATTATTACCACTACTATAATTGCGATAATTGCACCGGTCGCCATAATTATATGATTATATTATTATAATATAATTAAAAATTGAATATTTAAATTCTCATTACCAATCACGATGAAGTTCATAATCAACAGCGATACTTCGAATGTATTCGAATATGGTTCTAAAAATTATCAAAATCATTTAAGTCTCAAAATGTTTGAGATTGAACAATTTAGTTTAAATATTTATGATGATATGATGCAAGAATTCAGTCCCGAAGAATATCGTCATCATGGTATATTTAAAAAGGTTCATGCAGAAGGGACACAATTCAATATTGTAATGGAAAAATGTGAATGTTATGATATCATTTATAATCATTCGAAAAAAATGATCAGGTTTTTGCATTCGAAAGATATTGAAACATTGACATTCATAAATCGTTCTGATAATATGAAATATGTATATCATCGAAATATAATATCATTCGATAAAGACAAAAAAATATATTTATATGATGTCAATAGTAAAATATTGACTATTATCACGTCAAATGAAATCATTGAAAAATCAGTAAAACTGAAACAATGTATAGATGATGCATATATTACTAATTGGCGACAATGTATCGATTGCATACTTCAAGATGCATAAATACGTTGTTTTGCAGATGGTGTTAATGGCAGTCCGAAGTAATAAAATCCCGATTTTAATTCTTTATCATTCGGGATAACCACCCAACCATTTTTTTCAGAACCAAGTTTTTTGCCAAATGCCCATCCTTGATATGATAATTCAACTCTACTGCTATCTGCAATTCTTCCACCCAAAGCACCTGATAATTTTTTAGCATCAGAGTATGTCCATCCGCCGGTTCGAGGTTCGATATATTGCACTATATATACATTTTTCTTTTTGAGGGATGTCTCCAAATACAATAAATATATAAGTATAATTATTGTTATGATGACAATAATCATCGCAACTACTAAAGAGTCTTTTTTACTTAAATCGTCACTCATAATTTCAAATTGAGATAAAGATATGTGTCTCGATATATGTTTCCTATATATATCATATAATTATAAACTGTGAGAGTATAAGTTTTATTATCAATCTTTATCGGAAATAAAGAACGTTTAGTTGTCCAATTATATTGGGCATTCTCAAATAAATAAAATAGCATCGAAACAACAAGACTACAATCGACTTTGAGTAATTTTTTGAAAAATGAAGACATTGTATCTTTTTCATTGGAATATTCATCTAAAATTTTTAATCCTTCATTCATATTAAAATGAAGTTCATAAAATACAGTAATTGTATTATCTTTTAATTTTGGATATAGTGCATTTTTTAATAATTTCATTTCTTTTTTCAATATTGATATTGGATGACGCATCAGTTTTTTAGAATATTTATTTGCTAAACTGACAGTATTACCATAATTCTTGATTATTTTTCGAATTCGTACTTCAGGAGGAAAAAATCCTTTGCTCATATACCAACTTTGTCCTTCTGTTATAATTCTAAATAATTTCAAACTGATATTATTTTCGTGAAATGTTGGTTGAATTATCGATCTATTTGATTTTATAAATTTGATATCAGTTTCACATGGCAAAAATGATTTGTCGTCTATTATTGCTATATCCATATCGAGATATTTCAGCATTTCGATTGCAGTGTCGAGAATATCTGACCCACTTAAATTTAATTCGTCATTTCGATAAATTTCTTTAATTAATCCGTAATTTGGTTTAAATACTCCATCATGAAATACTCCAACTTGTATTGATAAATTTTTTAAAAAATCATTATTTAATGTTGATAAAGTATAGTTTGTTTCTCCAAATTCATCTGTTAATGCCACTTTACGAACATTCACATTTATTCTTTTATTGCCTCTAATGAATGGATATTCGAAAATTTCAGTTTTATCACTAAATATGATTTTTTTAAATTTCTCTTTAGTGAATTTCATCCTTCTTATATATATGACAATGGAGAAAGTTGGAATACAAATTGATAAATTCAAAGAGATGTATGATCTCTTTTCACATTATGTGGATAAAGCGGTCAATGATCTTATAATTGAAACTGTAAAATTTAAAAAACCAGATGTTTCAGAAGAATTATTAACAAAAATCAAAGAAAAAACCGCATCCAATACCATTTTACCATTTAGTTTCGAAGACCAAAACTCTCCACGACGAATAAATATAAAACTTGGTCTTGTTGATGAAGATAAAGATAACAAGTTCCAAAAATCCCTTGAGAAATATCCAAAATCTCTTCAGGCAGAATTACTACGAATTTGTGGATTATTGGCATCTATTTCGAGAAGTCATTATGAAATAATTTATAATCTGGAAGAGGGGAAATTGTACAAAGATATAATTTCTAATCAATTAATTTTTACACAAGAATCCCCCACATTATATATAGAAAGAGATTGTCCATATAGATTGACCTTTCTCATTTACGAAGATGTACGACCCAGAGAAGATAACGCATCTTCAAAAAATTGCTAAATCTGCAGTAATTGTTTTGGATAGACAAAAATTTGATGATTATATTTCTGCAATTGAAACTTATATTAATGAAAACGACATTTATATCACCGATTATAATGCATACAATTTTTTGTTAAATGATACAAACAAACACCCAAAAAGTTATCACTATAAAATTTATGCATCTAATGCATTTAATCATGCAAAAAAAATTACTCAAATATTGTTTAATATTGATAATGAATTGAGTAAATATATTGCATTGATAACAAAATTACAGGGGAGAGAATTCTCGATAACAATCAAGGGGAGAGAAATAGTATATATTACTAATATCGGAATTTATAAGGATGTGGATTTATCAACATTAATTACGCCCATCATTAAAAAAGGATTTTACAAAGATATAAAAATTATTCAGTTTGAATTGTTGATGATTGACATGTACAGAAAATTATGCAATCCCGAAAATTATAAAGATTGGGAGGATTTGATTGAAACGGAAAAATACTTATATTCGGAATATAAAGGCATTATTGGCGGAAAAGAAAATCCGTTCATATCAAAATATGATAATATAATTGAAGATTTCATTGATGACAAAGTTCAAATTGGAATACGGGCATTGGGGTATAATGAGAGATATCAGATAATTTCGAAAAATAGCATTGAAGACGATTTTAAAGAATTTGAAGCAATGATTAAAAAAGTAAATAAAGATGTTTCATGTAATTATGTATCAAATAAGATTTTCATCATTGGTGATCCCAGACTGGTCAAGAATATTATTTATGTAAATAGTGATCCATTAATCGATATTTATAATTCTGCCCAATATGAACCAGTTCCACATAAGAATTTTGTAGGATCAAAGTTTCTGATACTCCGTTTTATATTAATAGAAATTTGGAATATGAGTATTATTTCGAAATATATAAAAATAGATTACTCAAAAAAAATAAATTTTCTATACTCTATTTTCAATAAAGAAAGAGTGCATTATAAACCAAAAGATTATATTGAGGAATTTAAGAAATATTATGGATATTATGTCAGTGATCTCATTTATAACAAGAAAAATCAGTTAGGAAAAAAATCATATCCAATTTATCCATATTTACTTAAAGAGAATAAGTAAAATTAATTGATGGAATTCCATATTTTTTTCAAATTGGTGATATTCAAATATTTACTATTGAGATAATATGGTCTATCCGTTTGTGCGGAATACATTATAATAATATTTTCATAAGTAATCTTATCTTTCGACATTTCATCGAACCCATAATATGCTCCAAGTAAATATCCTCCAATACATGCATTAGTATCGGTATCACCGCCTTGCTTGATTATATAATCAATGCCTTCTTTATATGAAGATGTATGTTTAAGTGCATAAAATGCTAAATACATTCCATACATACACCATCCTTTATTATTTTTAACATTAATGACTTCACCATTTAATGCCTTATTATAATATTCTAAAACAACATCATTATCGATAATTGTTTGACATTTTTTAAAAATTTCTTCCATTGGAATTTTACACATTGCATAATAAATCGCGGAAGTTAAGATAATATTACAATTCAATGCAATAACATTTGGATTGGTCAAATAACAATCTTGCTTAATAATGTATTTATATTGCTCAATATCTCGAGACATGAATAATGATAATAATCCACATCTCATTAATGCACCATTTGACTGTGCATTTTCAGCAGATAAATTAAATTCTTCATTTGTTTTAAATTTGGCATCATATCGCCTTAAATAACCTGACATTGTTTTAATTCCATAGAATAATTGTCGAGTATTTCTGCCCATCGTATGTGTTCCAGAATTTACCCAACGAATATATTCGTTGATAGTATCTTCAATATTATAAATTCCGTCGTTCTTAATTAACATATTTGCAATACACATTGACATTTCTGTATCATCCGTTACTTGTCCAACATTTAAATACACCGTGCCTCTATTTCTAATTTCTGATTTAAAGCATAATTTACCATTATATACAGGTTTTGAATATCTAAATTCATGTGGAGCACCAAGAGCATCTCCCAATGCACCACCATATACCATTCCTCGAAAATTATTAAACTCCATTTTTACTCGAATAACTTTTCAATTTTTTTATTCAAAAGATTATTATTTCTAAATAGTTGTAAAAGTATTTTAATGGTATTATCCATATAATTCTTAAATTTCGATGAATTTGGTTTTAAGACGTTGAATATATCTCCATTAGGACATTCTACACATTTCGACATATAGAATACTTTACTTAATCCAGTGATTATACATAATTTATCTTGTACTGGTATATCTAATTTTTTAATGATGTGATAAAAAATGGGTTCATATAATTTATATAACAGTTTAGAAGTAATGTTTCTGTCAAACAACGCATTTCTTAATATATTCATTTCTCGATAAATTTTATCATGTATGTTGAATAATTGTTTGTGTTTTTCTATTAGCGATAAATATTTGAATATTTCAATTGTGTGAATCATATTTGGATATTGTAAATTTTCCAACATTAAATCGATAATGTTTGTATAATATATCAATGAACATTGATATTTTGGATCTAAAAAATTTAATGCATTTGCCAATTTTGCTGGAAAAATATTAAGTTTATTTTTTTTAATTTCTTTTTTATCTGTATCACAATCATTGCATATTATTGTATAAAGTTCTATTGACATTTTATATTAATAATTCTTCAATCTTACAATAAAGTTCTTCAAAATTTGATGAATTATCGATTATAATATCACCATCTTGCATGCAATCTAAAAACGCATAATTTGAGAAATGATCACCATTTTCCTTTCTAACTATTGATGGTATAGATAATTCATCGGGATTTCTCGATACTACAACAATTTCCCCACCAAGGCGTCTTATCATATCAAACTGATTAGGAAGGCGAATATCTGGAACAACAATATTTCCAGATATATTTTTTATCTTTTCTTCGAATATTTTACCCCAAATGTCATTATAATATTCTTCGTTGTTATGAATAAATGGAAAAGCATCAGTGCCTATTAATTCTAATCCTTTCCTGATGGAATGACCCCACATAGTAATTTCATTTTCTCTTTTATCTCTGCCTTCAGGAGTTAATCCATATAACATATTATTTGTTTCTTCACTATTATCGAGATTATAAATAATTCTAACAATTTCTTTAATTGGATCTGCGAGATATACTTCTTTCCACTTGTGGTGTTCTGTTAGGTATCTTCCAATTGTTGTTTTGCCAGAATTTTTAAATCCCGCAATGGCAATCAGTCGTCTTGAATTTTCCATTATAAAGTTTAGAAATTAAAGGTATATATCAAAATCTTTTCAAAAAAAAATTGAATTGACAACGTCTTGAATATACAATAATGGCATCATCACAAGAAAAGAAGACAAGCAATGGAGAAATTATCCTTTCTGATATTAAGGAACTCCGAAATGAAATTAAGGAACTCCGAGAACATCTTGATACCAAGATTAATGAGATGACAGATAAAATTCTTGCAAGAACGATGGAAACTGTTGCGATTGCTCCCAAACCTGCTCCTAAGAAACCGGCAAAAACTACTACTGCAACAACCGATGAAGTTGCTGTGCCAAAACCTGCACCTACAAAAAAGACAACTTCTGCCATGCCATATCCGGCATTTTACAAGAAAATTAAGGAAGGCACATTCCCCGAAGAAACATGTGATGCAGTTGTCGAAAAGACATTAGAATTGCTTAAGGCGGGAACTGATAAAATTGCACCATATGATCCTGAAGAAGAACTTCGGGCGTCTGATCCTGAATATGAGAAGGCAGAAAAGAAAACCAAGCAATTTAAATTGATTACCCATTTGATGGGTGCAAGTAATAAAACGAAGTATAGTAAAATTTATGGAGAAGTGCGAAATGAATTTAATGCAAAAAAAGAAGGTGATAAATTAAAAGTTGAACCTCACGATTAGATATTATCATAAAATTGCAATGCTTTTGGATCTGCTTTTATATTTTTTTCGCTAAAGTTCTTGATGTATAAACCCTCTAATGATTTAACACGAGATAATCCAACATATGCCTGACCATATTCAAATATTCCATTGAAGTCAATTTCGACACAATCCAATGTTGATCCTTGGGAATAATGGATTGTTGTTGCATAACCGAGTTTTAGTGGTATTTGACTAATATGCCCAATGTCTTTCCCTTGTTTTCTGCATGAATGTTTAAATGGTGTTATATGTTCAGTGACTCCATTGTGGAATTTAACAATCGGATAATGTCCTTCAAAACTTCTGATTATTCCGATGCTCCCATTCACCAAACCACGTTCAATATCGGAATTTACCAATAATATTACTTGGGCGCCGACACATAATTCTAAAGTCTCGACAATATTCATGTAAGGTAGATAACTATGCCTTAATTCATAAGAAGATGAACTCGGAAGTGGAGACATAACAGCATTATATCTTTTCGCAGTAGCACCTCCTCGAATAAGTTCCTTGAATTTATCATCATTGACTTTATTTGCCAGTCTTTTTAATGCAAATAATTTAGTCGGTTCGATGCCGTCTTCAGGATATTTAAGATGATTTCTCGACATTAATATTTTAAAATCATCATCTGTGATTTTTCCAATACGTAAATTTGAAAGAACTGAACTATAAATTTTATTTGATTGTCTTAAAACTTTAGGCATATAGATTATATTTTTGATTGTTGAATTCCATGTTTCTGCTTCAAAGCAAAAGTTATTCTCAACAAGACAATCTGTAATGGCAGGAAGTTGGAGAAAATCTCCAGACAAAATTATTTGTATTCCTCCAAATGGTTTCTTTGAATTTCTAAATTCTTGTGCAAGAAAATATAATTTATTAAATAATGTTGGAGATAACATCGACACTTCATCAATAATCAATACTCGAATATTTTTCCAAATGTGCGTCTTTCGTCGTTTCTTAACTTCTGCTCTCAATGAACTTAATGGCATATCGCCAATTCCAATACCTAAAAGAGAGTGCAATGTTGTACCTCCAATTAAAAGGGCAGATCTCCCAGTTGTGGAAGTAATATAAATATTTTTAGCACCACCAGAAGTTTGTAATGCATAATAATAATTAATAATGGTACTTTTACCACATCCGGCAGGTCCAGTTAATAAGACATTTTCGCCATGTTCCATTAGTTTCAATGCTTTAAGTTGGTCATCATTTAGAGTTATATCAGTTTCAAGAGTTGCCATTTTAATATTAACCACTATTATTTTATATTAATAATCACTAATTCATTTTTTATTCTAAAATGGTATATAATTCATTCCAATTAATCATATTTTTATTTATTTCATGATCAGCAATATATTCTTCTAACTCTTCAATCGAAATGACATCTATGATTTTCAACCAATATTTAACAGCACTTTTTATAATCTCTTTTGGTTGCAAAATTATCGAAAACTTCTCATAATATCTAGACATCATATATTTTGCAATATTGTGTCCACGTATTCTTGTATCTATAAAATCGATAAAATTATCATCATCAATAAGAATATATCCAATAATATAACTATTATTTGTGTTCAATTTACCATATTGTTCTAATGACATTACATCTTTCCACGATTTTTCATTCTTTTTGAGATAACATTCAGAATATTTCATAGCAATCAAGACAAATATTTTAGATAATTTTCTAAATAATGATCCAGCATTTGGATGAGTTAAAATTGTATTAGTTATAAATTCTATTATTGAATTATCATGGTAAATTTCAGTATTTTCAATCTTATCAAAAAAACAATCCCTAAAAATCCAATCTTCCATTAATATATTTGGTATGGAATTTCAACATCTATATTTTTATCAATAGGTAATTTCAAAATGGTATATTCAATATTGTTAATAACCTCGGGTTTTTTCGAGAATACTCCAAGAATATGATTTCCCTTTAAGTGTAGATATACATATTCTTCCATTTCTCCCAATGCTTTTAGAACATTTTCTTTAATTTTTGTCGAAAATATCCATCCAGCACCGTTTTTAAGATTTGGATTATATTTTCCTCCCAATTCCAATAATTCTTTTTTGAATTTGATGGTCTTTTCTCCACGAACAACAAATGATCTATCACTATAATCTTCGACAATGAACTCCATTTTTTTCTAATTCAATAGTACGTTTATTAATTTATATAATTCAATTTTATTATGGAAGAAAAAAATGAAATCACTGATGGTAAGAAATCATCCAACATGAAGCGACGAGTAGAAATTAAAGACTATATCAATGAAATGCCTGTGCATATCGATAATGAAACTTCGGTTTATGAATTTCCTAAATTGACTGCACAAAATAGAAATGGTAAGAGTAGATCTTTTGAAATTAAAGTTTATACTTTTACTCCAACTGAAGAACCATCGCCTTCATCAATAGAATACCTGCCTGGTATTGTTGATGGAGAATTCCGAAAACATAAAGACCTCCCTCCAAATTCAAAAGCGAAAATTATTAGTGAAAGTGGATTAGTTGGTGGTAAACTGACAAAAAGTGAAAAGATTGTTGATGCAGGAACTAATATCGGAAAGAAAAACGAAAAGAGTGTATTAATGAAGGCACTTGTAGATGCTTATCATAAGTATAAATTGATGATTGATAAAGGTTATAAAACTGGAGATGAAACTGCACCTGATTTCATGATACCATCCCAACTTCCACAATTATATACTGATAAATCCAATGTTTCTGAATGGAAAGGATATATCGGCCCTAAGTTAAATGGAATTAATGCAATGGTTTGCTTCATTAATGGTGAAGTAATTATATATACCAGAGGCAGGACTATTATTCGAGGATTGAAACACATCAAAAATGAATTATACTCATTTTATAATAACTATGCTAAGAAGCATAAGTTAGATGGAATTTATCTTAATGGCGAAATTTATAAACATGGTGTATCATTGCAAAAAATATCAGGAGATTTGCGAAATGAAAATGAAGAACTAATCACCGATTATGAATTTCATATCTTCAATATGTATAATCCCAAATTTCCAGATTTGCCATATTATTCGAGATGGGACATGCTTTTGCAAATGATTGGATCTTCGAAATATAAATATATTAAGTTGATTGATAATATTATGGTAAATCCAACTGGAGTTAAAGATGAAGTCGTTAAGGACAGAGTTATGGGGATTTATGAGCAATATCTCAAAAATGATTATGAAGGTGCAGTATTTTGGAAATATGAAGGTAAATTTGAACCATCATATCTCAAGTATAAATCATCCCAAGTATTAAAATTAAAACCAAGGCAATCTGGTGAATATAAGATTGTTGATTTTGCCGAGGGTAAAGGAAAAGATAAAGGTGCAGTTATATTTGTATGTGAGACTGATACTGGAAAAAAATTCAATGTTCGACCAGCACTTACTATCGAAAAAAGAAAAGTATTATTCACGAAAATGACTTATGATCCGAAGTTTAGAGATGAATATTTGAATAATCCATATACTATTACGTTTTCAGAATTATCTGATATGGGCGTTCCTCAACAACCTGTAGGACAGGCATTGAGAATAGGAGTAAATGCAGTTTAATCCATATTGAATTAAACATTTAGGGGCGACTTTCATTTCCGGTCATTGTTCCACTATAATATGAATATAAGTTTGTTTTTACTTTATTTTCTAATCCTTCCATTTCTTTCTTATTATCGAGAACATTCCAACAGATTAGGACTGCCATGATAATAAGAAATACAGCAATTAAAGTGCCAGTGATAATGTTTTGACGTGATGGGTACATCTTTATGGTATATAAAATTGAAAATATTTTATTTAGTTTTTTAATTATTATTCAATTTGATGACTTCGAAGAATAAATCATGTACCGGTTGATAATTTTTTGCAATATATTCGTCAGGGACATAATTTGGATATCTTTTCTTTTGTTCGGTGTCCATGAGATTAAAATCTCTTAATGGATGATTTTTATTTATCGAGAAATTGCATTCTATTTTTTTCTGGATAATTCTATTATATACTCTCTCTTGATCATCATCATTGAGAATTTGACTTGGGGTTAGTTGCTTGGATGCCATTATAGTATTTAAAAAAATAAATTTACAATACATAATTATTCACACTCATCTCCCCAATTTTCTGTTGGTTTGATATTTGCATCATCTTCCGAAACTTCCACTACTGGCAATGGTTTTGGTTGGATGTTTTGTTTGATGAATTGAACTCTATAAATTTTGTATTTTTTGTCATAAATAATTTTAATCAAAGTATCAACATTGTATAATTTCGGCAACATAACTGGATTAAAAACACATAGTTTCCAATGAGGAAAAATATTAATTACTTTATCTTTACTATCATTTGATAGTTTATTGAACTCAGTCTGAATAACAAGTCTATATGTAATATCGTCTTTTCTATTTGACCTACATGCACTATTGATTAATAGTGATAATTTCTCTAATTGTGCCTTATTTGTGCTATTAGATTTATGAATATCATTTAAGATTGAATTTACTTCAGGGAAGTTCGCTTCGAATGAGGATACATAAGACATTTTATGTTATTGATATATGATTTAATCTTATAACTTAATAAAATAATTTCATTTTTTTTCTAACTTGATTTTTTCGATAATCTTGCAAAAATCTTCTTCGCTGACATTTAGTTTTTGGAACATCCCACAATACGCTCTAAATTCAAAATACAATACATCCATACTATCGAATATATCTACTTCATTTGAAGTAATCCACTCTTTTACCACTTTAGTCTCATCAGATTCGGGAGAATATACTCGTTGTTTATTGACATTTCTAATAACTTCATCAAGTTGATTTATAATATTCTTATAGATGGATTCAAGATCGGAATCTCCTTTAATCTTATTATCTTGCAATGCATGAATTTTTCTTGCTATTTTACTTGTTAATTCATCATAAGTGCTAATTTTGTTATCCATTTTGATGTAATATAATATAATAAATTATGTATTGAAATTGAAATATTAATTTTTGACATATTTTAAAATGCCATGGGAATCTCGTTTTATATTTTTTCGAAGTTTTTGCTCCGCTTCCTTAACATATTCGATTACTTTTTTGTGTTTTTTAAATTCTTTTATGTATTCCTCCCAAATATGTGCTTCGATTGAACAATCTCCGCATCTATCAAACCCGACAACAGGATCAATATATGGATTTACATGTTTGCAAAATCCTCTTTCAATTGAATTATAATAAAACATCTTACTCTCATAATCTTTCCAGTCATATTGTCGAATATTCATTTCTCTAATATGAAGGCGTGTTTCGGTGGAAATCTGTCCTGCCCATGCTTGTACATATTTTATTCCACCGAAATATCTAAAATCTCTTTTTTTGTAATCATTAATAAAATCAATACCATATGTTTTGGATAACTCAAAATCTTTCTGAAGATTTTTATATCTTTTAGCAAAATCATCCAAGTCTTTATTTTCGAAATATGGTTGTCTGAATTTGACCATTGAAACGGGAGGTTTCATTATGTTAATCCAGTTGAATTGGAGGCACATATCCCATAATACATCTAAATCTGTTGGGTTATCCATTTTATCATTTTTGGAACGAATATCAGAAATAAACAGAGCATTTAATCCTTTAAGTTTTTGTGCTAACTCATTGGTAAATAAATCTTCGATAATATAGAGAGAATGATTGCTATCTCTGATGAAATTACACAACTCATCGGAAGATGTTTTATAGAAAATGCTTTGTGATGCTTCTGACCAATTTGCATAATCACCAATTCCGAAATTATAGAAATTAGAATGATGTGGATAATTCGATACCAAATGGACTATTTCTTGAGATTTAGTAAAACGATGTATCTTACTATCAACATAAATATTAAACTTGGTAGGATCAACAAGTATAAATTTAAGATGTGGAAATAATTGATAAAGGTAATGAATATGATGCCCTGGGCCTGCACCTGCATATACGACATATGGTGAATGTGTATGGTTCAGTGTTAAAAATTGTATTTCACTAAGGAGCAATTTTCTCTGGCCAAGATGCAATGTTGGTTTAAGAGTATGCATACCCGAAATATAGTTCAAAGATTCTTCAAGATCAGAGAACTTAATTTTAGGATTGTGTATATTCTTTCGACATTGAATGAATTTATTTTTGAAATCTTCCGCATATTTCGGATCATGAATATTCTGAATTATCTTATTCAATATCTCGGAATTTTCCATTGTATATTTGAATAACCGTTAGTTTATTAAATGAAATAAATCAATTTTTTTCGAAAAAAATAGTATAGTTTAAGACTTGAAAATGTTCAAGATATTAATTATGCTTCCAATTAATCCAACAGGAATGCTTAATACTGGGAGACTAAAACCAAATATCGCACCACCTGTTAAGTTTAAAATATTCCATGTTGAATTAATATCAGCGCCTTTGATGTAAATATTTGTTCCAATAAATACACAAAAGACGACTGCGCCGAATAATTTAAAATATGAATTAATTTCTTCTATTCTTTGTGATTTGAATGCTATTTCTTTAGCAGTTTGAAAATGATTGGTTTTATCTTGGTTAGTTGCCATTTTACAAAAAAATATAAATTCAATTTTTTTTATGTTTATTTCAAGTATTTAATGATGTTATTAGGTTTGCGTGTCATATAGTAATATGATCCAACTGTTAATCCCATAGATACACCAAATGTAGGAAATGCAGATCCAATTAAACATACAACACCCATATCAAATGTATCGATATGTTTCTTACTAATCTTCGACCATAACATATAAGACACTCCTAAACAAGTGCCACCTGCAATATTAAGTAATATATTACCAGTATATTTTTGTTTATCGTTTTCAAATTTATTATTTGACTCCATTTTATAAGAAATAAAAATTCAATTTTTTTTAATAAAAATTGAATAATCTTTATTAAAAAATGGATATACTCGAACTTCCTAATGAAATACTCACATTGATTTTATCAAAGTGTGGTAATTGTTATGGTTTTAGTTTAACATGTTATAGATTTTACATGATTTATAAATCATGGATTAATCGACCAGAACAGTGTAGAAATATGCTGAAGAAAATGATGATTGTAAATGATACACGTTGTGTCGATAATATATTATCACTAAAAAAATACGAACTTAATTCTAAAATGATAGTTGATATTTTAGATGTAAAAGTTGCAGTGAAAAATGAAATACATTTTATTAATAATTGTATTAATAATGACACTATTGATGTTGCAAATATATATTTATCGAAACGTTGTGGAACTATTGATGGAAGATTATATTCAACATTACTAAAATTTACATTTATTCATTATTTGTTCGATAATAATACTTTGATTTATATAATCAAAAATAATAAATCGATAATCAATTTACTTGATGCAAATGGAATTTTTGTTTCTTTGTCGAATGAAAATTTGATGAAAATTATTGGTGGAATTGAAATTAAACATATTAATACAATATTAATTCGTGAATTATTTAAACGTGATTTACTCACAGATGGATTTATTAAAAAATTTTTGAAGAATATAATTGAACATTGTTGTGGTTGTATGAATGTTCATGTTATATTTTTAGAATTATTATTTCAATATAACCATATAAATCTCGATAATAGTATTTATAGATATAATTATCATAGGGGAGGAATATCATCATCACGTCATTATGTAAGATTTTTAAATGTCTTGTATAAAAATGGATTAAAAATAAAATGGGTGATGAAAAATTATGATAGGCAATGTTCATTTGTAATACCAAAATTAATAAAAAATGATTATAAATATTTACATGATCATGAAATTTTTAATATTAAAGATCATAAAAATTATGGTGAAATGATCACATCATTATTAGAATATGATGAATATATAAAGTATACAATTACTAATAAATATATAACATTGGATGATATAATTTTAGAATTAATTAAAACTGGTGAATATAATAATTATGATGATTATTTTAATATATTAGATAATTTATTTGATTTAGCATATTTGAATAATTTTAAATATGAAAATAAATATAAGAGAGAAATATTTGAAAGATTACATCAATTACATGAGAATGATTATGAAGATTATGGTAATTTAATGGATCGTCTTGGAGATGAATGTCATATTTACAAAAAAATACGAAGATTGAAAAAATTGAACAAAAAAAATGAATTTATATTGTCTAAATAACTATGGCATTCAAGATTTATGAAGTAATTTGGACAAGAGATAATATGTTCAAAATTAGTAGAATTGTAATTGCACGAAATGATGAGGAAGCAATTAATTATACTCTCGAAAATGATTGGTATCATTGGGCATTAAAAGGCGTTGTGCCTGAACCCAATAGAAGTGATTTAAAGTGCATTTATCTTGGCCCAAGTGTACGCTACAAAAAAATAACAGATTTGGCATTTTATGGATTGAAAGGTTAGTATCATCTATTTAATATTCTATGGATTTTTTTATTAAATCTATTTTTTTCATCACAATGATAAAATCCAATTAGAAACCCAAGACTATACCAACAAAATTTTAAATACATCTTATGTTCAATGTCAAGATTAGTATTCATTATAGCATAATTAATATATGCTGTAATGGGTAGAAACATTGATATTAATGGTGCATAATAAGAGATAAATTTCATAAATAATATTGCCATCAATACCGCTGACCATGGATTATGTAGAACAACATAATTTTCGATGCATAATGTAGTTGCTCCAATAATGAATGCAATTTCTCTAATTACATTCTTTTCATTCAAATTAAGTAGATGTAAGAATTCTATATTCATGATTTAATTTATATAAATAAAATGTCAAATCATCAAAAAGTAATAGCACATTTCGATATTAATGGAACTACTTCCATATTTGATAGTATCGATAATCCAACATACAGGATAGATTATGCTATTGGTAGGATTTTATCAAAACAATATATGCTTAACGGTCAATCATATCATTCATATGTTAAAAATTTACATATTCCAAAAAAAGATAAATCACATTTAATGAATGTATTTCCAAATGAACTTGTTATCGATAATTATATCGATAATGTTAATAATGTCAATGCGGAAAAACAAAAATTAATCAAAAAATGCGACACTTATAGCAAGTCTTATGAATTTTTAATTCCGGCATTTCATAGATTTTTAGAATATTCCCTATTAAAAGACATTCATATTGTTATAAGAACATTTGGTGATGATTTAATGAAATTGTTCTTTGAATTAGTTCGTAGTGGATATTTTAAGCAATATATTGCAAACAAGCAACTACATTTCGATTATCAATTTGCCAAATATAATAATGGAAAATTGATACATGGGCGAACGGTGATTGATAATGAATTTGCATTCTTAACTTCAAAAAAATTTACCTTTATTCAAGATGATTATCCATATTTACGAGATAATGACATGAAGCGAGAATTTGGAAAAAGATTTCAAAATTTTCCAAATTGCAAAAATATATTCTTCGATGATCATGATGAGTTTGTCGATTTTAAGGAGGCAGAAAAAAACGAAAATTATAATCTCATTAAAGTAGATATTACAGATGCAATTAATGATTTAGATTATTTTGTTGAATATATAATTTGAGTTAGAAGCATATATTTATAATCATAATAATCAAGATGATTTGAATTGTGGGAATATAAATCACCTCTAAATGCAAAACATCTGCCTAATTTTGGTTGTACAGAATATATTACATGATTATTCTCGTAAAGTTGAGTTTCACCACCACCGCCTTCAGGTACATCGTTTAAATATAAAATTACTCCCATTAATGCTTTATATTCGCCTACATTATGAGGTGTGTCAGTATGTATTCCCATATACGCATGACGTGGATATTTAACTAATCTATATTCATGATTAATATAATGAGGTTTCCATATTTTACCTTCATATTTAACAGTATTTTCGAAAATTGGATCGTCTTTTAATTTGTCATAAATTTTTTTTGGTAAATCATAGTCATCGAAATGATCCATTAAATATCCTTCATGCTGTATTAATGTTTCATCAGGATGTTTATTTAATATAGTCGTAATATCTTCTTTGGACAATACATCTTCGAATATCTTCATGATTATGAATTAAAGAATTGATATAATATAATATTATAATATTTTATAAAATAATTATCATGAATACTGTCGCAGATATTGCCCGTGATAGTTCAATTAAAGAACTTGTTAAGTCCCATGGACTTTGTGTCAATGAAGTATGTTGGGAAGATACTTCAAGATTTTCTAACTCATGCTTTGGTAATAATATCACTGATATGACATTAATCGCGAAAGATAGTAATAGACGCATGCCAGTTATCCGTAGAGATAACTTTGTTGATGTTACATGCGATCTTAATATGGATAAATTAAGTATTTATTATAAAGGGGAAACCATGCAATTTAAAGATTATATTCAAAAACTTGAAAGACAATACAGTACTAAACTTTTAAAAGACAGAGAAGATAAAATTCTTGTTTCATCACAGGCATGTATTCTTGGTCATACTGCTAAAAATCCTGAAACAGAGTTTGCAGTTCAAATGTATAATTATCAATCTGAATTTGATAATCCTGCAGTATTGGTGATTGTTGCTTCATCTCTTGGAGTAAGTTCCCAAACCCTTGAAAAAAGAGAAGAATTATATTTCGATAATAGTGGTGATGCACATTATTATATTGCTCGAAGACTTGAAGATGATAGAAAAATGAGAAATGTTAGTACAACTGGCGAAATGACCAGTGAAGAAAAGGCACGTAATGTTCTTTATATTTATCAAATTCCATTGAAAAAGAAGGTAATGAAAAGGGATGTGGGTCGCGAATATGCAAAATTTAAATGTGGATCAAAATCGGCAAGTTCTGCATTATTAAGTTTTGCATGTGAAGAAGACGGATCATGTAGATTTGATATGTTTGAGACCAGAGGAATTACAAATGCCATGTTAGATATTGGTTCATTTGTTAAAAAATTTAAGAAAATGCCATCTAATTTGATTAGAGATGAACGGTATCCAATTCGTTTGACATTGCAATATTATTATATCACAGATGATGCTAAATTGAGTCATGAATTAATGGCGAAGATTAGTAATCAATTGGATACTATTTATAATTTTGGAGAAAATAAGGGATCATTGGTTGTATCAAAGGATGAACGTCCAACTTCAACAACCAAAGCATTGCCTACATTTAATACTGGAATTTCATTGAGTGAGTGTATCTAAATTAATAAAAATGATTTTTTTAATGCATACTATATGATAATGAGTTCTAAAACCCGACAACGCATTCCTCGAGAAATATTTGATCCATCTCAAACTAAAAGAAACCGTTTAAGTAATAAAAAATTATTGAGATTGAGAAGAAATCGTCGAAAATTAAGAAATGTTCAATGTATTAAGAGCGATTTAGTGCAATCGATACAAATTAAATTATTGTTCAATACTATTAATTATATTGGAAAATATGGAATTGCTAAAATCTCAATTGTTGATGAAGTAAAAAATTGATTTTTTTCATTCTCAATACCTATCGAACAGGCAAAATGGCGGGACAATCTAAAATTATGATTTCTTATGATGAATTTATTACAGATAAGAATTCTGGTAATAGAAAATATAAGAAAACTACACCCAGTCGTGCATCTGAAGAAGAAGATGTCGAAGTTTATTTGATTTCTAAAAATGCTCTCGCTATTAAACCTGCGATAACCAAACCTGCACCAAAAAGACGTGGTCGTCCGCCGAAAACTCATCAAAATGCTGAACCCCGAACAGACAATATTATCATCATTGATAATAATGGTCTTGGATTTAATTCATGGGCGAAGACACCAATCTTAACAGGAATATTATTTCCTTTAATGAGAGAATGTGAAGAACGAGGTATAATGATACGCATATTTGTCATTGATAATCCTCGATTTACCAATACACGAGATATTCTTATGGAATTTCCAAATGTTATGGTTGATGCGATTAATTATCCTCATAATGGTAAGGATGAGTTTAATGAAACAATCCCAAAAGATGAGATGCCCGAAGAAAGCACAAAACCATTCTCTGTTGATATTGAAGGGAGATCCCGATGTTATAGATGTATGTCAAAAACATTCTTCGATAGTATCACCGATGAGAATAGAGAGTACAATATCATTTATTATGATTGCATGCAAACATTGAGAAAATCTCTTGATGTTTATTCGATGATGGAAAGACATGTATCGCGAAAATTGTGTCATGGGATATTTGTTCATTCAACGCGTAAGGAATGCTGGACATCAGAAGAACTCAATAAGGAATGGAATTCATTGGCATTTGAACTTGGATTTAAGTTCGATCTGGAACTTGAAGATCCATACAAGAATAAGGTTCTTAAAGGAAGTCTCGGTGGAAAAAACAGCAATACTATGTATTTGAAAAAAGTCAAATTTGATACCAAATTTTAATCATCAACTTTTCTTTTTTTCTAAAATCACATAAAAATTGATTTTTTTCATTCTCAATACCTATTGAAAACAGGCAAAATGGTTAAACAACGCATCCATAAAAGTTCTTTTGATCCCACCACACACAAGCGATTATCTGGAAGAGAATCAAATGATGGATACATTCATGTAAAAATAATCAAAAAAAGAGAAACATCATTCTATCCATATTCTTCGAGAAGAAACGATGAAAAATTTGTCAGATGGGCAAAACCTCATTTTATGGAAGTTATCACAAATTTAACTCAAACGTACATTGAAGATGGCAAAATTCCTATTGTGTTTGTTATCGATAATAAACGTTGGAAAAATACTCGGCATCTTCTCGATAAATTTGGGGATAAAATCGTAATATATGCTGTTAATTATGATCCTAAAGAAGATGATGAAGAAAATATCAATCCACTTGGTCATTATGGTGATCCGAATGCATTCAGATATAAATGCTATGCTCATACTCTTATGAAAATATTAATAGAGAAAGACATCAAATTAAACATAGTGCATTATGATGGTATGCAAATTATGAATACAATGCTTGAAGATGATATTTTCAAAATCGTTGGAGATGCCGTTGATAGAAATTACAATGATGTTATTTACACCATTTCTAATAATAATATTTCACAGGGTAAAAAACTCAAGAAATATAATTTTGATAGAACATGGTCAGAATTGCAAAATATACATTCTTTCGAAGATGTCGAAAGTTATATAGATATATATAAAGATTGGACTTTGAAAGAAGTTAGGAAGGAACTCCGTGAAAAATGTGGAGCAAAAGGAGGTGCAGGTAAGACAATGTTCTCGAAACACGTTCAATATGCAAATAACACAAATAATAGATTTGAAATAATTATTCGCGGTTCTTTTGAAAATGTTATAATTTCAATCACTAAAAATTAGTTTTATCATTTCTTTTTTCTAAAATCATTCTATTATAAAATTGAATTCATCAATACTATAATAACAATGAAGTACTCACATCCAAATGCCCTTCTATTTATCGAACCCAGATTTATTCCAAAAAAAGATATTGTTATTGATGAATTGAGCATCAAAATGTTTAATGCAATAAACGATATTGAACCCAAAAAAATAGACAGTATTCGCACTTTAATGAAAATCCCGAATATTGGATCTATTGGATTTGATAAGAAAAAATTAGTTTTTAATCAAGGTGCTATAACTTTAGGTCATCATGATTGTGTTTGTGGTGCAACTTCTACAAGTTATGACTACTACATTGATGATTACTACATAACAAATTATCTATCTGTCCATTATTTAGTTTGCCATCGACCAGAAGTACCAAAGGCAGAATTAGAAAAAGTTCAAAAATTATCAAGTTCCGGCATTTTGAAAGAAGAAGATAAAGAATTATTCGAAAAGTGCTATCAAAATATGAAACAATAATCAAATACACAAATAATGCTTTTTTTTATGTATTTGCATTAAATAAAAATTGAATTATAGATTTGATTTTATAATTTATAATGGCACAATCAAAGTTCTCCTTCCTTTCTCAAGAGTTCCTCGATAAATATAAGCATAAGAAACCAGATTTTGGTTTTGGTGCATTGGGTCATTTTGTCTATAAGAGAACTTATAGTCGAGTTAAAGATGATGGCAATAATGAGGAATGGTTTGAAACCGTTGAAAGAGTAGTTAATGGAGTGATGAATGATGCCCGTAATTGGGTCAATCATAATCGCCTCGGTTTCAGAGATGAAAAAGGAAGGAAAACTGCCGAAGAAATGTTTGATAAAATCTTCAATCTTAAGTTCGTACCACCAGGTCGTGGATTATGGACAGTTGGAACGGACATTGTCGAAAAGAAGAAACTTAACATGGCAAACTTTAATTGTTGCTTTATTACCACTCAAGATATTGATAGATGCGGTACATACGCATTTCGATATTTGATGGATTTAAGTATGCTTGGGTGTGGTGTTGGATTTGATACCCGCGGTGCTGGTAAGATTGAAATTAAAGAACCGATTCGCATTAATGGAAATGAACTTAAAAGTTCCCCATATAAGTTGCGAATGAATAAATTCATCGAGAATTTAATTGAACATGAATGTACGTTTATTTGTAATTCAACTGTTATTTCAACGGCGAGAGAACTCGAACGTGCAGAACTTACTCATCCTATTATGTATGAGTCTTGTTCATTTGAACAATCAATTTTCGATGATGAAATCAAAGATGATAATATATTTAATATTAAATACAACACTCTTGAACCTGTTATTTATAATGGTGAAGATAATCATCTTGTTCAAGAATTTCATGATCAGGTATTAGAACAGATTCGCGAAATAAATGATGCATACGCATCGGCAATTGAATGTGCAAATGATCCAACTTTATTGGATAATTTATCAACATTGGCATTGAAATATTACAATAAAGCAAAAGGCAGTGTAGATACACTTAAGATGAACCAGTCATTCGATTGGGAACTTAGCGAGAAGAAACATTATCTCGATATTTATAATCATGAATTGGCATATCTGAAGAGCATGGAAGGTCATTGGGTATATAAATCTACTATTGCCGATATGCGTGAAGGATGGGTTGAGGCATTGGGTACTTTATTGGACTCATATATGCGTCCATTTTCATATCCATTTGTCTATAATTATGATATAATTCGTAAAGAAGGAGAACCATTGAAGACATTCGGTGGTACTGCAAGTGGGCCTCGACCATTAATTGAGATGATTGGATTATTGCGAAAATTATATGATAACAATATTGGAAGGACTATTTCTGAAAGATTGATTGTTGATACAATGAATTTGATTGGAAAATGTGTTGTATCAGGAAATGTCCGTAGATGTTTGCCCGAAAATACATTCATTAGAACTACAACTGGTCTTGTTCGCATCGATGATCTTAAAACGGGAGATAGCGTCGTTCATTCTAAAGGAGTGAGTAAAATTAAAAATGTCATCAATCAAGGAGTTCAAAAATTGTTATGTGTTAAAACGCAATATGGCGATAATTATTATACAGAATTACATCGTATTGCTACTAAATCTCCAATTATGATGCCTGGTGATATTCAAGCAGAACAATATGTTTATCGTTTTGTTAAAAATCTTCAAGTTGGAGATACTATAATGTTATCAACACATTTCGAACATGTAAAACCGAAATATTATGCTTCGAAAGAAGAAGTCATCGATTTGGCAAATAGATTGGATGAATACGATTCAATTCCGAAAGTTATACTTCAATCTGATAAGCATAAAATTGATATGTTCTTGTCTGCAATTCCTCGAAGTGTAATCAAGAAATGTTCTTCAAATGTATTACATGAATTAGAACAATTGCATTCAGTGAAATACATGGAAAATATGAATAATGAAGCATTAGTCGAAGTTCCTATTAAAGATATTTACAATGCACATGAAGCACTAACATATGATATTGAATTGTTCGATGTTCATGAATTTGTAGAAGCAAGTGGTGTCATTAATCACAATTCATCACTTATTGCTCTTGGTAGTCAAACTGAAGAATTCATTAATCTGAAAAACTACAATATGTATCCTGAACGATCACATTATTCATGGACATCTAATAATTCTGTTTATGGAATTGTTGGACAAAACTACGAACATTTGAGTCCATTAATCGCGAATAATGGAGAACCAGGTATTATGTGGTTAGAAAATGCGAGAAATTACTCAAGAATGGGTAGAGAACCTGATTATAAAGATTTAGGAGTAATGGGAACTAATCCATGTGGAGAAATTTCCCTTGAAAGCGGTGAAACATGCAATTTATCAGAGATATTCATCTCACGCCATGATAATTTGGAAGAATTTCTCCGAACAATTAAATATGCTTATTTATATTCGAAAATCATTTCATTGGGATCATGTCATTGGAGTAAGGCAAATAGGACGATTTTACGTAATAGGCGTATTGGATGTTCTATGTCTGGCATGGTTGATTTCATCGATAATAGATCCACAAAAGACCACAGCGGATTAGAAGTATTGCGTCAGTGGTTAGATGCTGGATATAAAGAAATTGAACATTGGGACATTGTATATTCGAAATATTTGGCAATTCCTCGCTCAATTAAAAAGACAACAATTAAACCATCAGGAACAGTTTCCTTATTGGCAGGAGTAAGTCCTGGTTGCCACTGGCCCATTTATAAGAGTTATATTCGAAGAGTACGAGTGAATAAATCATCGAAATTACTTGAACCACTGCGTAATGCAGGATATAAGATTGAACCATGTGTCGGTTCAGAAGCAACTACAGTAGTAGTTGAATTTCCTGTCAAGTTGAATGTCAAACGAGATGCTACTGAAGTTAGCATTTGGGAAAAGGCAATGTTAGCATCATTTATTCAAGAGCATTGGTCAGATAATCAAGTATCAATCACTGTTGATTTCAATGTCGAAACTGAAAAATCGCAAATTGAAAAAATATTGGACTACTTCCAATATAAGTTGAAGGCAGTAAGTTTCTTGCCGGTATATCCTGATGGAACTCCATATGAGCAAATGCCATATGAACGGATCACTACCGAAAAATATGAGGAATTAATGAAAGATATTAAAGAGGTGGATTATCATGGAGTTGTGCAAGATGCAGAACCAGAAATGTATTGTGATGGCGAAAAATGTATCGTTCTCCAAAAGTCATAAATGACTTTTCTCATAAATCTTAAGATCATACAACAATATTAATTATTTTTTTCGTGCCATAAAATGCTTTTATTACTTCTGGGATATATTTCGAATGTTGGATATATAGTTCATTGATGCCGTTCTTATCCATGAATTCTTCTAACATATTTAATCCCTCAATCTTGCAAATTATCAAATAATAATTTCTATAAATAGTGGCAACAAATGGGTGATTTTTCTGATGCAATATTAATAAATAATCCATCTGGTTATAATATCGATATTCTTGCAGAGTTTCTTCAGTTATTTCTGGAACGATGATGCATTTATGTCCCTTGGTTTTAAATATATTTCCATTAATGTATTTTAATGACATTTTTAATTGATTAATAATTCAATTTTAAATTATGGGATTTAAATATATATTGTTTAAAAAAATCAAATGGACGAACTACGCACCCTTGGAGAAATTTATGGCAAAGGAACATCAATGATCACATTTGCAATTTCATATTCACCAAATGCACTTAATAAGGCAAATGAACTTTTGAATAATGAACTTAGCATTTCCTCAAATATCAAGTGTAAGGTTTAACAGGAAATCTGTACAGCGAGCAATAAAGTCATGTATAATTTCGCTACGTGGAGAGACAATTCCGAAAAATGGTCTTATCGTATTTGCATCTGATTCAACTACAAAAATCGTTCCGCCAAAACCTCTTAAGAAGAATTTTTATTTATGTGATAGAAAATTTCATCCTGAGGAATTTATGCATTTATATGAAGATCATGAATTATATCTTTACATTGCCGTAGTTTCGGCGGAAGTACTAATTTTTACTTCGTCTGGAACAAAGATAGATATATTGTGGAAATATAATACAAAACTCTCTACAAATACCCGCAGAGGAGGACAATCATCTGTTCGGTTTTCTCGCTTGAGAGATGAACAACGACATGTATTTATCGAAAAAATACTTGAACATATTATTCCACAAGTATTATCTTCTGCTAAATTAGTTATTGTTGCAGGCAATGGCGATATTCATACAAAGATATTTTCGAGATTGAAAGATAATTCAAATGTTTATAATTTAGTAATTGAAACACTAAACATAACAACCATTCTCGAAAAAACAAAAGAAATTATTCATGATGAAGAATTGAAATCTGAAAAGCATCATCATGATGTGATTAATAATATGATGCAAACAGAAATTGATTCACTTGTATTTGGGAATGAAATAGAAGAAATGGATAATAATTATCTTGTTAAATGTATTTATACTTCAGATCCAGATGTTATTTATAATGCCGAAAAAATACTTTTAAAACATTTAGATTATCCTATTGGAGTATTATATTTTACTTCATAATTCTTCATTCATGATAATAACTTCAAAAGATGTATTTGACGGATCAATTTCAGCAATTAAATTATATTCGCTATCTTTAAAAGTTATTTCAAATTTCACATTATGATAGATAATGTTTGTGATCACCTTTCCAATATAATCTTCAGGATTTGGCATATAAATATCTTTAATATGTCCATTATGAATGTTTTTCAATCGATAATTAATATATCCGCTCATATCATGAGAACTTAATGGAATGGATATACTACATATATCAATTATATCATCGTCATTAGATGTTTCTAAACAAAAATAGATATTATCGAGATATGAATTTGTAATATTAAGATGCATATCGATGCTAATCTTTTCACGGGCGAATAAAGTTGATGTCATTATAGATAATAAAATATGTATAAATTCAATTTTAATATAAAAAATTGAATTTATAATTATGAATAATGGATATCAAAGTAGCATATGCCAATTTTGAATATAAAAGTTGTAAAATTTATGGTTATGTAAATGGCGAAATTATTTTGATAGTATCATGTGAAGATTTGTCCAAGCAAGATTGTTGTGAAGATGCATGTGTCGAATATTATGAAACAACAGATAATAAAGAAGTTCTTGTCGAAACTCCTAAAGATATTACGAATAATATAATCACTGATATTAAATACACGAATGAATACATTTCACGATTATACATTTATTTCGATAACGGCGAAATATTAGTTATTGAACCCAATAATAACCATAATGGATATTATCCACATACTTTCGAAATAAAATATATGGATAAAATCATTTATGAAGAAGTTGGAAAAAAACCTATTGATTTGAATGATGTCGTTTCAATGTTGAATGTAGAGAGTTGCACTCTTTAATAATATTGAATTATTTTTTTTATTATAACATATGGAAGTGCGACAGATTTATTATAAACCATCTAAAGTAATCGGATTTTATAATGAAAAAGGCAAAGTATTATGTGAAGTATTAATAAATAATAAAGCAGATTTTTATTTCCTTATCCCAACTAATGAAAATGCTATTCATGAGAAAGATTTTGATTTATGTCAATATCTCGATAAAAAAGTGATTGGAACACATTACAATGATTACAATGCTCAGATTTCAATTATATTTGAAGATGATATATTAATAATTGAATCTTTTAATCCTACAAATAGTCATTATCCACATTTAATTAAAATAAAATTTCCACATAAATCTTTCACCATTGAAGTTGGATCATTTCCAATTAATATGGATGATGTCGCAAAAAAATTAGTAAAATTATCACAATCAATTTAAAGGTCTTCTTCTTCGATTTTTTTCTCTTTAGTAATCAGATGATCAGGAATATGTATTCCATATAATTTTGTAGGATTTTGAACAACTAATCTATTCATTGCTCCACCAACTTTTGCATTTGGGCCTTTCTTCTTGAATATCAATATTCGAGATAATTCTAAATATTTTTTATCTGCATCGCTCATCAATTTGTATAGATCATCTCTACTATTTTTGAAATCTTCTAAATATGACAATACACTGATATTCTTCAATGTTTCCATTTTGTTTTTATGTGCAATTTTCTGAATGTAATCGTCATTTACTAAATATTCGGTATATAATTCTCCACCTGAAAATGGCAATAGTACTTTAATTTTTTGTCCATAATTTGCTAATGATGATGTATAATCGCGGACAATTTTATATTTAACTACTTCATTTTCCATCAGAATATATTCTTTCTTATCTTCAAGAATTTTATGAACAAGTTCTCCAGAAAATCCTAATATTGTGAATAATCCATCTTTCTTCAATGCATTTGATACAAGTTTCATAACATTTGCTATATTTTCGGCATTATCACATATATAATGGAATGAATAATTACTAACTGCACCATGTACTCTATCTTCGAATACACCAAATTGATGTAGTTCTTTCATAATGACATCATGATTAGTTGTCAAATCTGCATTCAATACTGAAACATTCGACGTGCCAACTTTAATATTATATTTTCTCTGGACAAGTTCTGATAATGCTTCTTTATCATTATCAATAACTACTACTTTTTTAATTCTATTATCTTGGTATCTTTTAATATCTTGACCTCTTCCCCCACCTAAATCCAAGATAACATCTGCATCTGTTAATCTCGAAAATATCTTACTCTTGCAGAATGAAATAAATGAAGTCATGCCTTTGAAACTATTATTTTTATCGACTTTAAAGTAAGACTCTTTGTAAGGTTTATATAAATAATTCATATCAATCGGCAATATAATGTTTTGCCATGTTAATTCGGCAGTTCGATAATAATTCCCAAAATAACTTCCAGATTTTAGATCAATATCTCTGTCTTCTCTAACTCGCAGAATTTTCCATTCTGTATCAAATGTCATTTCAACAATTTTACCATCAATCTTCCCTTCATATTTTGATTTTTTGTCAAGATGAAAGGTATATAAATAAGGATTATCACTTGTCGAAAATTGTATTGGGAATGTTTTCTTGCCAATCATATTTGCAAATAATGATTTATATGAAGGCATATACTTCAATCCAAGTCTGTTCATCAGTGCATGATCAATAGTCACGAATAATAAGTATAATGAATGGTTTTTAATTTCAGCAAAATGCTGTGTTCCAATAATATCTTTCGGAGCACGTCTGACAAGGAAATCAATGGATAGTTGTTCTTTTGGTTTCCATTTCCAAATAGTCATTTGTGATGAAATTTCTTTTTTTGGCGTGAAAATCAAACCATCAATTTCTAACTTCTTTTTATGTGCTTCTTCTTTAATCATGTTAAGAGTTTTACTATAATTGCTCAATTTAGTTTGATAGAATACTTGCATTTCGGCACATTTAAAATATTTTTTAACAATATTGACATATTCCTTTATGTTATCTAATTTAGTTTCAAATGGTTGTTTATGAGTGCCTTTAGTGTCGTATAGACAATCAAATATATATAGACAATCATCTTTAAATTCTCCATCAAGAATAAATTCAGAAGTTTCTGTAATATTCAGTGTGATTACTTTATCTGTCAATATTTGACATTTCTTATCCTTTACCAATATCATCGAATGAATTCCATCAATCTTTTTACAAATATAATATTCTTCGATTTTTGGGTAAATAGAAGTCATATATTCATTGCGGGTAAAACTACGAGGATTAATGGTTAGTTGTTTAATTGTCTTGGCATAAGGTTTATTAATCAGTTTAGCGATTATATGTAATACCTGTGAATAATTAATATCAACAGATATTAATGGATTGAAAATTTTACCAATCTCTCCTAATATTTCTAAATCTTTATGAACTATTTTTTTCGATAAACATTCAAATTCCAATTCCCACGTTGTGAAATTATTCATATTTTCATCATTGAAGTCATTAATTGATTTGATGGGATGAAACAATCTTTTTACCGCTTCTTTCAGATTGATAGTTTCACTCACCCGAGCAGTATAGACCATAGTTAAATCAATACGCCAAGTTTTAGAATAATCACAACTAATTCTTGCCTTATATCGAATAATATCTGTTTCGCTAATGCTAATGCATTTATGAGGAATTTCTTCTGCCAACGCTAACTTATATTTAACAGGATCATCAGCAAAATATTGTTCTAAAATATTTTTTTTGTAGCATTTTTCTTTTTTCTCTGTGGTTAAATCGACACATCGAACAATTGACCCATCATTGGTATTTTTGATAAAATTGACTAACTTAAATATTGAATGATTTTGCGTGTGCATCCAAGAAATCATATTAAGAAATTCATCACGAGAAATATTCAGGCGATATTCTAATTCTTTATGTTTGGATGACCCATTATATAACTCGATAATCTTATCAATACTTTCCATCTTATAATAATCGTATTAAATTCAATTTTATAAATTATAAAAAAGAAATTATTTTAAGTTTTAAAGATTGAGAAAATATTCATCCATAATTTCCCATTCATCAAAATTTCCAATAGTACCATCATGTGATGCATGGTAATTATTTTCTTCTATTCCATGAATTACACAATTATGTTTATTATCTTTCAATGTTATATAATGTGATTTGAATTTGGTAAACAATAATTTTAAATTTTCGATATCTCTATCTATTTCATCATTGGTTCTATATCTATCATGAATATATGCATATCCGCCATGACATGATTCAATTTCTCCTCTGCAAATTTTATCATGAAATATGTTCAAATCTTTTTTGAAAGATTCATGTTTATCGATTTTATTCTTAATTACTTCCATAATTTCCTCTCTCATATCGGGATCAATATGAGAGTTATCGATAATCTTATATACTTTATGTGCTAAATCCATATATTCTTCTTTATCAATATTAATGATATTTTATATCATTAATATAGGAATTCAATTTTATTATGTATAAAAAATTGACCACTCCGAAAGATTACATTGACTTAATTCAACGTAAAGAATTTAATTATCTTAAAGAAAGAAGAGATTACGAGAAATATGAAGATTATCCGTCTTTTCTAAATCTACAAAGTCATCAAAGATTTGGTGCTTATTATATTCATCCTAATGCTCCAAATAAGAGAGTGTTATTTAAAATGGGTACTGGGTCTGGAAAGACGATTAGTGCCATTAATGCATCTAAAGCATTCATCGAGGAATTCAAAAATGAATATAATTCGACAGGTTCAAGTGGTAGTGTTGTAATTATTGGATTTACTCAAAAATTATTTCAGAATGACTTGATGAAATTTCCAGAACTTGGTATTGTATCTCACGAAGATATCGAAGAACTGGAAAGATTAAGAAAATTAGGAATACACATCAATAACATGGAACCATATAAGAATAAAAAGCGATACATAAAGAGAAAAATGACCGACAAAAAATTGGGCGGATTTTATAAGTTTTATGGATATAAGGAGTTTGCAAATAAATTATTTATGGTCGATAAAGATATTGATAAATTGAGTAAAAGTGAATTAATCGAAAAATTAAGTTCTGGTGAAATAAACTTAAATAAAGATATTTTAAATTTATTTGATAATAACTCGATTATGATTTGTGATGAAGTTCATAATATTTACAATTCAAAAGAACCTAATAATTGGGGAGTTGCTATTCAGACAATTCTCAATCTTTATACTAAAATCAGGGCAATATTTATGTCGGCAACACCTCATAACAATTCCCCTGAAGAAATTGTGGATCTGATGAATTTATTAGTACCAGCATGTGATATTGAAATGGGCAGAATGTTCATGCGTTCGGATTTTTTCCAAAATGGTAAATTAACTGATAAAGGTAGAGATAATCTTAATATTTATTTAAAAGGACGTGTCATGTTTTTGTTTAATCCCGAAAAAAGTTCTTATCCAGAAAGAATTATGATGGGAGAACCTCTTGCGGGGGTTCAGTTTTTGAAATTTGTAAAGTGTCCGATGAGTACATATCATCAAAACACCTATATGAAAAAGATGAAAGATTATGGAAAAGATCTGAAATTACATATCGAGGAAATATCATTGATTGACTATGCATTGCCAAATCCAGAGTCCGATACCATTGGATTGTATAATGTCAATCAATTATCGAAAATTATGAATGCTTCACAGGCATGGAAAAATAAACATGATATTAATGGATCGTATGATCATGGTGGAGTATTATTAACTGGTAAATTTATGGAAAATATTAAAAAATATTCAACAAAATATGCAACAATTTTGAAAATTATGGAAAATACCCCGATGGAAAAAGTTCTCATTTATCATAATTTTGTACATGGTTCAGGAGTGATGTTTATTGCAGAAATGTTAAAATATAATGGATATATTGGTAAAGATGAAAGTCCATCTAATGATACATTGTGTTCAATTTGCATGAAACCATTACAAGTTCATAAGAAAAATATTCGAGAAAATGAGACATATGATATTAATGTAAATATGAACCCCAACATGCATCAATATTACCCTGCACGTTTTCTCATAATTACAAGTGAGTTATCAATTAAAGACATTGACGAAAATAAAGACTTGTTTAATATGGCAGATAATGCATTTGGTCAATCATATAAGATTTTAATTGGTTCGAAAAAAATTAAGGAAGGTCATGAATTTAAGAATGTTAGACATATGATCATCAGTTCATTTCCCACAAATATTCCGACGTTAATACAAGTTCTTGGGAGATGCATACGCAAAAATAGTCATATTGATTTACCGAAAGACAAATGGAATGTTCGAGTTAATATTTTATTATCAACCTTTTCTGCAGGAGTTAAAAATCAAAAAACATATGAAGAAACAAGATACATTAATAAATGGAAATCATATACAGATATTCTCGAAATTGAGAAAGTAATGCATGAAAATGCTATTAATGGATTTATTCATGGTCTTGACTTTAAAATCCCACAATTGGAGACATTACCCTTTTCAATCGATAGCAGATATAAAAAGACTTATAATTCGGCAGAATTAAATAGATATACTTTTAATGCATATCACAATGACGATGAATTATATTTGCAAACGCATATAATTAAAGTATTATTTCTGAAACACAATATTTGGAAATATTGCGATTTATGGAAAGCAGTTAGGCATTTTAAATATGATCTCAATATTAATACAGAAATGTTCGATGAAAATATTTTCATTGTTGCATTGAATAATCTAATTTCGAAAAAATCAAATATCAATATTGATGTTAATGACAAATATGAAAGTGAAAAGATTTATAAGTCGATGTTCAATAGACATAGTAAAGTAATCACCGATGGTACTAAAAATTATGTGGTGAGACAGCGTGGGGAATATTTCATGCTTGTGGAAAAAGATGCAAAAGTTTCTTATAATTCCTTTTTAATGGCACAGAATTCCGCACCAACATTAATTAATCTCGATAATTATGCAAAAGAAGATATAATTGATAAAAATACAGTTGAGTTCTTTCGGAATTATTGGGAAAAGAAATGGATTGATAAATATAATAAGAAATTTTATACATGTTTTACCGAAAAAGCAATTAAGGCGGTTTTGACTAAAACAGGTTCGGCGAGTAATCTCAAAATTTATAAAGATTATTTAGAAACATTGGCAGTATATGATAAAGTAGTTTATGCCAAAGATGTTATGAAATTTGTCAAAGTTAGACATTCACCATTGACGATAATTGGGCATAGGATTGGCATTCCTCGATATTATAATTGTCATGAGTTTGTTAATGAACCAAGATTAATTAAAAAAGACATGAGACCCGAGAATAATATTGTTGTCGGAATATTGGGAGATGGGAAATTTAAAATTAGAGGATCATTGAAAGCAGATGAAGATAAAAGGAAAATAGAACGCGGTGCAGAATGTTATACCAAAGGAAAGGAATATATTTTGGGAATATTGAAGAAATTGGGAATATCACATAATTTGAAGAAGACTGAAGATTTATGTGAATTAGTAAAAACTGAATTAATTAAGAGAGAAAAAAAAGACAGAAATGGAAAGTTTAGGTGGGCGTATATGCCGTTTGACTAATATTAGTCAAACTATTATTGATATTTTGATTAACCTTAAATTGGACGTATTCAACTATGCATTTATATATTTCGACACACGAAATGTAAAAATATTGTTTTGAAAGATAACAAATTCCGACAATCAATATTATGAGTTCCAGCAATGGATGTTTTTGTTCGAAACATATTAAAAAGAATAAAAATATATTGAGAATAAACTGGATACCTATGATTAACCCCAATAATGAAAAAGAATTGATTAAAAATTTTTTTATGATATTTGTTTCTTCTCCAGAAGAATTAGATATGATGAATACGAAGAAATCTTTAATTTGGTCGAGGAATATGTCCATTATTATATTTAATCATCTTTTATATTATTAAATAACTTATCCAACAGTTGGTCTGTCCTATAATCATCATATAGTTTTTTACATTCATTAAATACTCCTCCTATATATTTAATAACATTTTTGCAAAATATAATGGGTGCAATTATTAAGACTAAAAGTTCTAAAAATTGATGAGGTGGTTGTAGAAAGATTACATATAATGTAAATAATATCAATGCGATATTAAAACCAAAAGATATTACAAGTAGTAACATCATATTTAATAATAATTTTCTGGCAATACTATTTGCGACATCATTATCGTTATGAAGAACAAACTCATATATTTTATTCCAATATGCCATTATTGATAAATAGTTAATTCAATTTTTCCAAATATGAAAAGTATAAGATAAATATTCTGTTTTATTAAATTTATATATTATTATTGGATATTGATGATCGGGTTCTTCTTCATCAACTGATGCATAATGAATATATGTATATGAATGTATATTTCCAAAATAAGTTCCTAATCCTGTTTCTTTATAAATTTTATCTTCATCTGACCACTGAGATGGATCTGTTCCGTAGTATTTATTAGATGAATGAATATTGTCTAATATCGATAATTGATATTCTAATGACAAAAATTCTCTTTTTGTTGGATTATTTTTTAATGAATTCAAAGTATTTACAATAGCAATTCTAACATCTAATGATGTTTCATAAACTCCTAACATTTTAGGAATTGTGTATGTTTCTTTTTTATGTCCATCATTATAATCCCGAGTATATGATAATATGTACATTGTATATATTAATGATTTCGAATATAATATAGATTAAGCAAAATGATTAAGCAAGATGCTTAAAGTCGCTAAAATCTAATTTGTCATACAGACATGGTTCATCTCCTGCACAATCATAATTACTCGGCAATCTCTGTCTCAACAAATCCATATTCCATCCGCGAATTGGTGTTTCTTTAAATCTATCGCCATTAGGATAATCATCACGAAGGGAATGTTTCTCGATACCTAATTTGTGATTATAACTTGGTCTTTGCCAAAAATTAAATGGTCCACTGTAATTCTTGGAATTCTCATAATGTCTTGCCATAGCAGTGCGAGTATTTACTTTTTGTGGTTGCAAAGTATAATGCAAATTTTCGGCAGCAACATCGAAATATGGGTTTTCAATCAGATTTTGAAATGCTGCATCCTTATAATTCATAATTTCCATTGCATCGGCATCGTATTGTGCTAAACTGTTATTTTCCTGAATTGGATATCCTGCAGTACAAAATGTACAATCTTTCTTATTGTAATTCTGTGTCATATTGCGAGGGTCATATATATTATCGGCACGTTCAGTTGCGATAGTATTCATGTTTTCCATATATCCAGAATATAGATCCCACTCATGAATAATAAATCTCCTGTTGAGATTGCTTAAATGTTTTATGGTATTATAAACTTCAGGGCGAGTTGAGCGAATATTTCCCATATCAAAAATATAATCATACATATCACTTGAAATTTGAGTGAGAATGTTGCTTAAGCGGGAATTATCGGTTTTCATTCTATCTTGAATGACTTTCATAACATGATATTTAACAAATCTTATATTTCGCTCATCAAGGAAGAAATACGATATTGACTTATTTCCTCTATTTTTAAGGTCATTAATCATAGAATTAGCAACAATAATACTTCTGGGGTTATCCATCGAAAAATCCATTTTTAAAATTGAATTATATATTTTATTATATTATATTGGATAAAAATGTTCGTTCCAATTATTGCTAATGATGAAGATTATAATCAATATGTTAAGTGCGTTCAAGATGCTCTTGGAGATAATAAAGATAAAATAATATTTCAACAATTATCTACTAAAAGTCTTCCTTACTTAAAATATATTTATATCATAAATGATGTTAAAAATTTCACGGATGACGATGATATAATTTATATTATGAAATCTGAAAAAAATATATCATGTCATAATGGCATTTTCTATATTAATTTTAATACTGGACTTGGTTGTGAATTGCCAATCATTCATTTAAGTCATGAATCAAGTTCATTATTTCAAATTAATAGAATTGTTATTGGATTGGATCATCCAAGTTATGATATGCTTATACTGGATATGGTATTTAGATGTAATTATGCATACTATAAAAATAATTTATTACTTTCGATGGATAAATATATTTTCGATATTAGACTTAATCCCGAAGCATATGATTACTTTGTAAGTTGGAGAAATGCTGTATGTAATATGAAAATAACGTCTATATATACATGTTCTGTTCCCAAATATACAGCATTTGGAATGGAATATTTACTCAAACAATTGGTCGATTATAAGAATATTTTCGATAATAATACTGAAATAGGATCAATCACATTTAATAGCATGGGAGCTGATAATACTGATATAGAGCGATTATCGCAAAAGCAAATTGCAGAAGTTAGTACCAAGATTTTACTCTGTTTAAATATTGATAGATTGATGAAATATTTGCAAGAAGCAAATAAAAAAATCAAACTTTATGGAGGATTAGCATTTATATATAGCGATTTCTGCGATAGCGTTGATTTAATTTATAATAATTATGAAAAGATTAATAAATTAATCAAATGTGGTAGCGCTATTAAAGGTATTGAATTGGATAATGAGTTAAAAGAATTCTTTAATATTAAACATTATGATCAAGATTGGAAACTAAATTATAAAATTACATTTGGTAAGAAAAAAAGAAGTCGTGATATTGAGATTGATGCAGAAATTCATCTTCGAACTATTAGAAAATTTCAAGCATCAATTCTCTGAATTCCAGATATTCAAATATTTTTTTGAATCATTAATCAGCAACAATATTTTAAAATTGAATTATATATACTATAATAATAAGAGTTAGAAATCTTCCCATCAGAATGTTTCTTCCGATAATCGCAAATGAAGATGATTTTAATAAGTATGTTAAAATCATTAAAAATATGTTTGGAGATAAATCAGTCATGATAGAATTTATCCATTTAAAAGATGAAGACAAGTTTTACGATTTTCATATTAATATAATTAAAGATCACGATGAAGTGAATATGTATAAACCTAATATTTTATATTTAATTGATATTGATAATGTTGATGATCAAAGTAGTTTGATTTGTGATATAAATTGCTTTTATGTAGATTTTAAAACAGGATTATCCTGTGAAACTCCGATTATATATATTTCTGATATCATGCGGGATCATTTTAATAATTCAGATGTGATACAGATATCATTAGACTCAATTTCATACAAAATTATTATATCTAATTTTGGCATATTTAGTAATTGGTCGTATCACAATGGAAAAATGTGTATCAAAAAAGATAAATTTATCTTCGAAATTAATTGTAATTCAAATAGATATCAATACAGAATAACCGCAAGAAACAATGGATTTGTATTAAATGATTATCATTCAGATCAGATATCAACCTCGAAATATATTGATATTCTGATAGATGAACTTGTCAAATATTTAAATGGGCATATGGAAACATTGTCCCAAAAAGAAATCATCGAAGTTGATGAAGGGATTTTGATGTGTTTGAAAATACAAGAACTTGATAAATATCTCGAATGTATGAAAAATGAAGGTAAGAAAATTAAGATTTATGGCGGATTAGCGATGATTTACAGCGATATGCATGATATTAATAAAATTTACAAAAATATTGATATTATTAAAAAACTAATTAATGCTGGTAGTGCTATCAAGGGTATAGAATTATCTGATGAATTAAAGAAATATTTTATTATCGAGAATTATTCAAAAAAATGGTCATTGTGTTATAATATCAAATATCATAAAAGGTATTCCAGTTATAAAGATGAATTAACATTGAATATTATTTGTATGTCAAATATAGAATATTTATCGAAACTGCTCATTCCAGATACAGATATATTTGATGAGTAATTGATGTTGATTTACACTTCTTATGCCAAAACACATATTTTTTGATTTTATGTTATATAGAGGAAATATAAATTTGTCTTCTTGGATCTCAAATGGTTCTTTATCTTTTGGAATAATTTCACTCGAATCATCTCTAATAATTTTTTTAACTTTATCAATTTTATCGATTAATTCATCTTTTGATGCTTTCATTTGAATGAAAAATCCAACTGGACCGTTGATGATTGAATTATGACCAAAAGTATCAATACAAGATATAATTTCATCAATAAGTTCTTTGTTTTCATTGTAAATTTGTTCTCTCTTTTTCTCATTTGATTTATTATTGAAATTATCTATCAGATTGATTTTTTCATCTTTAGAAATATCTAATTTCTCGATGATTTCTTTAATTTCATCAATGGTGTAAGTTTGTTCAAGATTAGATGACATGTCGATATATTATAAATATATAAATTCATTTTTTTTATAGACAATATTCAAAAAAATATCTTGATATTTATTCATTCCAAATACTAAGATATTTGATAAATATATCTTTCTGTTCGGTTAAATATATTGGTGTTAATTTAATATCGGGACGATCATAAAGAGGAAATGTATATGATTTAATTTCTCTTTCACATATTACTCTATGTGTATATAAGTCAGACATATATACATAGCTTGTATTC